>OGHO01002310.1_pt1 | contig 15255 bp, 11 predicted proteins | sample 1571421 | NCBI WGS metagenome assembly OGHO01 (sample SAMEA2581937, study PRJEB24529) | metagenome | biome: Human gut stool | place: China | collected 2011
TATAAGGGCATGGCTGTGCCGCCGGAGCAGATCGTGGTGGGGGCCGGGGCGGAGTACCTGTATCTGCTGCTGGCTCAGCTGCTGGGACGGGAGGCCGTCTTTGCCGTGGAGGATCCGGGCTATCCCAAAATCCGCCAGGTGTACGGCAAGTGCGGCGCGGCTTGCCGCCCGGTGCCCCTGGACGGCCAGGGCGTTCCCCCGGAGGCCCTGGAGGCGGCGGGAGCCAGTGTGGTCCATCTCTCTCCCGCCCACCACTATCCCACCGGACTGGTGACACCCATCGGCCGGCGGCAGGCCCTGCTCCGCTGGGCTGAGAAGGCCGGAGGCATCATCATCGAGGATGACTATGACAGCGAGTTCCGCTTTACAGGCCGTCCCATTCCCACCCTCCAGAGTATCGACACCGCCGGGCGGGTGGTGTACATGAACACCTTCTCCCAGACCATCTCCCCCTCCATGCGGGTGGGATTCATGGTGCTGCCGCCCCGCCTGCTGGAGCAGTACCGCCGGGAGCTGGATTTTTATTCCTGCACGGTGCCCGCCCTGGACCAGCACGTGCTGGCCCGGTTCCTGGACCAGGGCCACTACGAGCAGCACCTGGCCCGGATGCGCAAGGAGTACCGCACCCGTCACGACGCGGTTCTGGCCTCCTTCCGGTCCAGCCCTTTCCGGAACCGGATCACGATCTCGGAGCAGGGGGCGGGGCTCCACTTTCTCCTGCGGCTGGACACCCGGGAGAGCGACGGGGCCCTGCGGGACCGGGCTGCGGCCCTGGGCGTCCGGCTGGGCTTTCTCTCGGAGTACGCCGCCATCCCCTCCCCTGCCTACGCCCACACGCTGGTGGTGAACTATGCCGGCCTCAGCCCGGCGGCGCTGCCAGAGGCCATGGACCTGCTGGCGGAGATCTTCGGGGCCTGATGCCTACCGTCCACTCCCCCGCGCAAAAAAGCCGGCCGCCCTTGGGGCGGCCGGCTCTCTGCATCGGGTTTTCGGTTCACACGCCGGGCTTTCCCTCCAGCGCGGTCATGCTCTTTTTGAAATGGACAGCGAACATGGTGGCTGTGGTACACACCGCCAGGAAATCCGCCACCGGCTCCGCCAGAAAGACCGCAAAAGCCTTATCCGCAAAAAAGTTGGGCAGAATATAAATGAAGGGAATCAGCAGGATGATCTTCCGCAGCACTGCCAGGAACAAGGAGATCTTGGCGTTGCCCAGGGCCACGAAAGTCTGCTGACAGGCGATCTGGATACCGAAGATCCCGGTGGCCGCCATGTAGATCCGCAGGGCCCAGGAGGCATAGCTCACCAGCTCGCTGTCCGAGGTGAACATCAGGGCGAACAGCTGGGGGAACAGCTGCACCAGCGCCCACAGCAGCAGGGAGTATGCCAGGCAGGCCATCAGTAGCACCTGGAAGGCACGCCGTACCCGCCCCGGATTCCGGGCGCCGTAGTTGTAGCTGATGATGGGCTGGGCCCCTTGGGTCAGGCCCTGGAGGGGCATCATGGCGAACTGCATGATGCTGGAGAGCACGGTCATAGCACCCACAGCGATGTCCCCGCCGTATTTCAGCAGTGAGGAGTTGAAGCACACGGTAATGAGGCTCTCCGTAGACTGCATGATGAAGGGGGAAGCGCCCAGGGCCAGGGCCGGCAGCACCACCTTGGCTTGGGGCCGCAGGTGCTCCCGCCGCAGGTGCCACTTGGTCTTGCTGCCCGTGAGGAACTTCAGCACCCACACCGCGGAGACCGCCTGGGATAGAATGGTGGCCAGGGCCGCGCCCCGGACCCCCATGCCGAAGGCGAAGATGAAGATGGGGTCCAGCACCGTATTGAGGATCGCGCCGATCAGCACAGTCTTCATGCCCACCACCGTGAAGCCCTGGGCGGTGATATAGGCGTTCATGCCCAGGGTCACCTGGACGAAGATGGTGCCCAGGGCATAAATGCGCATATAGTTCAGGGCGTAGCCGATGGTGTTGTCGCTGGCGCCGAAGATGCGGAGCATGGGCTCCGCAAACACCAGAAAGACCACGGTCAGCACCACGGACACCGCCACCAGCATGGTGAAGCTGTTGCCCATGATCCGCTCCGACTCTTTCAGGTCTCCCCGCCCTTCGGCGATGGAGGCCCGGGGTGCGCCGCCGAAGGCCATCAGGGCCGCGAAGGCGGAGATCACCATGATGATGGGCAGGCACACCCCCACGCCGGTGAGGGCCAGCTTGCCCACAGTCTCCACCGGCTGCATGTGGCCGATGTACACCCGGTCCACCAGATTGTACAGCATGTTGACGATCTGGGAGGTGATGGTAGGAACGGCCAGGGAAAACAGCAGCTTTCCCACGCTCCCGCTGCCCAGGTCCACATTTCGACGGCTCATGTATTGCCTCCTTCCTTCAACCGCACTTCCGCGCTGGTCAGAACCTTTTCCAGCAGTTCCTGAAATCGCTCCGCCTCCGACTGTGTCAGACCGGCAAACAGCGCGTCCAGGCAGGTACTCTGGAGCTTCTGCCCCTCCCGGGCCAGGGCCGCGCCCGCATCTGTCAGCGCCAGATGGATCACCCGGCGGTCTGCCTTGTCCGGCTGACGGCGGAGTAGCTCCCGCGCCGCCAGCAGGTCCACCGCGGCGGACACCTGGCTCTTGGCCAGTCCCCGGAGCTCTGTCACGTCCCGGGCAGTGTCATGTGCCGGATGATTGGCCAGAAACAGCACCACATGCATCTCCCGCATGGAGAGCCCGGTGCGGGACAGAAGCTCTGAGAAATGCCTATCGTAATACCGGCGGAACTGCTGGATAACCCGCAGCAGCTGCGTACTGCTCACTGCCACAGCGCCCGCCCCCTTTCATTTTATTTAAAACAGTTCTTATAAGAACTATTCCAACATAGCACTATTTTTTCCGCCTGTCAAGATTTCCGAATCCATCCTTGACAATTCTCCCTTCCTCCAGTATGATGGTGGCAGAAGATATCGTTTTTAAAATCAGATTTCGGGGTGTTCTTTATGACATGGAATATTGTGAGCGACAGCAGCTGCGACCTGCGGACATCTTCCTTCCACAGCAGCTGCGTCCGGTTTGAGACCGTGCCCCTGCGCATCCAGGTGGGCGGCCGGGAATTTGTGGACGATGACGCCCTGTCGGTTCCCGCCCTGCTCTCCGCCATGGCGGTGGAGAAGGCTGCCTCCTCGTCCGCCTGCCCCTCCCCCGCCGACTTTGCCGGGGCCTTTGAGCGGGGGGACCGTACCGTCTGCTTCACGCTTTCCTCCCAGCTCTCCGGCACGTATCACGCGGCCTGCATCGCCCGGGAGATGGTGCTGGAGGAGCACCCGGAAAAGCAGATCTGCGTCATCGACTCCCGCGCCGCCGCCGGGGCCATGGTGCTGCTGATCCGCCGGGCCCAGGCCCTGATGGAGGCAGCGGGGGATGATGGGGACTTCGACGCTCTCTGCCAGCAGCTCCACCGCTATCAGGCCACCTTGCGGACCTGCTTCACCCTGGAGAATTTCGACAACCTCATCAAAAATGGCCGGATGCGGCCCATTGTGGGCACGTTGCTCCGCTCCCTGGGCATCCACATCATTGCGGACGCCACAGCCGAGGGCACCATTCATGTGGCGGATAAGGCCCGGGGCGTGGGTAAGACCTACCGGGCCATCACCGCCCTGATGAAGGCCAGCAAGGACTGCACCGACGCAGAGGTGGTAATCTCCCACTGTGAGAACCTGGAGGGTGCTATGGCCCTGAAGCGGCAGATCCTGGCAGCCCTGCCGGTGAAACAGGTGGACCTGCTGTCCTGCCGGGGACTCACCAGCTTCTATGCCATGGAAAAGGGCCTCATCGTGGGGTACTGAGGTACGTCCTTCCCCATCAGGCGCCTCCGCGGAAGGCCGCTTCCGGAACAGCAGTCAGCCGCCGGAACCGCCATCTTCCGGCATTTGGATATGGCAAAAAAGCGCGCACGGAAAACCGTGCGCGCTTTGCTTTTTCTATCCCAGCAGCACACCCGCCACCAGGAACGCCAGGGCCAGCAGCAAAAACCAGAGTATCAGCTTCCACACATACTTCACCCAGCGGTCGTAGGGCACATGGCCCAGGGCCAGGGCGCCCATCACCACCGCCGCAGTAGGGGTGATGATGTTCACCAGGCCGGAGGCGGACTGGAACGCTGTCACCACCAGATCGCCGCCCACCCCGGCGAATTTGCCCAGGGGCGCCACAATGGGGATGGACAGTGTCGCCAGGCCCGACGAGGACGGGATCAGGATGGTGAGGGGCAGGTACAGGGCGAACACCAGCAGCGTGAAGCTGATGGCCCCGGCGCCGGAAAGGGCCTGCTCTCCCCAGTGGAGGACCGTGTCGGTGATGGCGCCGTCGTTCATCAGCACAGTGATGCCCCGGCTGATGCCGATGATAAAGGCCACGCCCAAAAGGTCCGCGCAGCCGGCCACGTAGGTCTCTACCAGCTCCTCCTCACTCATCCGGTCAATGAGGCCGATGACGACACCTGCCACCAGGAACAGGGCGGAGAGCTCCGGAAACCACCAGCCTAGAGCGGGCAGGGACAGGCCCATCTCGTCAAAGGGCACCACAGCATAGACCATGATAAGGAATGTCAGCGTAAAGAGGGCCATGATGACCTTCCGCTTGGCGGTAAAGGGCACCTGCTGGTCCATGCTTACCTGGATCTTGCCCGCGCCCACGCCCACCACGGATTTGGAGGGGTTCTTCTTGACCTTTGCGGCGTAGGCCATCACAAACCAGATGGCCGCCACCTCAAAGGCCACCCACTCCAGCAGCCGCAGCACGATACCCTCTCCCAGAGAGACCCCGGCAAAGCCCGCGGCGATGCCGGTGGCAAAGGGGTTCACCGTGGAGGCGATGACGCCGGCCCCGGCCCCCAGCAGGATCACGCTGATGCCCACTACCGCGTCGTACCCAGCCGCCAGGAACACCGGGATCAGCAGGGGATAAAAGGCCATGGTCTCCTCCCACATGCCGTAGGTGGTGCCGCCCAGGCCGAACAGCAGCATCAGAATGGGGATCAGCCACTTCTCCCGGCCGCCCAGCAGGCGGATGACGTTGCCCACGCCGGCGTCCACGGCACCGGTCTTCATCACCACGCCCAGAAAGCCGCCCACCATCAGGATGAAGATGCACACGTCCACCGCGTCGTAAAAGCCAGAAAAAGCTGCCTTCAGAACGTCGCCCACTCCCTGGGGATTCTGCTCCACCGTGTGGTACGTCCCCGCCACCGGCACGCCGTCCACGTAGTCATAGCTGCCCGCCGGGATGATCCAGGTGGCGGCAGCCACCAGGATCAGCAGCAGGAACAGGATCGTATAGGCTGTGGGCATGTGGAATTTTTTTTGATTCAAGATATCTACCCCGCTTCTGTTTTGACGCCGCGGCGTCAACATCATTTCCATCATGTTTGCCGGCAGCACGCGTGTCGGCAAACATCCTTCCCAGCTATCAAGTGTGCAAGCGAAGCGAGTACATGCAGATAGCTGTAAACGCTCTCACGAAAAAGGCGGCGCCTTTTCCATGAATTATCTTCCGATGGTGGCCACCAGCACAGCTTTGATGGAGTGCATCCGGTTCTCCGCCTCGTCGAATACCACGCTGTGGCGGCTGCGGAACACCTCGTCGGTGACCTCCCGGATGTCCACGCCCTTGTCCTGCCACTCCTTGGCCAGCTTGGTCTCAAAGTCATGGAAGGAGGGCAGGCAGTGCAGATACAGCACGTTGGAGTTGCCGGTGGCCTTCAGTGTCTCCTCCGTCACCCGGTAGGGCGTCAGCAGCTTGGCCCGCTCGGGGATCAGGTCCTCCTCGCCCATGGAAGCCCAGATGTCGCCGTAGATCACGTCCGCATCCTTCAGGGAGTTCATGTCGTCGGTGATCTCGATGAGGCCGCCGTTCTCCCGTGCGGTGGCGAATACCCGCTTCACCAGTGTGCCGTCCATCTCCTTGGCCAGCTCCTGGGGCCCCAGGCCCACAAAATGCATACCCATCTTGGCGGCGCCGATCATCCAGGCGTAGCACATATTGTTCCGCACGTCGCCGGGGAACACCACCTTCACCTGGTTCAGGGGCTTGTGGCAGTGCTCCTCAATGGTCATCATGTCCGCCAGGATCTGGGTGGGGTGGTCTGCGTCGGTGAGACCGTTCCAGACGGGCACACCGGCGTACTTCGCCAGATCCTCCACCACCTTCTGGTCGTAGCCCCGGTACTCGATGCCGTCGAAAAACCGGCCCAGCACTTTGGCGGTGTCCTCCAGAGACTCCTTCTTGCCCATCTGGCTGCTGCCGGCGTCCAGATAGGTGACGTGGCCCCCCTCCTGGGTAGCAGCCACCTCGAAGGAGCAGCGGGTGCGGGTGGAGGTCTTTTCAAACAGCAGCACGATGTGCTTGCCCTGAAGGGTTGGGTCGCAGATGCCGGCCCGGCGCTTGGCCTTCAGGTCGTGGCCCAGGTCCAGGAGATAACGGATCTCCGCGGGGGTGAAGTCTTCCAGAGTCAGAAAACTCCGGCCTTTCAAATTGATTGCCATAAAATGCACTCCTTTTTATCTTGTTCATGATGAGGACTTTTTGAGGGGACAGATGTGGACCGCCGAACAGGGGCTGTGGGGGATACTGCTCCCGGTGGAAAAGAAAGCACGTTTCGGCGGGGGAAGGTTGGCGATCCCTTGCGGCGGTCAGAGAGGGAAACGTCCGGCCCTTGTGAACCCCTCCAGCCCGGGGAAGTCCGGGATACACGCTGCGCTGATTTTCGCTGCCGCTGGCCGGTGGTTAATGAGAGTTTCAGCATAGGGCCAAGCTGCAGCTTCCATGACCGCCAGGGCAGCGCGTAGCGAAGCCGAACGCGCGGAAGGAGGAACCAGTGGAACACTGATGACGGAAATCCCCGGAGCGCCGTAGCGCGAGACAGGAAAAGAGAAGCAGTTCAAATGCGTCCTTGCATCCCGGCAACTTCCGCACCATCCGCCGCGGGACGGCAGTCGGGGGAATTGCAGAAGGGCCTAGCGTGCCCGAAGGCAAGGCCAAATCGGAGCAGGCACCGATTCGCCGCCCCCCTTCAGCGCGGAGGGCCACTGCACCAGAGCGCATCCAGGCGCCTTTCTCTTTGGACCGTGCACGGCCCGTTTCTCTTTTGGCAAGACCGATAAGGGGTCCCGCCGCGCCCCGCACGGTGGGGAGAGGAGGATCGCCCAAGCCCACGGAGTAGGCGCGGAAGTGCCCTTGGGGTGCAAGGGAGCGGGCGCAGTTTTCGCCGTACACGGAAACGGGGCTGAGCGGACTTTGCGACGACATGGGGGTGCATCCCGCTGGACAAGCCCTCCCTGGCCGGGGCGGCCCATTCACGCTCCGCGAATGCTTACGGATCCTCCCGCCACAGCGGCATGGACATGCACCGGGGTCCGCCCCGCCCGCGGGAGAGTTCTGCGCTGGGAATGGTGTGGAGCCGGATGCCCGCCTCCTCCAGGGCCCGGTTGGTGACATAGTTCCGGGAGTACACCACCACCTCGCCGGGGCCGATGGCCAGGGTATTGGAGCCGTCGCTCCACTGCTCCCGGGCGGCGTCGATCTCGCTGCCCTGGCCGCAGGGGATCAGTGTCACCTTATCCAGCTCCAGGTGCTCCTTCAGGATGTCCTCCAGCCGGCCGTCCTCCTGACGGATTTTCATCTTCCGGTTTTCGTCCAGCTCCATGACGAACACCGTAATCTGCTGGAGGATGTTGGGATGGACGGTGAACTTGTCCCGGTCCACCATGGTGAACACCGTATCCAGGTGCATGAAGGACCGGCTCTTGGGAATGTCAAAGGCCAGCAGCTTGCGGAAGGTCTTGCTCTCGGAGAGCACCGTCTCCGCCAAGGCGTCGATGGAGTCCTCCTCCGTCCGCTGAGAGATGCCCACCGCCAGCACCTGAGGGGACAGGATCAGGATATCGCCCCCCTCCAGGGAGGAGGTCTCGCCCCGGTCGTACCACCTGGGGGCGTTGCGGTAGTCCGGGTGGTGCTCGAAAATGAACTTGCCGAACAGGGTCTCCCGGTTTCTCGTGGCGGTGTGCATTTTGTGGATGGACACGCCGGTACCGATGGTGGCGAAGGGGTCCCGGGTAAAATAGAGGTTGGGCAGAGGGTCTACGGCGAAGGGGTAATCATCCCCGGCGGCAGAGAGATAGTCCCCCAGCCGGGCGCTGTTTGCCCGGAGCTGGGACTTGCGGACGCCCGCCATCATGGCAGACACCATCTCCTTGTCCGGCAGGGCAGAGAGGAAGTCCTCCAGGCTCTCCCGGAGCCGGTCGTCCTTGACGCCGGACTCCTCCAGGAACTGGCGGATCAAGTCGGCCCGCACGTCGGCGTCCGTGATGGACTCCGCCACCAGATCCCGCAGGTAGACCACCTCCACTCCTTGCTGCCGGAGGCAGTCGGCAAAGGCGTCGTGCTCCCGCTGGGCCTCCTTCAGATAGGGGATGTCATCAAAGAGCAGCCGCTCCAAATACTCCGGCATCAGATTTTCCAGCTCACCGCCGGGGCGGTGGAGCAGGACCTTTTTCAGCCGCCCGATCTCGGAGGTATTGTGAATTCCGGTTTCCAAAAAGCTCACTCCTTTGTTCATCGGAAAGGTACAGGGAAATCGCTCTGGTTTAGGGTCTCTGGATTTTGGCATTTCATGCGCCGTTCCGAAAAATCCGCGCAAAAAAAGAACGGACGATTCGTCCGTTCTCCCCACACGTTCTCCGCAAAGGCCGCCCGTCCCTCCTTCGGGCCGCGGCATCGGCAGTGGAAACGCAAAAACAGGAGAGAGGCTTCCGCCTCTCTCCTGCTGTTATCTGTGCTTGCCGAGATACGCCTCTTTGATCTTCTCATTGGCCAGCAGCTCCGCGCCGGTGCCGGACATGGTGATGTTCCCCGTCTCCAGCACATAGGCCAGGTCCGCGATCTTCAAGGCCATGTTGGCGTTCTGTTCGATCAGCAGTACCGTCACGCCCTGGCGGTTGATCTCCCGGATGATGGAGAAGATGTCCTGCACCACCAGCGGCGCCAGGCCCAGGGACGGCTCATCCAGCATCATCAGCTTCGGCCGTGACATCAGGGCCCGGCCCACCGCCAGCATCTGCTGTTCGCCGCCGGAGAGGGTGCCGGCGGACTGCCAGTTCCGTTCCTCCAGCCGGGGGAACAGCTCATAGACCCATTTCAGGTCCTTTTCGATCTCCGCTTTGTCCTTGCGGAGGTAGGCTCCCAGCTTCAGGTTCTCCAGCACCGTCAGGTCCGCAAACACCCGCCGCCCCTCCGGGCTCATGGCGATGCCCGCGGAGATGATCTTGTCGATGGGCTTGCCCAGCAGCTCCTCCCCGTTCCACTGGATGGAGCCGGACTCCGCCTTCACCAGGCCGGAGATGGTCCGCAGGGTGGTGGACTTGCCCGCGCCGTTGGCGCCGATCAGGGTGACGATCTTGCCGTCCGGCACCTCCAGGTCGATGCCCCGGAGAGCCTGGATGCCGCCGTAGGACACCCGCAGCTGTTGGATTTTAAGCATCTTCCGCCACCCCCAGGTACGCGTCGATGACGCGCTGATTGTTCTGGATCTCCGCCGGTGTGCCGTCGGCAATCAGCTTGCCGAAGTCCAGCACATAGATCCGGTCGGAGATGTCCATGACCAGGTCCATGTGGTGCTCGATCAGAAACACCGTCAGGCCGAACTTCGTGCGGATCTCCCCGATGAAGGCCGTCAGCTCGTCGGTCTCCTGGGGGTTCATGCCCGCAGCCGGTTCGTCCAGCAGCAGCAGCTGCGGATCCGTGGCCAGGGCCCGGGCGATCTCCAGCCGCCGCTGCTTGCCGTAGGGCAGGGAGTTCGCCTTCTCCCCGGAAACGTCGCTGAGGTTCACCTCCGCCAGCAGCTCTTCCACCCGCTGGCGCTGCCGCGCCTCCTCCTGCCGGTTCAGATGGAAGGTCGCAGTGAGGAGATTGCACGTCGCACGGCAGTGCATGGCCGTCAGCACGTTGTCGAACACCGTCTGGTCCTTCCACAGACGGATATTCTGGAAGGTCCGGGCCATGCCCATCCGGGTAATCTTGTCCGGGGTGGGGGCCAGGGCGTGGGTGTACTCCCCGGCGTGCTCGCCCTTGTAGAGCTTGCGCATCTTGCCCTGGGGGTAGTTTTCCACGATCTTCTCCCCCCGGTACCACACCGCGCCGTTGGTGGGCTGGTACACGCCGGTGATGACGTTGAAGGCCGTAGTCTTGCCCGCGCCGTTGGGGCCGATCAGGGAGACGATCTCCCCCTCGCCTACCTCCAGATTCATGTTGTTCACGGCGATGACGCCGCCGAACTGCATGGTGATATTCTCCAAACGAAGGATCTTCTCACTCATTTCGCCGCCTCCTTCTTTTTCGATTTTCCGGAGAGGCGGGCCCGCAGGCTCCGGGCCACATCAGAGAGCTCCCGGTCCCCCATGAGGCCACGGCGGAAGAACAGCACCACGATCATGATGATGATGGAGAACACCACCATCCGGAAGCCGGTCCGCAGGAAGGGCACCTTGAAGGCGCCGATATACGTCTCCGTGTCCAGGAACCGCAGCCACCACTCGCTGGCCGCCACGTACAGGAACGAGGCGATGCAGCTGCCGGAGATGGACCCGATGCCGCCGATCACCACGATCAGCAGGATCTCGTAGGTCATGGAGGTGGTGAAGGTCTTGGCTTGGGCCTGGTTGGCGAACATGGCGAACAGGCCGCCGCCCACGCCGGCGAAGAAGGAGCTGATGCAGAAGGCCATCCGCTTGTGCTTGGCCAGGTTGATGCCCATGGCCTCGGCGGCCACCTCATCCTCCCGGATGGCCTTGAAGGCCCGGCCATAGGTGGAGTTGATCAGCAGCACCATGATCCCGATGCACACTGCCACCAGCAGGAAGGGCACAAAGGTGGAAAGGCGCAGCACCACCTCCCCATTGGCGTTCTCGATGTTGAAGCTGGAGAAGGTGGGAAAGCTCTTCAGCGCGTTGGCGCCGTTGGTGACGGGGCCCAGCCGGTCCCACTGGAAGATGGCCCGGATGATCTCCGCAAAGCCCAGGGTGGCGATGGCCAGGTAGTCGCTCTTCAGCCGCAGCACCGGCAGGCCGATAAGCCAGGCGATCACCGCCGCCACACAGCCCGCCAGGATCAGCGCCGCCAGCACACCCAGGATCAGACCCAGGGCGCCGCCGCCGAACAGCTCCGGCAGGGAGAAATTCACCGCCGAGCCGCCGTAGAGGTAGTAGACGCTCTCCCGGTCGGCAGAGGGAATGGTCAGAATGGCGTAGGTGTAGGCGCCCAGCAGCATGAAGCCCGCCTGCCCCAGGGAGAACAGGCCCGTAAAGCCGTTCAGCAGGTTCAGGGAGGCCGCCACCAGCGCGTACACAGCTCCCTTCTTCAGCACGGTGAACAGCATACTGGTGGGCTGCATGGTGTTCTCCAGCACAATCACCAGGACCAGCAGGGCCGCCACGCAGCCCAGGGCGATCCACGCGCCCCGTTTGCTCTTTTTTTCTTGCAGCATCGTGACGCCCCCTTTACACTTTGTCGGTGGACTTCTCACCGAACAGGCCGGTGGGCTTCACCACCAGGATGATGATGAGCAGCGCGAAGGTGAACGCGTCGGAAAACACACTCCAGTTGGAGCTCTTGATCACCGTCTCGCTGAGACCGATGAGGAATGCCCCCACCACGGCCCCGGGAATGGAGCCGATGCCGCCGAACACTGCCGCCACGAAGGCCCGCAGGCCCGGCAGGGAGCCGGACAGCGGCACGATGGAGGGATAGTTGGTGAAGTACAGCGCAGACCCCACCGCCGCCAGGAAGGAACCGATGACAAAGGTGAAGCTGATGATGTTATTGATCTTGATGCCCATCAGCTGTGCGGTCTCAAAATCCCGGGAGGCAGCCCGCATGGCCATGCCGATCTTGGTGTGGTTGATGAGTTGGGTCAGCACCACTACCAGCGCCACCACCAGGAATGGCGTAATCACCGTCACCATTTTGGTGGAGGTGCCGGCAATGGTGATCTGACTGGACAGGCCGGGCAGGCTGGGGTACATCTGCGGCAGTCCGCCGGTGATATAGGTGGCCAGATTCTGCAGCAGATAGCTGACGCCGATGGCGGAGATCATGACGCTCATCCGGGGCGCGCTGCGCAGCGGCTTGTAGGCTGCCCGTTCGATGACAAAGCCCAGCAGCACCGTCAGCAGGATCATCAGCGGCAGCGCCACGCCGATGGGCAGGCTTGCGCTGAGATAGACCATGATTAATCCCGCCGCCATGAACACGTCGCCGTGGGCGAAGTTGATCAGGCGCAGGATGCCGTAAACCATGGTGTATCCGATGGCGATCAGGGCGTACTGCCCGCCCAGCGAGATGCCGGAGAGCAGGATGGAAATTCCGTATTGCACAGGGATACCCCCTTTTCTTTCAGAGTTGGCGAGCGGGAAGGACCGTCTCCAAAAGGGCCGGGCTGCGGCCCCTTTCGAGGCGGTCCCATCTCGCGCAAGAACAAGCCGCCTGGCGGGGGATACCCCGCCAGGCTGGCCGGATGGCAGGCTTATTCCACAGTCTGGACCGTCTCCAGCGTCCAGGCGTTGTTGGCGGTGTCTGCGGTCTTGATATAGGCGGTGTCCCGGATGGCGTCGCCCTGCTCGTCAAAGGCGATGGAGCCGGACACGCCGGTGTAGGTCACGTCAGGCAGCGCGGCCTTCACGGCGGCCTTGTCGGTAGAGCCGGCGGCCTTCAGGGCCTCCAGCGCCACATAGTAGGCGTCATAGCCCATGGCAGTGACAGCGGCGATGGTATCGTTGCCGCCGTTGTTGGTCATGGCGGTGGAGTCCTCGTTCAGCCATGCCTTGATGCCGTCATCGAACTTGGGAGAGCCGCCCTCCTGGTAGAAGGTGGACACGTACAGCTGTACGTTGCTGCCCTGCGCGGCCTCCAGCACCACGTTGCTGTCCAGTGTGTCGGAGCCCAGCAGGGGGATATCCAGGCCCATGGAGGCGGCCAGACCCACGATCTGCGTGGCGTAGGCGATGGAGACGGGGCAGAAGATCACATCCACATCCTCCGCCACGGCCTTGTTCAGGTAGGTGGTGAAGTCAGAGGTGTTGGTGGGGAAGGAGTCCTTGATGACCTCACCGTCAAAGTTCTGCTCGAAGAAGGCGATCAGGCCCTGGTCGTACTCGTTGCCCAACTCACCCAGGCAGTAGGCCTTCTGTGCGCTGAACTTGTCTTTTGCGAAATTCACCAGCACCTGGGCCTGGAAGTTGTCCAGGAAGCAAATCCGGAAGTAATAGTCGTTGCCTGCAGTGATATTGGGGTTGGTGCAGGTGACGCCGATGGCGGCCAGGCCCGCCTCGTCAAACACCGGACCGCCGGCCATAGCCACGCTGGAACCGTAGGAACCCAGCACCAGGCTGACATCCTTGCTCACCAGCTCCGCCGCGGCGGTGGGCGCCTTGTCGGTAGTGGAACCGTTGTCCGCGTAGACCAGCTCCACGTTGTAGGTGGTGCCACCGATGTCCACCGTGGGGGTCTCCTTATTGGCATACTGCATACCCAGCATCTCCTGCTTGCCGCCGGGACCGGAGTCGCCGGTGGCGGGCTCGAACACACCGATGCGGACCACATTCCCCCCGCTGCTGCCGGAGTCGCCGGTGGATGTGTCGCCGCTGCCGCCGCAGGCGGCCAGACTCAGAGCCATGACCATAGCCAGAGCCAGTGCAAGAACTCTCTTCATGCTTCTTTTCCTCCTATCAATGGTTAAGGATCGCTGTTCCCTCATGTATGAAAGGCATTTTACAGGTTTTTTCCAGGCTTTGCAAGATGAATAATCCACAGAAAGTTTTCCGCTCTCTTTCAAAAAAGTTCAAGATTTTTCCGCATATTCCGGTCATTTGTCCCTCTGTTGTGGACGTTTCAAAAAAATCGCAGAGAAAAATGCGGTCATTTGTCCTCGATAGAGAGACAGGCGAATTGGTAATTTTGCCAAACTCCAGTGACTGCGTTGATGCATTTTCCCGTCACTCCAACAGTTTTGGAGGGTTGCGGCGGCTTTATTCCCCGCTTTTTGCAAAAAGGCCGCCGTCCGGTTCTCCGGACGGCGGCCTTTTCTCAGACCTCTTCTTTTTTCAGGGACAACGGCTGTTCGCCGAACACGGCCAGAAACGCCTCCCGCTCCATGGTCTCATGCTCCAGCAGATAGGACGCCACGGCCTCCAGCTTGTCGCGGTTGTCGTTCAGGATCCGTTCGCAGCGGTCATAGGCATCCGCCACCAGGCGCTGGACCTCCTGGTCGATCTGGGCGGCCACCGCCTCGGAATAGCTGCGGCCCTGGGTCATGGTGCGGCCGATGAACACCTCGTCGTGGCCGGACTCGAAGGCTACGGTGCCGATCTTGTCGCTCATGCCATAGGTGGCCACCATCTTCCGGGCGATCTGGCTGGCCCGCTGGATGTCGTTGCTGGCACCGGTGGAGATGTCTCCCAGGCACAGCTTCTCCGCCACCCGGCCGCCCAAGAGACCCACGATCTGATCCTCCATATACCGCCGGGAGAGATAAGACCGGTCCTCCTCCGGCAGGGAGATGGTCATGCCGCCCGCCTGGCCCCGGGGCACGATGGTGATCTGGGTCACCGGGTCCTGATCTGGCAGCGCATGCATCACCACAGCGTGGCCTGCCTCGTGATAGGCGGTCAGCTCACGCTCGTGCTGGGGGATCACCCGGCTTTTTTTCTCCGGACCGGCGATGACCTTGATCTCCGCATCCTTCAGATCCTGCATGGTGATGAAATGCTGATCCTTCCGGGCTGCCAACAGTGCGCCCTCGTTGATGAGGTTCTCCAGATCCGCGCCGGTAAAGCCCGCAGTGCCTTGAGCCAGCTTACGGAGGCTCACGTCCTCCGCAAGGGGTTTCCCCTTGGCGTGGACCTTCAGGATCTCCTCCCGGCCCTTGATGTCCGGCAGGCCTACATACACCTGACGGTCAAACCGGCCGGGCCGCAGCAATGCGGGGTCCAGCACGTCCGCCCGGTTGGTGGCGGCCAGGACCACCACGCCCTCGTTGGCGGCAAAGCCGTCCATCTCTACCAAAAGCTGGTTCAAGGTCTGCTCACGTTCGTCATGACCGCCGCCCAGACCGGTGCCGCGCTGGCGGCCCACGGCGTCGATCTCGTCGATGAACACAATGGCGGGGGACTGCTTTTTCGCCTGCTCAAACAGGTCCCGGACAC
>OGHO01002313.1_pt1 | contig 15240 bp, 9 predicted proteins | sample 1571421 | NCBI WGS metagenome assembly OGHO01 (sample SAMEA2581937, study PRJEB24529) | metagenome | biome: Human gut stool | place: China | collected 2011
GGTGTGATTACCCTTCAAAGCAGGAAGCTCTGTGAAAATCCAGCCGAGTGATACAGATGGGTAGAAGAAACTACGATTGCCACGTGGCATGGTAGAAACAATATCATTACGGCCTGTTACAGTCAAATAGAGTTGATTAGCATAACTCAAAGACAACTGACCAAAGAAACCTACTGTGCGCTCCTCTGATTTGTACTCAGAGTTATATGTCATTTTGCTTACATTTGATATAGTTGGCTGTCCGTAAAAAAGGAAATTATCACCAGCATAGTCCCAAGTTCTTGCATTCTCATGATTGAACTCTGAGCCCAATAAGAATCCTAAATCCCACTTTTGAGCTGCATCTAAATTGGCAGTAAAGAGGTTGTTGAAAACATTTCGCTGTACGCCGTAATTCTCTATGCTACCACCTGTCTTGTTGCCAGAAACCAAAGTACCATACTCATTGATATCATCATTAGTCGTTGTATATACATCAAGACCTGCTTGCTCGCGGAATACAAGGTTGAAACGCTCTTTGTCCCAATTGAAATTAGGACGGAACTCAACGTATGCATTACCAAAAACACGATTTGTTGCCTGACGATATTCACTATTAGCTGCCCACCAGTAAGGGTTCTGGAATACACCAGAACGATAAAGAACCTGATCAGATGGAGAGTTTGGCTTGTGGTAAGGAGTACCCTTTAAATTAAACTCAGCAGGTGCCCCATACAACTAACCGGTTGCCGAGCCACTCGTCGCTGACGGCACGCGTCTCCAATTGCAGTTCCCGACAACAGGCGGGCGGCGTCACCCCTTCGGGATGGAGCACCACAAAGGGCCATGCGGCCAGTACGCGGACATTGTTACGCAACGAAATCTCCTCGTCGGAGGTCAGCTCCCGATAAACGGGAACAACGACCCGCACGAGCGAACGGGGGGAATCAGTCATGTTTTACAAGCGATTTGAGATGATACTTCAGGTATTTCAGCGGCAGCGCCCACGAGGCGGCATGACCGGGATAGCGACGAATGTAGCGCACGATCTCCGAGAAGGGGCACGCGTCGAACAACCGCTTCTGGCAAAGCAGCTTTAGGAAATAGGCCTCGGCGCGGCGGTCGAGTTCCGCGAGCCGGGCCGCATCGAGCGGTTCGAAGCTCAACGGCAGCCGGTCGGCCCATTTTCGATGGTAGGTTTCGAGCGCTTCGAGCCAGCTGCAGGAGTAGGCTCCGGCCGAGAAGTGCTCGACGAGCACCGTGTTGCAGACGTAATTGCGGCGGCCCGAGACCGTCACGGCGGTCGTGAAATCGAGATCGTAACAGTGGAATCCGTCGAACGTCCGCGCGTCGAACGGCACGGCGGCCCAAACATCGCGTCGCACCGCCAGACACATGCCGTCGAGCGTGACGACGGGTGAAAAATCCACCCCATCGGGATTCATCGCATGGAGATGACGGCCGCCGCCGTGGTACTGCACATAGTTCGCCCGCATATCGCCCACGCCGTGCAGCCATGCGGTCGTCCGCCGCAGTTTGAGCACGCTCCCTGCAAAGCCGACGACCCCGCAATCCGGTTCGCTCAGCTTCACGGCAAGCCGTTCTCCCCACCCTTCGGTCAGGAAACGTACATCCTCATGCACGAAGCAGAGGTACTCCCCCGCGCTTCGCTCGGCGCAGCGGTTGTAGACCTCGCACAACCCGATGTTGCGGCCACGGTTGTCCCACACGTCAAGTTCGAACGGTTCTCCGATCGTCTCGGCAACATTACGCCGCAACGCTTCGGCTGCAGCCGGATCGACCGAGCAGCATATCAGGGTGAAACGCGGCTTTTCCATTCCGTTATCTCGTAGTTGCATATTCCACATAATCGGCCGCAGCGTCGGCCATCCGCTCGCCGTCCAGCGCCGCCGGCAGGTCGCACAGCGACCTCAAGTCCCCTCCGAGGAGGGGATTTAGGGGTGGGTCAAATCTGCAAACACGGCCTCTGGCCGTGAAGGCGGCGGTTACCCACCGTTCCCAATAAATAATTCCGGGTCCTTTCATCACTGTCGCTCCACATAATCGGCCGCAGCGTCAGCCATCCGTTCGCCGTCCAGCGCCGCCGAGATGATCCCGCCCGCATAGCCGGCTCCTTCCCCTGCGGGAAAGAGTCCCCGCACCTCGGGATGCATTCCCGTCGCCGGATCGCGCGGCACACGCACGGGCGTCGACGTGCGCGACTCCACCCCCACGACAATGGCCTCGTTGGTCACGAATCCCCGCATCCGCCGCCCGAAGGTCTGCAATCCGGCCCGCAGGCTCTCTGCGATGAAGCGCGGCATCCAATCGTCGAGTCGCGACGGCTTGATCCCCGGGATATAGGAGGTCATGGGCAGCAAACGGCTCGGTCGTCCCGCCACGAAATCGGCTACGCACTGCGCCGGCGCGATCTGTGCCCCTCCGCCGTGCTGCCGTGCCGCCTCTTCGAACAATTGCTGGAAACGCAGCCCCGCCAACTCGCCCCATTCGCTGCGCAGGTGGGCGAAGTCATCGAGCCGTACCTCGGTGACCAGCCCCGAATTGGCATAGGGAGAGTTCCGCTGCGAGGGCGACATGCCGTTGACCACCGATTGCGCGGCATCGGTCATGGCCGGCACGATGAATCCGCCCGGGCACATGCAGAAGGAGTAGACTCCGCGCCCACCCTCCTGACTCACCAGCGAATAGGAGGCCGCCGGAAGGTATTCGCCCCGAGCGGGACGATGGTATTGGATCGAATCGACGAGCGCCTGCGGATGTTCGATGCGCACCCCCATGGCAAAGGGTTTCGCCTCGACGCGGACGCCGCCTGCGTACAACGCTTCGTAAATATCGCGCGCCGAATGTCCCGTGGCCAGCACCACGGCCGCGCCTTCGATACGGTCATCGCCGCAGCGCACACCCGTGATCCGTCCGTCACGCAGATCGAAGCCCGTCACGCGGCTCCCGAAGCGGATCACACCGCCCGCCGTTTCGATCGTCTCGCGAATGTTGGAGATGATGCGGGGCAGCTTGTCTGTTCCGATATGGGGATGCGCCTCGTAGAGAATCTCCTCGGCGGCGCCGTGAAAAACAAGCGTCTGCAACGCCTTCTGGTAGTCGCCGCGTTTCTTGCTGCGCGTGAAGAGTTTGCCGTCGGAGAAGGTTCCCGCGCCGCCTTCACCGAAGGCATAGTTCGAATCGGGATCGACCGCACCGTTGCGGTTGATCTGAGCGATGTCGCGCTTGCGCTCCGCCACACGCTTGCCGCGTTCGAGCACGATCGGCCGGTATCCCCGCTCGATCAGCCGCAACGCCGCAAACAACCCCGCCGGTCCCGACCCCACGACCACTACTTCGGTACGATGATCGACCTGCAGATAGTCGAAATGCACCGGAGCCGGCTGCGGCTCGCCGTCGGCGTATATTTCGAGCGTAAGATACACTTTAGCCTGCCGCTGTCGCGCATCGATCGATCGTTTAACCACCCGCAGCAGCGCGACATCCCGCTCGGCGACACCGGCGGCGCGGGCAGCCAGCGGCGCATAACGATGCACGTCGGCAGCCTCCTCTGGCTTGAGTGTAAGGACAACGGTCTGCGGCATAGACATAAAGGTATAAACCGCAACAAAGATAACATTTTTTTGAACACTGCCCACCGCGGCAGCGCGGATTTCCAAGAGGGCCGTCGGATTCTCAAACTCACACCAGCCGGATTCCAGTCGCCGAAACGATCCTCTCGGCGGCGATTGCGAATTGAAAAATTTTGGCTATCTTTGTCTTGCCTATGCGGGTATGGTGGAATTGGTAGACACGTCAGACTTAGGATCTGATGCTTCACGGCGTGGGGGTTCGAGTCCCTTTATCCGCACTCAGTGACAAGTGAGGGCAAATTTTCGGATTTGTCCTCTTTTTTATTTCTATATTCATCTGATATATAACGCAATAAAGCAAGTGCCTTGTTCTCCTCAATGGTTCGATAATTGTCTTTTCCCTTATCCCATAAAATTCCATTAGGGAAGAGCAAATTTTGAATTTTTTGGCACAAATCCACTTGTGAACTACGCCACATATCACCTAATTTACAGCAAGTTGCCAATATATCATTTATGTTATTATCAAGGTTCGATAAATTGTTCTTTGCCGACTCCAATTCTACAAGAATTTGATCCTTTTTCTGCTGTAATTCCTCAACAGCAACTCCATAAATTTCTTCGTCTATTTCCCCCATTGCAAAGCGCATTTTACACTTCTTCATTTTATTTTCGCATTCTGTAAGCTGCTTTTTCAAAAGTGTGCTTTGTTGTACTTGTTCCTCATTATTCCCTAAAATCATGCGCCGTATGACATCCTCAAAGATTCCCATGACAGATTGGGGCATGTTGTATCTTGACAATAAATCAGCGTATTTCTGATGCAATTTCTTGGCAGAGACATTCGTACGACATCCCTGTTCATTGCATTTATAATAATCTATATTTTTGGCTTTGACAGTGTAAGCAGTCAAGGGTGTACGATCTTCACTACACAATACATGACGCTTCAAGGGGAATCGCGGCGTCTCCTTTTGGTGGACATATACCCCTGTACGATTGGATAAGATGGTTTGCACCTGTAAAAATTGTGCATAGGTAATCAACGGTTCCTGCACGCCGTCAATCATTTCTGCCACCATCTTATGCTTTATTTTACCTGCATAAAAAGGGTTTGTCAAAATCTTATGCAGTTTTCTTTTATCTACTGTCAATCCCCATGCTGCCAATTTTCTTTGAATATCCATATTGCGCTCTCCCTGCAATTTCCACAAGAAGGCTTTACGAATCAATCGTCCTGTATCATTGACAACATATTGAGAATTGAGGCTTTTTCCTGCCTTAGTATATCCAAGTGGAACCTTACTACACCATACACCACTCTCAACACAATGTTTTCTGCCTGACACAAATTTATCTGTTCGGGTTTCATTGTCGCTTTGCGCCATACAAAGGCTGATGTATGCAATCATGCGCCCCATTTGGGTCGAAGTGTCAACATTTAATTTTGCCGCAGCAACAATGATATTTTTACTTGTTAAATCATTAAGAATACTAATACCTTGACCTGCATCACGTGAGAAACGGTCAAATTCGGAAACTATAATATATGTAATGGATTTATCTTTCTTTAATATATCCAACATTGCCCGTATAAGTGCACCAGGTGTTTTTGCAGATTCGTGAGTTCCTCCATAATATCCCTTAATTGTAAATCCATTACTTTGTGCATATTTCTCACAAATGCTACTTTGATAGTCTAAACTACCACCATTATTCTCTTGATGTTTAGTAGATACCCTTGTCCATATTATACAATTTTTACTATTCATATTCTGTTTCGCTTATCTCATTATTCATATATTCAATGCCGTATAACGCCAACATTTGCATATATTGCAAAATCGCGTCACCGTCATCTTTATTGGTTATACCTATCTTCTTAAATTCTTCTTCATAATCTTGAAATTTAATCATTTAATAAGAAATTACTTCTTATTTTTCAGCATTCGGTTCTTGCGTCAAAAGATTGCAAGACTTTTATTGTCACCGAGGCGGCAGCACCTCCCTGCATCATGCAGGTGTAATAATTTTCATTACATCTTCGTATTTTTATTTGATTTTGAAAACCGCTGAATTTGCGATTTTTGTAAACATACATTTTTTATTTTTCAAACCCAAATCCCATTAAATTATTTTTTTTATTTTTTGAAGGGTATTTACACTTGTACGCGCGAGTTGAAACTCCTTTCGGAGCAGGTGCTGGAACTGACCAGACAATTGCGGGAGGAGTGGCTGAAAGAGTGATCAGGCAAGGGAGGACTTGCCCATCGCGGCAAAATGACTATCTTTGTGAGGGTAAAGCAGTTTTTAATTCCCGATAAACGACTCGAACGATGACCGACCGACTGATTTTCGTACACGACAAGCGGCGCGACGCCTACGTCGACAAGACGTCGGAGATCGTCGGGCTGCGACCGGCCGGAGCGTATGTGTATGTCGATTACGGCGCGGCGCGGGTATTCCGCTATCGCAAGGAGCATGTGGTCTGCTATCCTTTGCTCGCCACACGCCGGCAGGTACGCATCTACAAGGACGGGACGTTGCAGGAGCAGTACGATACGCTGTTCGACTACGGGAAATATGTCCGGTTGGGCGCCGGAGAAGACTTGCGTTCGCCGACGATCGAGAAGTCGCGGATCGAAGCGGTCGATGCGCAGCCGCTCCCCGCAGACAAAGAGCGGCTGCTTTCCTATTTCGCGGAGGTTCTCGCAGCCAAAGCCTCTTTGGAGTCGGAGACCGATACGGAAGCCGCAGAGGAAGTTCCCGAAGGGGAGAAGAAAAGTTCGATCGCCGCCCTGCTCGCCGAAACGATGCAGCGCATCGATCCGCAGGATCCCCGTACGGCGCTGTATGCCTATCTGAACGGGCGGATGGCGGCGTGCGATGTCGACAATGCGGCCCTCGTCTATCCCTTCGGCTGCAACGCCAGCCAGAAACTCGCCGTGCAGCGGGCGCTGGGCAATCGGGTGAGCGTGGTCGAGGGGCCTCCCGGTACGGGAAAGACGCAGACGATTCTGAACATCGTCGCCAATCTGCTGATGCAGGGAAAAACCGTCGGCGTCGTGTCCAACAACAATGCGGCGGTGGACAACGTGCGCGACAAACTGTCGAAATACGAATACGGGGCGTTGATGGCCGAATTGGGGAACCGGACCAGACGGCAGGCCTTTTTCGCGGACAAACAGCAGGATTTCGTGCCAGACCCTGCGTGGCGGTTGTCGGCGGAGGAGCGCGCGGCCCTGCGAACGCGGCTGGGCGAGCTGTCGGCGGCCATAGACGAGCTTTTCCGCGTCGACGCGGAGCTGGCCGACCTGCGGACGAAACACTCCTACGCCCAATGCGAATACCGTCATCTGCTGTGGGAACAACCGTTGGACGAAGCGCGGATGCGGAGCGTCGACCGCTGTTTCTTCCGTCCGATCGACAGCCGGCGGGCGCTGTCGTTCCGGCATCTCGTTACCGAGAGGTGGCAGGGCGGAAGGCCGTCGCTCGCTTTGCGGGCCGGACTGCTGTTCCGGTGCGGCGCGTGGCCCGGGAAACGGTTGTTCGCGGATGCGGAGCTGCTGCCCGCCTATGCCGATCGCAAATTCTACGAAACCTATATCGCCGAGCTTTCGGCCCGCATCGCCCGGCTCGGGGCACCGTCCGACGAGCAGCGTGCGAAGAGTCTGATCGAAGCGTACGGGAAGGTGTCGGAAGCGCTGTTCCGCGATATGCTCTACCGCAAATACGAACGGCTGAACGAAGCGCGGCAGGAGGAGCGCCCCTCGTTCACGATGCAGAACTACCGGATGCATTTCCGCGCCTTCGTCGAACGCTATCCGGTCGTGTTGAGTACGACCCATTCGCTGTGCGCTTCGATCGGCGCGGGGCACCTGCTCGACTATGTCATCATCGACGAGTCGTCGCAGGTCGATATCCTCACGGCGGCCGTCTGCTGTGCCTGTTGCCGGAATATCGTCATCATCGGCGACAGCCGGCAGCTGCCGCATATCGTTGAGGAGCAGCTCAGGGCGAAGGCCGGGGAGCTGCGCGACAAACACCGGGTGCCCGACGCTTACGATTATGTGCGGCAGAACATCCTCTCCTCCTTCAAACGGGTCTTCGCGGAGCGGCTGCCCGTCACGCTGCTGCGCGAACATTACCGCTGCCATCCACTCATCATCGACTTCTGCAACCGGAAATATTACCGGAACGAGCTGCTCATCATGACCGAATCGAAGGGCGGCTATCCCTTTACGGTCCTGACGACGACCGCCTCGAAAACCTACTCCCATAACGGCCGGATCTACAATCAGCGCCAGATCGACGCCACCTGCGACTGGATCGAGCGGCAGCATGCGGAGCCGGAGCAGATCGGCGTCATCTCTCCCTACCGGTATCATGCGCAGGAGCTGCGACGGTGCCTGCCGCCGGGTGTCGAGGCCGACACGATCCACAAGTTTCAGGGACGGGAGAAGAATACCATCGTATTCCACACGGTACGTTCCGAAATCACGGCGTTTCTGGACGATCCGAACCTGATCAACGTGGCCGTCTCACGGGCCGTCGAGCATCTGGTCGTCGTCAAGACCGAAGGGATGCGGATCGCCCACGGGTCGGATATCGGCGATCTGCTGCGCTACATCCGTTTCACGTGCGACGACGTCGATTCGGTCTTTATCACCAGTCCGATCCGCTCGGTTTTCGACGTGCTGCATACGGAGTACGCCGCCATGCGGTTCGCCTCCGATGCGAAACGCGAATCTCCGGCCGAACGGATCGCCGAACGGCTCATCGGAGGAATTCTCGCCGAGGAGGATCGGTTTTCCGCCATCGGCGTCCACCGACACTACCGGCTGTACGATTTGGTCGGACGGAACGTCGAGCTGTCCGACGAGGAGCGCCTCTTCGTCCGCCGCCGCTCGCATCTCGACTTTCTGCTCTACAACCGGATGGACAACACGCCGATTCTGGGGATCGAGGTGGACGGCGTGCTCCACCACCGTTTCGACGAGGTGCAGGTCGCCCGCGACCGGCGCAAAAACGGCATCCTCGCCAAGATCGGCCTGCCGCTTCTGCGTCTCTCCACGGACGGCAGCAGCGAAAAGGAACGGATCGTAGGCGCTCTCGAACAGGCCATGCAGCAGGGGTGAGTGCCGAGCAACGGAACTCGAAGTGGACGGCTATAAAGCAAAGTCCACTCTTCGATCCATCGTTTTCTAAATATGAAATCGTGCCTGAAGATCCCTGTGGCTTTACTCGCAAGCCGATCGACCTTCCGTATTTCCTAAATACCCGGTTCACAAACGACGACATTCCGACGTTATGAATAAAAACGCCAAGAGAAAACCTATCCTCAAAGAATTGCCTTGCGGATTATTTCCCTATCTTTGTATATTGTATCAAAAAGCTCGTTACCATGACAACCCAAAGCGAAGCTGCATTAGAGAACGGATTGCTAAAGACGCTGATCGACAACAGCTACGAGCGCGTCATAATCAAAGAGGAAGAGAATCTGAAGACGAACTTCAAGGTGCAGTTGGAGAAGCATAACCAAAAAGAGTTGCAACTCCACAGCCGGTCGCAATTTACCGACAAGGAGTTCGAAAAGATCCTCATCTACCTCGAAGGCGGCACGCGGTTGGAAAAAGCAAAGAAGCTGCGAACTATCAAAGAATTCGATTTAGATAATGGAGAACGTATTTGGATTGAATTCTTAAATACGCATAAGTGGTGTCAGAACGAGTTTCAGGTTGCCAATCAGATAACCGTCGAGGGCCGCAGACAATGCCGCTACGACGTGACGATTCTCATCAACGGTCTTCCGCTGGTGCAGGTCGAGTTGAAGAAACGCGGCGTGGAATTGAAGCAGGCATACAATCAGATCCAGCGTTACCACAAGACGTCGTTTCACGGGTTGTTCGACTATATTCAGCTATTCGTAATATCGAACGGCGTGAATACACGCTATTTTGCCAACAATCCGAACAGCGGCTACAAATTCACCTTCAACTGGACGGATGCCGAGAACCGGCCGTTCAACGACCTGAATATGTTCGCCAACTTCTTTTTCGACAAGTGTACGTTGGGAAAGATCATCAGCAAATATGTAGTGCTGCACGAGGGCGACAAGAGTCTGATGGTATTACGGCCCTATCAGTTCTATGCCGTCGAGAAGATTATCGACAAGGTGGAAAACACCAACAAGAACGGTTACGTCTGGCATACGACGGGCGCGGGGAAGACCCTGACCTCGTTCAAAGCGGCGCAGTTGGTCTCCGAAATAGACGGAATCGACAAAGTGATGTTCGTCGTAGACCGTCACGACCTCGACACGCAGACGCAGTCGGAATACGAAGCGTTCGAGCCGGGTGCGGTAGACAATACGGACAACACGCACGAGCTGATCAAGCGGTTGAGCGGCGATTCGAAAATCATCATCACCACGATTCAGAAGCTCAATTGCGCCGTCACGAAAGATTACTACAACCGGCATCTGCAAGAGATTCGGAATAAAAAAGTCGTAATGATTTTCGACGAATGCCACCGCAGTCACTTCGGCGACTGCCACAAAAATATCGTCAACTTCTTCAACAACCTGCAAATTTTCGGATTTACGGGTACGCCTATCTTCGTCGAGAATGCCAAACAGGAGCACACAACGGCCGAAGTTTTCGGCGAATGCCTGCATAAGTATTTGATCAAGGATGCCATTGCCGACGAGAATGTATTGGGCTTTCTGGTCGAATATTATCAAGGCAGCACGACGACCGACTGCGAGAGCGAGACGCGTATGCGGGAGATTGCACAGTTCATTCTCAACAACTACGACAAATCGACCTTCGGCGGTGAGTACAACGCACTGTTCGCCATTCAGTCCGTACCGATGCTGCTCCGCTACTACAAGATTTTCAAGGAGTTGAATCCGAAGATCCGAATCGGCGCCATCTTCACCTATGCCGCCAACGCCAGTCTGGACGACGGGCAGACGGGAATGAATCAAGGGTTTGCCGACTCAAAGGTCGCTGCCGACGAGCTGCAAGCCATTATGGATGACTACAACGCGATGTTCGGCACGTCTTTTACGACCGACAATTTCAGCGCCTATTACGACGACGTAAACGAGCGCATGAAGAAACGCAAGAAGGATATGCTGCCGCTCGACCTGCTGCTGGTCGTCGGAATGTTCCTCACGGGCTTCGATGCCAAGAAGCTCAATACGCTCTATGTCGACAAAAATCTGGAATATCACGGGTTGTTACAGGCGTTCAGCCGCACGAATCGCGTGCTGAACGAGAAAAAGCGTTTCGGAAAAATCGTATGCTTCCGCGATCTTAAAGCCAATGTGGATGCTGCGATCAAACTTTTCAGTAACAACACACCCAATGAGAAGATCATACGCCCGCCGTTCGAGAAGGTGCGCAAGGAGTTGAATCTGAAAATGATCTCTTTTCTGGAGAAATATCCCGACGTCAGCTGCATCGACGCGCTGAAAAGCGAACCTGAGAAACGCGAATTCGTGTTGGCTTTCCGCGAGATTATCCGGGGAAAAATCGAGGCGCAAATCTACGAGGAGTACGAAGCGGACGATCCCTATTTCATCATGTCCGAGCAGGAATACATGGATTTCCGTTCCAAATACCTCGACATCGCCATCGGTCATACGGGAGACAAGCAAAAGGGCACTCCCGACGCTACACAAACCGAGATCGAACACGAAAATATCGACGACGTGGATTTCTGTTTGGAGCTGCTCCACAGCGACGTCATCAATGTCGCCTACATTCTGGCGCTGATTGCCGACCTGAACCCCGACAGCGAGGATTACCGGCAGAAACGTCAGCAGATCATCGATACGATGATTCGAGACGCCTCGATGCGCAACAAGGCCAAACTCATCGACGGGTTTATCCAGCAGAATGTCGATGACGACAAGGCCGGATTCAACCGCGCAAAGGCGGACGGGTCCATCGACTTGGAGACGCGGTTGACGAACTACGTCAGCGCCGCCCGCGAACGGGCGATCGAACGTCTGGCCGAGGAGGAGGCCCTGAGTCACGATGCGTTGAGAGAGTATCTGGCGCAATACGATTACCTTCAACGCGAGAAACCCGAAATCATTCAGAACGCTATCAAAGAGAAGAAGGTAGGGCTGAAGGAGCGTCGCAATATCCTCAAACGGGTATTGGCTAAGCTCCGCATAATTATCGACACGTTTAACTGGGAATAAACACACAACGCATATGAGCGAAGAACTGCAACAAAAATTGCGCAGCCAGCTTTGGACGGTTGCCAACACCCTGCGTGGCAACATGTCGGCCAGCGATTTTATGTATTTCACTCTCGGCTTCATCTTCTATAAGTACCTCTCCGAAAAAATCGAGTTGTATGCCAATGAGGAACTGAAGGAGGACGGCATGACCTTCAAGGAGGCATGGGCGAGCGACGACGAAGAGTTGAAGGTCGACCTGAAAGAGGCGTGCGTGCAGGATTTGGGCTATTTCGTCGAGCCGGAATACCTTTATTCCACCATTATCTCGATGATCGACCGCAAGGAGAATATTCTCCCCGCGTTGGAGCGGTCGCTCAAGAAGATCGAAGACAGCACCATCGGACAGGAGAGTGAAGACGATTTCGGCGGTCTCTTCTCTGACATCGATCTCGCATCACCCAAGCTGGGCAAGACGGCCGATGATAAGAATAAGTTAATCAGCGACGTACTTGTCGCATTGAACGGCATCGACTTCGGGCTAAAAGATGCGCAGGAGATCGACATTCTGGGCGACGCCTATGAGTACATGATCGGTCAATTCGCCGCCGGAGCCGGAAAAAAGGCGGGCGAGTTCTATACACCGCAGGAGGTCAGTCAAATTCTTGCGGAAATCGTCATCACGGGCAAACAGCGCTTGAAGACGGTTTACGACCCCACTTGCGGCAGCGGCTCGCTCCTGCTCCGCACGGCTCGGAGCGGACAGGCCGATGAGATTTTCGGGCAGGAGAAGAATCCCACGACCTTCAACCTCTGCCGGATGAATATGCTGTTGCACGACATCAGATACAACGATTTCGACATTCGCAACGGTGATACGCTCGAAGCCGACGAGCTCGGCGATCGACAGTTCGACGCCGTAGTGGCCAACCCGCCCTTCTCGGCCGATTGGAGTGCCGCCGCGAAGTTCAACAACGACGACCGGTTCAGCAAGGCCGGAGTGCTTGCCCCAAAATCGAAGGCCGACTATGCGTTTATCCTACACATGATCTACCACCTCAACGAGGGCGGCACGATGGCCTGCGTAGCTCCGCATGGCGTATTGTTCCGCGGAGCGGCCGAAGGTAAGATCCGTCGGTTTCTGATCGAGAAGAAGAATTATATCGACGCAATCATTGGACTTCCTGCCAATATCTTCTACGGCACCAGTATTCCGACCTGCATCCTCGTGATGAAAAAATGCCGCAAGCAGGAGGACAATATTCTCTTTATCGATGCTTCGCGCGAGTTCGAGAAGGTGAAGACACAGAATAAATTACGCCCCGAGCATATCCGCAAAATCGTCGAGACTTATCGTAACCGCACGGAGATCGAGAAATACAGTCATTGCGCAACATTGCAGGAGATCGCCAAGAACGACTACAATCTCAATATTCCGCGCTATGTCGATACGTTCGAAGAGGAGGAGGAGATCGATATCCACGCCGTGATGGCCGAGATCAAGGAGCTGGAAGCCAAACGCGCCGACTTGGATAAGCAAATAGAGGTTTATCTTAAAGAATTGGGGATTGTCGAATAAACCCGAACAAAAGTAATGGTAACAAATAACAACAATAAAGCCCTCAATGTTCCCCCTTTGAGATTTCCGGAGTTCAGTGAGGAGTGGAAGAAAGATTCATTAGATCAGATTGCCAATATTTCCAAAGGTAATGGTATCTCTAAAGAACAACTATCAGATCAAGGTACTCCATGTATTTTATATGGCGAACTATACACTAAATATAAATCTGAGATAATTACTGAAGTTTACAGTAAAACAGCTTTAAATCCTTCTACATTAGTAAAAAGCCAAGCAAATGATGTTATAATACCTTGTTCTGGAGAAACTGCTATTGACATTTCAACTGCTCGATGTGTACCATATAACAATATCTTGTTAGGTGGAGATTTGAATATTATTCGACTTAAATCGCAAGATGGTGGATTCTTTGCCTATCAGTTAAATAGTGTACGCAAGCATGATATTGCACGTATTGCTCAAGGTGTTTCGGTTGTTCACTTATATGGAGAGAATCTCAAAAAAATTAAAGTCTGTTATCCCTCTATTGAAGAGCAGCGAAAGATAACGTCTTTATTATCCATCATTGATGAACGCATCGTTACCCAAAACAAAATCATTGAGAAATATAGATCCTTAATTCAGGCGTTGTGTGATACTTTAATCGATTCAGAACAACAAAAAGTCAAATTGTCATTTAGTGATTTTGGAGTGTCATATTCCGGATTATCAGGTAAAAGTGCGGATGATTTCGGTACTGGTTACCCCTATATAACATATCTAAATGTTTACCAAAATCGAATTATTGATATTACGAATGTGGGCTTCGTAAGTATTAATAAAGCAGAACAACAGCCTGTGGTTCAACATGGTGACATCCTTTTTACTTTATCATCTGAAACTCCGGATGAAGTGGGAATGGGAGCTGTGTATTTGGACAATACTTATCCTTTATATCTGAACAGTTTTTGTTTTGGTATTCATATTACAGACAACAGTAAGATTTATTCTCCGTTTTTAGCGTACTATGTTTCAACCAAATCTTTTAGAAAGGCTGTTTTCCCATTGGCACAAGGTAGTACACGCTTTAACTTGCGAAAGAATGACTTTATGAAGAAAGTCTTTCTTTTCCCAACGGTAGAAAGGCAGGGTAAAATATACTCAATCCTCAAAGCCTATTCGGATAAACTCTTCGTTGAAAGGAATATGGTTAAGTTACTCTATGAGCAGAAAAACTACCTCTTGCGCCAATTGTTTATATGAACATTTGACAAAGCAGATACTCTTTCTCTTTTTCATATGACTGCAATAAGCCTTTTTCTATATCAATCTTTCTCTGGATGGTTTTCAATGCATTCGCAATACACAGGGCTTCATTCTCTGTTTTAGGAAGAAGTATGGAGTTTTCCAAGAACCGTCCGTTAGTAATGTTGATGGTGTTCTTTGCTCCTTTTTGTATAAGTGGATGCAGATAATTGAAAGCATTGCTTGGTCGCATGAAATAGAAATGCAGGATAACTCCGATATGATCATTCACTGGCATATAGACCCCGTACAAGGGGGATACGGCAACATCTTCTTTAATAGTACTACGTTTCACTATTCCATAAGGGAAATCGCCAGTTGGGCTTTTCGTATAAACGATATCACCGTCTTTAACGACATTGTAATGAAATGTTTCTTTTGCTGCAAAAGAACGTCCAAGATATTCTATCTGATTAACGACACCTTGGCTGACAGACACGGAACAAACGACATAGCCATTGGTGTTCTTTTCGCTTCGTTCTTGCAGAACTTTGCTTAATTTCATTTTCTGCCAATTGCCATTGCATATTCCATCCGTCTTTTTCTGATAAATAATCGCCTGAATTAAGGATCTATATTTCTCAATGATTTTGTTTTGGGTAGCAATGCGT
>OGHO01002332.1_pt1 | contig 15137 bp, 23 predicted proteins | sample 1571421 | NCBI WGS metagenome assembly OGHO01 (sample SAMEA2581937, study PRJEB24529) | metagenome | biome: Human gut stool | place: China | collected 2011
AACTGTGAATGAATGTGCGTGATTGTTTCACGTGAAACATGGAAAGGATGGGAAAGTTATGATTATCCGCATTTTCAAAAAAGATACTTGCGTGCGTTATATTGAGATCGACGAAGAAGCGGCCTTGCCGCTCTTCAATCTCATTCTTCAATCGCTGGATATCAACGAAGAGGTTGTGTTGTTCAAAGATGACAGTGAAGAACATGTTGTTGCCACGGGTTGCTGAAAGGATGGATAAAAATGAACGAATACGAAAAGACTAGCATTAAAACAATGGAAGAGGTTCTTCTGAATCAATACAAAGCTATAATCAATGAAAAATCCGTTTTGCGTCAAAGCTTCCTAAAAACCGAAAAGGACGCGATGATTGCAACGCTTGCGATTATGGGCTACATGGTAACATGTGACGTTGACATGGATTTGAAGATTAAAGACGTTCACGTTCGCAAAATTTAAAAGGAAGGGCTTTCGCCCTTCCTTTACTTAATTTGTACAATAGCCGTGATCGTGTTTCCGCTTGCGCCCCACTCTTGCACTGTTTTATCAATATAAAATCCGTAAATATGTACGTGTGGTACGCCGTCATGAAGGATTATAGAAAGAGTATAATTAGAGGGGTAACCGCTTCCACTGAATCCTGTTATAATGATATTAAGAATGTTATTTGGCGTTACTCCGCTATTTACAGGGAATGTAAACCCGCCATAACTATCATCATATGAAAGAGTTAGGTTTTTTGTCGTAATTGTTGCGCCACCCGTCGGAATTGTAACAGCACCCGTTTTTCCATTTACACTTGTTACAGGGTAGGGTGGTGGATTATTTTCAGTATATAAATTGGCGTCTTTCCATTCTTTTACCCCTTTTAATCTATATGACAATTTTAACTGTGGTTTTGAAGTTGCTTTATACAAATAGAAAATGATGTCTGTTCCCTTATCATCGCCTGTTCCCTCTGGGGATATTCTGGAAATATAAGCATTATCGTCTGTTTCATCCGGCAACCAATTAGTCGCTGTGTTGCTTATGCTATAAATTTGGTGAATTTTTATTGTGCTCGTTCCCCCGCTATCTTTAATCGGGATAGGTTTGTGAGGCGGGTTTGTACTCTGTAAGTATAACGCTTGTATTTCAGTATACCCTGCATTAACGATACCCACCACGCGAAAGCCTGAATCATAGAATGCTTTCCATTGCGTATCTGTTATAGAATTAAAAGAATTCTGTTGCATCAGCTGAATTTGGGCGCTACTTCCAGCAAGAACATGTGAAAGATCAAGATCGGCAATATTTTGTTTTACCGTTTGAATTTCGCTCACGTTGTCGTTTATCTGTTTGTTTACGCTTTTAAGCTGATTGTACGGAATATCGTTGCCAGTTAGTTTGACATCTCCTTTATAACCGTTCACAGTTTTTACATAATCTGAGCTTCCCGACGGGTCAAGATTGTTCACCCTGTCAATGATTTCGTTCATTTTTTCCTGCATTTTGCAGACGGCCTCATATAGTGATATATAATTAGTCATAATACATCCCCTATCAAGCAAGGTTCAGCGCATCATGAATTGCTTTAAGATCGTCAGTAGTTAGTGCGGGATAATCTGCGGCGATATCTTCAAAATTTTCGCCGTTTGCAATGCGGATTCTGAAAGCGCGGGTCATAATGCGAAGTTTCAAAGCGTTCAAAGTTTTCATTATTTTTGCCCTCCAATTAAGTCAGCCATCATCAAAATAAGATCGTCGTTAGCAGATTCAAGCGCATTCATGCGCTCTTCGGTTGTCGGCGGCGGCGCGGGTCGTGCATCAAAGTCCGCGTCCATTTCTTTTTGTGAACGCTGTGTAACCATACCGTCCACAAGTTTATAACGGTACACGCCGCGTTCATCCATCAGCGGCTTTTGCAGATAGTTGTTCTGTGCGTGCCTGTATCTGTCCCCTTTCCCCTCATCGATAGTAATCCATCCTGCGCTATTAACAAAAATATCATTGTTAATAGCCGTCACGCGTCCATCATTGTCTGTTTGCACCAAAACCTTATAGATTGTTCTTTCCATGGTATGTTCTCCTTATAGCTCTGATGAGATATAAATAGTACCTCGAGGTGTAATCATTCCTGTTAAAATGCCTGTTTCGGCGATTGCACATTTAATAACTGCCTGATTTTCGTTTGATTTGTGCGCAGTTGCGTTTGCTGTTGTTGTGCCTTGTTTATCACCAAGAGTATAATAAAATTTGCCTGTTGCTGTTACTGTAGGCTTAACACGCATTTTCTGTAGAGGGATAAAACAATAAGCAATTCCATTAGCACAATAGCCTGAAAAACTCTGCTTATCGGTTAAAACCGTCTGAAAATACTGTTTACACTCGGCCAGTTCCACCGCGTATCCCTTCGGCACATACGGCGGAAGGGTTTCTGCTGTGTATTCGCCCTCGTAGATCGCCGCCCAGCGGACAACCGCCGCCGTTCCGGTACTTTCTGTGTCTGTAGAAATAAGCACAAGCACCGTTTCGTCCTCGGCTAGGCCGTCCGGCTTTGTTAGCTTTACCGTAAGCGTGCGTTCCGCCGCGTCACCCCGAAAATACGCTTGTCCAAAATTCACCGTGCCGTTTCCGATGTAGACAAACAGTCGGCACGCCACAGGGAAAACGCCTCGCACCGCAAATGTCATTACGTCGGAAAAACGTTTAGCCTCAATATTCTGATGAATGCCCGCCGTCCAGTTCGTTTTGTCCGACACGATTTTCAGCCCGTCCGCCGCTTGTGAAACCGTCGTGCCGCTCGTTAGTTTCCAGCGGTCGATAGCATATTTCCCTGAACCGCGCCAAGAATTCATAGGTAATTGAGTAACAGGGTTAACAAAATTGCTATTATCCAGCAAATTATAAGGGTTTGTCCCTCTGAGTTGCTTAATCTGTTCGGCTTTTGCCGCATTGATCGGTGCTTTAAAAATATCGACTGCGCCCGTCTGGTCGTTTACGCTAATAACTCCGCTTGTGCTACCGCCTGCGATTTCAGAATATTCAACTCGTTCGGGACTGCTAAACAGATTGAAATGGTACAATCTACATGTGCCGTCGTCCTGATTAAAAGCGCCTAATCTTGCGCCAGCTTTACAAGCGGCAATCAATTCCGCTTGCGACAAATCTTCAATGCCGCCACCTTCCGGCTCGAAAACCGTTACAACGTCTTTAGTTTCTGCGCGGTTTACGCTCTTTACCGGATACGGCGGCGGGTTGTCAGTGGTGTACACATTATCCGGAAGAGAAATAGTTACATCTCCCGTCATTCCGTTTACGCTCTTTACCGGATACGGCGGCGGGTTGTCAACCGAATATGCGCCCTCCAAGGTTTTAAGCGCGGTATTGATTTCTTTAATCGCCTCCTGCATTTTGTTAGCAAGAATGCCCATAGCTTCATATAGACTAATAGAATCGTCGTCGATTGTTGGAATCGTGACGTTCACACATAATCTAATAGGCTTGATATGCTGGTCAGCCATTAAAACACCCCCATAAACAAATCTTCAAATTCATCAATCAACATGAGATTGATATTAAGAATCGCTTCACGCTCTTTTACCTTCATTTCACTGTACGTCAGCCCAGATTCTTTTCCGCTCCATTTTTCCGTCTGCTCTCCGTTATGTGTACTGCTATTTTCGTTTGTATTGTTTACTGTCGAAGCGCTGTTGTCATCCAGATAACGATACTCGGAAACATACTTTCCTGCCTTAACGTTTTCAAGCTGTCCCTGTGGCGTATCGCTGTATAGATCGTCTGTCTGTCTACTGTTTTCGCTTGTCTGTTTGTTGCTTCCTTTCCCAGTAGTATTGTTTGCAGATGTAACAGTTTTTTCCATGCTTACAGTATCATATATATTGTATTTTTTCTGTTCGATATCATAAAGTTGTTTATATTTTGGCATCACGTCAATGAGTTTGCTTTTAAGCCGTACTTTCCACCACCCAAACGTTTCAACGCCGATTTCGCGCGTGTAAAAGTGCAGAATAAACTGTTTTTCAAACTCCAATTTATCTGCCGCAAGATCGGAATAGAACGGAAAATCAAAGTCGAAAATAAGCGGGACTGATTCATTTATGATTGTATCAATTTTATTGAATCCTGCTGGTTCATTCTGTCCCGTCAGACTCTCCGCTATCCTCTGCAAGGAAATTGTGTAATTCGACACGTTCTTCACCTCCCAGTCGTAACAAACCCGCCGCGATGCTTTCCACCGCTTCCTCACTATACTTTACATCAATGGGGTTGTCAATATAATCAGCAAACATTTTGTTGAATTTTTCGCAGAATTGCTTCCTCTGGTTAAAGCGCGAATTTCTAGCCACACGGATATAGCCGACATTCGCCGCGTTTTCGCCGCTGGTTACGCGCTCGGCCTTGATCGACACACCAGAAAATACACCCATATAGTTGAGGATTTCGGAAAGCAAATCGCGCTTTAGCTGTTGGAGTTTATCCGCAACATAAGGCGCGGGAGTGGGGACGACATTTAGATTGATATCTTCCATGCCTTTTTTGTTGATAAATACAGCCTGTTTTCCCTGTGCGATTTGCTGGTTAAGGTTCTTCACGCTGAGAAGCTGATCTTGTGTGCACGCGTAAATGTAAGGCGTTCGCTGGTTTCGGGAATTAACGTCAATGCTGATATCAATTTGGCTCAATCGTTTAGCGTAAAGTTTAAGATCAAACACGGCAGGCTGATGAATCACATTGTCATAACACGGCGCGCATTGCGTGAGCGGCACGTTATTTGTGTAGCCATTCAAGCCCCATACGATATATTCTGATGGATATCCATAGATATTCAACCGATTTCCCGGCTGAGACGGCAAGCATACAATGCCAACGTCTTTTTCATAGTAGGCGCAGACGCTTCCACAATCAGCAAGCTGTGTCTCCATAAAATATTCATCAATCGTAATCGGCAGATTCTCCCATTTAAACACGCTTGAATAAAGCGAATTCAGAAGGTTAAACCAATGCAAATCTTGCGTGAGTTCTTTTGCCATTTCGCCGTTTTTGAATCGAACGGCGTTTACGCCTTTTCCGGCCATACAATCACCCATTTCCTGTTATTCTGTTGTCGCGCGTGTAGTCGCCCACCCACGCGGCATTATGCCAAATCGTGATACCCGTATTAAAAATAGCATTGATTGCTTCAATGGCGTATTGAGGAATTGAACCCTGAGCATCGCAACCAACGGTTTTTACATAGTTCCAAGAAGCACGACCTCTTGTATTTGGGCGTTTTACAAGATTTGTTGCATATCCAAATTGTGAAAAATAACCGTCAATTATTTGTGCGTATTGCGGCGTTATTGAAATTTGGTTAAACACAAATCCTTTTTTATCAAAGCATACAGATGTAGTGTCATCTCCGCTATAAACGGCTGAAATATTATTAACCTGATGGACTTGTTTTTCAACCATGTAATCGGCCACTGTTGCCGCCAAGTCTATAACGCGCCCAGCCGTTCCACCAAGAAAACCTGTTTCTGCTCTATCAAGTTCGGCTTGTGCTTCTCGGCGTTCACTTCTTCGCTTGCTCTGTGATATCGCATAACTAGCCGCATCGATAGCATTCTGCGCATTCTTCCCTGTCGTTGCGATAGATAACGCCGCATTTATTGCGCTTTTTGTAATCGCTGTTTTATATCTCACCTGATTCTGAGCATACCATGTTTTATAAGTGTCGGTTATATAGCTACATTGTGGAAAATTGCAAACTGTAATTGATTCGTCAGAAATACCCTGATTTTTATAATTTCTTGAATTAAGTATAACAGCAAAATTAACTTGCAGTGCGAAATTGATAATAAAATCAATTTTGTTACCTCTAAATAGTTCATATTCATAGCTTGCTGATTGTCCCTCATGGTTGTTGACTTCTAAATATTTATAAGGGCTTGTAAACAATTTATTATTTTTAGGTGTGTACCCGGCTATTGATGTATACGGCTTAACATCATTATACGGGTATGCGCCTAAATGCCCCTGAGTAGCAAGTGCAAGTTGAATAAAATTGTACGGAACGCATACAACCGCCACGATTGAATCCGACAATCCAGCACTATTTATTGCGTCAATGTAAGCATCAGCCACTTGCGAAGCGGTATACTTGAGTCCGTCATAAGTCTTTTCGTGAGCTATATTTAAACAAAGCCCCTCATAGACAATTTGCTGTTTATTGAATTCGTTTGAACCTTCATATGCGGCCGCCGATATCTTCCCTAAACCCTGATCGTCCACTTTTGCCCCTGCGGCGATAATAAAAGCTAGATTGTCGCGCGGCGCACAATTAAAGTAGGTTGATTTTTCATAAATATATGGGCCAAGTTCAAGGTTTTCGGGCTGTATGTTACTGCCTATTGTATCATCTAATGTGTGTTCACGTGCCACAAAACAAGGGTTTAACGTGTAATCAAACATCCACGTTTGAAGCACATCTTCCGAAAAGTAAATGTTGGTTACATCATTCGACACATATTCGATATTCGTAATAAAACCGTAAAACCACTTATTTTCAAACGACGTGTTTTTGTACGCAATATAATTGCAATCATATAGCTGTTCAGTCGTGAGTGCAACCGTAAGAACGCCGTTCTTCCTTTGATAACTATATTTTTCAAGCTTGAATTTCGCTTTCGTCAAAAAATATGCGCTTTGCAATGTTGAATTCTCAAAATCGACTGTGTGGATATAATCGGGCGATAGCGGCACACCATGACAAATCAAAATTGTTGAATTAGGTGCAATATACGCCATACATTTTTACCTCCCTTTAATATTTTAGCTGTCGGAACAGGTGAAGGCGGTGTAACACCTCCCAGATACTCAAACCATTTCAGCGCATTTGACGGCCTGTTGCCATAACTAGCCGCTTCTGATCGCTCATAATTGCGGTAATATACTTTCGCCAGCTCTCCCGCGTTCTTCGTACTTTTTTTAAATTCGTCGAACGTCATCTTAAAATATGTGCTATCGACTTTCCATCCACCAAGACCAAGAGAAATATAATCAAGCTGTGGCTTCATTTCGCCTACTGTGCCGCCAGTTTGCTTATTTGTCGTGTAGCCTTTTTGTTCTGCCCAGTACCCGAAAGTTTCACCGTTCACGCTTCCGTGAAAAGTTTTAGGGTCTTCCCATTCTCCCGTATGTTTATTGCGCCTAGTATACCACGGCGTCCATTGTGCTAGTCCATATCCGTAATTTCCCCATTCATCCCATCTATCTTTAGCTTTCGTTTCTACAACGTTCGGGTTCAATCTGCTTTCGGCTTGCCAGTTTCCAAGCATGGCCGCAACACTATTTAATGTAAAACCTAACGCACCCAGATATCCCCATATATAGCGTGCATTTGTTTTTTGTTTATCCCCAAAATTATCATATAACACGTTGAATTCATTGTAATATTCAGGCATAACCAGAATTTCCCGCCGCACCACGCGGCACGGCGGGAAAACCTCCTTTCATCAGGAAACGGTTACAGTTGCGGTTTTTGTGATCGTCTGAGCGCTCGGACACTTCGCGGTTACAGTGATGGAAGCGGCGCTTTCCTCGCTGTCGATATGCAGAAGTCCGGTTGCGGTGATGTAAGTACCACCGTTTTTCTGTCCGCTGATTTCCCAGTGCACACTCTGCTGTGCCGCACTCGGCGTAACCGTCGCGGTGAACTGCTGATTGCCACCCTGTGGAACGTTCGGCGCGGCAGGTGTGATCGTGATGGCCGTCGGCTCGGTAAGCGCGCCCGTGACAAATGCAATAGCGTTGCTGAACGGGCTGACGCTGTAAGTCATCCAGCGATGGAGGAAATACTGCCAATAAAGCCCCTGCCCGTTATAGTTCTCGGTAAACTTTTCGAGATTCGTATAAATCTGGAAAAATTCGTCATCGACAAGCAAGCCCAGCATATTATCCAGACCGTCGCCGAACGTATCAACCGTTACATATGTTCCCGCGATAAAATCCGCATACTGGAGATTAAACGCTTTCGCAAGGGAATTAACGTCCAGCACGGCGGCGACATCTGCCCTGAGAATAAGCACCTGTCGCGGCTTCTCGGTAAAGTTCTCCACGCCGAAACGGTTATACAGATCGGATGGGAATTCCAGCATGTTAGAAATGCCTTTAATCGTCGTCACAATCTGGTCAGCGTTCGCGGCAGTCGCGGCGGGAACAGTTACCTTATAATAGTACGGCGCGTAGACGTTCATCAGCTTTTTGGTGCAGTAGAAAATGTCACGGTTCGCCGCGCCGTACATCGCATCAACGATTCGACCGATGAGTGAACGCATGCCATTGTCACTGAGGAAAGAAGCATACAGCGCATCGTACTGAATCGTGTTCTTGTAAAACACTTTGGAATTACGGCGATGGAAAACGGCGTTGATATCCGGAATTTCCCGCTTGTACACCTCGTTTTCGGCAATGCTCGGATTGTATTCGTGAGCATTTGCCATGTTCACATAGATTTCTTCGATGGTATCACCGAAACGGTTCGTCCCTTTGATAAACTTCTGGTAAGGATTTCGGAACATGCGCGACGTGAAACGCGAAGCGGAAATGCGGTTGACAAGCGCGGCCACATAATCGTTTTGAAGCTGAACGGACGACATAACCGCATCAGCAATTTCTTCCAGATTTTCGTTGACCGCCGCCGGAATCGCCCTCTGATAGTCAAGACTAGCATGGGCGCGAATGTCATTCAATACATTAGTGATATCAGCCATTTGTTAAACCCCCTTAAAAAATTCGTTGATAATTTCGTCGCTCGTTCGCGTGCCGTGATCGACGGCGGGGACATGGTTGCCGTTGCTTCCTTCTTCCTCGGACTCCCTGCCGCCCCAGAAGCGTTCTTTAAATCGCTTCCGTTCTGCTTCGAGTTCGGTCTGCAATTCGTTCAACACGTCGTCTGTTGCATACCCTTCCATAATGCTATCTACCTGTGCAATAATTTCCGGGTCAGTGCTTTCCCCAACAAGCTTACCAAGCGCGGCTTTCAGCTCGTCTTTAGTCATTGCCATTCGCATTAACCTCCCTTCTGATTTCATCGAGCAGTTTGTAAACCTGATCGATATAATTGTTTAAAATCTGTGTATCATAGGTCGTTTGTCCTGTCGAAACGTCTACTTTTTCATTGATCGTTTTCGGAAATTCCGGTTCAATAAATTTCGACGTTGCAACATAATTAAAACCGCTTTTTGCGATGGTTGTTTCACAAACCGTTTTCCCTCTGTGTGGGGAGTGGATAACAATACCGTTTCCCTCATAAATCCCGCAGTGCGAACAATCGCCTGTTTTTTCGTTATATTTCAGAACGATTGAACCAATTCCACAGTTAGAATAATCAACGGCGATTTTGTCACGGGTTGTAATGTATTGATATTTCCCCCTGTTGGAGAAGCTTTGGAACAACCAATTCGTGCCCTGACATCTGTATGCCTTATTTCCGTTTGGGCTGTTACGAATAACATTGATTATCAGTGCATTACAGTCCATCTCTTCATAAGGCGTTCCGATGTAGCGCCTAGCAGTTTCTACTGCGTCTCTTCCTGCAATCATTTTTGCGCCTTGAGATGGGAACAAAGTTCCTGCATTACCTTCGTATTGTTGTCGATTGCTTCACGAAGATTCTCGTAGTTATATTTCTTGTTTTCCTGTGCCTGTTTCTTGTTCCACACGATAAACCACGCCATACCAACACACGCGGCAATCGGAAATCCGCACCCGTTGATAATTTGAATGATCGTCTGCACAACATCTGCCGTCATGCTGTTCACCTTCCTTTCATGTTTATTATACATCATATTCTTTTGGGAAGTCAATCATCTTTTCACAATTTTCAGGAAAATGTTTTTACAATGCTGATTTTCAAAGTAAAGCTGACCTGCCGCAAACGCGTCAAGAATTCGTTTGATAACGATTGACTTATAATTTAATAGTAACTGATTCGTTCCGACTTCGGAAAAGTCAAAGGCATAATTGATTGTAGCTCCTTTGCAATCAGGGGATAGCGTATATTCACCGTAATTCGGCGATTTCCAAACGCCGATTTTAACCCCGGAAATGGTGAGCGACGCAAGAAGCCTTGAACCGTTCGGTTTTCGCCTAATATTTGTCGCATCATCCATTCGCGCGCTATTTTCAAACGCATAATCGAAATATTGTGTGCCCTGCAATACCTTACCGCGGCGCGTGTTTGCCTTATATGCTGTGTATTCGCTCATGTTAAGGTTCTCGGCGTATATGTCACCGCGCTTATAGATTCGTGGCGAATTTGGTGTGAATCGGATATTGTAGAACAGAAAATACGGATTAACCTGTGTGACGTTATTTGAAAAGGCATAGATCGGCACTTCGCGCAAACGCGCTACATTTTCAATCAAATCTTCAAACATTTCCGGCTCGTTCGGCAGATATCTATAATTCGACTTACCTAAAATAAATTCATCAAGAAAAATCTTTGTAACGTCTGTATAACTGTTTATGCCCTTGTCTACGATACCGCGCGAAACGCATTTGAAGTAGCCAGCAGGCATGCCGTTTATAAATGCCGTCTGATTTTTAATTTCAAACTCAACGTCTTTGTATTTATCTTTCTTTTCTTTCCACAAATCATCATAAAATGATTGTAGTTTTTTATTTTCTATCTCCTTGTCATAACGCCTAGCATACACAAATTGTTCGCCAGTCGCTAAAAAATCGTCTGTTGTCGTTTCCTTGATCGAGAACGTTTTCCCGCACCCACGCGCACCAATAAAAAAGTTATAAAGATAACCCATTTTGTAATATTTGCGGATATCAAAAAACATTGACATACTATCACCTCATTAAAAATAAGGGGAATATTCCCGCGCCGTAGCGCGGCGCTTGACATTACGGCACGACTTAACGCGGCTGACCCGTAAATGTTAGAAATATTGAACCCCTCAATTAGATTATACCATAAGTTCAATATTTTGTCAACTGACTTTAATTTCATATGTCGTCGGGTTTAGCACCGTTCCACCCGCTACACGCTTCGGCTGTAATTTTCCGCCATATTTCGCACCACCTCTAAAATTATCCCACGTTACATATTTATAACCGCCAGCGGGCAAGCCTGCCACGGTAACTTTCATAAACCGATAACCGTTTTCTGCCTTCCTGCAAAGATAGGGGAATTCAAGCATTTTGGATTTGTATTCTTCTTCGGTTATAATTTCATCTTCAATATAACACTTCTGACGGATAAAACGCGCGCGCTCAAACTTGCTTTCACACTTCCAAGCGCCTAACCTATAATCATCTACTTCCAAACAGTCCGGAATATCTGTGCCTTTAATGTGGATGGAGTCTGTATCACTGTACAGATATCTATCATACACGCTTTGCGCAGATCGGATTGTTTTATTTCGGGCGATGGCTGTAATAAACGCACCGATGGGCACATAGATAGAATCACGTTCTTCATACTCTGTTTTATGATAATGCACAACCCCATCTTCTCCTAAATAAGGGATAGCGCTTCGCACATATGGCGACGTTGCAAATTTCCCATAAAGCGAATTCAGATATAGCTTCGCGATTGCACGTAATCCAGCATTTTTATCCTTTGCGGCCTGTATCTTTATTCCTGCCCAATAATCAATATACTGGTCAAACATTCCGCTTGCGCCTTTAAACTTCCATCCGTTTACATACTCCATTTCATACACATCATAGTTTTCTAAAAATAACTCTAAATCAATGTTTGTCAGCGTGAGCGTTATAATCTGGTTGTTACTGCTTTTAAGATATTCTGTCGGTACAAATGATAGATTATGCTTTAGCTGTATCATAGGTATTTTGTTTGGCTTTAACTCAAACTGACAACGCAAACGCTGTATATAAAGCGGGTGCATTTTATCTTCTTGATATTGACCACTAAAAAATACTGGTCTGCCATACGGTAACACATTCGGGCTGTGCATCGCCCACGGATAAAGGCTATTTACATCAAAGACCAAACCTTCGCCTATATCAACTTCCTTATAGATCGGATTCAGATATGTAAAACCACCCTTATACGCGGCACGAATATCTTTATCAACAATAACGTCAAGCTTCGGAAAAATCTTTCGGAATTGCTTTCTTCCTCCAACCATTTCATAATATTTATTCAAAGCGTTACTTCCGATTGTTAAGCGGGTTGTTCCGTTTTCAAACAAATCTGCCAGCGCTTTTGATACAATGGTTATATCTGCTTTCAAATATTCCTGTTCTTCGGCGGTCAATTCATGCCCTATTTCTCGAATTTCATTATAATCTATTTCCAGTTTGCTATCCGGTAGCTTAAATGTTTTGGCAATTTTCGCAACGCTCATGTTTAATAATTTTTGGCTGTCGCGTATTTCAATGATGTTTCTTTTCGGTACAATTTCGTTACAAATGTGCATTGTGTAAAATTTCCCATCATCAGATATAAGCGTTGTAAACTGCCCGTCAATCATTCCTTTCGTCGATTCAACCCATTCAAAACCATTGCGGAACAGCCAGTTTATAATAAAATCTGTATCAAATTTTGCGTTATGGAAGTATAAACACGGATTCTTTTGCTTAAAACACCACGCCATAAAGCTGTTGATGTCGTTTCCCATATGGTATTCACACGGATTTTTTGAAACTTCACAAACACCCCATGCCCACACCCGGCAATCGTCAGGCGTTGTTGTCGTTTCAAAATCTGCTGAGAACACCATATTATCATCCCTTTCCTGTTACATGTTCAACCGCTCTATTTAAATCCTCCATGAAACTATTATAACGTTCTTGTATTGTGCTAGGATCGCTGTACCAAAAATCCATTGCCAAATACTCATACATTCCTGTTATCATATCAAACGATTCAGGCGGAATTTGTTCCAGTTTTGAATAAATTTCATCTAAATCAGCCATTTCTCCAAACAAATTATAAATTCCGCTCATATAATTACTATAATAAGTCTCACTCTTTCTTTGCTTTTCTTCTTCACTCGTTTCTGCTTCAAGTCTTTTTGCAATTCTTTCAAACTCTTTTTGTCCTACATTTTCTATATTTAATTTAATCGGACGTGTTTGCGTTTCAATTTCACTCCCCATTAAACCCGGTATTTGTTCCTCTGGTAATAACGCCCGGCGCTCCGCACGTCTTTCTTCTGCCTGTTTATGTTGCCGCCTTATTTTCTTTTCTTCAAACACGCTATAAGCCGCGCCACCTGTATGTGCTTTCTTGACAAGATCGCTAGGCCGCGTCAGGTTGCGCAAATCACGCATAATGTTCTTCACGTCTGCATACGCCATTTTATCAAGCTGTTTCAAAGTCGGAATATAAACGTCATATAACAATTTGTTCTTATATATGGCTTTCGCTTCGTTCTTTAAATATCTAGCGTTTGCCAACGTCTTTTTGTATGATTCGCGTTGACTTCTCTTTAATTTCGCCATAAACAAACAGGGGTAACGCAATCGTTACCCCTGTTCACCTCCCTTTTACTTATTCGCAACAACAATCGACAAAATTTGACGCTCTCCGTTACTGACCTGCTTAATCTTGCACGGCACGCCCTTCTCCCATGTGGGCATGCCGAACACCGTAAACAAACGTTTCAGGCTGTTAAAGATACCTGTGCTTACACATTGATAGCTCTTGCCCTCCGTGTCAATCAGGACAACGCGCGGCGCTTCACTCGTTTCGCCTGTATCCTTATTTGTGCATTCCACAATTTCGCAATATACATCACGAACCTTGATAATCTCGTTAATGTGATTGCGCAACCGTTCATCCGGGGAGGACATCGCATTGAAAATCTTTGCCTTGTCCTCAAACGTTTCGGCCACGATTGAGCAATATGCGGGTTTCTGGTTGCCCTGCTCAAAAATGTTCATTTCCTGCTCTTCGACGTTCATAATCTGGTTATTCATATTTTTAACCCTCCTGTTCGCATGCCTTGATAAAGTTTTCAAGGCTGACTTTGTACTCTTTTTCGGAATGTTCAACGCCAGTCACAATATAATCGGAAGAACGGTATTCTTTCAGCACATAGCGTGCCGCCGCATCTTTTCCGACTTTTCGGCCGATAACCTCAATCGGCGGCTTCGGTTCAACCGTCAGTTCACCGTTTTCGCCCCTTTTCAGAAATCCGACGTTAATAATAGTGTTCGTAATCTTTCGAGTGATTTTTTCCATTTTGCTTTCCTTTCTGGTTGTATAGCCTTACCATGCTTTTCTATAATTATAACACAAAATTGTGCTATATGCAATACTTAACCTTCTTTATAGTATGAATAATTTATACGATTTTTCACGTGCAGAAAAGCTATTGCTTTCGTCGCGGTTCGGTAAATTTCAGACTGTTTGACCGTTGGATTATTTCGCAAATCCCTTGCTTCGGCATCACGATACCCCTTGAAACGGATATCGAACACCAGAAAACGCACGTGTCGGCCTTCTTTCTCTTCTTCCTCTTGTACTTTCTCCCATGTTTTGAAATATTCTATCATTTCCAACATTCACCCCTAAACCATTCAGACGGACAATCAACGCGATAATACACAAAGCATTCATAGCTTTTCATTGTCATAAAGCCCTGCTTTTTCTTCTGCCGCTGAACAGCTACAATATAGTTCAGATATTCATTTTCTTCCGTCAGCGTAAAGTCAAAGCCTACGCATACGCCATTTTCAAAAATCATGTCGCCGCCGTATGCGTCAAATAAGAATTTCGCTAACGATTTGCTGATTGTCATGGGTTTACCTCCTTTGCATATCGTTTAGTAACATCCAGATAAAAATGATAACCAAAACCAACATCATAAATGTCAGCACAGCCGCTAAAACCATCAACATTTTTTCAAGCATAACTTTTCACCTCCTTCCGAATGTCAATATGTTCTTTAACCACAACGTCACTAATACAACCCTGTAAGTCACGTTCAATATTCACTTCATAACCCAAATTCTCTAGATAATTGATAGCAGAATCGCGCGTTTCATATGCTTTGAAAAAATCGCACATGAAAATTCTTGTCATGTAAAATGTCAATTCTGATTGAGAAATTTTCATTTTCCCATCCTTTCCATGTTTCACGTGAAACAATCACGCACATTCATTCACAGTT
>OGHO01002339.1_pt1 | contig 15082 bp, 10 predicted proteins | sample 1571421 | NCBI WGS metagenome assembly OGHO01 (sample SAMEA2581937, study PRJEB24529) | metagenome | biome: Human gut stool | place: China | collected 2011
CCCCCGCCAATGGCGGGCGAATTCTGCACGCAGCGGGCTGCCATCCCCCCTCAAAAAAGAGAGGCTGGCCAAAGGCCAGCCTCTCTTTTTTGAAGAACTTATTCCTCGCGGAAGACAAATCCGTTCTCGTCCGCCTTTTCGATGACGGCGAGCGCCTTGTAGGGGATACCGCTCGCGCGGAAGCGGTCACCGCCGCCCTGGAAGCCCTTTTCCACGGCGATGCCGATGCCTTCGAGCTTCGCGCCCGCCTCGTTGACGATATCGACAAGGCCCTGCACGGCGAAGCCGTTGGCCATGAAGTCGTCGATGATGAGCACGTGGTCGTCCGCGTTCAGCCACTCCTGAGAGACGAGCAGCGTGACTCTCTTCTTGTAGGTGTAGGAGAACACCTCGCTCTGGTACAGGCCGCTTTCGATGTTGTCGCTCTTGGCCTTCTTGGCGAAGAGCATGGGGACGCCGTACTTCTGCGCGCAGATGGTCGCAAGCGCGATGCCGCTGGCCTCCGCCGTCAGAACGACAGTGATCTTGCTGGTGTCGAAATACTTGGCGAACTCGTCCGCAATGTTCTCGAGCAGACGGGTGTCGACGCGGTGGTTGAGGAAACCGTCGACCTTGACGATGTTGCCGGGCAGGACTCTGCCCTCGCGGCGGATGCGCTCCTGAAGAAGCTCCATGGAATTACCCCTCCTGAAAAAATAATTTCTGACGAAATTTTTCGATTGAAATGGTAACTTCCATTTAACAGGATTTTTGTGCAGAATGCAACACGGCAACTTTGACAAGAATTTGTGCTTTTTTTGCCTCTTTCCGTCTATTTTGGCGGCGGGAGCGCCGTTACGTCCCGTTTTGTATCGTTTTGGCAAAGCCCGCGGCAAAAAGCCGCGCGGCGTTGACGGCTTCTTCGAGCGAATTGCCCGCCGTACCGACCTCGACGAGAAGCGAGCCCGTCGTCGCGTGCTGGTTATAGCGGGAGTTGCGCACGGTGACGGGGCGCATGAGGGTCGGATAGTCTTTGTACAGGGTTTCCTGCACGGCGCAGGCGAGCTTTAAGTTCTCGCGCCAGAGATCGTGACTCAGGCCTCCGCCGTTCGACCCGATGACGAATTCGAGCTGTGCGGCGTTTTTATCTTCGCCGCACAGCAGCTTGAACTGCTGGCCGTTCGCGTCCTGCACCGCGTCGCGGTGCACATCGAGCACGAACGAGATCGAGGGGTACTTTTGCAGATAGCTCTCGATCGACGCGAGCGAGCGGTTGTACGCACCCGAATAGCTCGGATAGTCGTAGAGCGAGCGGTCGTGCACGACGCTAATGCCCGCGTCGGTCAGCACCTGCGCCATCTCGTCGCCGATGCGGATCATGTTGCAGTTCGTGTCCAGCGTGCGGAACGTGTCGGACACGTCGTATTCCTGCCCCGGCGGCATGGTGTAGCTCTCCGAGCCGTGGGTGTGGATGATGAGCACCTGTGGCCCCTCCGCACCGAGCTTTGCTGCATAATCGCCCGAGAGCATCGAGGCGTCGAGCGCGGCATCCGAGCCGTTGTTGATGTACACATTGCCGAATACCGTATAGCCCGAGGGGTCGGACGCTTTGAGCGTGCGGGCGGGCGAGCCGTTTTCCGTCACGGCGATCTCGTCCGGCGTCTCCTCCTGCGTGAGCACCGTGCCCTCGCTGTCCTGCGCGTCGCCCGTTTCGTCCGCGCTGTCATCGGGCTTTTGCTCAAGCTCTGCCGACCATGCCTGCGCGATGTTCTCCTCGCCCTCGCGCAGAAGCGGCGTCGCGTGCAGCGCGAGCGACGTTCGCAGGCTGAGAAAGTCCTCCCCGCCGTTGCCGCGCTCATATCTCAGCAGCATCACGCCCAGCGTCTCGTCCTTGAGCGAGCGGAGCGCATCGCGCGCGTTCTTCGCCGGCGCCGTGACGCTCACGCCCCAGAGCGTCACCGCCGAGAGCGCGAGCGAACACAGCATCCGTCCTGTCCGTTTCTTTTGCATCGTGATTCACCTCTTGGGACAATCCTATGTGCGCACTTGCGCCGATATGACATAGCGCGCCCGCCGCTTTTCGCTTGCAATTTTCGCTTTCGCGTGGTATGGTAATGGCAGCGGAGAAAAACTCATATAGTTTCGCTTACATGGCGCGAAAGTTTCTACGGAGCCGCCGAAAGGCTCTGCTATGGGTGCTCAGCCGGGGGAGAAGTCCCCGGGCGGGGCGCTTTTTCTTTTGCACAAAGCTAAAACAGGAGTGACTGATATGAAGATCCTCAAGGGCAATCTCGTTTCCGCACCGGCGCTCGGCAAGCTCGAGATCGTCGAGCACGGCTGCCTCGTCCTGCATGACGACGGCAGCATCCAAAGCGTTGAAAAGGCCGTGCCGCAGAACGCCGACGCGGAAGTCATCGACTACGGTGATAGCCTCATCATGCCGTCTTTTGTCGACATGCACCTGCACGCGCCGCAGTACCCCATGCTCGGCATGGGCATGGACCTGCCGCTGATCGACTGGCTCAACACCTACACGTTCAAGACCGAGGCGCGCTTTGAAGACAGCGACTACGCCCGCCGCATTTACAAAAAGCTCGCGAGCGACCTCATCACGAGCGGCACGACGCGCGTTTGCATGTTTTCCTCCCTCCACACGGACGCGACGCTCATTTTGATGGAAGAGCTCGAAAAGGCGGGCGTCACGGGCTATGTCGGCAAGGTCAACATGGACCGCAACGGCAGCCCCGAGCTTCAGGAGACGACCGAGCAGTCCAAGCGCGAAACGCTGCGCTGGCTGGATGCGTGCGGGCGCTTCCAGACCGTCAAGCCCATCCTGACGCCGCGCTTCACCCCATCGTGCACCGACGAGCTGATGAGCTGGCTCGGCAAGCTCGCCGCGGAGCGCGGGCTGTACGTCCAATCACACCTGTCTGAAAATAAGGGTGAGATCGCGTGGGTCAAAGAGCTCTGCCCCGACTGCGCGCAATATTGGGAGAGCTACGACCGCGCGGGGCTGTGGAAGGACCATACCGTCATGGCGCACTGCGTCCACTCCGACGAGCGCGAGCGCGAGGCCATGCGCGAGCATGGCGTCGTCACGGCGCACTGCGCGGGGTCGAATATCAACATCTGCTCGGGCGTCGCGCCCGTGCGGACGCTGCTGCGCGAGGGCAACCTCGTCACGCTCGGGTCGGATATCGCAGGCGGCGCGCTGCTGGCGATGAACAAGGTCATCACCATGTCCATCCGCGCGTCGAAGTTCCGCCACATGCAGAGCGACGGAAAGGACGAATTTCTGACCGTCGAGGAGGGCTACTACCTCGGCTCCAGCGCAGGACACGAGTATTTCGGCGGGCACGGCGGATTTGTCCCCGGCGACTATATCCACGCCATTGTCGTCGACGACTCCGACTTTACCGAGGCCGCGCATCCGCTCTCGGTGCGCGAGCGCTTCGAGCGCGCGATCTACATGATGCACCGGCACAACATCGTCTCCGTCTGGTCAGAGGGGAAAAACGTCGTTTGCTGATGAAAAGCAGGGGAGAGGGCGCGGTCCTCTCCCCGATTTTGGAAAATCGCAAAAATTTTTGGACAAGCTATTGACAAAAGGCTATCTTATTTGGTATAGTAGCTTCTGTCCTGTCGAGCAGGAATATTTGGCGGCATAGCTCAGCTGGCTAGAGCATGCGGTTCATACCCGCAGTGTCCCCGGTTCAAATCCAGGTGCCGCTACCAGATGCACGGGATGCGAAAGCATCCCGTGTCTCATATGGCCCGTTGGTCAAGTGGTTAAGACACGGCCCTTTCACGGCTGTAACATGGGTTCGAATCCCGTACGGGTCACCACAGTTGGAGGCTTAGCTCAGCTGGTTAGAGCGCCTGCTTCACACGCAGGAGGTCACTGGTTCGAGTCCAGCAGTCTCCACCAAAACCCTTGAAATCGCTATGATTTCAAGGGTTTTTTCTTGTTTTCGGCAAAAGGAAAGACATCGTGTCTTTCTCGGGAAAAACAAAAAGAGGGAACGGAAAAACCGTTCCCTCTTTTTTCATCAGATAGTGGCCGCTTACTTGGCGGCGCGGTAGAGGAAGGAAACGATCTGCGCACGCAGGCAGTTACTGTTCGGGGAGAAGGTGGTGTCGCTCGTGCCGGTGGTCACGCCCGCGTTGACGGCCCACTGCACGGCGGGGGCGTAGAAGGCGCTCGCGCTCACATCGGCAAAGGCGTTCGTGCCCTCAGCCGCCGGTGCGCCGGCCGCTCTCCACTGGAAGGTGACAGCCTGTGCGCGCGTGACGGAAGCATCCGGGGAGAAGGTCGTGCTGCTCGTGCCGGTGGTCACGTTGTTTTCCACCGCCCACGCAACGGCCTTTTCGTAGTACGCGCCGCTCTTCACGTCGGTGAAGGACGTGGCCGTGGACTTCGGCTCGGGGCTGCCGTTGGCTCTCCACAGGAAGGTGACCATCTGGCCGCGCGTGCAGCCTGCGTTCGGCGCAAAGGTCGTGGCGGTCGCGCCGGAGGTGATGTTCTTCGCAACGACCCAGACAACGGCGTCGGCATAGTAGGCGTCGTCCGCAACGTCGGTGAAGGGCAGGGAAGCCGAGCCGTCATAGTTCTTGTCGCTCAGGACGGAGGAGAAGAGGAAGTTGCTGAGGTAGGCATATTCGTCTCTCTGGTGGACCTTATGGGTGAGGGAGTTGGCAAAGAGGACGACATTCATGCCGTTTTCCTTGTAGGCAAAGCCCTGCACGCCGCCGTTCATGTAGGCCTTGAAGCCCGCGGCGCGCTCGGCAGTGTTCGTGGGGATGAAGCCCTCGGTGGGTGTCTTGGTCTTGTCGCTCTTGACGAGCACCGTCGCGGAGGCGGGGACCTTGGAGAAGTATCCGAGGCCGTAGGCGTAGAGGATATCGTCGCCGTCAGCAATGTAGCTCGCGTTCACAAGGGTCTTGTTGGGATAGACAACGGGGGTCAGGCAGTCCATCGCGCCGTCCAGCTCGGTGTATTCCACGCCAGCGATGAGGTCAGAGGCGTAGGACGCTGCGGAATAGCTGTAACCGATGTACGGCAGGCCGTTTTTCACGGCGGTCTTTGCGGCGGCGTCGAGCTTCGCCGCACCTGCGGCGGCGTCCGCCTTGGTCACGTCGGAGGTCGTGGTGAAGCCCATGAGGTTCATCGCGGCGGTATCATAGTTCCAGCCGGCGCTCTGGCTGATCTGCGGCGTGTAGACAAATCCCTTCTCGCTTTCAGCAGGCGTGCCGGGGACGTAGACGGTCGGGGACTTGGTAATGATCTTCGCCTTCACGCTCGTCTTGTCGACGCCCGCGGCAGAGAGCAGATACTTGCCCGCGACGGTCTGATAGTCGGCGTAGGAGCAGATGAAATCGCCCATGTGGTCGCCGCTCGTGACCATGCCGACGGTCTTGCCGGCCTTGAGAAGTTCGTTGACGGCGGCGGTGGAGTCTTCGGAGGCATTGGAGAGGATGACGTCCTTATTCTTGTCGCCGGTGAAGCAGGAGGTCAGCGCCTTGGTGTAAGCGAGGGCGTCGTTGTGATCCATCGCGTCGCCGCAGACGGCGGAGATGCTCTTGTAGGCGGCGGGCTCGGCCACGGTGACCATGTCGAAGCCGCGCGTTTCATTGAAGGAGGTGATGCCCTCGGAGTAGAGGATCGTCCAGTTGTTGATCAGCGTGCCGTCATACAGCGCGCCGTTGGCGACAGAACGCTTGGCCTGATACATCGAGACGATCATCGTACCGGCGGGGTAGGTAACGCCGTCATAGGTGAATTCCTTTTCGGTCACGTTGACCTTAACGTCGTTTCTCGTGAGCCACTCCATCATGTCGGCCGCGGCCTGGAGGTTGGTCTGATTTTCGCCGTCAAGCGGGATGATGTAGCACTCGGGATAGAAATTGCCGTTCTGGCCCGTGCCGTTGTACTCGGGACGGAAGACGTCCATCTCCGCGCCCTCGACGTCGTTCTGGTCGCACAACCACTGGCCGACGAGCTCATACGCGTCGGAGTTTAGATTCTTCACGCCGCGCTGGAAGATCGTGACCTGAGATGCAAGGTAGGAAAGCTTTTCGGCAGCCACATAGGCGGCGTTGCCGAGGATACCGTACTGCGCCGCCTGAGCGGTATCATCGTTGTAGGCGGGCAGCTCAACGGTGTAGGCAACGGTGCCCTGCAGCATGGCAAACTGGGGAGTGTAGCTCGTGGACATATCGTCCCACGGGTCTTCCCAGTAGGTCTCGGTGCCGTTGCCGGTGTAGCTCAGGTAATCGCGCTGGGGGATGACATAGCTGTTGTAACCATCGTTGTTGGCGACCGCCGCGATGCCCAGCGCCTCGCCGCCGGTGATGAGGTGCTCGGCGAGCAGGTCGTACTCAAAGTTCGGCTCGTGCGGGGGATCGCAGGGCTCGCACTGGAAGGCCTGCACGCGGCCGTGGAACTCAGCAAGCGACATGGGGTTGAACGTGCCGATGAGCTGCTGCATGTTGGCCGTCTCGCTCGTGGTCTGGAAGGAGTTGTCGCGGTTGAGGTCATAGCCATTGGTGGAATGTCTCGTCAGGTAAGTACGTCCGTCGACATTCTCCTCGGGGACGAGGATGAAGAACACGTCGGACAAAAGCTCGTCCTTGACGTTCACGCTCTTATTTTCGACGGTGTAATACTCTTCAAGGTCGACCTTGCCGGACTTGCCGTTGTTATCGACCGTCAGGTAACCTAAGTAGCTGGCCTTATCCTTGACGAGGTCGGGGATGGCGACGCTGCCCTCCGCGCCCACAGGGCCCATCTCTTTTTTGAGCTCTTTTTCGCCCGCGGCGGTGAAGCCAGTGAGCGTCTTGTAGTCGATGGTCTTTTCGCTCGTGATCATCTTGGCGAAGTCGAGCACGCCATCGGTGGCGGCGACCTCGTTGGAGTGGATGTTGGAATACATCACGGGCACGCGGATATCGTCGAGCGCGCCGGACTTGATCTGGGCGAGCACGGCATCGGGATCGGTCTCGGCCTTCTCGGTCAGGGCGAGCCACTTGCTCACGCTCGCCTTGGAGTCGGCCACGATGAGATAGGGCATATCACGGCCCGCGGTGGACTGGCCCATGGAGAATTCTTCCACGTAGAGACCGTTTTTCGTGCCGTTTGCCACGATCGTATCGAGCTCCTTGTAGATCTCCCACATGGTGTTGAAGTTTTCATACGGCGCAACTTTGACGCTCACGGAGCCGAGATCCTTGCCGCTGTTTTTGGCGACGAGATCAAAGTAGCCGCACAGGTCGATGTAGTAGCCGCCGTTCACATGGGGCACGCTGTAGTCGACGCTGGTCACGCCGGTTCTGCGGTTGGTGGAGTAGAAGTAGTTATTCACGTGGAAGCTCACGTCGAGGACGGTCTTGCCGTTTTTCTCGCTTGCGGAGAGCTTGATGTCCGTGAACTGGCGCTCGTCGCCCTCGGTCAGCCAGTCATTCAGAGAGCCGCCCGCGTAAGCGTAGGGGAACAGCTCCTCGTTGACGTAGGGGCGGGAATCGTCGCGCTCGAGCGAGAGCGAAACGGTACCGGTGCTGACGGCCGCGGCGAGCGCATCCTTCGTCATGCCGGACACGGGGATGGAGAGGGACACGTCCTTGCCGTTTTCATCGGTGACAAGGGTGATGATCGCGTCGACCGGGAATTTCGTTCCCAGCAGCGCATCATCCTTGGGGTTCATGTCCTGGTAGCTGACGGCAAACGCGGACGTGACCGCGAGCGAGAGCGTCATTACCAGGGCCATCAGCAGCGCGAGCGCTTTGCTGACAGAGTTTGGATAATGTTTCATGGTTTTCGTCCTCCAGAGTGGTCTTATGCCGCCACACACAGCGGCGGAAAGTTGATGCATTTAGTGTAACTCAATAAAAATACATAGTCAAGGGAATATTCATACTTAATCCCGCCAAATTTCAGCGTTGAATCTGTATTTTTGTTCATCATTTTTCACAAAGCAGTGCGTCAAGCCCCCGTCTTTCAGATCCTTTTGTGAATGCATCCGTAAATTTATACAGAATCGCGCTGCATAGGATATTCTTCTTCGCCGCGATTGCAAATGACGGCGGGGCGCATTATAATAAGAGGCAATCATCATTCAAACGCAGGAGGAACCGAATATGCGGCTGCAAAGCGCAATCTTTACACTGGGCGATACCCTCTTCACCCCCGACGGCGCGGCGCGCGAGGGACTCGACAAGACGCTTTCACTTTTTAAGATGGAGGGCGTGTGGCTCGGCGCGGTGACGGCGCTCAGCGCGGAGGACGCGCAAAAAGCGCTCGAAAAGGCGGGGCTTCACTCTTATTTCCGCTTCGTGCTGACAGAATCCGTCGCGCTCTGCAAGGCGGACAGCGGCACGATGTTCGAGCGCGCGATGAAGCGCCTGCACTCGCAAAAGGACGATACGATCGTCTTTTCCGGCTCGCTCTCCGCCATCCAAAACGCGAAGGACGCGGGTTTTCGCACCGTGGCGGTCCGCGGCGGCGCGGAGGAGGAAGTGTGGCGCGCGATGCGCACCGCCGCGGCGCAGAGCCTTGAAAATTACAGCGAGCTGCTGGCGCAGACAAATGAGTGATAGAAAAAAGAGTTCAGGTAAAAAGCCCAACACTGTTAAGATAAGAACTGTAAAGGGATAAAATTCATGTTTTTCCCTTTACAGTTTTTTTGGCAATCTCATTTATTATGTTTATATTATAGAAAGAGTTCTCTGATTAATTAACGTGATGCAACAATTATTTCACCTCCATAACGCGAATGAAAATTATTTATTCTTATATTGACATTAGCTTTTTCTTATAGTACCCTTTGTATAAAAGGCGGTGAGTTCGTGAAGGTATTAACACAGTGCCCTACCTGCAAACAAAAACTCGTTGCAAAAGTTCTGTCCTGTCCGGATTGTGGTTTGGAAATATCAAATATATTTGAGTTAAGCCCTTTTGACTACTTGGACACAGCCAATACTGATTTTCTTATGTGCTTTCTTAAATCGCGTGGCAATTTGAAAGCAGTTCAAGAAGCACTCGGTATCTCTTATCCAACAGCGAAGAAACAGTTAGATCGTGTGATAACAGCATTAGGAATGGCAAATGAAAATGTGGAGGTATTGAACATGGGTAGCTTTCATGCAACATCTGGAACTGACGCTTCAACGCTTATACGGAACAAATTAATTGAAGCGGGCGGAAAAGCCATTGTTTATTCTTACAAGAACATTCCCTATGAAATCCACTTGAGTGAAAGTGGTACAGGTTTTAACTGCGATGCGCTTAGCCCCATATATTTTTACGAATTTAGGGTATTTGACATTATAGTAGACCTGCTGAAAAGTGAAGGCGGCGAAGCTTCTAAAGGTCAACCTCGCACGTACAAAGTTGGGTCTGAAAAGTGCAACGAACATACTGTAGCAGGCGCGATAGCACTAAATTATTTTAATAAAGTAAAAGGCGAGACTGTCCTTGACCCGCAATCTGTTTTAGATGCTATCCTTGCGTGGGCTGATATTGCAGAAAATGGAAGAGGTAGTATTAGACTGACAGAAAATTATAGAAAGCTGGTAAATTATCATGTGTAATATTCTGGCATTTATGGTAGCAGTTCTTTACGGCTTTGTAAAATCAGTGCTCAATTATGGAGGAAAATGCAAAGGACACAGATGCAGACGGTATTGGTAAGCCAAGCTAGAAGCTCCCATGTCTACTTTATCAGAAGTAGACATGGGAGCTTCTTTTACTGTCTAGTTTTCTTATCTTAACAGTGTTGGGCAAAAGCCTGAACTCTTTTTTTCTCTCTTTTAGGCCTCCGCGTCCTCCTGCGACTGGAGCTTGCTGCCAAAATACGCAAGCACCGCGCCGAGGATGGCGCACGCGATGCCCCAGACCATCTCCGCTGTCGAGGCAAAGTCCGTCGGAATGATAATGATCGTGGAGGCAAGCACGATGCCGATGACGGCGTGATAAGCGATGGAGTAGTGCGTGTCGAAAAGCCTGCTCACAATGCGGGCAAACAGCGCCATCACGCCGGCCATGCCAAGCCCCCATGGGACGAGCACGGTGAAATCAAGCTGGGCAATGCCGTCGATCAGCGGCGTGAGAAGGCCGACCGCCATCAGGATGGACGACGACGTCATCCCCGGGATGATGAAGCTGAAGCCCCACAGCACGCCGCAGAAGAGAAAGCCCCAGAAGTTTGCGGACATCTCGGCAAATGAACTGAACTTGACGGCCATCAGCGCGCCGAACAGGGAGAGGAAGCTGACGATCAGCGAGATGTACGAACCGTTGCCGCGCCCCTGCGTGCCCGCCTCGTGCCAGAGGTCGGGCAGCGTGCCGAGGATGAGCCCGATGAAGAGGCATGTGGCGACGGTTTCCGACTGGTGAAACAGCGCAAGGATCACGCTGCCGCCGCCCAAAAAGCCGATCGCCCAGCCGATGCCGACGGCGAGCAGCATCCGCCAGTAGCGTTGAAGCGCGCGCCTTGGGTGCGTGAGCAGCTCCATCGCGGGGCGGTAGATGCCGAATACGACTGCGAGCACGCCGCCGGAGATGCCCGGCAAAATCGCGCCCGCGCCGATGATGATACCCTGCACAATGCGCATGATACCGTTTTTGATGCGGGAATTTTTCATATTGCTGCCTTTTTATGTGCTGCGCCCGCCGCAAAGCGGCGGAACGCGACGCGATTCAATAGCCCTTTCTGCGGTCGACGAGGTGATGCATCGGGCGGCCCGCGGCGTAATTTTCCAGATTTTCGCAGAAGAGCTGCACGTTGCGCTCGCAGGTGTAGCCGAGCGTCATGTTGCCCGCGACGTGCGGCGTGAGCAGGAGGTTCTTGGCCTTGCGCAGCGGATGATCCGCAGGCAGCGGTTCGGGCACGACGACATCGAGCGCCGCACCGGCGAGGTGCCCGGAATCCAGCGCTTTGATCAGCGCGTCCTGATCGATGGCCGTGCCGCGGCCAACGTTGATGACGTAAGCGCCTTTCGGGAGCAGCGCCATGCGGTCTGCGTTCAGGATGTTCACCGTGTCGCTCACCGAGGGGAGAGACATGAAGAGAAGGTCAGTCTCGGGCAGGAGCTGATCAAGCTCCGTGACGGGATGAACGGCGTCAAAGTCCGCGTTCGCGCGGCCGCTGCGGCTGACGCCGGTCAGGCTCGCGGGATGGAATGCGCGCACGTGGCGGGCAAATTCCGTGCCGATGTCGCCCGTGCCAAGGCACGTGACGCGCGCGCCGTGGAGCGAGTGGATGCCGCCCGGGAGCACGCGCCAGCCGCCCTCGCGAATGATCTCGGTGTATTCCATCTGGCGGCGCAGCAGCATCAGCGAGACCATGACAGAATGCTCGGCGATCGTCGTGCCGTAAGCGCCCGAGGCGTTCGTCAGCAGGCAGTCGGGATTCTGATACAGGTCGTCGCGGCAGAAGCGGTCCACGCCCGCCCAGCAGCTCGCGTACCACTTGAGATTGCGTGCGCCCGCGATAACGCGCTGGGACGGATGGCCGTAGAGGATCGTGCAGTCGTCCACATTGCCCTCCGCCGCCTTGGACGAGGGGAAGAAGACGATGTCGTAGCCGCAGCGTGCGGCGGTGTCGCGCAGCGTCTTTTCGTATGCCGGAGTCAGGAAGTCGATGATGACGCCGATTTTTTCATTCATGGTTCAATTCCTCCAAAATCATTTCTGCGACGCGCAGGCCGTCGGCCGCGGCACTCATGATGCCGCCGGCGTAGCCCGCGCCCTCGCCGCAGGGATATAGACCGCGCAGGGCGGATCGAAAACTCAAGTTGTCGCGCACGATGCGCACAGGCGACGAAGAGCGCGTCTCCACCGCCGTCAAAACGGCGTCGGGCGCATCGAAGCCCCTTAATTTCCGCCCCAGCATCGGAAGGCCCTCCTCGAGCGCCTCGCACACAAAGGGCGGGAGACAGCCGTGCAGGTCGCACCAGCGGACGGAGGGAAGATAGGTCGGCACGACCTTTCCCGCTCCCGTTGACGGGCGATGCTTGAGAAAATCTTCGACCCGCTGGGCGGGGGCGGCGTAATTTCCACCGCCAAGGCGATAGGCCGCGTCCTCCAGCTCGCGCTGGAACTGGACGCCCGCGAGGGTATCGCCGGACGGGAAATCCTCCGGCGTAACGGAGACCAAAAGTCCGCCGTTGATGTTCTCGCCGTCGCGCGCAAATTCGCTCATGCCGTTTGTCACGACGCGCTTTTCCTCCGACGCAGCGGCGACGACCTCGCCGCCGGGGCAGACGCAGAACGAGAACACGCCGCGCCCCTTTTCCGTGTGGCAGGAGAGCTTGTACGACGTGGGTGGGAGGCCGTAGCGGCCCGCCGCCTCCTTATATTGCGCTAAGTCCATGTCGCGCTGGCGGTGCTCGATGCGCACGCCGACGGCAAAGGGCTTGGGCTCCATCGGCACGCCGCGCTTTTGCAGCATTTCGAACGTATCGCGCGCGCTGTGGCCGGGCGCAAGGACGACGTGCCGCGCTCTCAGCGTGTACTCCCCCTCGGAGGCGCTCACGCGCAGCGCCGTGACGCTGCCGCTGTTCTGCTCGATATCCACAACCTTGTGGGAAAACCGAACTTCGCCGCCGCGGTCGACGATCTCGCGGCGGAGATTTTGCAGCACCACATATAATTTGTCGGTGCCGACATGAGGCTTGGCGTCGACTAAAATATCCTCGCTCGCGCCGAAGCGGACGAACTCCTCTAAAATATAGCCGTGGCGCAGGTCCTTTGTGCCGGTGTTGAGCTTGCCGTCGGAAAATGCGCCCGCGCCGCCTTCGCCAAATTGCACGTTCGAGGTCAGATCAAGCTCGCCCGTGCGCCAGAAGTGCTCGACATCGCGCTTTCGCTGCTCGACCGCGCGCCCGCGCTCTAATAAAATGGGTCTTGCGCCGCAGCGGGCCAGCAGCAGCGCGCAGAAAAGGCCCGCGGGCCCCGCGCCGATAACGACAGGGGAGACCTCCGGCGCTGAAACAGGCGCGGGCGGCGTATATTTCTTCGGCGCGTAGGGCTGCACATTTTTATTCTTGCAGCGCCGTAGAACGCCGGATTCGTTTTTGACCTCGACCGCGGCAGAGCAGACGAGCTTCACGCCCTCGCGCGCGTCGATGGAGCGGCGCAGGAGATGAACGGAAGCAAGCGCCTCCTCGCTCACGCGCAGCGCGTGCGCACAGGCCGCGCGCAGCTTGTCTTCCTTTGCTCCCACGGGGAGCTTCAGATTGTCGATGCGAAGCATGTGCGCCGCCTCCTTTTTCTCAAGTCGCGTTTCATTTTATTATGACGGAAAGGAAAGCGCAAGGGGAATCGCGCGATTATCACAGAAACTTAAAAAAGTCATCGGGAATTTAAGAAATCGTCAAATAGCGTTCAAGAAATATACATAAATATGCCCTATGATAGCATCATCGAAAGCAAAGAGGCTGCAAGCAAGGGTCTCAGTCCATAGGAGGTCATCATCATGTACGAAGACGAAAACAACCTGTATCACTACAGCTATCGCAAGGGCGACGAGCAGAACCCCAACGCCCCGATCGACACGAAGAACTACGCCGAGGACCCGTGGGATAAGAATCCCGGCGGCAGCCCGAAGAAAAAGGGCGGCAGCGGTCTTTCCGGCAAGATCGTGGCGCTGGCGCTGGTGTGCGCGCTCGTCGGCGGCTTCATCGGCGCAGGCGTGAGCGGCGCGACGACCAAGGTCAACAAGACGAGCGTTCAGGTCAGCGACCGCGAGGTCGCGCAGGTGCAGACCGTCAAGGTCGACGGCAAGACGCAGATGTCGATGTCGGAGGTCTACGCCTCGAACGTCAACAGCGTCGTTTCGATCAACGTCTCCGCCACCACGAACTACTTCGGCCAGACCGTCGAGACCGCCGCGAGCGGCACGGGCTTTTTCATCACGCAGGACGGCTACATCCTGACGAACCACCACGTCATCTCTGATGCAAGCAGCGTGAAGGTAACGCTTTACAACGGTGAGACCTACGACGCCAAAGTCATCGGCAGCGATGAGGACTACGACATCGCCGTTCTCAAGATCGACGTGACGGGCGCAACGCCCGTGGTGCTGGGCGATTCGAGCAAGGTCGCCATCGGCGAATCCGTTGCCGCCGTGGGCAATCCCCTCGGCGAACTGACGTTCTCGATGAGCGAGGGCATCGTTTCATGCGTCAACCGCGCCATCAACGTGGACGGTACGCCGTTCAACATGATCCAGGTCGACTGCTCCATCAACCCCGGCAACTCCGGCGGCCCGCTCTTCAACAGCTACGGTGAGGTCGTCGGCATCGTCTCGGCCAAGTATTCGAGCTACTCCAACACCACCGTGGAGGGCATCGGCTTTGCCATTCCCATCAACGACGTGCTTTCCCTTGTGGAAGACATCATGACCAACGGCTATGTGACCGACAAGGCCTACATGGGCATCACGCCGCAGACGATGACCGCGCAGATGGCGCAGCAGTACCGCTACGACGTGACCGAGGGCGTCTTCGTCTGCTCCGTTGACCCGGACAGCGCCGCCGCCAAGGCGGGGCTCAAGCTCGGCGATGTCATCACGAAGATGGACGACAAGGATATTGCATCCTATGAAGACCTCGTCGCGGCCAAGAAGAGCTACAGCGCGGGCGACACCGTGACGCTGACCGTCTACCGCGAGGGTAAGACGATCGAGGTAGAGCTCACCTTCGACGCAGCCCCCGAGACGACGGAGACGAGTTCCCCCGACCAGAGCACCGACAACAGCTACAATGGTAACGGCGGTTACGGCAACGGCGGGTACGGCAATGGCGGCAACGGCTACTACTCCAATCCCTGGGATTTCTTCAATAATTTCTTTGGATATAATGGCTGATGCCACTGAAAAAGGAGCCTCGAAAGAGGCTCCTTTTTTTATTGCCGCGCGCAAGCGTGGCTTTTTTCGCGCCCAAAGGGCGCGGGGAGTTTATGCAGCCCGAAAGGGCTGCTCCTTTTTTGCGCCCATAGGGCGCAGGGGATTCAATCGCAGCGCGGCAGCGCTGCATCCTTTTTCCCGCGCTAGCGCGGGAGGGGGAGCGGCGTGCGCGCCGCGGCACCAAAGGGGGGATTCTCTTT
>OGHO01002355.1_pt1 | contig 14965 bp, 10 predicted proteins | sample 1571421 | NCBI WGS metagenome assembly OGHO01 (sample SAMEA2581937, study PRJEB24529) | metagenome | biome: Human gut stool | place: China | collected 2011
AGGCAAGGGTCTGCAAAACCCTGATTCCCCGGTTCAAATCCGGGTGTCACCTCCAAAAAAACAACCACATCGAAAAGATGTGGTTGTTTTTTTGTCTAAATGCATTCATGGGCGCAGGGGATTGGATTCCGCCTGTGCCCGCTTTTCTTTTTCAGCGGAACCATCCGCACGGCGGAAAGGCTCTGCCCCGCAATCGGACCGCAAAGAATACGGCTCCGCTCGCCTATGCGATTCGATTGCGGGGACGTGTGCCTGCGGATGCTGCTTTGACGAAAATGGATGGGAAGATGGCGGACTTTTTTGGGGAAAAAGATAGCTAAAACGGCAAATTCTTTACGAAAAATATACAAGAGCCTGTGAGAAAAACGTGCTATAATGAGTTCGAATAAACAGAGATGTGGGAGACCAGCCCCCGATCCGCCGGCGCGCCCTCCAGGCTGCCGTACGGGTCTGGGGCGTTTTCCCTAGAAGGAGTGTATATGGCACATATCAATTCGGATATTCTGCGCCTCGGCGTGGATGTGGGGTCCACCACCGTCAAAGCAGTGGCCCTGGACCCGGCTGACAACAGCGTACTGTTCACCCGCTATCAGCGGCATAACGCCCATCAGGCGGATACCGTCCGGCAGCTGCTGGAGGAGGCGGCCGGTCACTTTCCCGGCATGCGGTTCCGTATCGGCGTGTGCGGGTCCGGCGGACGGCCCATTGCCGCCGCCCTGGGGACCTGCTATGTCCAGGAGGTGGTGGCCAACGTGGCGGCAGTCCGGGCCTTGTATCCGGAGGTCCGCACCGCGGTGGAACTGGGCGGACAGGATGCCAAGGTGATCTTCTTCCGCTATGACGAGGCCAGCGGAAAGCTCCAGACCTCCGACATGCGGATGAACGGCAGCTGCGCCGGAGGCACCGGCGCGTTTATCGATGAGATCGCCGCGCTGCTGAACGTGCCGGCGGACGAGTTCGAGCAGCTGGCTGCCCGCGGGAAGACCGTTTACAGCATCTCCGGCCGCTGCGGCGTGTTTGCCAAGACAGACATCCAGCCCTTGCTGATCCAGGGGGCGGAGCGGGCGGATATCGCGCTTTCCACCTTCCACGCCATCGCCAAGCAGACCATCGGCGGCCTGTCCCAGGGACTGGAGCTGACGGCCCCCATCATCTTTGAGGGCGGCCCGCTGACCTTCAACCCCACGCTGGTGCAGGTGTTTGCGGAGCGGCTGAATCTGGAGGAAAGGGATATCGTTCGACCGGACCACCCGGAGACCATCGTGGCCCGGGGCACCGCCATCGCCATCGACGAGCTGTTCCCCGGACAGGAGGACGCCATGACCCTGGCAGAGGCCATGGAGCGGCTGGACAAGGCCCCGGCCCAGACCGAAGGGCCCTCCGGCACCGGCAGGCCCTTCTTTGCCAGCGACGAGGAGCGGGAGGTCTTTCTCCGCCGCCACCGGGCGGAGCTGCGCCGGCCGGTGGATGCCGCGGACCGGCAGATTCTGCGGGGGTACATCGGCATCGACTCCGGCTCCACCACCTCCAAGTTCGTCTTTATAGACGAGAACGAGCAGGTGACGGACACTTTCTACGCCAACAACCAGGGGGAGCCGCTGAAGGTGGTCCGGGAGGGCCTGCTGGCCCTGGCGGAGAAATATGAAAAAATGGGCATCCAGCTGGAAGTGCTGGGCCTGGGCACCACCGGCTACGGCGAGCAGATGCTCTCTTCTGCCTTTCACGCCGACTACCACACGGTAGAGACCGTGGCCCACGCCCGGGGCTGCCGCCGCTTCTTCCCGGACGCCACGTTTCTGCTGGACATCGGCGGCCAGGACATGAAGGCCATCTGGCTGAAGGACGGCGTGGTCACGAACATCATGCTGAACGAGGCCTGCTCCTCCGGCTGCGGCTCCTTTTTGGAGAACTTCGCCGCCACCCTGGGGATGCCGGTGGACCAGGTGGCGGACGCCGCTTTCCGATCTCAGGCCCCTGCCGAGCTGGGCAGCCGGTGCACTGTGTTCATGAACAGCACCATCATCAACGAGCAGCGCAACGGCAAGCAGCCTGACGACCTGATGGCGGGGCTGTGCCGGTCCATCATCGAGAACGTGTTCACCAAGGTGGTCCGCATCGCCAACGTGGCGGAGCTGGGGGATCGGGTAGTGGTCCAGGGGGGCACCTTCCGGAACTTCGCCGTCCTGCGGGCCCTGGAGGAGTATCTGGGCCGGGACGTGACCCTGGCCCCCTATCCCGGCGAGATGGGCGCTCTGGGTGCGGCTCTCGCGGTGAAGCAGGAGGTGGAGGCCCACGGCTACGCCAACGGCCGCTGCTCCGCCTTCATCGGCTTTGACGCGGTGAAAAACTTCCAATACACCCGGGAGAGCGGTGTACTCTGCCCCCACTGCACCAACCACTGCAGCCGGACGATCCTGCATTTCCCGGACGGTGGCTGCTATGTCACCGGCAACCGGTGCGACCGGGGCGCCGTTGTGATGGAGGCGGCACCTGCCCATAAGGCCCAGGAAGTGCCGGACCTGTTCCGGCTGCGGCAGGAGCTGCTGTTCAAGACATATCCGGTATCCCCCGTGCGGGAGGAGCAGAGCCAGACCGTGGGCCTGCCCCGGGTGCTGGAGTTCTGGGACAGCATGCCCTTCTGGAGTACCTTCTTCCGGGCTCTGGGATATCGGGTGAAGTTCTCCCATCCCAGCAGCCGCAGACAGTATGAGAGCGGACTGCAGTACGTGGCGTCGGACACCATCTGTTTTCCGGCCAAGCTGGTCCACGGCCATGTGCTGGACCTGTCCAAACAGGGCGTAGACCGGATTTTCCTGCCCTATATCCTCCACATGCCCACAGAGAACAAAGGGGAGAAGAGCCCCTACGTCTGCCCGGTCATCATGGGCTACTCCATGGTGGTGCGGAACTTCCAGTCCCCCGGGGAGCACTTCTCCGTGGGCTTTGAGACGCCGGTGTTCCACTGGTTCAGCAAGCAGGACCGGAAGCGGCAGATCTGCCGGTATGCCGTGGAACACTGTGGCGCCACAAAGCGGCAGGCGGAGGCCGCTTACCGTCAGGCGGAGACGGCCATCCTCTCTTTCCGCCATCAGCTGGTGGAGGAGGGAAAGCGGGTCATCGCGGACACCGGGAAGGCGGGCGGTTTCGCCGTGGTGCTGGCGGGACGGCCCTATCACACGGACCCCCTCATCAACCACGACCTGTCCGGGATGTTCACCCGCCGGGGCATCCCGGTGCTGACGGTGGATAGCCTGCCCGGACTGGAGAAGGCGGACCTGCGCCGGTCCCGTGTGGAGATCACCAATGACTTCCACGCCCGGATGCTCTCCGGCGCCATGGTGACAGCGGAGCAGCCCTGCCTGGAGTACGTGCAGATCGTCAGCTTTGGCTGCGGCCATGATGCCATTTTGTCCGATGAGATCATCCGCCTGCTGGGGGAGGGCAGCGGCAAGCCGCCCCTGATCCTGAAGGTGGACGAGAGCGAGGCCGCCGGGTCTCTCGGCATCCGGGTCCAGTCCTTTATTGAGACGGTACAGCTGCGCCGCTCTGCCCAGGCGGAGCAGGCGGCCTGCCGCCTGCCGGAGCCCTACGCGGTGAAGTACCGCAAGGAGGACCGGAAGCTGCGGACTGTGCTGGTGCCAAATATCTCCGCCCCGGTGTCCACTCTTCTCACGGCCTTGATGGACCGGGAGGGTATTCGGGCGGTGAGCCTGCCGGTGGGCGGCGTGGAGCAGATCCGGGTGGGGAAGAAGTACACCCACAATGACATCTGCTTCCCCTGTCAGATGGTCATCGGCGAGCTGATCGACGCCCTGCAGAAGGGAAACTATCCGGAGGACTCCGTGGCCGTGGGCATGGCCAAGCTCAGCTGCGACTGCCGGATGGCCAATTACACCGCGATTCTGCGCAAGGCGCTGGACAGCGCCGGATTTGAAAACGTCCCCATCCTCACCACAGACCCTGGCGACACCAAGGGTATCCACCCCGGCGTGTCCATGCTGGGGGCCCGGTCTGTGCTGCTGGCGGCGTGGGCCTTCTCCATGCTGGACATTCTGGAGGAGCTGTGCCGGAAGATCCGCCCCTATGAGACGGCGGCAGGCGAGACGAACCGCGTGTTCAGCGAATGTGTGGAGTGGATTGCCGCCGCATCCAAGCAGGGGCTGGGCAAGATGATCGGTGCCTTCCGGCGGGCCATCGAGGCATTCCGGGGGCTCCGCTATGACCGCTCCCGCCGCAAGCCCCGGGTGCTGGTCACCGGCGAGCTGCTGGTGAACTTTCATCCCGGCACCAACTTCCACGTGGAGGAGTACCTGGAACGCAACGACATGGAGGTCATCCTGCCCCGCATCACCTACCAGTTCCGCAAGGACTTCCAGGCGGCCATCAGCGAGATCCGGGACTTCGGTGCCCATCTGGCGCCCTATCCCTTCGCCCTGGACGGCGCCGTGGAGTTCATCCAGCGGTTTTTGGAGCGCATTGCCCGGTCCCATCCCCTGTATCACCCGGCGGCCCGGCCTCAGGACCTGTACAGTGACGTGGAGCACTTCATCCCCAAGACCCTCACCTGCGGCGAGGGCTGGCTGATGGCGGGCGAGATCGCCCACTACGCCCACCAGGGGGTCCGGTCCTTCATCATCCTCCAGCCCTTTGGGTGCCTGCCCAACCACGTGTGCGGCCGGGGCGTCACCAAGCGGCTCAAGGAGGAGTTCCCCGGCGTGCAGATCCTGCCCCTGGACCTGGATCCGGACACCAGCTACGCCAATGTGGAGAACCGGCTCCAGATGCTCATCATGAATCAGACCGCGGAGGCGGAGCATTCCGCAGCTAGTGTGGAACCGGCACCCCAAAAGACCCGGGGCGGTTCGCCCCGTCCGGCGCTGTCCTCTACATAAGCGCGGGCGTCGGCTGTATTTTCAGACTCCGGAGAGGAATGCCCGGTGCCGAGGTTCGACCTGGATACAAAGAAGGCAGCCGTTCATGCGAACGGCTGCCTTCTTGAATTTTCGGTTATCGGGAATCTCGGGCATTTCTGGAGGCGCGGACCGGTCGGCGGTCACTTCGCACGTGCAGGAGGCGTGCGGGCGCTTCTATGGACAGTGGAGAGCAGCTCCCGCACCTGCTCCCGGGAGAGGCGGGGCGGAAGCGTGCTGTACAAGCTCCGCTCCACATCGTCCACCAGAATGCTGTACCGAGCCTGCATGGGCGCATCCAGCGCGTCCCGGAGGGGATCCCCTGCCAGACGTTCCAGATACTCCCGGGGGGTCTCCTGGCTTTGACGGCGGCAGCGGCGGCGGGCGCCCCAGCGCTCCAGTTCCAGAAGGGCGGCACGGGGGGTTCCGGCGTACCGCAGCAGAAATGCCCTGACCCGCAGGCGCTGGCCCAGCCGGGAGAGCAGGCCACGGCGGCCCAGACGCTGCCTGACGAGCCCGTCGTCATCATCCTCCTCCGGCAATCTGATGCGGCTGCGGCTGTGCCAGAGCCAGCGCACCAGGGCAGCCACTCCGGCCAGGACCAGCGCGGCCAGGGACAGGAGCAGCAACGCCGTCACCAGCTGAGGGGCGATGGCGGGGCCGGAGGCGCTTTCCACAGGCAGAGCGGCCTCACTGCCGCCTCCGGCGGCGGAGGACATCCCTGCGGACCCGGCGGAGCGGCCCTGGAAGAGAGACGTCAGGAACCGGAATACAGCGATCAGGGCGCCCTCCAGAAGGCTGCCGACGGCCTGAAAGATGGGGATCAGCTCCCCCCTGGCGGCCAGCAGCAGAGCGCAGGCGGCCACAGCCAGCAAGGCCAGGACCGCTGGGACCAGCAGAGCAGGAAGCCGCCCGAAGGGAGAACCGGCCCGAATGGTGTTGCGGCCGGAGGTGCGCATCCCCACCACTGCCAGCAGATCCAGCGCCAGCAGCGCCAACAGAACCGGCACCCGGTCCAGCAGCTGAGGGGCGAAGGAGGCCACGATCAGATAGAACAGCCCATACAGGCCCATGTACTCCCCGGCCCCGTGGAGGTGGCGGACCGTGACAGGCGTGACGCCCCAGTGGTATCCCCGGCACAGGGGGAAGAGGTACAGGGGCACCTGAATCACCAGAAGAGGCGGATAGGTCAGGTCCAGCGTGCGGCTGAGCAGGGGGATCCAGACGGCGCAGAGGAGGACGTTCAGCAGCAGAATCTGCCAAAAGCGGCGGGGCTTTTGGAGAAAGAGGCTGTTGCCCGCGGTCATCAGCCCGCCAGAGAGCAGAAACCCCCACATGGAGAAGGGCGGCCGGCCACACAGGAGCTGCCACAGAATATCGGCCGTCAGGAAGACAATCAGCAGCTCGGTGGCCAGCGGCAGGCACTTGAGGGCGGTGGTCTTTCCATGTCTCATAGGCCGCCTCCTGCCCGAAAAGCATTCAGGTCCAGGACCCGCAGGAGGGGGTGAGACTGTTCCCCCCAGGCCAGCAGGGGGACGCGGTGCCGCTCCAGCAGCGCACAGGTACCGGCGTCCAGGCGGCGGACATCCCCGCAGATCAGAAAGGCGCCGGAGAGGGTGCGGAGGCGCGGCAGGATCTCGTCCGCCGTAATGGAGACAGCGGTGTCTGCGGCGGCCAGCAGCGTCAGGACTGCGGGAAGCTGCCGCCGGTCCCGGCAGGCGGCAAACTGCTCCAGCCGCCCGGCGGGGCGGGAGATGAGCAGAGACACGGCCACCTCCTCTTCCATCAGCTGCGCCGCCAGGGAGCCCAGGATCTCCAGGGCAGATTCGAAGTCCTCCGGCGGCAGGCCCGCGAAGGAGGCACCGTCCAGCAGGAACGCGGCCCGGCGGGGGGAGATTTTCTCGTAGATGTTCACCATGGCGCCCTGCCCCCGGGCCATCAGGCGGAAGTTCAGGGACCGGGCGTTGTCCCCCGGCTGGTAGGCGCGGACGTTCCGGATCACGGTCCGGTCATCCTGAAAGCCCCGGGCGCCGGTCTCCAGCTCCCAGCTGTTGCGCAGGAACCAGCGGGTGGACACGGGAACCAGCCGGGGAAACACCGCCAGCGTCACGGGCCTGGGCAGCGGGATTTCCTTCTCCCGGACGCAGAGGCACAGGCCGTCGCCGGAGAGCAGCCGGATCTGGTCAAAGGACAGCAGGCCCCGGTGCTCCGCCTGGAGGCGGCTGGTGTAGGACATCCGCTGATGCCCCAGCAGGAAGGAGACGTTCTTTTCATAATAGGGCTTCTGCACGCCCCCCTCCGGGAGTTCCACGGTCTCCCAGCGGTGCTCCGGCCGGAGGGCGCCGCCCGGCTCCAGGGGGAAGCGCACCGTCAGCCAGACCAGGGGCAGCCACTTGGGGTTGTCCAGCGTCACCCGCAGAGGACAGGGCTCCCCGGGGAAGACGCAGCTCCGCTCCGCCTGGAGGGCGGCGTTCACGCCGTCCAGCACATGGCGGGCCCAGAGGCGGGCGCCAGAGAGAAGATGGCGGCGGGCAGCCGCCCGCTCAGGCCGAAGCCCACTCCGCAGGCTGCCAGGGCCAGGATGGAGAAGCGCCCCGTGAACAGGCTGGACTCGGCGAAGTCCACTGCAGCGGACTCAGGCGTTCTGGCCATGGGCAAGGACCTCCCCGGTCTCCCGGCAGGGCACCTGGGCCAGTACGGTCTCCACCACGCCGGCCGCCTCCAGGCCGGAGAGCGCCGCCTGATGGGACAGCAGTACCCGGTGGGGCAGGACGTAGCGGGCCAGATACTTCACATCGTCCGGGGTGACATAGTCCCGGCCGGAGAGGGCGGCATAGGCTTTGGAGGCCCGGAACAGGTCCCGGGACACCCGGGGGCTGGCGCCGCAGGCCAGCTCCGGCTGCTCCCGGGTGGCCTGGACCAGCTCCACGATGTACGCCACCACCGGATCGGACAGGCGGACCTGCCGGATCTCCCGGGTGAACCGATTGACTTCCTCCGGGGAGAGCAGGGGGCGGAGGTCCGCAAAGGCGGCTCCATCTCCCACGGTTCGGAGCATGGCGGCCTCCTCCCTGGGGGTAGGGTAGCCCATGGAGAGCTTGAAGAGGAAGCGGTCCAGCTGGGCAGCGGGCAGGGCGAAGGTGGTCTCCGTCTCCACGGGGTTCTGGGTGGCCAGGACCATGAAGGGTGGGGCCAGGGGATAGGTGACGCCGTCTACGGACACCTGCCGTTCCTCCATGGCCTCCAGCAGGGCGGACTGGGTGCGGGGGATGGCCCGGTTGATCTCGTCCGCCAGCAGGATGTTGGTCATGATGGGGCCGGGGGTGAAGACCATCTCCCCGGTTTTCTGGCTGTAAATGTTCATGCCCACGATGTCTGAGGGCAGCAGATCCGGGGTGAACTGCACCCGCACCATGCCGCAGCCCAGCACCGCGGAGAGGGCCTTCACCAGCGTGGTCTTGCCCACGCCGGGGATATCGTCAATCAGCACGTGCCCGCCGGCAAACAGGCTGGTGAGTACCAGGCGGATCTGCTCACCCTTGCCGATGATGGCCTTGCCGCACTCTGTCTCGATCTGCTCCGCCAAATGGCGGAGTTCCGTGAAGTCCATAGTCGTGCCTCCCAGGTTCCATGAAATACCCCTCTATTATATCTAACCCGAAAGCGGACCGCAAGAGCGGATGCCAGCTCCGGGAAGACCTGAAAAAATGCGTGAAAAGGAGGGAACCCTCTGGAAAAGCGGAAACGCCTGTGCTATGATACGAAACAGAAGGTCCCGCAACAGGACCGACGAGAATTTGGGAGGAATGCGTATGAAGAAGACATTGTCCCTGCTCCTGTCCCTGGTGCTGATGCTCAGCCTGGCGCTGCCCGCATCCGCTGCGGAGACGGAGTACCCCACCCTGGAGGGCGGCGTAACCGAGATCCAGAAGTATGGCAACATCGTCCTGGACATCGATCCGGCGGACCTGAAGGACGGCGGCTACACATACGGCGACCTGCTGACCGTCACCGTCAATGGCACTGGGTATGACATGCCCCTGTGCACCAACTACTCCGATGTGGACACCGGCGCGCTGGTGCTGCGGGACAGCGAGGGTGTGCTGATCGCCGCCATCAACATGGGGGACTTTGCGACCAGCAACGGCCTGGCCGCCAAGGTCACCGCCGAGGACGGCTCCTACACCTGGGAGTTCCCCGAGGGCCAGTCCCTGGAGAGCATCACCGTCTCCATCTCCATGAAGGAGCAGGGCGGCTACTATGACCAGTACCTCATCCACCAGCTGACCCGCACCGACGAGCGGGCGGACTACGCCTCCGACGCGGTGTTCGCCAACTTCCGCAACGTGGCTGTGGGCGATCTGGGGGAGAACGCCTTTTTCCGCAGCAGCAGCCCCGTGAACAACGAGCTGGGCCGCGCCTCCTATGCCGATGACCTGGCAGAGGCCGGCGGCATCCAGGCGGTCATGAACCTGGCGGATTCCAACGAGCTGATCGAGGGCTACATCGCCGCCGAGGGCTTCGACTCCCCCTACTACCAGTCTCTGTACGAGGCGGGGAAGGTGAAGGCCCTGAACCTGGGCGTGGACTTCACCGCTGCCGACTTCAAGTCCGGCCTGGCGGAGGGCCTGCGCTTCTTCGCGGAGAATGAGGGGCCCTATCTGGTCCACTGCACCGAGGGCAAGGACCGGGCCGGCTTTGTCTCCGCCCTGCTGGAGTGCCTGATGGGCGCCACCTATGACGAGGTTGTGGCGGACTACATGACCACCTATGTGAATTACTATCACCTGGAAGAAGGCGGCGAGCAGTATGAGGCGGTGAAGAACAGCAACATCGTCTCCATCCTCACCAACATCACCGGCGCTGCGGAGGGCACGGATCTGACCACTGTGGATCTGGCCGCTGCGGCAGAGGACTATATGCTGGACGCCGGCCTGACCGCAGACGAGGTGACCGCCCTGAAGGCGAACCTGGCTAAGGACTACACGGTAGAGACCGAGGCTCCCGCGGAGGAGACGCCGGAGGAGCCTGTTCCCCAGGCCCAGACCTACACCGTGGAGGCGGGAGACTGCCTGTGGAACATCGCCTATGAGGTGTACGGCACCGGCACTCGCTGGACTGTGATCTACGAGGCCAACCGGGATACCATCCGTGACCCCGGCATGATCCACATCGGGCAGGTGCTGACCATCCCCGCTGCCTGAAAATGCCTGATTCATTTTTGAAAACAGCTCCCGGAGCAATCCGGGAGCTGTTTTTTTGCCTTTGTATGCGCTTGCAAGGATTTTACATAGACTTTACAGAGTCCTGGTGTCGGATTTTACTTCCGGCTGTTTATACTAAGACCGTCCCTTGAGCAACAGACATAGGAAAAGGAGTAATCTTCGATATGAAAAAAGTATTTTCGCTCTTGCTGTCCCTGACCATGGTCATGGCTCTGCTGGCCGGCTGCGGCGGTGACACCACGGCTGACGACACCACGGATGATACCGCTTCCAACGACGCCGCCCAGGAGGAGACCGCTGAGCTGAGCGGCACTGTGGCCACCGACGGCTCCACCTCCATGGAGGAGGTCATCGGCGCCCTGGGTGAGCAGTTTATGGCCGACAACTCCGGCGTGTCCGTCACCTACAACCCCACCGGTTCTGGCGCCGGCATCGAGGCCGTGTCCAACGGCAGCTGCGACATCGGCCTGGCCTCCCGCGCACTGACCGATGACGAGAAGGCGGGCGGCCTGACTGAGACCATCGTGGCCCTGGACGGCATCGCCGTGATCGTCAACGCTGAGAACCCCGTCTCCGACCTGACCCTGGAGCAGATCGCCTCCATCTACACCGGCGCTGTCACCGATTGGTCTGAGTTCGGCAGCGACGCCGGCGCCATCGCCGTGATCGGCCGTGAGTCCGGCTCCGGTACCCGTGACGGCTTCGAGTCTATCACCGGCACTGAGGACCAGTGCGTGCTGGCCCAGGAGCTGAGCTCTACCGGCGCCGTGATCGAGGCGGTCCGCACCACCCCCGGCGCCATCGGCTATGCCTCCCTCTCCGCCGTGCAGGATCAGAAGGGCATCACGGTCCTGACTGTGGGCGGCGTGGCTCCCTCTGAGGCCACGGTCCTGGACGGCAGCTATGCCATTCAGCGTCCCTTCGTGTTCGCCACCCGCACCGATGAGGCCCTGTCGGACGCGGCCCAGGCCTTCTTCGACTTCGCCACCTCCACCGCCGCCAGCGACCTGATCGCCAACGCCGGCGCCGTGCCCGTGGCCCAGTAAGACAACGCTTGTTTTCCACCCTCATATATACGGTCAGCCGCCGTGCCCACCACTGGGGCGGCGGCCGTTCCGCTGAAATCTGGACGGACGCCTTGTCCGGGAACAAAGGAGAACCTTATGGAACATGAAATCGCGGGGCAGGCTGTGAAGGCCGCCATGGACGGCGCGCTGGTCGGCACCGCCGACAGGAAAAAGGAGCCCATGACCGGGAAAAAAGCCCTGAAGGCCATGGAGCGGGTGATGAACGCCCTCTTCTTTATCTGCGGCATGGTGGCTGTGGCGTTCGTGCTCCTCATCAGCATCTACCTTATCATCTCGGGCCTGCCGGCCATTCTGGAGATCGGGCCCATCAACTTCCTGTTCGGGACCCGCTGGTATGCCTCTACCGGAGACTTCGGCATCTTCGCCATCATCCTCACCTCCTTCGCGGGCACGGCGGGGGCCATTCTCGTGGGGGTGCCCATCGGCCTGATGACGGCCATTTTCCTGTCCAAGGTGGCGCCGCCTAAGTTTGCCGCCGTAGTTCATGCGGCAGTGGAACTGCTGGCCGGCATCCCCTCCGTGGTGTACGGCCTGGTGGGTATGATCCTGCTGGTGCCCGCCATCCGGGTGGCCTTTGACCTGCCCTCCGGCGCCACGCTCCTGGCGGCTATCATCGTGCTGGCGGTGATGATTCTGCCCTCTATCGTCTCCGTGTCGGAGACGGCGCTGCGCGCCGTGCCCCGGGAGTATGAGGAGGCGTCTCTGGCCCTGGGGGCCACCCATATCGAGACCGTGTTCCGCGTCAGCGTGCCCGCTGCCCGCAGCGGCATCGCCACCGCCATTGTGCTGGGCATCGGCCGGGCCATCGGTGAGGCCATGGCCATCATTATGGTGGCGGGCAATGTGGCCAATATGCCGGGCCTGCTGACGCCGGTGCGGTTTTTGACCACCGCCATTGCCTCGGAGATGTCCTACGCCTCCGTGGGCTCCCTCCACCGCAATGCCCTGTTCTCCATCGGCCTGGTGCTGTTCCTCTTCATCATGCTGATCAATGTGTTCCTCAACGTCTTTATCAAGCGGAAAAAGGAGGACTGACCGAACATGGAATCTCATACCCTGTCCCCCCGGCGCCAGCTGTACGACAAGGGCCTGCGGGTGGTGCTGTACTTCTGCGGCTTCCTCACCTGCGCGCTGCTGGTTCTGATCATCGGCTATATCTTCTACCGGGGCGTCCCATTCATCAGCTGGGAGCTGCTGTCTACCCAGTCCAGCTATATCAACGACACCATCGGTATCCTGCCCAATATCCTCAACACGCTCTATATCATCCTGCTGTCCATGGTGATCGTACTGCCCCTGGGCGTGGGCGCCGCCATCTATCTGACGGAGTACGCCACCAACCGGCGTCTGGTGGCTGTCATCGAGTTCGCCACCGAGACCCTCACCGGCATCCCCTCCATCATCTTCGGCCTGGTGGGTATGCTGTTCTTCATCCAGATGATGGGATTGAAGACCGGTGTGCTGGCCGGCGGCCTGACCCTGGTGGTGATGATCCTGCCCACCATCGTCCGCACCACCCAGGAGAGCCTGAAGACCGTGCCGGACTCCTACCGGGAGGGCGCCCTGGCCATGGGCGCCGGTAAATGGCACATGGTCCGCACTGTGGTGCTGCCCAACGCGGTGGACGGCATCGTCACCGGCTGCATCCTGGCGGTGGGCCGCATTGTGGGCGAGAGCGCGGCGCTGCTGTACACCGCCGGCTTCGGCCTGGTGCTCAATAACTTTGTGACTGCGCTGGAATCCTCCTCCGCCACATTGACCGTGGCCCTGTATGTGTATGCCAGTGAGCGGGGCGAGACAGACATCGCCTTCGCCATCGCCACCATTTTGATGCTGCTGACGCTGGTCATCAACCTGTCCGCCAATCTGGTGGGCCGGAAGCTGAAGAAAAACTGACGAGGAGGATACGAAATGTCCACCATCATTCAAGTAAAGGACCTGAATCTGTGGTACGGGGCGCACCATGCCCTCCACGGTGTGAATATCGACATTCCGGAGCATGAGATCACCGCCCTGATCGGCCCCTCCGGCTGCGGAAAGTCCACCTTTCTGAAGACCCTGAACCGGATGAATGACCTGGTACCGGGCATCCGCATTGAGGGGGAGGTCAACTACGCCGGGCAGAACATCTACGCCCCCAATGTGGACACCACCTGGCTGCGCAAGCAGATCGGCATGGTGTTCCAGAAGGCCAATCCCTTCCCTATGAGCATCTATGACAACGTGGCCTACGGCCCCCGGACCCACGGCATCCGCTCCCGGGCCAAGCTGGACGAGATCGTGGAGAACTCTCTCCGCTCCGCCGCCATCTGGGACGAAGTGAAGGACCGGCTGAAGAAGAGTGCCCTGGGCCTCTCCGGCGGCCAGCAGCAGCGGCTGTGCATTGCCCGTGCCTTGGCAGTGGAGCCGGAGATCCTGCTGATGGATGAGTCCACCAGCGCCCTGGACCCCATCTCCACCTCCAAGATCGAAGACCTTGCAGTGGAACTGAAAAGCAAGTATACTGTCATCATGGTGACCCACAATATGCAGCAGGCCGCCCGTGTCTCCGACAACACGGCGTTTTTCCTGCTGGGGGATCTGGTGGAGTTCGGCAGGACGGAGACACTGTTCTCCACCCCCACGGACAAGCGCACAGAAGACTACATCACCGGCCGGTTCGGCTAAGGAGGGACGTAAGGTGAGAAACAGATTTGGCGAGCAGCTGGAGCGGCTGCACGTGGAAATGATCCAGATGGGCGCCCTGTGTGAGGATGCCATCTCTGCCGCGGCCCAGGCCCTGATGAAGGGTGACGAGGACCTGGCACGCGCCGCCGGGGAGGCGGAGCGGGAGATCGACCAGAAGGAGCGGGAGGTGGAGAACCTCTGCCTGAAGCTGCTGCTGCAGCAGCAGCCCGTGGCACGGGACCTGCGGGAGATCTCCTCTGCGCTGAAGATGATTTCCGATCTGGAACGGATCGGGGACCAGGCGGCGGACATCGCGGAGCTGACCCGGTTCGTGCGTCTGCCGGACGGCCCCGGCCGCCAGCGGATCGAGGAGATGTCCAAGGCCGTCATCCGGATGGTGACAGACAGTGTGGACTCCTTTGTAAAGCGGGATCTGGAGCTGGCCCGGGAGGTCTGCCGGGAAGACGACCAGGTGGACGACCTGTTCAACCAGGTGAAAAAGGAGCTGATCGGGCTGATCGCCGCAGACGCCGACTCCGGCGAGCTGTGGCTGGATCTCATCATGGTGGCCAAGTATCTGGAGCGGATCGGCGATCACGCCACCAACGTGGCGGAGTGGGTGGAGTACTCCATTACGGGGAATCACCCCTCCAACAACTGAGCGGCCTGCGCACAGGCGCGGCGCCGATATTGAAAAGGGGGAGGGGCCATGCTTACCTATGAGGATGTGAAAAACAATTCTGCGGTCCGGACCTATATCCAGAGGGCGGACGAGTCTCTGACCGCTCTGGGCTATACGGAGCACAGCTTTGCCCACGTGACGGCGGTGGCGGAAAACGCCGCCTATATCCTCTCCACCCTGGGGTATCCGGAGCGGACGGTGGAGCTGGCAAAGATCGCCGGGTTTCTTCACGACATCGGCAACCTGGTGAACCGGGTGGATCACTCCCAGTCCGGTGCGGTCATGGCCTTCCGCATTCTGGACAACATGGATTGTCCTCCGGAGGAGATCGCCACCATCGTCACCGCCATCGGCAACCACGACGAGGGCACCGGCATGCCGGTGAACGCCGTG
>OGHO01002357.1_pt1 | contig 14949 bp, 13 predicted proteins | sample 1571421 | NCBI WGS metagenome assembly OGHO01 (sample SAMEA2581937, study PRJEB24529) | metagenome | biome: Human gut stool | place: China | collected 2011
CCAGGCTGTTGGGCAACCCCGCGTTGGGGTATGCACTGATATAATAAGGAGCACGGGCAGCAAGCTGTTCCAGGAAAGGTTTCAACTGACGAGCACCAAAGGAACAGTTCAAACCTACCGAAAAGATATTGGCATGCTGAACGGAGGCAAGAAAAGCCTCCAAAGTCTGTCCCGACAGAGTGCGTCCACCTGTATCAGATACAGTAACGGACAGCATAACAGGAACTTGAATACCTGTAGCCTCCATCGCCTTTTCGGCGGCAAAGATAGCTGCTTTAGCGTTCAATGTATCGAAGATGGTTTCTATCAGCAGAGCATCTACTCCACCTTCCAGCAAGGCTTCCATCTGTTCCCGATAGGCATCGGCAAGTTCATCGTAAGTCAGCGCACGCATAGCCGGATTATTCACATCGGGACTCATGGAGCAAGTCTTATTGGTAGGTCCGATAGAGCCGGCTACAAAACGTGGTTTATCAGGTGTGGAAAATTCATCAGCTACTTCACGTGCCAGTCTAACGGCAGCCAGATTCATCTCACGTACATACTCCTGCACATGATAATCGGCCATACTGACACTGGTAGAGCTAAACGTATTGGTTTCAATGATATCGGCACCTGCCATGAGATATTTACGGTGTATATCCTGTATCACATCAGGGCGCGTCAGACAAAGCAGGTCATTGTTTCCTTTCATCTGCCCGGGGATACCGGCAAAACGTTCTCCCCTGAAATCTTCCTCTGTTAAGTTGTACCGTTGTATCATGGTGCCCATAGCACCGTCTAAAATAAGGATGCGCTCACGCACCAACTTTTCAATAGAAACCATTTGTATTTAGTGATAGAATGGTAATGTGATAAAGTGGTAAAGTGATATTACTCTATCACATTATCACGTTATCACATTACCACGTTAAACAATCATCTCTTAAACATCCGCGCCATATCGCGTTTGTCATCTTTCTCTTTCAACGCTTCGCGCTTGTCGTATTGCTTTTTACCTTTGGCAAGGGCTACCACCACTTTGGCAAGTCCTTTTTCATTAATAAACATACGAACAGGAACCATCGTAAAGCCGGGATCTTTCGCTCCACGCGCCAGTTTATCAAGTTCTTTTTTGGTAAGTAAGAGTTTACGCTCCCTGCGTGCTGAATGGTTATTGTACGAACCGTAGAAATATTCAGAAATATGCATATTCTTCACCCACAGCTCGCCATTGGCAAAGTAGCAGAAGGTATCCACAAGGCTTGCTTTACCCATGCGGATCGATTTAATTTCCGTACCCGTGAGCACAATACCCGCGGTATAAGTGTCTACCAATTCGTAATCGAATGTAGCGCGCTTATTTTTTATATTAACAGGAGCTTGTTTCATGATTTCAAACGTTAATTAAGCACCATCGTCAGCTTGTTGAATATAAACTGAATGAGCATAGGACAGGCAATGAGTAGGATGGAAGAAATGATTGTAAACCGTAACCGGTCTTTTTCTTCTACTTCCATCAACGTGGAAGCCCCCTCCCACACCACATACACAATATAGAACTGCAACAGCAATCCGATGATATTAAAGTCCGGCAATATGCCGATAATAATCTGGAGCAAGAAAAGAACAACCAGCGCATAGCCCGCAAACTGTTGCGTCAATGGCATGTCACTGTCCATCATAAACATTTTAACGCGCATCCCATTTATGAGATACGCCGCCAGAAAATACCCTCCAAAGAGGGATACTGCCACCGCGCAACATTGCGTCATGGCATATTGAAAACTTTCGGGACCGCCCCAACCCTTCGCCAACAAAGAGCCGATAAAGACGGACAATCCGCATAAACCAATCATAGGATAGACAAAAGCAGTAAATACTTTTCGCCTATCCTCCTCCAAACGAATTTCCTCCCAGGCCTTGGCCGGAGAGGAAATCAGTAACATTGCTATATGGAATAATGCTTTATAATCCAATTATTAATCTTTATATGGGTATTCTACAGAATAAGGAGTCAACTCAGATTTAGCCTTATCTAAATCATCTGTTTTGAAATCAGTCGTCTCATTTGCATAGATAGTAACTTTTGTAGGAAGTTTTTTCGTTATACCTTTAAAAGCAGACAAAGCTTCTGTTATCCTATAAATTCTATTATATCCTGTTTGCTCTGCCACTTCTTCCTCTTGAGAATAATGACGTAAATAGAATTTCAACTCTGTATCTGTATCTTTGATTTCTTCGACATTACAGTATAAAGAACAAGAATGACTATCTTTTTCTTTCTTTGCCAAGAAATATATAGGAACAACCAAAGTGTTCTTATCATAATACATAAACTGAGCCTGAGATGCATTTTGAGAACCATATCCTATCTGAAGGATAGTAGCATTTTCCTCTTCTTCTCCTTTACTATTGCCTACTATTACATTTCCAGTCTTTATAACTTCGATATAAGGAATCGTCACATTAATATTCTTCGTATTTTGATCTACCTGTTGTTCATCTGAATTATATGAGTATTGGAATTGTACATAATCACCATAAGTTAAATTCTTATCTACTAAAGAATTTACTGCAGTAAATTTAATGCCATAAGGAGCAGTAATAACAGTACTTGGAAATATTTCTGTCACTTGTCCTAATGTTATATCCGTCACTGTCGGGTCACTATCCATGCAAGAAGTAAACGAAACACCCATTATTAAGGTCAGGGCAACCATCCAGATTTTAAACTTAGCCATTTTCATTGTTCTATAAATATTAGAGTTTGCAAATTTAGATAAAAGAATCGAGTAACACCGCACTCTCTCCATTTTTTCATTGTTTTTAAGAGTAAATGAAATATTAATCTAAATACTGCAAACACTAATACTTATTTAACACAAATTTACTTTTCAAGAGTATAGGTATTCAAAAGCCTCCCTGTCACAACATCATAAGTTTTAGCTCTAAATTCAGAGAAACAAGAGCCCTCCCATTTTCCTTTCACTCTAAAAGTTTTAGTATCGCCTATCTTCCTTAAAGTTGCAACATAGGTAACAGTTCCTTCATACATAAATACCGAAGCTTCGAGTCTCATAGTCGTGTGCGGCTGTACAGGTATATTACCAGTTCGAGTTGTTATAAATTCTTTAGAATCACTGTTACCATAAGTCCAACTTTTGCTTGTTTGCTGTTGCATTGTTGTATTTATACCTATAGAAGGGCTTCCTGCCACACTAGGCAATCCGACACTCAATCCATTCGATATTGAAACGCTAACTCCTTCAGTTTTGGAAAAATTAGAAGATTCTGTATATTTTGTTGTCACCGTATAGTTCCATGTAACCACACTTGAACTCGGATTCTCGTATGTATCACGATCACAAATAACTTCTGTAGGATTAAAATTATCAACAGAAGTATATACATACTCCAAATCTACAAGCTCATACTCACCAACAGGTACTACTTCCCATAAAGCAAGATCAGATGAAGCCGCTGATTTATTCTTTAATGCACTGCCACTCCTTGAGTCAGATTGCAAATATTGAAAATTCATCGGAATTTGCATGCTTTTATCTGCAGCTCTAATATTATAATAACCTCCCCTTGCAGAAACAAAAGAATAAAATGTAGGAGTGAGCAATGGGTTGTCATCTTCAACCACTATCACTAATTTAGGATCTGTAATATTAGCAGGATAATTAAAGCCAACTACAACCAACTCAAAAGGAGAATTATAGGAAGAATTATAACTTTCATTACCTCCTACTGAAGCAATATTATTAAAAGTTATATACCATCTCTGCCTCAAACTTCCATCATCTTTTGTATATAAACTCATTTCACTTCCAGATGGAGCACATGACAAATATCTACGACTAGTATTTCCTACATTTAAAATATTCACTGGAATACCATCCAATTCATATATTGGATTAAAATCTGCAATAGACGATGTTGTCGCCCTTGTCTGTACCTGCTCCGCACCACTTTGTACAATTCCCTCCAAATTTTCTTGTTCACAAGAAAACATTGCCAACAATCCTACTAATAACAAACAAATCTTTTTCATAAGCATCACATTATTAGTTAAACAAATTATATCATATATCACAACTCAAATTGTCCACACACATAAGCCCCATTTCTCCCTTCTATTTCTATCAGGAAATTACCAGAAGCACCAAAATTCAATTGAACAGTCTTTTCCATAGAGTCTTGTATATTTTCAGAAGAAAAATAAACCACAGCACCATCCTGAGAAATAGTAATATCTACCTCCCCTATAGCTTGTTCAAAGTATACTTCCAAAGAACAACAACTACTATCTAACACCACATAAATTGGAATTAATGGCTGTACAGAACGATGATCTCCCAAATTACCTTTTGTTAGAATGTCAAAAGGAACATCATTTCCAGTCATTTGAATAAGAACCTTCTCGAAACCTCCATCATTACCTTCCGGAGAACCAGCATTTACCTTTCCAAAGAGCAATACCCCTAATAAACATAGAATCAATTTTAATTTCATAGCCTATCTTTTTTTAATTCAGAAACAAAGTTAGTGCTATAAAACCTAATAAAAGGAATGGATATGTGGACACAAAATCAACTATTAATCAACTATTAATCAAGAAAGTAATAAATTACATAGTGGACAAAAACAAGATATTATTTTCAATAAAACGCTATCATTTGCTCCAAAGCATCGTCTTTTCTTAGCAATAAATGCGATTTTAGTCTTTGCTTGTTCTTATAAACAGACTTCATCTCACAATCAAAAACAATCATCAACTGCTGATTTGAAAAGCCTAACTTTATCAATGCTGCCAATAATAATTCACCTTTAGTTAAATCAAAATCAGCTTTTATCCGAGAAATAAAGTTAGCATAAACCAAGTCCAAAAAGTCGAATATATTCTGGCGTTCAGTTGCTGACATATTTTCCGCAATCAACCTACCTTGTTTCAATTCTCCTAATATGAATAATGCTTCAACACATGAATTATCACGTATTTTTTTATTTTCAGATGTCAATTCCAGAATTTTTCTATTCAATTTTCCAATCGTTTCCTTCTTTGCCTTTTGCTCCCATTCCTCTTTCTGCTTAAATTCTGTTATCCTACAAGCATATTCTTCTATAATCTTCTCATTTATTCTTAAAGCTTCTATATTCCGTAAATTTTTCTTTTTATATCTTTTAATAAGACTAAAACTCACTCCACTTATCAGAAGCACTACAACCAAATAAAAATAGGCTTGCTTCTCTTTTTCCAGTTTTATCTGTTTATTTTCAAAAACAAGCTTATCAGCTTCATACTTCTTTTGTAAAGCCAAAAGTTGTTCCCTCAATTCATTATTACGCACAATCTCTAATAGTGAATCAGACTTTTCTTTGTACAAAAAAGCTTGTTTATAATTTCCTTCCTCCCTTTTCAGAAGACATAAATAATAAAATGCACCTGATAAAATAAATTCATCATCCACATTTTTACAATGATTGAAACACTTTTCAGCTAAACGAAACTTCCCCATATCCATATAAGTACGTCCCAAAGATAAATAATAACGTAATCCATCATTCCTATCTTTACTCGATCCGATAGCAGAAACAAAATAATTAATAGCTTCTGTATACTGTTTATTATCCTTAGCTATCAGTCCCAACAACTGAAGAAGGGAAGACTTTACATGATCGGTAGTATCCACTAACAGAGATAATCCTTTATTTGCATACCAATGGGCACTATCATAATCCTGTTTTGCCAAATATCCCCGGGCAACATTTCTACAACCGTGCACCTCTCCTATATTATCATCTGCCAATTCATAATATCGAACAGACTCCCGGTAATTATCTATCGACTGTTCATACATACCTTGTCCCAAATTTAAGTACCCGATATGTTCAAATACCAATCCCTGCAATTTATACTCCTTTGTGTCTTTTAAGAATGTCAATGCTTTCAAATAAGCTTCCATAGTTTCGGATTCCTTACCTTTCACAAGCATTGTTTTGCCATAATAATAGTAAGCCTTTCCAGCTTTCACAGGATCATTCTTTCCCTTGTAATAATCTATAGCAACCCTAATCAAAGAATCTGATTGCAAGCTATCCAAATTGTTTTTATCCAGCACCTGTGTCCACAATAAAGCATAGTCAGCACTTTCTTTAGCATGAAGCCTTTCAGGATACTGTATCAGATTCAATAATTTCATAGCACTGTCAGGATATACTTCTATATACCTTTCAGCCCGTTCCAGTAAATCGACATTTGTATGAGTCTGCATACATGAAACAAGTCCTCCCCCAAGAAATGAAAAAAGCAGAAACAGATATTTATTCATTTTTCTAAACTAAATGAATACAAAGAAACAGAAAATAGTATATTTTCACTAACGTTTTAACACCATTTCACAAACAAGAAACATACATGAAAACAACAACGAGGTTAAGGTAAAACACGACTATGCCTTAACCTTTTTATCACTATGCCTTATTCCAATCCTTATTTTCCCATTGCAGGCTATTCAGCCCGCAATTGGAAAACAAAGAGCCCGCAGATGGAAACCAACGGACTTGCAGTTGTGGGATGGAGTTTTAAATTAAGGGTACGTACATTTAGGAGTAAGGGAAAAGAAGTCTTTCCTTAGTCATTTACGAATAACCCCTTAGAAAGAAAAGGAGAGAATACGACTTTGGGAGGGGGAAAAGCCTCCATTCAACATTTATCGAATAATCAACTGCAATACAACAAAATATTTTTTTTCGTAGATATTCCATACAAAATAAACTCTCTTGTCAGACGATTTTAGCAAACAATTCCAAATGCTCATCTACATAACCGGCTATCAAAGCTGTTATGCCTTCCTCTTTTTCCAAGAATTCTTCTTCCAGTTCATCGAAAGCTTCATATTGCTCGTACATAGCCATGAATTCATCATCTGTACGCTCCCGTTCCAAATCTTCACGATGGGCATCATAAATCTTTTTAGCTCTATATACCATTTTACCGAAATCTTCTGCTCCCCACAGACGCATCACTTTAGCAAACGGATTGGCAAAAATATAACCTCCATACCCATTCTGTATCAACTGGCAGAAACCGCCATCCATTACTTCATCACGGAATATCTGGTAAGCAAGCAAAGTGTGCTGCTCACCTGTCAGCAACGGCATGGACTCAGCGGTCAGCTCACCACCTATCACTTCTTTATATCTGTCGGTAAATACCTGAATAAAAGTATCCATTCCCTCGCCTGCTGCTTTGCGCAAGGCGGCATCAGTAATTTCTATCATAGTCTTCTTATTATGTCTTTTTCTAATTATTACGACAAAGATATGGAATTAAAAGATAAAGGTATAACAAGAAGACTAAAAACAATGAAAAGTGTTCCTACAATTTCCGCAGAATGCCTTTATCACCCACAACGAAGTAAGTATTCTTATCAATCAGCAATGCACGGCCCCGTTTCTTCTTCTGATTTTCTTTATTGTCTACATTGACACCGATAACCTTGCCATCATAGAAAGTAGAAATATCCTTGAAGATGGTATGCCCTACAATAATGTGTTTGACTTTATAGCGTTCCATCACCATTTGCAGGCTGTCCTGCGCCATTGGATGATACTTGGCATCTGTACGCACAAGCCCACGATACCAGATGGGACCGTCGTTACCATACAGAAATGCGATCAATGGAGAAAGAACCCTGCGTTCTTTCTTATCCATGAAAAGGGCTTTACTCATTTCTTCGTTCACGGTAGGGATACTTAGATTACGATCATAAAAATTCTTGCCTAACCCGGCATGAACATAAAGATCACGACCTATAATCTGCATCGTATTACGGGTACCTAACCATTTACCCAATTCAGTATCGGGTCCAAAAAGTTCAGGGTAATTCATATTCAATTTCTGTGCCAGCACTTTATATTTATCTTTCGTATAGCGTAAGTCATTAGCCAGCACCAGCGGCTCATGGTTCCCTAACAGGAAAGAAACAGTTCCACCTGCTTTTGCAGCCTCATCTTCTAACTTATAAAACAACCAGAATATTTGCGGTACATCTTTTCCACGATCGAAAATATCACCGATAACCATCAGATGATTATTACCAAAGCTCCAATTGTAGTTTTTATCAATAATCCCATTACCCTGCAACAAACTAATAACACAATCCAACTTACCATGCGGGTCGGACATAACAAACCCTTTTTCCGGTTGCCGAGATTTCCAATCGGGACGTTTCACCGGATGCAATCTCACATCAAACGGAAACCGCCCCTTATGATCTACCACATGCAAGATAAAATCTTCAGGTAGTGCAACATAAGTCGTATCGGTAATTTTCCCTTTCTTATCGACACTGATGACACGCGTTTTACCATCAGGCTGATAAAGCACATACGGTCCGTCAGCCGATAACTCTTCTTTTTTCTCTTTATCTTTCTTCTTATTACCGTCTGAACCAAAAGTTCCGGCACTAAGGCCGGAACTGATGAACATTAGAGTAAATGCGATAAGAAAGTACTTCGTGAAACTTGTTTTACTCATCATATATCATTTATTAAAATTATCTTCCACCATATCCAGGATTCTGTTCCATATTAGGATTGGCATCCATTTCCTTCTTGGGAACAGGAAGTACAATCATATAGAAATTCCAGTCATAGGTCATATACTTCGTATCATGTTTGGTTTTACTCAGATTGCTGTCTTTTACATCCTTACGCTCTACTGTCAATCCATTTCTGATAGCGTCATACATGCGGTGTCCTTCGGCAACCAGTTCTTTACGGCGTTCATCCAGCACTCTTTCCAGAGTAATGGTCTGTCCCACTACTGTGTTTTCCGGATTAGCACGCTTCACAATCGGATCAAGATACTCAATCGCTGTGGCATTATCGCCCAACTTGACAGCTGCCTCAGCCGCAATCAGATAAACTTCTGACAGACGAATAAGCGGAATATTGGCATCCGTGATACTTTCATTCTGCTGCGGTTGATACTTAAAGACATAAGCATAATATTTCTTATCGAAACTCAACAATTTAAGACGTATATCTTTAGGATCTTTCTTCAGGAACTGATAGAAGGAACAAGTGATGCACATGTCATCATAACCATCCTTAGAATTCAGATAGCCCATACTCTCCTTACCCGGGCTATCAGTAGTAAGGTTCACGATTTCGAACAAGACTTCACCCGGATTGGAGGCAGACGCATCATTACTCCATGCTGTGGGATATTCTTCATTGGTCCACAAGGCATAGCCTTCTTTTTCCGCTCCCTTAATGGCATCTTTCGCCATTTTCAGTGCATTAGTGTTATCATTCTTGTAGAGATATACGCGGCTGAGTAATGCCATTGCTCCCCATTTATTAATTTTACCCTTATTAAAATCACCGCTCAGCAAACCAATGCTTTCGGTAAGATCGGAAATCACCTTCGTATAGCACTGAGCTACGGTGTTTCGGGAGGGTTTACTTTCAATAGTGGACAATCCTTCCACAATGGGCACCCCCAATGATGCTCCGTTATCTTTGGTATAGGGATAGCCGAAGATACGGGTCAAGTCGAATAAGGCCAGCCCACGGATTGCCAAAGCTTCGCCTTTCAGGTCATCTCTGTATTCGGTATCTTCTTCATCAATGACAAGTTTGTCAATGTTCATCAGAATCAGATTACAATTCTGAATGATAGAATAAAGATAAGACCAGTGAGAAGTGGGGCCATTATCTTTTGTAAAATTGAAACGATAATAGTCGGCCACACGTTTGGTAGAACTAACCGCCTGCATATCATCTCCCGTCACGTCTCCATAATATACCAGCCGACCGGAGTAGGCATCCGAGCTTTGCATCGTGCTATAAATACCATTCAAGGTAAACTCAACATCCGACAATATCTTAATACTGGTTTCAGTATCTATCGAAGTGGAAGGATCCAGATCCAACCAATCGTTTCCGCAAGAACTTACGAAGAACAATACAGAACTGATAAATAAATATTTTAATAGCTTCATAATATCAAGTTTTTTAACGGTTAGAAATTAATGTTTACGCCGAAAGTCACAGTCTTTAAAGGAGGGGTTCCCCAGATAGCAGTACCACCGCTGACGGCTTCCGGATCGTAATAATCGTATGCTGCCCAAGTCCAAAGATTATTGGCTGATGCATACAAGCGTACATTCTCAATACCGATTGTACGGGTCCACTCTTTCGGGATGGTCACGCCGAATGTCAAAGTCTTCAGACGGATAAAATCAGTACTGTGCAGTCTGCGCGTCGTTGTCACCTTATTCATAGCTACATTCGGCTTTTCGTAAAATAATTCATACTTGGTAACATCTCCCGGCTTCCTCCAACTGTTCTTATAATAAGTCGGAATATTAGCCTCCAGATCGTTGCCTCCGTGTTCGGTCTTTTGTGCCCAAGTATCATAAGAGTAACCACCAAACTGGTAAGAGAACATAAAGTTGAAATCAAACCATTTATAGCGTAAAGTATTTGACAAGCCGCCTATCACATTAGGCTCCGCATGCTTGTCCAACACAATGGCATGTGCCTCATCTATAACTTCAGTAATCTCTTTTTTATAGTTACCATTCTCGTCCACGTCATTCGTATAGAACTGCGGAGCACCGGTTTCCGGATTGATACCGGCAAATTCTTTCATATAGAACGTACGGAATGATTTGCCGACTTTGCGAATCTGAGTTCCTTTAATAATTTCTGTTTGCATGCCATCGAGTGTCACAATCTCATTCTTATTGTGTGAAATATTGAATGTGGTGTTCCATGAGAAATCTTTTGTCCGGATATTAGTAGAATTAATTTCCAGTTCCACTCCTTTATTCGAAACTTTACCGATATTCATCAGATAACTGCCAAAACCGGTTGTCATAGAGATAGGACGGTCCATCAACAGATTTTTAGTGGTACGGGTGAATATTCCAACGTAACATTCAGACGGTTCCACAGACTGAAATCCAACCCCAGATTCAGGTTATAGTTGGTTTCCCATTGCAAATCACCGTTCTTAAGTTGCGACTGAATAATGCCCGGCTGTTCCAAATATCCATTGGTCAGACTGCTCAGTCCTCTGTATCCGAAATAGTCAGTAGGAAGAGTACCATTCACACCATAAGAAGCACGTATCTTCAGGTCAGTCAGCCAATCCTTGACAGAGTCCATAAAGCTTTCCTCAATCACACGCCATGCGGCAGATATCGACCAGAAGCTACCCCAACGATTATCTTTGAGAAAACGGGAACTGCCATCCATACGGAAACTGCCACCCAGATAATATTTGTTTTTATAGTCGTAATTCAGGCGGAACAGATAAGATACCATACGGGTACGCGTATCGCTGCCACCCACCGATTCGGTCTTCATACCATTACTGATCTGGTTTTTGTCGTAAGTGGCAAAATTAGTGGCATAACCGGATAAGTAGTCGCGATACTGGTCATCAATCTCATATCCTGCCAATGCATCAAGATGATGATCCGCGGCTATAGACATTTTATAACTCAACTGGTTGGCCCATACCATTTTCTTGTACTCATAGAACTTCTTGCTCATGCCACCATTGATGTCATCGCCATTAGAGGTACGCGGGTCCCTCCAGTCATTACCTTTCGTGTTAACATAATCATAGCTCAAAGTAGACTTGAACTTCAGATCCTTGATGAACTCATATTCACCGTAGATGGTATTGAACGTGCGGGTCACATATTCGCGCTGATAATCATAAGTTGCCGCCAATGCCGGATTACGGTCACTGTTGCGGATAAAATCACGGTTCCAACTACCATCTTCATTGTAAACAGGATCGGAAGGGACGACGGCGTTACGTGAAGTATAGAAAGGAGATAATCGTCCGGACAGCGCACCCTACACATCCTGATTGACAGTGGCAAACAGAACATTGGCACCTAACTTAAGCTTGTCAGTAGCTCGAAAATCAACATTCAGTCTTCCACTGATACGTTCCAGACCGGAATTGATGGCAATACCGTCCTGTTTCAAATAAGAAAGCGAAGAGTAGTACTTAAATCTGTCCGTACCTCCTGAAAGAGAGGCTTCATAGGACTGATGATTTCCTTTCTGAAACATAATATCATCCCAGTCCACATATCCACACCAGGGAACCGGAGCATAGTTATCAATCTTTCCGTCGGCATAAGCCATTGCATCAGCTTCGCTCTTACCTTTCTTTATCTGACCTGCCACCAAACCGTCATAAATATATTGGCGACGTTCCTCTCCACCCATGACAGGACGATAATCCATAGCAAAATCAGAACTACCCCAATCAGCTTTCAATGAGATGGAGGCTTTGCCCGCCTTACCTTTCTTTGTCGTAATCAATACAACGCCGTTGGCAGCACGCGAACCGTAAAGAGAAGCGGCAGCGGCATCTTTAATGACTGTAACACTCTCGATGTCGGAGCTATTGATAGTCGACATGATATCAAGCCCCGCATCCGAACTCATCGTATTGATAGTACCTGAGCGCATCGGTACTCCGTCTATCACATAAAGAGGAGAATTACTGGCGTTAAAAGACCCCATACCACGAATCCTCAATGAAGAAGAGGCACCTGGCTGGCCGGAAGATGATGTGAACTGCACACCCGGCGCATTGCCTTGCAACAGGTCCTTGAAAGAAATAGCAGGAACATCTTTCAGTGTCTCTCCTTTTACACTGGAAGCAGAACCGGCATAAGCAGATTTTTTGAATGTACCATAACCGGTAACGACCACTTCATCCATCAAATTGTTATCCGGTACCATTTCCACTTTAACCATCTTTGCAGAAATAACTTTAACTTCCTGACGGATATAGCCTACATAAGAAACAATCAAAGTAACAGGCAGATGATCCACATCAAGAGAAAAATGCCCGTCCAGATCGGTGGTACAACCGTTGGTAGTACCTTTTACCAGTACATTGGCTCCGATAACAGATTCACCCGTCTCATCTACAACGCTTCCACTCACTTTAACCTCTTGCTGGGGAGCAGCTACAGCTTCAACCTTAGAAGCAGGCTTAATAGCGATGACACCTTCATGAACCGTATAAGTCAGCCCACTACCTTTCAGGCATTTATCCAGCACATCAGCAATCTTTTCATGATTCACAATCAACTTTTCTACTTTTACATTTTTCACCTCTTCAGTGCTATACACAAAGGTGAAATCAGTTTGTCTCTGAACTTCCCACAGCACTTCGTTAAGAGTGGCATTCTTAAAAGTTGCTGTGACAGTGGCTTGTGCAAACACTGCATTGGCAGCCTGCATAAAACCGGTAACTGTGAAACAAAAAAATAGTAACGTTATCCATAAACGTCTACTACTTCTTTCAGCTTGATTCTTGTGTTCTTTCTTGTTCATAGTAATCTTTTTTGGGTTAATTATGGAATGTTATTGTATTACCTTCGATTTTCACGTGTACTTCTTCTGTCTTTTCCAGTAACTTGACGAAAGGAGTTATTTCTTCATAACGATTCAGATTACAACCGAAACGTATATTCTTGAGTTTTTCATTTTCGTAAACTACGTTCATGTCATACCAACGTGAAAGTGTCTTCATGATATCTTCCAAGCGTTGATCTTTGAAGTTGATCTTCCCCTTCACCCATGAAGTATAGAATGAAGTATCTACCGTTCGCACCTGTATGGAATTACTTCCCAAAGCGATGGTAGCTTGTTGCGACGGTTTCAGTATAAGGCTTTCACCCTTTTCGGCACTGACCTTTACAGATCCGTTTACTAGGGTGGTCTGGTACTCCTCATCGGGATAAGCGGAGATATTGAAAGTCGTACCCAATACTTCAACCTGCATGCCATTGGCATTTACAATAAAAGGCTGCCCAGTTTTACTCACTTCAAAATAGGCTTCACCTTGTAGCTCGACTTCTCTCTTACCCGTAGTAAATGCTACCGGAAAACGGAGGCTACTCATTGAATTTAAATGCACCTTTGTTCCATCACTCAACACTAATGCATACTCACCGCCACGGGGAATCTCCACCTTATTATATACAGGTTTTGGAGAGACAGATGTACCCTGTGCCAACTGATAATTCAGGGTGGTTGAATCTATCTGAATGTTCGTTCCCTCTATTGTTTGTAAAGCATCTGCCGTTTCTTTATTCAGATTGATAGTCTCCCCATTATCCAAAGTCAATATTGCTTTGGCTGCTCCCGGCAATATAGGTTGGGCTATCAGCACGGACTTGTTAGAAAAATAGTCGTGAGTAGTGTATTTTAGTGAGATGCCAACAAAAAAGACCGGTACTAAAACAGCAGCGGCATAACTGAGGATTTTTATCATCCGTTCCCGGTTATTACTCTTTCTGATGCGATTTTGCACCTCCATCCAACCGGTTGCAGTGTTGAAAGACGTACCACTTTCCACATGCTTTTTCAAATTCTCTTTACTGCAAATTTTCTGAAAGAGTGCTTCGTGAGCGGAATCTGCTTTTCGCCATTTCTCCAGTTGAGCGTTTTCTTCAGGAGTGATTTCACCCGATAAGTGTCTGGCAATAATATTAGATATATGAAAATCCTGTTTTATCATAAATTGAACTTTTTTCGTTGTCTTTTATAATAAAACAGGCATAATTAAAATCATGGTGAATCGAAAAGCATTTTTTTCCTAAGAAAATTCAAAATGCCGATCTTATTATGCATTTTTTAGGTTTATATCAGTAGTTTATTCCTTCTTTATCAAGAATTAAACTACTTTTGCCACTCAATTTTAATACATCTATTTTATGCCGATATTCTTCATTATCCTCATCACCATATATCTTGGCGGAAACACCTATGTATTCTATAGAGGTGCACAAGCGTTATCCGGACTTCCTGTTGGAATCAAAATCCCGTTGGCTATTTTGTTTTGGCTCGCAGCTCTATCCATCGTGGGGACGATGCTGACCCGTAACATAAAAATGCCGGGTTTCT
>OGHO01002363.1_pt1 | contig 14927 bp, 18 predicted proteins | sample 1571421 | NCBI WGS metagenome assembly OGHO01 (sample SAMEA2581937, study PRJEB24529) | metagenome | biome: Human gut stool | place: China | collected 2011
CCTGCCTGCTGGGGATGAGTTGCTCCTGGAGCCCAACATCATCGTCACCCCCCATATCGGAGGGGGGACGGCGGACATCGGAGACGTCATCATTCCCATGTTGGCCAAGGACATCCGGGCCTTTGCGGAAGGAGGGGAGCCGGCGCATATGGTGAACCGAGCATACTTATAAGGACAAGATTGAAAGAAGTGAGGGACGAAAATGAACGAGATTGCAACCGTTATGTACGATCTTGGTATTTTGAGTGTTCTTTTGCTGTTAGGTATTTGTTTGAGAAAAAAGATTAGATTCTTCCAGAATATCTACATTCCCGCCTCCCTCCTGGGTGGATTCTGCGGGCTGCTCCTTGGACCTCAGGTGCTGGGACACTTTTTCTCTGTCAGTCTGCCCATCGGCGGAACCATTGGGAAGTGGCCGGGCGTGCTGGTCAATATTGTTCTGGGTGTCTCCTTCTTCGGAGCCACCCAGAATAAAAAGTTCGGGCGGACGGCCCTCTCCGCAGTAACGGTGGGCGGGATTGTCCACCAGGTGCAGGTGGTGGCCGGCCTGATTGTAGCGATGGTTATGATGATGTTTTACACAGAGCTCCCCCTGGCTTTCGGACTGACTCCAGTCTATGGATTCCATGGCGGACATGGTACGGCCAATGCCGCCGGGGCGGCCCTGGAGGCGGCTGGCTGGGCGGACGGCGTATCGGTTGCCAACACCATGGCCACTGCCGGTTTGCTGTCCGGCATCATCATCGGAATGGTGATTATCAACATTGGCGTGCGCCGGGGCTACGCCAAGCTGGTGTCCAAGCCTCAGGACGTACCCCGGTCCGTTAAAGAGGGAATTGTACCCATGGGAGAGAGGACGTCCATCGGCATGGGAGTCACCTACAACGACGCACTGGATCCGCTGGCCCTCCAGCTATCCTTTGTAGGAATCATTCTCCTTATGGCCAAGCTGCTGGCCAAGGGCCTAATCGCCATCCACCCCATTCTTAGCAACGTTCCCGATTTTGCCTGCGCCATGATTAGTGGCGCCGTGCTCTCCTTCATCATGAAAAAAGCTGGCCTGAGCCACTATATTGACCGAGCCACCATTAACCGGATATCCGGTGTGGCTTTGGATTTCCTGGTCTGTTCCGCCATCGCAACCCTCTCTGTGAAGGTGTTTGCCCTGTATTTTGTCCCCATGATTACCACCATTGCGGTCATCATTGTGCTCAACCTGATTACTAACTTCTACTTCTCCTGGAAGGTGTTTGATGACGACTGGTTCGAGCGTGCTATTGCCAGCTACGGCCTGGAGAGCGGCGTGCTGGCCACCGGACTGATGCTGCTCCGAGTTGTGGATCCGAAGTTTGAGACCACCGGTCGGGAATCTGCCGCAGCCTCCGCGGCGCTGTGCTACCCCTGGTCGCTGCCCTATGTGATGCTGATGCCCGCACTGGCATTTTCCCTATCGCCTATGACCATTTTGGGGTTCAGCGTGCTGTTGCTGGTGGTGTTCCTGGTGGTTGCGCGGGTGTTCTTCTGGCATCCAGAGCGGAAGTTCAGCGACATCCTGAGCGGAAGCAGTTCTCGGCCCGTCCAGAACGAAGAGGCCCTGAGATAAGGAGCAGACTATGGTAGATTTGATCTTAAAAAACGGTCAGCTGATGGATCCGAAAAACGGCCTGACGGGAAAACGGGGAGATATTGTCGTTAAAGACGGAAGAATCGTTGCTGTCGGAGTGCTGGAATGCCAAGAAGCCGCACAGATATTGGATTTGGACGGACTGACGGTCACCCCCGGCCTGATAGATTTCCACGCCCACTTTTACAGTGGAGGCACCAATACTGCTCTGGAATTTTACCACTACCTCCCGGACGGAGTGACCAACGCCGTGGATGCCGGGAGTGCTGGGGACTCCAACGTAGAGAGTTTTATCAGTAGCTTGTCGGAGCGGGAGCGGAGGAACGTGCGGCTGTACTTGAACCTGGTATCGGAGGGGCTGAGTTGTCTGGGGGACCACAGCGAGAATGTAAATCCCGCATACTTTAATGAGATGAAAATTCTCCGGCTTTGCCAGGACTACCCCGGGGTGATTATTGGACTGAAGCTACGGATTAGCAGCGAAATTGTGGAGGCCTGCGGGACTACCAGCTTTGCGGCCCTCCGCCGGGGAATACAGATCGCCGAGAAATGCGGGCTGCCGCTCTCGGTTCACATACCGGCCTTTCAGGGAGAACTGAAGGAATTGATTGACATTCTCCGTCCGGGGGACATCTTCTGCCATGTGTACACCCCCCAGAAGGGAATCCTGGAGGACGGGAATGTTTCCCGGGAAATGGAGCGGGCGGTTCAAAAGGGGATCATACTGGAATCGGCCTGCGGGAAAGGACATTTTAGCCACGACTGCGCCGCTGCGGCCCTGGACGCTGGCATCAAGCCGGATATTATTTCAGGGGACTTTACCCGAAAGACATACCACTATGAGCCGTCCATCTCTCTACCCTACCTGATGTCCCGATTCCTGGCACTTGGGATGTGCTTTGCGGACGTGCTGACCTGCTGCACCGCCACACCGGCGGAAAAGATGGGCATGAAGGACGAGATTGGATGTTTGAGACCTGGCGCCCGGGCAAATATTGCGGTGTTTAAGCGGGAACTGGGCGAATTTGTGTTCTCAGATGTGCGGAGCAGTAAAGTGATGGGGCATGAACGGCTCGTCCCTATGCTGACGGTCTGGGAGGGCGATATAGTTTATCGAAACGGAGAATTTTAGACGATCAGTTTGACCTATACCGTGACCCACACGGGAAAACGAGCGGATGGAAACAATGGAGACAAGAGTGCCGGAGGCCTTATCCTTTTGGAACGAAAATGTCCGGAAAGCGTTGAAAATCAAGGACTGGAAGACTCCTAATCAGTTGGTAAGGATGAACTCTCCGGTTCAAATCCGGATAGTAGCTCCACAAAACCGTTCTTTTTGGTTAAAAAGGGCGGTTTTACTTTGCTTTTTGTACTTTTTGGCTTTCTTAAAATTTGCGGTCAGGGCTTTGACCACAGAACAAGCCACAGACAGAAAAAATCAAGGTTCCGGCGGTGCTATTCCGCCGGGGCTTTGTGCTTTTTCGGGGTTGCGACATTTCATGTATATTTTCAGATAACAAATAGAAATCGCTCTTACCCTATTTCGACATACCGTGTGATATGTTATAATGGTTATCACGAAAGATTGTGTTTTTATGGGTCCTCTTGCTCCCACCGGATTAGTGGAATTTGTATGCACTTAGACTTTATAAGCCGCAGATGGGAAATGTTTGATGTACGAAATTGAGGCGGTAGCAAAGCTTGAACGCTGCCCCGAATGTGGAGTTGTAGGCTTGCAGACGGCCTATGGCTATAAAACTCGGTACATAAGTGATTTGCCGAATTCTGGTATGCAGGTTACTTTAAAGCTTCGTGTCCAGATATTTGTGTCCGTCTTGCGGTGCGACCTATATGCAGAGTTACAAGACGCTTGATAAAACCAGTATGACTTTAAGACTGCGTACGAAAATCGTCAGCAGAGTTTTGCGGCGCGAACCGTTTACCCGCATCGCAGATAATTATGGAATTTCAGACAAAACAGTCCCAGGGCGTTTGATGACTGGGCGAAAAACATCGCGGTATGACGATGTATAGTACTCCAAGGGTAATAGGTATTGACGAAGCTTATATTGACAAGCATTTCCGTCTAATTATTACAGACCAGGAAAATAAGAGACTGCTTGATATGATACCGAATAATAAACCAGAAACCGCTTACTGTTACCTGCGTAGCCTTGAAAATCCAAGTGCTGTCCGGGTAGCCACGATGGATTTTGCACCGTTATACGCAAAAGCTGTAAAAGACATGTTCCCATGTGCAACAGTTGTTATTAATAGATTCCATGTCATTCAACTCGTAAATAAGCACATGGACGCCGCTCGGAAGAAACTGCACGATAACAAGATAGTCAAGAAAAGGTTGTAGCGTGAGCGTACTTTATTCATGGCTGACTTTGAAGCCTTATCGCCGGATGCGAAGCATCAGTTAACAGCGTGGCTCGACATATATCCTTCACTGAGCCGTGTCTACTGGGCAAAAGAACAATTCCGAAAAATTTACGAATCAGAAAGGCGTGTACAAGCTGAGATCCTGTTTGAAAATGGTGTGATACCGTTAGTTCGAGTGTACCGGAGTTCAGCAACTTAAAGAAAGTGCTTGTCCGGCGAAAGTACGACATACTATCGTATATCGTACTTTGATTATTGCTGTACAAATACCTATACCGAATCCGTAAACAACATCATAAAAACGATTGAAAAGCAAGGCCATGGCTGCTCATAGGAGGTCCTTCGTGCCATGTGTCTGATGTCGGTCAATCATATTTCGGAAGAAGCTTATTTACGGGGTTCCAGTCTAGCAAAGATAATTTTATAGAATCATGGGAATTTTGAAGGTTTTATGGATTTTTAAGTACGGCCATTTTATCTTCATTTCACGTGGTTCCACATAATGGTATCGTTTCCTGACACCTATTTATTTTTTTCTCTGGCCTCGCCGCAATTTTGGGAATTTGAAGACATTAGGTTTGCTCAATTTTCTATCGATTTTCTCCTCCCCACATTTGTGAATTTTTGTTCACATCTGATGATTTAAGCCAAATCTACACGATTGGTCAAATACCCTATTTTTTACATCCATCCTACTGTACCTCCCTGGGTCTACAGTGTACCGCTCTTAAAAATTCATCTGTCTCCAATTCGGGCAGCAGGGCGGGGTCAGAGTTTCCATAGAACTGCCAGACGTCTTTGGTATCGAGCTGGGCCGCCTGGGTAACCAAAGACATTTGCTCCTCTACCAACTGGTAGGAGCCGATGCGGCGGCATGCGCACAACTGCTCATAGCTCTGGGCCAGCAGACCTTCCAGGCTCTGGCGGAAGGCACCTGCCTAGTCCCTGTTAAGGACGTTGCAGTCGCCCATGATATACTTGTGTTTTCACCCGGTGGTGCGGGAGATGAGGGATTTGTCGGAGGCGTCAAATTTCTCCTTGCCTTTCCGCTCGATGACCTCCGAACCGGTGGGACCCAGGCGGCCTTGGGGGCTCATAATGATGGCGTCAGTGGCGGTAGCCACGAATCCTATGCCGCCAAAGTAGCCCACCTTGCTACCGATGACTGAAATAACGGGTGCTTTGCCATGGCAGGCCTGGATCTGATCCATTACTTCGGTGCGGGCAAGCCATCCAGCATTGGCTTCGTGGAGGAGGACGCCACCCGTCCCAAAGGAGATAATCATGGCAGGACGGTATTCCTCCAGATCACCTGGGTGCTTGATTGCCACCTGTTCGTAGGCGGCCAGGGCCAGGTTGAATATGCCCACTATTTTTGCGCCGTGGACCTCTCCCACTGCACCGCCGATGAAGCGGCCCTCCTGTGAGATGACGAATACCGGACGGTTGCCTACCATACCGACGCTGGTTACCACATCATCATCAAAGGAGACCGCCTCACCTAGTGTGGGCAGATGGGGGCTGGTCAGTTTGTCCTGGGGACCGACTAGTTCGGTAAAAGTACCATCGTTCACCAGACCGTAGGCCCGCTCCTGAGCGGTGGCCTCTAAAAAGCTCTTGTCCTGAGCTTTGTGTAGTTCATCCCTGCTCACCTCATCGGGCATCCAGCAGGGTCTGGCGCAGGCGGAGCTGGACGATAAAAGGTGTAGCGTTGTTGTCATTGATTTCCAGATCCAAGTCGCCGCAACCGCTGTCGACCACGGAACGCTCCAGTACCCTGGCCCACATGCGGTCGAAGCCGATTACCAGGGTATAGGCCTTAATGTTGACTTTTCCCGCCTGTTCCCTACGGAAGAGTAGGACCTCCATGCCGTCAGAGGCTATATGCCACTGTGGAACCAATCCTGAGAGATTGAGGCACCAGGGGTGCCGTCAAAGGAAAAATTCAAATTCAGAAGTGCCATCTTGCGCTCTCCTTTATCAATTCTTAAATTTATTGGGGGGGTGGAACGGAATTGATGGGGTGTTCATACTCTTCTATAAGCTTAGGCACCATTGCTAGGTCTACGTCATCCTTGGAACGAAAATCCAATGTAATATTCGCAAGAGCACCGTGACAAACAATTGATACAATAGGCTTTTTGGTCATCGTCACCGTCTGGAGTGGTTCCTGTGTCCCGCTGCTGAAGTGTAGCGAATATTTAAGGAATATGTGCGCTTTTGGGCGGCCATATTCATTGAGTTCAGATATATCGATGAACTGCTCTGTTTTGTTGGTAGCTTAGGACTGTACAATTTATCGTCTTGCATAATTTTTGCCTCCGTTTGAGCTGATTTTCATCGCCTACATTATACCGTTATGGGTATGAGCTTGTTGACGTGATTCCTGTAAAAATACAAAAAGTTCAAAAAATAATTGTAGCTGAAATGGAGAAGACTATCAAAAAATCTGAGCTACAGAAGTTGTCAGATTCAGAAGAAAAGACAAAAAACCTGTGCGCCAGACTCAACTAATCATCATAGCTAGTGTGACGCACAGGTAAGTAGGAGGCAGGCTGAGATCTGTTAAGGACAGCCGATTACCGGATTTTAAGTGTTCTCATGTGAAGATTAGGTATGTCACGAGCCATACATAAGGCTTGGTAGCCATGTAATCAATCCCGGCACGAACGCACAAACAGAAACACAAACCATCATGACGACCATGAAAGGCAAAACGCCCTTGACGACAGAGTCATATGACTCGCCGGTTGTCGAAACTGCGGTAAACAGATTGATACCAAAAGGAGGAGTTACGAATCCGACCGTTAATGTGATACAGAACAGCACACCTAGATGCAATTCGTCCATACCAAATTCGATGCCAACGGGCACCAGAATGGGCGCAAGAATCAGAATGCTGGGGATTGTGTCCATCAGGCAACCGACGACAAACAAAATAATCATCAAAACGGCAGTGTAAACCCATTTATTGGGGATTACAGACATGATTGCGCCACCAATCACGGCAGGCAGACGCGTGGTAGAAAGAACCCAGCCAAATACCTTTGCTGCACAAATGATGAAAATAACGGTGGCAGAAGTAAGTATAGTCTTATTAAGGACCGTCCAAATCGTCTTGGGTGTCAACTCACGAGTCGCCAAGCCATAAATGGATGCATACACAACGCTCAGCACAGCGGCCTCGGAGGGAGTAACAATACCACCATAAATACCGCCAAGAATCATGACGGGTAGCACCAAGGTGGGTAGCGCCTTATAGATGCGGCTCAATCGTTCCCTTTTGCTATAACGCACATCAGGTGATTTGTAGCCGCATTTCTTAGCGATTACTAAATTAACTAGACAAAGCATTGCGGCAATAAACAGGCCGGGTACCACTCCACCAATAAACATTTTTGATACTGAAAGACCCATGGCCGCACCATAAACGACCATGTTCGCACTGGGCGGGATAATAGGGCCAAGAGCACCACCAGAAGCAATCATACCGGCCGATGTCTGCTTTGAGTATCCACTTCTTGTTAGGGAAGGCATCATAATTGCGCCGATAGCTGCTACGGTTGCCGGGCCGCTTCCGGTAAGTGCCGCAAAAATAGCACAGGAAACAATCGTTACCATACCCATACTTCCCGTCACATTGCCAAGTAAACATTCCACGAAATCGACCAGGCGGCGGGACAAGCTGGTCTGTTCCATCAGATATCCAGTACAGGTGAACAGCGGAATGGCCAGCAGAACGAAGCTGTTGGCACCGGCTACCAACTGCTGGGCCAGAATGACCAGCGGCACATCATTGCTGATTATGTAGGTAAGGCTGGCCACGATGATGGAAAAAGCAACTGGGAGTCCGACCAACATTGCAATGAGAAGCGATCCGAATACCAAAACTCCAATCATATCTCATCCATCATCCTTTCTTTTGACGCAGTCAACTCTTCTAAAATTTTGCAAACAACGACAACTATCATTCCAAAACCGCTCATAGCTATTGACGCATTCAGATAGGACAATGGCAGACGAATTGCGGGGCTAAGCATTTTGGTGGTGGCCATGGTCAACTCGTAGCCTTGAACTAACATAATCATTGCTACGGTCAGGATAACAAGGTAAGAAAGCACATCATAGATCTTGCGTGCCTTTCCTTTAATTCTATCTGAAATAAATGTAACACCAGCATGAAGCCCTTTGTCCAGCGCTATAACAGCACCTAACATGGTACACCAAACAAAGACAAAACGCGCACTCTCTTCGGTCCACGTTGCGGATGCGTTCATAATATACCTTGTAAATACCTGAACAAAAGTTGCATAAATCAAAAAGAGCATAGCCGCCGCGGCAAGAGAGGAATAGACTAACAAAAGTATGTTTTTAGCTTTAATCAATGTCTTCATGCGCAGCGCTCCTTCGCTTCAAAATATTTCCTACCGGAGGTGGAGAGTCATCCTTATGCAGAGACAGCTTTCCGTGCTATACCCCGGATAAACCTAAGCTATCAAAAAACAGTTGTTCTTAATCAGCTGTTAATAAATGCCATTGCACGATTCTGTAAATCGGCGCCAATCTCATTACGGTAGAAATCATAAACACTGGCGGCGGCATCACGCAAAGCAACAACATCGACATCGTCCACGATAGTACAGCCAGCCTCGGCCATAGCATCTTTCATTTCCTGTTCCTTGCCGGCGAGCCACTTGCGCTGCTCGGTACCTGCCTCGACGGCGGCTTCCACAAAAATTTCCTGTAGCTCTGGGGACAAGGTCTCCCATAGCTTGGTGGAGATAGACATGGCCAGACCATTATAGAAGTGACCAGTCAGATTGTAATGAGAACAAACCTCATAGTAGGAGCCGGTATAGGCGCTGGCCACAGGTAGTTCCAGACCGTCGATGGTCTTTTGCTGGACGGCAGTAAACACTTCGGAGAAGGCCATAGGGGTGGGGTTGGCACCCAGGGCCTCAAAGGTCTTCATAAAGGTGTCGGATTCAGGTACACGGATCTTCATGCCCTTAATATCGTCAGGGGTGCGGATGGGCTTCTGGGAGAGAATGTTTCGGAAGCCGCCCTCAGCCCAGCCCAGGACCTTGACTCCCAAGCTGTCATACATGCCGTCAGTGACTTCCTTCATGATGTCACTGTCAAAGAATGCGGCAGCCTGCTTGGAATCAGCGAACATGAAGGGCATCTCACTCACCTTAGAGGGGCCGTTTACAGCGGCATAAGCCAGGTTGGACATAACACTCATCTGATGGGTGCCCAGCCCCATGCCGGTAATGACATCGCCCTCAGCGCCGAGTTCACTGTTACCGCAGATTTCAAAGGTCACTGCGCCATCGGTGGCGGCCCTTACTTTTTCGGCGAACAGAGTGGCAAACTTATGATACTGGTCATCATCGGTGGTGGGGTTCACATGAGCAATCTGGATGGTCATAGAGGGGAAACCTGCTTCTTGCCCCCCGCCTTTGCCGGAAACCGAGGAATCAGACACAGGCGTGGAAGATGAGCCATTACCACAGGCAGACAAGCTGAACAGCAAAGCGGTAGCCAACAAACTGCTTAAAATTTTTCTTGCCTTTTTCATCTTTTCATGTCTCCTTACGATTTATTTTTTGTCTTACAGGAATGTTTCGTTTCGGTAAAGAACTGATCCGTTTTTTATTGTCATTTGTGTTTGAATCAGCTGGTTACCGGCGTACTCATTATTGTATCGGTCAACATAATGAATATCCTGCTCGACTATTTTAAAGACCGCGATATCCGCAATCTGACCGACACGAAGAAAACCATTGTGTGCGATTCCCATCAGTTTGCCCGGGATATCTGTACAACGACGTATGATTTCCCGGAAGCTGACCCCGAGGTTCAAAAGCTCCGACAGAACGTAAGTAAACGAATGTGTGGGCGCTTTATACAAAGACAATAAGCTCAAATCTGAGCTGATAATATCCGGCAAGAAGCCTTGTTTGATGGCGGCCACAGCCACTTTCCCCGAGAAATTAAAGGCACCGTGCCCTAAGTCAAATAACACACCTCTTTCTCGGGCCGTCCAAACCTCGGAAAGAACCCGACCGTTTTCGTCCAAGATTGTTTTGCCTTTTTGGTGGTACATATGACAGAAAATGTCTCCGGGCCTCAAATGCTCCAAAGTTTCCTGTACTTCGCCAGGAGAGTCAGATGCATGGACAGAAATGGGGAGACCGATCTCGTCTGCCAATGCCACAGTTTCCCTCAGTGGTTCCAACCCAAAAGAACCAACGATATCCTTGCTCTGCCTGAGCTTCAAGCCAATAATTTGATCTGGATACTGTTCACACAACATCTTGATGCGCTCGCGGTCAAATAATTGAGGATCAATATTTTCCGTGAAACGATGTGTTAACTGCCCCATTGTGCTCACATGTAAAAAGCTTTTAACTGTCATCTGGCTGTTGGCTACATTGTTCCGGTAAAAGGTTTCAAAGTTTGCGGCACCTACGGAACCTGCATCTACCAAAGACGTAACTCCATGAGGAATTTGAACTAAATCCGCTGGCATCGCAAAGTCTGTGACCCCAAGAGCAATATGACAGTGGAAATCGATTAGCCCTGGGGTCACATAACATCCCGACGCATCAACAATCTGCTTTGCCTCGTTACATAGCAGTTGACCTACTGCCACAATTTTACGACCTTGAACAGCAATATCTCCCGGACCCTCTATTTCTCCTTGAGGGTCCATCAATATGCCATTCTTTATGACCAAATCGTACATAAGCCCTCTTTTTAAAAGCCACAAGGAACGGAGAAGTGCTTTCCAATACTCCTTAGTTCCTCCAGAACCACATCTCCATATTCAACACCGGGCTGATAATTTGCGTGGAACTTATTATGTTCAATTTCGCCCGGCATCATGATTTCACTCACTCCTTCAGCCTTCGGCGCATTTTTGAATTCATCAATAATGTCATCGATCCGGTTCAGGTATGTATCATAAGGCATAAATTGATTGACATCAAAAGCGCCCATAAAATAGCCGATATTCTGAGGATGTTCGAAATCGTACCAGAAACTGGGGGTGTTTCGACAGTTCAGAGATCCACCCATTGCGCTGCAGAGCATGTCAATAATCAGCGCCATTCCATATCCTTTTGGACCTGCCATCGGTGACATGGAACCTCCGTTCAAAATATCCTCCGGATTTGTGGTTGGGTTGCCGTTTCGATCAACACCCCAACCAAGAGGGATGCTCCGCCCCTCTTTTTGCGCTAGCACCACCTTGCCCCTGGCTACAGCACTGGTTGCCATATCTAACATAATGGGCGGATACCCATCTCCTGTGGGCAGGCCTACGGTAACGGGATTTGTTCCCAGCATGGGTGTTGCGCCGCCAGTAGGGACTACACCAACTTCGCCGTTTGCCACAATTACGCTAGCACATCCAGACTCCATAGCAACACGCGAATAATAAGCTCCCACACCAAAATGGTTCGCATTGCGCACAGTTGCAAAACAACAACCAGAAACTTTTGCCCGTTCCACACACAAATTCATTGCCTGCATTGCGACTGAGGCACCAATGCCATTTTTCCCGTCTATCACAATTGCGCTGGGGCTGTCGTTCAGAATCTCTACCCTGACATGGTTTGCAATGACACCGCACTCTACACGTTTAGCATAGGTCGATAACCGGCTGAAACCATGGCTTCCCACACCTCTGAGATCCGCAAAAATTAAGCTATGGGAAAGATGTTCTGCCTCATAGTCATCTAGACCGGCAGCTTTCATGACATCGATTCCGAATTGATGGATTGTTTTTACAGAGACTCTCATCATTCCACCGCCTTTTTTGCAGGGAAGAAGTAATTGACCATACCAAACTGAGCAGTGTCAATCCTTTTCATCAGAAGCGCCTCTGGGCACTGATAGGAGCGATTACCTTCAAAACTGTGAGTTGCAATAATTTGCACCAATTTGTCCGGCAGACCATGCTTGGAAGCCAACAGAGCGCCCGCCAAAGGATGCCGCATCAACTTTGCTTTTTCGGTATAAACAGGCTTGCCCTGATCATTTACGCCATACTCGGTAAATTTACCGACATCGTGCAGAAGTGCTGCGGCAATAATTATGTCCCAATCAACCTGCATGAAGCTATAACGGGGAAGCAGCCAATCGCACACTGCTTTGCACATATTGGTAACATCATGAATGTGGTCCAAGTTGTGAACGGGACAATCAGCGCTCATTTCAGAAACGGCAATGGGGCACTGGTACACTGTTTCTTCAGTCCAACCTCCGGCCTCGATTCCTTCCTGTAACACAGCCACACATTTGTCTCGAAGTTCTACATCTTCGATCCAATCGAATTCCGGAAATTCTTTTCGAATAAACTCTTTGCTGATCATTTGCAACCCTCCAGACGTCTTTGCTTTTTTATTCTTGGTTGATGATGTCGCAACCAATTTCCTTAAGTTTTTCATCCACCCAGGGCCGGATGTATTCGCACTTAGCAAGAATATCATCCATGATTTTGGCCTCTTTATCAATGGTAGCCTGTGTCATGGAAATCAGGACCTCTGCGACTTCGGGGTCGATTACTACAAGCCCGTCTTGATTACCTACCAGAACATCGCCGGGGCGGACCGTCTTGCCGCCGATAACCACGGGTGTATTGATTTCGCCGGGGCCATTCTTATAGGGGCCGTTGGGAGTGACACCCTTGGCGTAAATAAGCATATCCATCTGACTCAACGTATCATAATCGCGGATCGCTCCGTCTACCACCAGACCAACCACGCCCCGGGCCTTGCAGTAATAGGCCATAAGCTCACCGAAAATAGCACGGTTACTGTGGCCCCCTGCATCGATGACGATCACGTCCCCGGGTTTGGCCATGTCCATAGCTTTGTGGAACATGAGGTTGTCACCCTCGGGCACTTTGACGGTAAAGGCTACACCCAACAGCGGGGTCTTATTCAAAGGACGAATGCTGGCGTGGATGGCTGCGATACGGCCCATGTTGTCATCAATGTTGGCCACAGGCATACCTCAGAAACGTTTAACAAGTGCGAGGTCAGGTCGTTGGAAATCGGCAATAATCTTGCATCCAATGCTCATAATGTTTACCTCCGAAACATAAACATTTATCTACCCTAAATCAAATCTGCTTTAGCTCAGGAAATTTGTCCAAAACGAAGGGGGTTGCGACACAACGAGCCTGAAAAGAACCGGAAGTAACTACGGTTTGGCTCAGATTACAGACCATGCAGATTTGAGTTTTTTTGCTACCGATTCCATAAAATCCGATATGAGGACTGAGGATGACATTATCCATCTTAAGCAACGGATTGTTCGGAGTAATAGGTTTTTTCTCCACGGTATCTAACCCTGCGTAAAGAATCTCACCTTCCTGCAGTGCCCATACCAGATCTTTTTGATTAATGATTGGTATGCAGGCAGTATTGATGACCATTGCGGTGTTTTTCATCTTACGGAATGCCTCTTTGTTGAAAAGATGGTTGGTTTCAGGAGAAAGAGGAACATGAATGAAGATAATGTCGCTTCTTTCTAATAGGATTTCGAACGAAACAAATTTTACATTTGGATATATGCTTTTGACTGAGTCTGATGCGTATGGATCAGATACTATCACCTTTGTCCCGAATCCGTTGTAGAAAATGTCATGCAAATGGCGTCCAGCTGCACCGAAATCCATACAAGCCCAACGTCATCTCACTTACATCTCCCGGCATTCGGACACGCTCCCTTTCTGATTTCTTGGTCGTAACAAGTTGTGTTGTGAATTAAACCCATGATTGTGGCTATTACTAAGTTAGCCAGTTCGTTGGTGCAGAAGCCGGGTAGATTTAAAATTATCTTTCCTAATTCAGTTGTAGCATCCAAATCAATGGAATTGACCCCAACACCACATCGTTGAACAAATTTTAGTGGCGAGAAGGGTGCCATCACATCTCTTGTGATGGGGGAATTTCCGGTCGCTAAAATCGCAAATGCATCCTGACACCCTGCAATGATTTCTGCCTCGCTGTTAAAATGCTTCGCTTCCAGCTCAATTCCAGCTGATTCATATGCCTTTCGTACCCCATTCAACTCTGAAGCGGACACACTCCTGTAGTCTTTATCCACTGCAAATAATATTGAGGCGGAAAACCCATTACCTTTTAGGTGTTAGGGAGAATGCCTCCATCCCTTTCTTAGCCTTGCAAGGTTATGTATTTTTCTATCGTGGCCGTCAAAACAGGCGCTCAAAGAACTTTATATATTCTTTCTCTCGAATTTGTTGTTCGTTTGGTTAAAATATTAGAAGCTCATAAATATTTCAAATGATTATTTGTGCTTTAATTATAGCAATATATTGAAAAAAACGGAAAGATATGTTATTCTATACAAACATAGCCTACCGGCTATAGTTTGCGCTTGCACCAACTGCTATGAGGGGATATCTCTATGCTAACCGAAAAGCTTCGCTATTTTTTGACAATTGCTGAATACCGAAATATTACAAAGGCGGCTGAATCATTATTCATTGCGCAGCCCTCCTTAAGTAAATATCTCAAATGTTTAGAAGCAGATTTAGGGGTTCGTCTCTTTGCGCGCACATTGCCTTTAACCCTCACCCCAGCAGGGGAAAAATACTACAAATTTGCACAGAACGTGGTGCTTGAGGAGAAAAAACTTACAAAGCGCCTTAAGTGGTTATGCAATGCGCGGGTAAACATCGATCTCAAAACAATGCAGGCGATGAAGAAGGCTGGATGCCACCTTATCATTCCAGGATTCGAAAGCTATAATGAGCAGATCTTAAAGAATATAAAAAAAGGCAGCAATTTAAAGCTAATTGATGCGTATGTAGAAAATGCAAAAAAGGCAGGTTTGATGATTCATGCTTGTTATATGGTAGGTAATGAGGGAGAGACTA
>OGHO01002368.1_pt1 | contig 14882 bp, 30 predicted proteins | sample 1571421 | NCBI WGS metagenome assembly OGHO01 (sample SAMEA2581937, study PRJEB24529) | metagenome | biome: Human gut stool | place: China | collected 2011
CTTGTCCCAATCGTCATCTTCGGCTTTTTGCGCGTCGGTCTTCCAGCGCCGGGCCGTACCGATGGAAATACCGACAAGGGCGGCGGCCTCCTCAAGGGACAGCGCTTTATAGCAATAGGCTGAGCGCAGGGCCATGCGTTTGCTTTTCGGATGGGCCATTACGCGCGTACCCCAAGAATAAGTTGAGCATAGACAAGGGCCACGGCGACGACGGCCCCGGAAAGCCCGCCGGAAACTACGCTGTTCGTGGCGGCATGTTCCTGCCCATTTTCAACCGTGGCCGCCAGCGCATCAACCTTCTTTTCAATGCGGGCCAGCGCCTGCAACACCTCGTTATCATGCTTGCTTTCCATGACTTCCCCCTGAGCGTACCGAGTCAGCGACGCGATCAAGCTTGTCGTCAACCCGTTCCAGACCCGCAAGGATCTGTCCGGTACGCTCCCGGCAATCCTCGCGCGGCACATAGTTCTTGTGCATTTCTTCAACAATACGGCATTGGCTTTCTTTCAGTTCGTCAACCCGACCCTCAAGCCGAGTGGCCCAATAGGCCAGCAAGCTGCATACAATGCCGAGAAGACCTAGAATAACCGTCTGTGCGTCAAGCGTCACGGCGACACCACCCGCGCCAGCGTAGCAAGCTGGACTTCAAGCCCCCGGCAATACCCGCCGTAATCCCGCGCATGGGCAAGCACATCTTCCGGCGTCGCTAGTGCGTCGCCGCGTATCCCGGTTCCAGCGGGTCCGGTTTGTCCGGGAGTCTCAGCAGTTCCGGCGGGATCGGCACCTTCACCTCCGGGGCCACCACCGGCACCGGCGGCGAGGCCGAGGGCTTCGTTGTAGAGGCGCACCCAGTCACGAGACAAACCAGCGCAATTATGGTGAGCGGCAACAGCCACCTTTTGCAGACGCGCATCAAAAGTTTGACGCTCTTTTGCCAGCTTTTGACGGGCGCCTGAAAGCTCGGCGGACAATGCGGCCACGCGGGCCGTTTCCTTTTCCAGCTTTTCGCGGGCGTCCCGCTCGGCTGCTGCAACCGCATCGGCGCGGGCCTTCTCTTTTTCCGATACCTCTTGGGCCAAATTTGCGATCCGCGTCTCATAGCGGGCCTCCTGCAATTCGAGCTTGCCGTACAAATGGACGATCCAACCGCCTGCAACGAGAAGGGCCGCGCCGATGAGCGCGACGGCACGGTTACTCACAGCGCACCCCCGGCCCCCAACCGGCCTTTACGTAAGCCGCCTGACGCTCGAAAATGAAGGAAACATACCGCTGGTTTTCGCGCTTCGCCGACGCCCGGCGGCCCGCGTTGACAGTCTCGACGCTCCCAAAATAGCGATCGGGATCAAGGCCGCGCTTGGCGGCAAGGTTGCGATCCCGGTTTGTCCATCCCATGCCGCCGTTGTATGCGGACAATGCAAAGGCCATGCGGTTACAGGGCGTCAGCGCCTTCTTTTGCGTGCCCTTCGCCGCCAACCGATCCCACAGATATTTGTCATAAGTGACGCACGCCCGGAGCGCCCAGCCAGGATTGAACGGCGCGGGCGCGCCCACTTCCGGCGCAACCGTGGGGAGCCATTTCGCCGTGGAGGGCATAAACTGCGCCAACCCTTGCGCCCCGGCGCTCGACACCGTGCTGTTTTTCCACCAACTCTCGGTGTGGATTTGTGCAGCGAAAACGGACACCGGCGCGTCCAGTCCCCACACGATGCGGGAGGCACGGATCAACGTATCCCGGTGCTGATAGGCGGCGCGGGGGATTGTGACGGTTTCGGCCTGTGCCGCGCCCGCGAACGTCACACAGATGCCCAAAAACAGGGCCACGACGAACAGCACGCCGAGCCCGAACGCTACGCCGGTAAACAACCATTCAAGAAAGGCCATGCCCCATTTTTTCAAGACGGCGCGCATGGCTACAGCCCCAAGGAAACGGCAAGCACAAAGACGGCCACCACGGCGATACGGCGCAGGCAGGCCACGGCGAAGAGGAAGCCGCACCCGCGCGCAATGGGAAAATCGGCGGTGTGCAGGCGATCCGCGTCGGGCGTCTTGCGCCAATCGTCGTCAAGGTAGGAGTCGGGGGAAGCATAGGGGAATGCCGCCATGTCGAAAAAGACGGCGATCACGGCGGCCAGCATACCGAGCGAGAGCTTGTAACGGACGATCGGGAACTGTTCCGGCGAGCAGAAAGCCACAAGGCCGGTCACAAAAAGCGCCAGAACGGCGAAAAAGAAGAACTGAAAACGCGGATTGAGCAGTCTTGCAAAGAACTTCATCTGAAACCCCTTATGGTTTGCGGGATTCCAGAAAGAGGAATCCCCGGTTACTGGCAAGCTACCAGTGCCGGGGATTTACGAAAGCCGACATATGTCAGCGGGTGAAAGTGGCGGGGAACGGTCATAACAGCCGCCCTTGCCGTTGTAGCGGAAAAAGAGAAGTTTTCTCTTCCGGGACACGGTGCAACACGCGCCAAACGTGCCTGTCTGAAAGATGGTATTTAAGGGCAAGCCCCGTTACGATCTCACGTTCGGACAGCCCCGCGCGGGCCATTGCGTCCCGATCCCTGATAAGGGCCGCGTCGCGCTCATCGGCGGCGGCCTGCCTGCACGTGGGGATGTAAAGATTCGTTCCGGCATATTCCCGGCATAAGGCCTTTGCCGCATCCTCCCCGATCATGTCACACAGCCTCCTGTAACGGGCCTCGCCGACGGGCGTCAGCCGCATGGGAACGGGAATCGTTGTCCCGCCGAGAGTCCTTATAAGGCGCAGGGTCACGGCGGGACCAAGGCGATCGATAATGTCGCGGGCGTTGCGGGGCAGGCGCGCGTCAGACATTACGCCCTCTCCTGCGCCCGCTGGTGCTTGACCAGAGCCGTGATCACGCCGCCGAGCTGCTCGCCGTCGAGCCACGGGATGCGCACGCCATACATTTTTTCCGCGATAGATTCGACGTATGCCCATGACTTTTTGGTGTCGAGACGCAGGGCGTTGATCTTGCCGAGCAGATTTTCAAACTCCGGGCGCACCTTCGGCCCCTTCGGGCGGCTGTCTTTCCATCCACGCTTGCGCAGGGCGGCGACGAGCATAACCAGCTGGCGATCGGTGCAGTCCGCAGAAGAACGCTTGCCGGTGAGGTTTTGCAACATGGCGCGGTAGGTGTCGTCGTCAAGACCGAGGTCTTTACGGGCGATATGCAATTTTGCCATGAGAGAACGTCTGGTTTCCATTTTAATACCTCACAAGGTGGTCGACAGGGTGAAGCTCAACGCCGCCGTACAGCATGACTGCCACATACCAGCGCCCGTCGTCGGCACGAATGGGCGCGCTGGCGACGTATCCTGTCCAGACGGGCGACGCGCCGGGCACGCCGCGCGGCACTTTAACACGGGTCTTTACGGGAAGATCCGGCACGGTCACGGGCGTGATCTCGCCGCCCGCTGCGAACTCTGCGGCAAGGGCGGTGACTTCGCCGGGACAGAGGAACAGCTTCCGATCACCCAGATCGTACCAGCGCCGATCGAGCCGGACACGGAAGCGCCCGGCGGGGCCGCCGTGGTTTTCCGCCGGGGAAAGTTCGATCTTCATGCGGATGGTGCCAAAACGTACACCAATAGAGCCGCAAAACTGTTTGTCCGGGCGTGTCATTTTCCGCACCGTTCCCGCGCAGCCTTCGGCGTGGGGGCCGTCGGGGCCACGGCATTAAGAGCGTCACAGCACACCTTGAGCATGTTCTCGGCGGCGTCCGGGGCGTCTTTATCAATAAAAAAAGTCGCCACGATACGCTTCTTTGCCGTGTCCTGAATGGCGGGAATGCCAGCGCCGGAACGGGTGGGGATGAAACGAGGCATATGTATCCTCCCTTTTTTCTTGCTTGTGCTCGTCAGGCCGGAAATCATCCGGCGACGGCCCCGCAGGGCCGTTTCGCGTGGTTATCTGGCTAAAAGCCTGTCTATCTTTTTTTCTATGATGTTCTGCTCGTCGATGAGCTTCTTCATCTTTTTCTTCCATACACAAAATTCTTCTATGTCTCCCGGTTGTGCGTTTGCGAGTGTACACCGTTGCTTGCTGAGTTCCTCGTCGCGTTTCATGAGCATCTTAAACTGCCTGTCCCTATGTATCTCTTTGCATTCAGAAACAACGGAGTCCACACGTAAGAACAAGCAAGCGGAAAGGAAACCTTCTATGATGACTTCCTTGGGGAACATCTGGAGCTTTTTTACAGCTTCACTCGTTCCGCTTGCTTCTTCGTACTTAAGGTTGCCCTTTGTCATCTTTCTTTTCCCAACCGTGTGCCTTGGCGGTATTATCCATGTACATACTCACAATCTCCGGCAACTTTTGCTCTATCTTGCGGGCGATATTCTCCAAAAGCGTTCGAGCGGACTGGAAGCGGATATGCGGAGCTTCTTCCTTGATGACCCCAATCGCCACCTGAAGACCATCGGAAAAGCCAGATGCCCGTGCAGCGACGTCAAGCATTGCTTCGGAAATCTCAACCCCATTGATTTTTATCTTCATGCGATGGCTCCATAGGCTTCACCCGTGACCGGCGTGGATAAAGGAATACGCTCTGCGGACGACATCCCGGCCAGCCAGTCTTGTGGGCGGCTTTCACACGGCTTGATAGGAGTGCCTATTTTCAAATTGTCAGGCATTGCTGCCCGAATAAGGGCGTCTTTGACCGGAACCAGAGCGTCGGATGTAACCGGAGCCACTTTCTTCTGGGCAATCATTCGACTGCTGATCACGTCTACCGCGCCGAAAAGAAAAGAGTTCCGAGCCTCGCGCTTCGATTTTGCGGAACGGAGCCTACGGGCGGGACCGCGCATGTGCTCGGAAGCCAGACGTAGCAGCGTCTTATACAGATAGCCGTACATCCAGCCGCACACTTCCGGATCGGCACCAACGCCGACAAAGGAGGTCTCGCCGGTAAATTCGTTGTGGTAATAGTCACAGTCAAAAACCCGTGCCGTTCTGGCGGCAAGGACATACGCCCATTTTTCCAGAGCTTTCCGCGTCTTGCGGTCTACCCGCCGGGCGCTTGCCGTTTCGGCGTCGCATCCGATGGAGTCCATCGTGATGTTGTACTCGGACAACATCTGCTGGACCCGCTGAGCCGCAAGAGCCGCTTCGTGGGGATTCGCCGACTGAGACAGACGCAGCAGCTTGCGTATCCGCTCGATAATCCTGTCTTGATCCATCATTTCTCTCGTATCCGTTTCGCTTAGTTCATCTTTACATGCTTCACACGGTCTTTCACTTCCGCTCGTTTGGCGTTGTTGAACCGATCCACCGTGCCGACAAGGTAGCCGGTAATCCGGCGGATACGCTCGAACTTGACGCCCTCGCCGACAATCAACTTGCCGTCGCGCCTTGTGACGGGCATATGGTCAATCAGTTCCATTTTCCATCCTTACTTATAACAGTAACTTCAAGCGACACGGACAGGCCCTTTGTTTCGTGGTAGTCCTTCAACATGGCAGGCATATCTCTTTCCATGCCGTCAACAAAACCACTCAGGAAGGCACTCATTCCCGGATTCGTAGGTGCCGTGAATTCGACAGCACTGGTGAGCATCTGGTGCATAAGCGACAGGCCGTCCGCAAACCCTACGAGCATCCCGCTCTCGAAGTCGGGACTTAGCAATTCATTCTCACCCTTAGACATGTTTTTCATCCCCTTCTCCCTACTTAAACGCCCGCGCTTCGATGACAGCCTGTGACACTTCTTCTGTTCCGCTGCTGACTGCGGAAAGTATACGCAGCACATCCGGGCGTTCATCATGCGCATACATCATTCCCAGATTGAGCGCTTCCGACGCCTCGGCCATATGTCGCTCGGCGGCCGCCATAGCATCATCAAAGTTTTTGGGTTGCGCCTCCCACCGATCGATGCGGGCGATCATCTCTTTGACAATAAATGTCGGTAGTTGGATATCGGGATGCACCGTATCGCACATCTCACGAACAATACTCAGCGCGCTGTCGGAAATCGGCCTGTCGCTCATCACCTTTCTTCCTTGTTTTATCGGTTATGGACGTTCCGTCCTTCGGCTCGCATCATCAGGCCCGGTAGCCAACCCGGACGACCGCCCCACATGGGGGGGGCGGTTTCGCGTTATTCTTCGCCAACCTCGGTCAATGTAAGCTCCACTTTGAACCTACCGTCGCCTATCTTGCATTTAAACCCCAGAGCTTCGATATCGGCTCCTGCCATAACCTGCACGAGATGTCCCATAGTCGCTTCCCAAGGTCTTTCAGCAATCGTCGCAATCGCCTGTTCAACATCAGAAGATGTTTTCATCTCTTCACCCCTGATCCGTGCTTTCAGAGTCAAGCAATTCAAACGTAATCTTTAACTTGAACACGCCGGGAACTTCATGCGTAGCCGTCAAACAAACAGTTTCCGCCTCAAGCATGAGCGAAAGATAATCGGCGAGCGTCGCGTCAAGCCGCTTGTTTTTGACTGTTTGCTTGCATTCTTGGACTTCGCCTTCATTCATATTGATCCCCCTTAAACAGTTTATTGATTTCTTTCTGTCATCTCAGCCCGTGCAGCCTCGGCCTCCCGGATTCTCACGCTGGCCCGCCGATATCTGTACTTCTCAATCTCTCCGAGAAGGGAAAAAGCAAGTCGTCCGCCGAGATAAACAACACCTGCAAAGGCCAACAGAGAACAAACGATCGTGAAGAGGAGCGCGCAAAGAAGCATCAGTTGCGCCATGTTTTCAGGAGACAACCAGCCGTTCATAGTCCCTCCTTGATCCGCCGGACCGCATCCGGCGGAAAGCCCGCGTCCATCAACAACTTGAACGCCTTGTCCCGGATCTGGCTCTTAAGGAACCGCTTGTGCTCGTCGGACGCTTCCCGCCACACATCGGAGCCGATCAATTCATCCATATCTTCAACGCGGTAGCGGGTATTCCGCGTCAGCCGATCGGCGTACAGCCCTGAAAGCCGCTCAACGTCCTTTTTCGATACCGTCGCCATAACCCACCTCACACGTTCGCAAAGTCGAGGCTGATCGGCTGGTACGCGCCGGAAGCGTCACGCTCATACGCCCGGACATAGACGCGGCTGTCCAGAACTTGCAGGCTTTCGGTGATCGCCCGCATGGCCTCTTTCCAGTCCGGATCGTCGATCTCGATTCGCCGCAGGCCGAGCACGGCCCCGGTGTTGATGCGGCCTTTCTTGTCGACTTTGAAAGCTTGTTCGACCACAGCCCTAAGCTCGGGCCGGGAATCCTTGCACCAGCGGCGCAGGCACCCGTCGATCAGCTCCTTTGCCGCCTGCAAACCCTCGTCGAACGCGAGCAACTGCCCGTAATCGCGGGTGAGCTTGTATTTGCCGTCAAAAGAAAGCAGGGAGACATTGCCCTTGACGCCGCCGAGCCGGACGCCGTACCGCTCGCCGGAAAGCTGGACAAAGGCGTCCACATCCGAAAGAAGGCTTGCCTTGACGGCCCGCATTTCCGCTTGCAGCGCCTTGATCTTCTCCATCTTTTCCTTGACCAGCGCGTCACGCTCAATGTCGATCGGGCGGATGTTGGCGCGCGGCACGAGGCACCCTTGCGCGTTCTGCATGTAGCCTTCGGGAATCTGGTCTTCGTTAAGCATTGTTTTTCTCCTTACATGTTGGGGAGTTCTTCCCAATGAACCTTTGTGTATTTCTTAGCGTACTGGTGCGAGAGCCACAGATGGAAAGCCGCTTCTTCGGCTGAGGCCAATACTTTGATTTCGTTGCGCATATTGTTGATAATCTGACCAACTTCCATGCCGGTCCCCTTGGAATCGTCACGCAGGGCCAAAACAAGACTGTTCAACAGGCGCTCAAGGCGTTCAGCAACCATAGTGCTTATCCTTTTGGTTAGGGTTGAATGTACATTTCTGGCACGCCCGCCAGCGGCGCAGGGCCGCCGGGCTCGACGTGGGCGCTTTTCCGGCGTACCGGGCGCAGGCGTCGCTATGGAGCAATGCGCCGTCATAGGGGCATTCGTGGCGCGTGTACCGGTCTATGACCCGTGCCGCCATACGATCGGTGTTTGCCGGGTATCGCTCTTTGATCAACAGGTCGACGGAAGTGCGGCTAATCCCAATCTCGCGTGCCGTCGGGCCGACGCCGATCTCGGCGACGCGGGCGCGGAGCAGCGCGAGCCAATCATCAGACATGATGCACCTCCCCGGTGTTCGTGTCGGTTACGGTTTCTCTTTTCGTGTTGTATGCCGGTGCGTTGCGTCCGGTGTTGTTGACGAGCCGAAAAAGCCGGGGATTACGCACAGAGGGCTCGACGTACCCCGCTTTCTGGAGTGCCCGGACATAGCGCCGCAGATCCTTTTCAGCGTTTTTCTCCGAGCCGTCGGCCAGCGTCATAAGCATGTCGTCGACGCTCAACCAGATTTTCATCCGCATGAGGTTCCATGCTCGTGACCGGAGCGATGTACGATAGCGCGCAACGGACATGCCGGGCTTGCCGCCGTGCCTAAGGCCAGCCTTGAGAGCGGCAAGCCCTTTTTCGGTGGCGCGGTATATGCCGAGGCCGCGCGTCGCATAGCCGTTTCTGACGAGATGCCCGCCGGAATCCGCTATCTTTTTCGCAGAAACGTCAAGCGTTGCAGCAAGATCGCGGATGAAGTGCTCTTCGCCGTCAGCGAGCGCTCCAAGAATGGCATGGGTTAGGGGGTGTTCGGGAACCATATCAGGCCACCTTCTTTGTCCGCACCCCGCGCGGAGTACGGTTTTGCCAGTCATGGGAAAGAACAATCCCTTCAAGATCCGCAATGTCGATCCGCTTCATGCCGTTGGTAGCCGCAACCTGTTCTATTGTGGCTATGATGTTCAGTACTTCGCGCATACGCCCGCCTGAAAGCCGATGGACCTCCGCAATCAGATCCGGGGTCATTTCGACTTCCGAAAGTCCCGCACAGGCCACGCGAACATCCTCAAGCGTGGCGGGAGCAAACTCGACAACGCGGGCAATACGGCTGCTGATCTGCTTGTAAGAAGCTATATTTTGTTCAATCTTTTCCATACCAATCAGCACTACGGTCACTTCGGCCCGGTCGGAAATGTCCCTGATTTTTTCAAGTGCTGCGGCCTTGTTGTTCAGCGTAAATTCCGCTTCATCGATCACGATCGGAAGCTGCGCCCGTGCGATCGGTTCGAGCAGTCGGGCAAAGAGCATCTGTGCCGTGCCGCGCGTGTCCACCTTTAGCTCCTTGGCAAGCTCGACCAGTGCGTATTTCGGCGTCCAGTCCACGTTTGCCCGCAGGAAAATGGCTCCAACTTCGGCGGCCCAATTAAAAACGGTGTGCGTCTTTCCGTACCCCGGCGCGCCATGCACCAGCACAAGGCCAGCTTCTTTTGCACCGCGTTGCTCCACAGCCTTTATTGCGGTAGAAAAATTCCGGTAGTTTTCTGTTTTTACAAAGCATTTCCGCATAACTTAACGTCCTCCCATGCCAGCCCGCGCTGGCGGTAATAGTCTTCGAGGGAAAGATATTCTTCGGTTTTGACGTACTGGAGTATCCACTCCAGATCGCCGTCTTCCCACCTGTCGGGATTCTTTACGAGCCACTCGTACTTGTCGGGGCCACAGGCAAAAATGGGCCGCCGCACGGTATCAAGGATCGGGGCGTCATCTTCGACGGGGGGGAGAAATTCGCGGAGCGGCGCAACTTGTTCGGGGGCCGCAGGTTGTGCGGGGGCAAAGTCGCGGGCCATGCTGTCCGCCACATCGATCACCGTGCCGCCGCTCCGTCCGGGAAGCGCAACGGTCGCGCCGGGAATGACGGCCTGCACCTTCTTTTCGAGGCGTTGCACCTGCGCCTTTTCGCGCTTGTCGCGCCCGGCCTGAATCCGGGACTTCGGGAAATACGGCATGGCGTTGCCGTTCAGTTCCGCCGTGCAGATTTTCCGCCCGTCGAGCGTCCAGACGTAGACTTTTGAGGAATCCCAAATGTCATACCGTACCTGCACGCGCTCGCCGTGAAAGTCCGCAAGCTCGGATGAAAAATATTTGGCGTTATAGAAGGTTATCCAACCATTCCGCACCTGACGCTGTTCGGCGGGCATAAACAGTTCTTCGCGCAAATCTTCCGGCACGGTGACGGGTTCCCAATTCTGCGCCGTGAACGTCCCCCAATATTCGTCGGGTGAGTAGTTCCGGCGCTTGCCCGTGCCGTCAACGAATCGGGGGAGCCCCCTGTGGGGCGTAGCGTTGTACTGCGCAACCCGGCGTTTGAGGGCTTCAAGAAATTCCTGCCATGAAGGATGATAACGGCTCTTCCCCGTTTCCTTGATCTGCTTGCGGGACAGCTTGAAAACTTTATGGGCGGCGTCTAAATCCATGTCGTATGTAGTGCAGGACGCGAATTGCTTGCACAGCCGCCGCGTGAGCGTTTGAACAGTGCGTTCCATCAGCCCCTTACCCTGTGGGCGTCCGGGAATGGCATCGGCCTTTTCAATGCCGAGCCGCTCCAACATGCCGACGCCTTCCGCAAGCATGAGCTTGTTTTTATAGCCCGGCCCGTTGTCCGTGTAGAAAATCGCGGGAATGCCCCCGGCACAGCAGGCCATGCGGAGCGCGTCAAGAATCGTGAACTTGTCTTCTGCCAGCGCAACGGAGACGCCCACGACGCGGCGCGTCGCCACGTCCACGACAAAGGTCAGTTCAGGCTTGAAGGGCTGCCCGTTATAGGGGTGCAACACTTCGACATCGGCGGTTGTACCGTCAGCCGTGTAGACATCTGTCGGCAACAGATCGTCAGTCAGCCGGAGCTTGTGCGGGCGAAGGTGCAACAATGCGTTCCCTGTCCTGCGGCCCGCTTCCCGTTCGGGAAGGGCAATCTTTTGGAGCCAGCGGCGCACAGCGTAAACGGAAGGGATGCCGGACTTTTGAAGCTCGGCGGCGACGTTCAGGAGAAAGCGTTGCATATCCGTCACATTGAGATCGACGGGGAACCCTGAACCGGCACCGGCAATAATACTTTGACACGCCCCGGCGAACTCTTCATATGCCTGCGCTACGGAAGGCTTTTGCGGGCGTTGCCAGAACGCAAGAAACAGATGTAGCCACGCGGGCGGCGTCATGACCTTTTGCGGGTGACGCGGAATAAGCCCGGCTTCCCCCTTCTCGGCATAGGCCGCACGCCATTCGTAAAGGCTGCGCTCACAGAGGCCCCTATTTCCACCATGCCGGGCGTTGGCAAACGGCACCAACCCGGCCAGCCGAGCGGGAAGCGTCCCTTGCAGGGAAGCCAGCGCAAGACTGGAAATGGCGGCCCTATACGAGCTAACGAGAGCGAGGCGCTCGATCTCACGGACAAACGCCAGCCGGGCCATAACGGTATTGCGTTCCTTTTCGGAAAGGTGGCGCAGGGGGGCGGTATTGGGAAGCGCGGGCGCTGCAACCGTAACGGGAGCGTCTTCCGCAGGCTTCACCGCGTAGGCAATGGCAAGCCGGGTCTTTTCAGGCATGGAAGAGACAAGCCACTCGAAACCGCCGCCCTGACCCGAATGGAGACGGGATTGCCAGCCCTCACGTTTTGCGCGCAAAAAGACACTTCTCATGGTAGAGTACCCTAAAAGGTTGGCAAGTTCGCGTGTCGTGTATGCTTCCTTAATTCCGCCCATGCCCTCACCTCATAAAATTCGCCCCGGATTATGCCGCTCTGGGGGAGCGTCCCGCGTGGAGGCTTCGCGGTATTTGCCGTTGTGCAGGCTGTGCCGCTCGCCGCATGTAAAAAACGGGCGTCTGCACGGTCGCGGCAGTTTTTTTTGGCCGTGGCGCTCTGGGCGTTCTACGGCCCCGGTTTGTAAGGTTCCGCCTTCTCGGTTAGATTGGGCACATCAGAATCAACCATCTAACTCCCGAACCGTTCGAGAATGCCGAGGAGGCGGAAATATGAAAATCAATCGTGAGTTACAGATTAAAATTCTTACATATCTTGAGCAATTTTACCCTGAGAACACGCCAGACGATAACTGGGAACAACTGCTTGAGTTGGCAAACGGGGATGAAGATATACTTGTTGCCAACATGTTTTACCTTGACGAACACGGACTTATTAACAGCGGGTTAAAAAGAACCATGAGAGGGATGGGGCTTACTAGAAGCCTTATTCGAATGAACGCTGCCGGACATGATTTTCTTGTTGGAGACGGTGGAATTACCGTCTTCAAAAATACAATTACGGTTCGATTTCATCAGGAAGCAGTGCAAATACTTGAGAGTCATATTTTGCAGAGTCCGAAAAGCCCTCAAGATAAGCAGACTCTCGTTGCAAAGCTTCGAGAGCTTCCTTTTTCCGCCATAGAACATTTGATGAAGAAACTATTGGATGAGGCAATTCTTCACTTACCGGAAGCACTTCAACTAATAGAAAAAGTACTTCGTTAGGATTTTGTGGCCGGTTATAGAGCCGGTCACAGTTCGTAAATTTCCCCCAACAAGGGCCGAGGTTCATCCAAAAATCGTCCCTATCCTCTTCAAGATAGATACACAGTCCGTTACGATGAAGCACGGCGGCGGTGATTGGGATTTTCTCAATAAGGGGAGCCATGCGTTTTCTCCTTACTTTTTGTTCCTCTTCGGCAAATACCGAAGATGCTTTCTTCCGGGAGTGGCCTTTAAAAGAGCTGTGATTCCCCTGACGCACTGGTCGCAGATGAAGAGGTTTTTATCTTCAACCTGTATAAGAAACTCGCATCCTTCATCCCCGACACGGCAGAAGCTACAGGCAGGCTTGCTGTACTTCACTGTTCCCGTAGTCATGCCGCCGTCTCCTTTTCCGCCCACCTTTCGGGATACCGGGGATCAAACAGATATTTATCAGGCACGCCCGCATCCCGGAGCGCGTCCAGTATGCGGGCGCTGTGGTTCTTGCCGAGGATGGTTGCAGAGACGGCGGACAGGGACACCTTGAGTTCATAGGCTATTACAGTTGCCGTCCGCCCGTTGCGCCGCAACGCCTCATGAATGCGCATGGAATAAAAACAACGCCGTTCTCCTATTTTCGCTCTAACGAGAGTGTCATTGGTTGCAAATTTCATAATTCCCCCGGCTATAATGCGGCCTAGCCGTAGTTTTTGGTGAAGCCAACAGCTAAAAGTTGATCTTGAGTCGGTTGCCGGGTAGATTGAGCTATCAACTACATTTCTCAACCGCCCGTAGGTTTGTTTTGAACCGATATGGTCAAAAAGTCAATGCCATTTTGGTATAAAGTTTCTAAAATAGAAAAATTTTATTTTTCAAATGAACTCAATTGGCTATAAAAATACGCCAGTATCTAGTTTGGTACAAACTTCGGGCAAGGAAGTTTATACTCATGGACAGCATTGGTAACAGACTGAAATTCCTTAGAGGGAAGCAAAGTGGAGAAGAATTTTCAAAACTTCTAGATACTCATCCACAAACAATTTACCGGTACGAAAGAGGCGAACGAAAGCCGGATCTTGATTTTGTCCAATTGGTAGTAAAAAAAACTGGTGTTTGTATCGAATGGCTCATAACTGGAGAAGGCCCCGTGTATCCTTGTGAGCAGAACAAGACAGAGAAACTTGTTGAACTTCGCAAAAGTATCGCCGCTATTACTGAGCCAAAAGACGATTTTATTACGATCCCAATGGCTAAAGCCGTATTATCAGCAGGTTCCGGTAGTCTTGAAACAAGCGGGGAATGCGAAAGAGGCTATGCTTTTCGACGTGATTTTATTGAAAGGAAAGGAAATTACAGGGATATGATTCTGATGCGCGTCTATGGTGACAGCATGGAGCCTGAAATAATGGATAATGATATTGTTCTGCTTGATCAGAGCAAGAGAACTGTCTTGCCCGGCAGAATATTTGCCGTTGGTTTTGAGGATGCTATTTACCTAAAAAGAATTGACATGCTTCCGGGAAAAGTCGTTTTGAAGAGCATCAATCCTATGTATCCCCCAGTCGAACTGGATATTCGAGGCCAAATGAGTGATCTTTTTCGCGTCATAGGCCGCGTTTTATGGTGTGGACGGGAATACAAGTAGGAAACGAAAAATCGCGGCCTGTTTTGACCGCGAAAAAAGATATGCTTCTAGGTGTCGTTTTGGCACCAAACAATAAACGGGCGGCCCCTTATCAGAGCCGCCCGTTTTCGATCATTCCATGATCAGGGTGTGCAAAATCTCGCGCTAAAAATTTCATTTGACGCTCAAAAACAATCAAACTATGCAAAATCTCGCGCTAAATATTCCAGTGAAATTTTCAGCGCAACCATGCGTGACGCAAGGTTTTTCCCTGCCTATGTAAAATCCCCTGCCTCTGCAAAAACGATCGCTTCCCCTGTCTTTTGCCATCCTGCCCGGATGCGGTGTTGTGCGCTGTGGGGTTGCTCGGGGATCAGGATTGCGCGTGCCGGGACCCCAAGGCGGCACTCCAGGTAATAGAATGTAATTTCACTGGGTTGGTTCCCGTGTTTCTGCAGGCGGCGGAGGCTTTCGAAGCGCGCGGTTCCGGCCTGCTCATCGGGCTGAGCTCGGTGGCGGGGGATCGCGGAAGGGCTTCGAACTACGCCTACGGTTCGGCGAAGGCGGGTTTCTCTGCGTTTCTTTCCGGCCTGCGGGCGCGGCTTTGGAATTCCGGGGTTCGCGTCCTGACGGTCAAACCGGGGTACGTTGCCACCGGAATGATCGCCGGGCGGCATCTTCCCTCCTGCATCGTAGCCTCGCCCGAGCTCGTCGCCCGTGACATCCTCCGTGCCGTCCGTACAGGCCGGGACGTGCTCTATACTCCCGGCTGGTGGCGGCCCCTTCTCGCGCTGTACCGCGCCCTGCCGGAGTGTGTGGCGAAGCGTTTGAAGCTGTAGGAGAAGAGGGCAGGGCGGGGAGAGGAAGATTGGGAGGGGAGGAGAAA
>OGHO01002384.1_pt1 | contig 14776 bp, 11 predicted proteins | sample 1571421 | NCBI WGS metagenome assembly OGHO01 (sample SAMEA2581937, study PRJEB24529) | metagenome | biome: Human gut stool | place: China | collected 2011
TTTCCCTACACGACGCTCTTCCGATCTCGCCCCTACCATGAATGACCCAGAATGACCCAATACAGACGCAAAAAACCGGCGCAGGGGGGCCTGCGCCGGTAGGGGATATCTTCAGGATCAGGCAAGGCGGAAGCGGAGCATATTCCACGAGGCGGCGGGCAGCTCCGGGGCTTCTGCGCCGACGGCGACCTCGCGCGGCAGAGCGGGCTGGGCGTCTGCGGTGTTCTCGGAGTCCAGCGAGGGAGCGGTCAGCGTGACATGCTGCTCCAGCACGGCGTTCAGGCCGTCGAGCTCCAGCGTCATGGCCTCGTCGAGGCTTTTGTTCACGGCAAAGACCGTCACATGCGTGCCGTCCTCGGAGAGCACGGCGGAGCTGGAAAGGTACGGGGCCTTCGGGCTGACACCGCAGGCATAGGTCGGGACCTCGACCTCCTGCTGCAGGGCCGTGCCGCGGCCGAACTGCGAGCCGTAGAGGAACGGCCAGTACGTCGTCTGCGCCCAGGCGCGGCCGCCCGGCTCGGTCATAATGGGAGCCAGCGCGTTGACGAGCTGGGCCAGGCAGGCAACCTTCACGACGTCGGCGTGGTTGAGCAGGGTGTTGAGCATGCTGCCGACGAGCAGAGCGTCTGCAAAGTCGTAGTTCTCCTCTTCAATGGGGCGGGCGACCGTCCACTTCTCCGGCACCCTGCCGTTCTTGGCATAGTGATACCAGACGTTCCACTCGTCGAACGACAGGCCGATATGCTTGTCACTGCCGACCTCAAGGCGGATCTTTTCGCAGATGGCGGCGACCTCCTGAATGAACTCGCCCATCTCCTCGCTGCGTGCAAGGAAATTCATGACGTCGCCCTCATGGTTCGTATAATACTGATGGAGCGACAGATAGTCGACGTAGGGATAGCTCTGGCGGAGGACCTCCTCTTCCCAGGTGCCGAACGTCGGCATCGTGCGGTAGGAGCTGCCGCAGGCGACGGTCTCAATGGTCGGGTCGAACATCTTCATGAGCTTGGCCGTCTCGCAGGCGATGCGGCCGTATTCCGTGGCCGTCTTCGAGCAGATCTGCCAGGGGCCGTCCATCTCGTTGCCGAGGCACCAGAGCTTGACGTTATAGGGGGCCTCGCGGCCGTTTTCGCGGCGCTTGTCCGCCCAGTAGGTGTGCATGTCGCCGTTGCAGTATTCCAGCAGTTCCACGGCGTCCTTCGGGGTGCCGGTACCGAGGTTCACGGCCATCATCGGCTGCGCGCCGATGCGCTCGCACCACTGCAGGAATTCATCCGTGCCGACCTGATTCGGCTCAATGGCGCTCCAAGCCATGTCAGGGCGGACGGGACGCTTGTCCTTCGGACCGATGCCGTCGCGCCAGTCGTAGCCGGACAGGAAGTTGCCGCCCGGATAGCGGATCTGCGTGACATGCAGCGGACGGATGAGCTCTTCCACGTCGCCGCGGAAGCCGAAGGCGTCGGCAGTCGGGTGGCCCGGCTCATAGATGCCGGTATAGACGGCGCGGCCGAGATGCTCGATGAACGAGCCAAACACGCGGGGATCGATGGGGGAGATGATGCAGTCCTTCTGCAGTCGGATGCGAGCTTTCATGAATTAACCTCCTGTGGATTCTCGTTTGATGATCGTACATTCCAGCATGATGTCCTTCTGCGCCGGATGCTTGCCGGAGAGCATGTCCAGCAGGGTGTGGCCCGCGCTCTGGCCCATCTGGAACAGCGGCAGGGCGACGGTGGAGAGCGACGGGCGGCAGACGGAGCTGATCTCACGGTTATCGTAGCCGATGAGGAAGATGTCCCTGCCGACCTCGATGCCGTTCTGGTTGCACCAGTCGATCACGCCGGTGCCGACAAGGTCATTCTGGGCGAAAATGGCCTTTGCGCCCGCGCGGATGAGCTCGCCGCCGAGACGGTAGCCGGAGTCACGGCCCCAGTCACTTGCGCGGACAAGGGAAGAGTCATAGGCCACGCCGTGGTCGTGCAGGGCCTGCAGGAAGCCGTTGGCGCGGCGCAGGGTGTGCACGGAGTGGATGGGACCCGTGATCATGCCGATGTGCTCCGACGTGTGCTCCAGCAGAGTGCCCGTGGCCTCATAGGCGGCAAGACGGTCATCATAGCCGACGCAGGGCACGTCCTGATCCTCGCAGGTGCAGTAAACGCACACGAACGGGATATGGGCATGCGCCTTCAGCGATGCGACAAGGTGGCTGTGACAGCCAATATAGATGATGCCCGCGACCTGCTTGGACAGCAGATCGTTCACGGCGGAGCGAACGAGCACGTTGCTCTCGGGATAGTCCCAGGGATTGTCGTGGTAGCGCTTGTTGAAACGCAGATTGCTCAGAATATAATGATAGTTCAGCGTTTCGCATACGGAGGCGACGCCGTCGACGATCTCCGGCGTGTTGAAGACGGTCAGGTCCTCCGTGATGATGCCGATGGTGCGCGCGTCGCCGAGCTTCAGCGAGCGGGCGTTGAGATTCGGACGATAATTGAGCTGGTCCGCGATCTGCAGAATTCGGTCGGCCGTCTCCTGCTTGACGCCGGATTTGTTGTTCAGGACCTTGGAGACCGTTGCGATGGATACACCGGCTCGGTCCGAGATCTCGCGAATGGTTGCCATGAAATGGTTCACCTTCTCTGGTAATTTACAATGCGAAGCGTTGATATAATCATATCATACCGTACGAAAAACAGCAAGAGCTAAACGTTTTATTTCGGGGAAAATGCTAAATTTGACGCAAATTACAGGGAAATCCCGCGTGCTGCACATTTTGGGGCTTACATGCAGGCCGGAACGGCTGCAGACCGGCAGATGCGCAGCTTGATCGTTGTGGATTCTGCACAAAAAATAGTCGGGAAAGTTGTATAAACTCACGATTCTGTAATTCTGCCTTTACAAATCCGAAAATTATGATATAATCAGGTCAGAAAAAGTTAAACGTTTAAATCACCGGACGCCAATTGCGGCTTCGGCACGCGGCGACCGACGACGGGATTCCGCGTTTTCTTTTCTGATTTCTTCTTAAACGTTTAACCACCAATGGAGGTTCCACATTATGGCAAGCAAGATCACGATCCCCGATTTGAAAAGAATTAGAGTAACGGATCCGCTGTTCAGCCATTACGCGGGCATGGTCGCAAAGAAAATGATCCCCGTGCAGTGGGAGATCCTCAACGGCAAGCAGGGCCAGAGCCGCTGCTTCTGCATTGATAATTTCCGCATCGCCGGCGGCACGCTCCAGGGCGAGCACCGCGGCGTCGTGTTCGGTGATACCGATGCCTATAAATGGCTTGAGGCTGTTGCCTATTGCGCAAATAACGGCGAAACAGAGTATATTCCCGAGGCTGACGAGCTCATTGAGATCATCGGCCAGGCCCAGCAGCCGGACGGCTACCTGAATACATATTTCACGGTCTGCCATCCCGAGCTCCGCTGGAAGAACCTCACCGAGGGCCACGAGCTCTACAGCGCGGGCCACCTCATCGAGGCCGCCGTTGCCTACTATAACGCGACCGGCAAGCGCCGCCTGCTCGACATTGCCGCGAAGTTTGCAGACCTTATCTGCAAGACCTTCGGCGACGGCGAGGGCCAGCTTCCGGGCTATCCCGGCCATCAGGAGATCGAGCTTGCGCTCGTGAAGCTCTGGCGCGTGACGGGCGAGGAGCGCTACCTGAAGACGGCGCGCTTCTTCTTGGACTGCCGCGGCCGCACGCCGAACTACCTGCTGCGCGAGATGAATGACCCGAACCACAAGGTCATTTTCCCCGAACTGCGCAACTACGATCCCTCCTACTCCCAGTCGCATGTGCGTCCCGTGGAGCAGAAGACAATGGAGGGTCACGCGGTCCGCGCCATGTACCAGTGCAGCGCAATGGCAGATCTGGCCGATATCCAGCAGGACGAGGCGCTGCGCAGCGCCTGCCAGACGCTCTGGGACAATGTGACGAAGCGCCGCATGTATATCACCGGCGGCATCGGCTCGTCCGGCCTGCTCGAGCGCTTTACCGTGGATTACGACCTGCCGAACGACCGCATGTACTGCGAAAGCTGCGCGTCCATCGGTCTGATGATGTTCGGCCAGCGCATGGCGGCCATGCTCCACGATGCCTCGTACTACGAGACGGTGGAGCGCGCCCTGTGCAACACGGTGCTCGGCGGCGTCAGCGCTGCGGGCGATCGCTACTTCTACGTCAATCCGCTGGAGGTCTGGCCCGCAAACTGCAAGGACCACACCTCTATCGAGTATCTCAAGCCCGTCCGTCAGCCGTGGTTCGAGGTTGCCTGCTGCCCTGCGAATATCGCCCGCACGCTTGCCTCCCTCGGCCAGTACATCTATGCGATCGATGAACGCAGCATTTATGTCAACCTGCTCGTCGGCTCGACCATCGAGACGACCCTGCGCGATACCGACGTCCGCATCGAGCAGCGCAGCGGCCTGATGAACGGCGGCGCGCTGGAGCTGGATGTCCGCTCGAGCGGCACGCATCCCATCGTTGTGCGCCTGCGTCTGCCGAAGTGGATCGAGGCTCCCGTCTTCCGCCTGAACGGCGAGGAAATCCAGCCTGCGGTCGAGAACGGCTATGCCGTGCTTGCCGTGAACTGCGCAGGAGAGCATCACTTCACGCTAAGCGGCTCGGTGCCCGTGCACCGCTGCGCCGCAAACCTGTGTGTTCGCGCCGATGTCGGCCGCGTCGCACTGCAGAAGGGCCCGTTCGTCTACTGCTTCGAGCAGCAGGACAACGGCGAAAACCTCGCGGCCCTGCGCATGGCGCCGGATGCCGCCGTCGAGGAAAAGGTGCCCGCCGAGGGCCTGCCCGGCAACCTGCCGGAGCTGGACGTGAACGGCTGCCGGATCGTGTCGACCGGTGTGGACGACGCTGAGCTCTATGCCGACTGCGCACTGCGCACCGAGCCGTGCACGCTGCACGCCGTGCCCTATGGCCTGTGGGGCAACCGCACGCCCGGCGAGATGCGCGTCTGGGTCGATACCACCATTTCGTAATTATACGCAGCAGGAAGCTGCTATAATAAAAAACTTGAAATGAAGAAAGGAACCTGAACCATGAAGAAGATCATCGCGCTCCTGCTGTGCCTCCTGATGATCGTTGGTATGGTCGCCTGCGCAACCAACACCGACAACAACGATCAGACCGACGGCTCTCAGGACACCACCCCCGCCACGGAGAACTCCGATTCCTCCGATGACACCAACGGCAATGACGGCGACGTCGTCACCATCACCTACTCCTATTGGGGCACCCCGGACGAGGCTGCCAGCGTGCAGGCCGTCGCCGACAAGTTCCACGAAGAGTATCCGAACATCAAGGTTGAGGTCATGGCGATCCCCAACGAAGAGTATGTCACGAAGCTGAACACCATGGCTACCGCGGGTGAGCTTCCCGACTGCGGCATCATGAACGAGTCCGGCGTTCTGGACTTCGCTTCCGACGGCCTGCTGTACGACATCTCCGCCATGTACGAGGGCGCCGACTCCATGCCCCTTGATTCCATCACCTTCAAGAGCGAAGGCAAGCCCGTTGCTTACTCCGCTGCGAACGAAGTCCTGTCCCTGTACTACAACAAGGACATGTTTGATGCCGCCGGCCTGGACTATCCGTCCGCTACCGAGGCTATGACCTGGGACGAGTTCGTCACCCTGGCCAAGACCCTGACCCTCGACGCCAACGGCAACAACGCCCTGAGCCCGGATTTCGACAAGGAAAACATCAAGCAGTACGGCTGCGTCGTTGACAACTGGACCTGGCAGCTTGAGGTTTGGGCACTGTCCAACGGCGGCCGCTGGTTCACCGAGGACGGCTCCGCCTGCACCATCAATGACCCGAAGGTCATCGAGTCCATCCAGAAGGTCGCTGACCTGACCCTCGTTGAGAACTGCATGCCTTACAATGCAGGCCTCGAGGACAACGGCATGCAGCGCTCCCTGCTGACCGGCACCGTCGCCATGGCGACCGCTGGCGCATGGAACGTCGGCACCTGCCTTGCCACCGCCCGTGACGAAGGCCTGAACTATGGCGTCGCCCGTCTGCCGAAGATGGTCAACGAGGTCACCATCTGCACCGGCGGCCCGCAGGTCGTCTTCTCCCAGACCAAGCATCCGGAAGAGGCCATGACCTTCATCAAGTGGTACATGAAGGAAGAGAACAGCTGGGACAGCCTGATCGCCACCGGCATCTGGATGCCCATCCTCGAAGAGTACTACACCGATGAGACCCTCACCAACAAGTGGATCGACAACCCCAACTTCCCGGATCATGACGAGTACAAGGGTGCTGTCGTTGACTACGCAAGAGATTGCGCTGAGTCTACCTGCTGGTACTACATCCCGCACACCACCGAGTTCATCGAGCTCCTCCGCACGGTCCTCGGCCCGGTCTGGACCGGCGAGCAGACCGCTGAGCAGGCGATCACCGAGAACTACGACGCACTGAACGCAGTGTTCATGGGCGAGTAAGCAGAACCCTCTGACTGATATCTGAAACCCCGGTTTTGGCCGGCCGCCCGGAGCGGCGGCCGGCCAAAATGTCTTTTTCAACTCCTAACTCAAAGAAAGGGTGAGCAAGTTGCCCAAACGCACTAAGAAACCCAAGAGCAAGCTGCTCCGCAAGGAAGCGCGCGCTGCGTATCTCTACCTCATCCCCGCATTTATCGGCCTGATCGTGCTGACCTATATTCCGCTGATCGCGGTGTTCGGCCTGAGCTTTTTCAAGTGGGGCGGAACCGGTGCACCGGAATGGAACGGCATCAATAACTATATCAAGCTCTTCACCACGGATCCGTACTTCAAGGAATCCATCAAAGTCACCGTCTATTTCTCCCTGCTTGCTGTCGTCGGCAGCATGGTCTATTCCCTGATTGTCGCAATGCTGCTCAACCGCAAGATCCCCGCCCGCGGCTTCTTCCGCGCGGTCTTCTACCTGCCCTATGTGCTGCCCGCAGCCGCCGTCTACATCGGCTGGAGCTGGCTGTACAACACGGAGTGGGGCCTGTTCAACTACATCCTCTCCAAGCTCGGCATCGAACGCCTGATGTTCGTCAGCTCGTCCTCGCAGGTCGTTCCGTCGCTGGCACTGATCGCCGTGTGGCTCTCCGGCAACCTGATCGTGATTTTCCTGGCGGGCCTGCAGAATGTGCCCCGCGTGTACCATGAGGCCGCCGAGATCGACGGCGCAAATGCATGGCAGCGCTTCTGGCATGTGACCTTCCCCAGCATGACCCCCATTATCTTCTATAATATGCTGATGTCCCTGATCACCAACATGCAGGTCGTCACGCCTGCCCTCGCTCTGACGAAGGGCGGCCCCGGCAAATCCTCTTACTTTATGTCCTACATGCTCTACAACTACGCGTTCAAGCAGCGCGGCAAGATCGGTCTCGCCTGCGCGATCGCCTTCGTGCTGTTCCTGCTGATCGGCGCCTTTACGCTGCTGCTGTTTGCCACCAGTAAGAGCTGGATCTTCTATGAAGGAGGCGACGACAAATGAGCAGCCTGAAAAGCCGCAAGCGCACCGAGCGCATCACGAATGCGCTGTGCTTCATCGCGCTGATCTTCCTGACCTGTCTGTGCATGCTGCCCATCTGGTGGATCTTCCGTTCCAGCCTGATGTCGAACGCCGAGCTGTTCAAGTGGCCGCCTGCCTTCTTCCCGCCGCGCTGGCTGTTCTCGAACTACGCCAACACGCTGGAATACTTCAAGTTCTGGACCTATCTGAAGAACACGATGATCATCATCGTCCCGTCTGTCATCTTCGGCACCATCACGGCCACGATGTGCGGCTATGCCTTCGCGCGCCTGCGCTTCCGCCTGCGGAACTTCCTGTTCACGCTGTGCGTCGGCTCCATGCTGCTGCCGACCATGGTCACGCTCATCCCGCTGTACATCATGTGGACGAAGTTCTTCAACATGTCCAACACGTTCTGGCCGCTCATCCTGCCGTATCTCTGCGGCGGCGGCGCGTTCAACATCTTCCTCATCCGCCAGTTCGTCCGCTCCATCCCGCGTGAGCTCGACGAAGCTGCAACGATCGACGGCGCAGGCTACTTCCGTATCCTCCTCAACGTCATCGTTCCTTCCATCAAATCGGCGATGATCGTCGTCGCCATGTTCCTCTTCATCCAGATCTGGAACGATCTGCTCCAGCAGATGATCTATATCAATACGGATGATAAGTTCACGATCTCCATGGGCCTGAGCCAGCTCAAGGGCTCCCTGAAGACGGACTGGTCCGCCATCATGTGCGGCACCTGCATGTCCTTCGTGCCCGGCGTCGTGTTCTATCTCCTCGGTCAGCGGTACTTCGTCGAAGGCATCGTGATGACCGGTATGAAAAACTGATGCAGCGCGGAATGCGTCGGGAAGGCCGCGGCCTTCCCGCGCCCCGCGAGGGTGCGCGTCGGTTTTTCTATCTGTTTTGGAACCATGCATGGAAGCTCATCCGTCTGAACCTGCTGTTTCTGGCCTGCTGCATCCCGGTCGTGACGATGCCGGCTGCGCTGTGCGCCATGGACCGCGCTCTCATTGTGCTCGTGCGCGAGGGCAATGTGCTTTTGTGGGAGGAGTTCCGGGACGAATTTAAAAAGGATTTTTGGCGCAGTCTTCCGCTCGGGCTGCTGTTCGGCGGACTGCTGTTTCTGGGATATTTCCTGCTCAGCCTTGGCATGGGCAACTTCGGTACCTTCCTCGGCCCGATGTTCTTCGCCTTTGGCCTGTTTGCCATCGGCCTCGCGCTCGGCCGCGGCAGCTATGCCTTCCTCATGCGCGCCATGTTCGATCTGCCCAACGGCCAGATCCTGAAGAATGCCAACGGCATGTCCGCCCTGCGCGGCGGCCGCGGCTGGCTGCCGATCGTGGTGCATGGCGTCGGCTTCCTGTTCGGCTTCAGCTTTTTCCCGTACACGCTGATCGTGATCGCACTGTTCGGCATCAGCCTGCCGCAATATCTGATCTGCTATCTGCTCAACGACCCCATCCAGAAAAACATCATTTCCCCGTGGGAGAAAATGCAGGCTCAAAAGGAGACATAATATGACTCACACGCTTGGTATCGAATTCGGCTCGACCCGCATCAAGGCCGTCGTGATCGACGAGGCCTTCCGCCCGGTCGCCTCCGGCGACTACACCTGGAAGAGCGACCTCCGCGACGGCGTCTGGACCTATGACCTCGAGGAGGCCTGGAACGGCCTGCGCACGGCACTGCGCGCCCTCGGCGAGGTCTCCGTGGATGCCATGGGCATCTCGGCCATGATGCACGGCTATCTGGCCTTTGACAAGGACTGGAACCTGCTCACGCCCTTCCGCACCTGGCAGAACACCATGACGGGCGAAGAGGCGGCGGAGCTGACGGAGCTGTTCGGCTTCAACATCCCGCAGCGCTGGTCGATCGCGCATCTCTGGCATGCTATCCGCACCGGCGAGGCGCATGTCGGCAAGCTTGCGCATATCACGACGCTGGCGGGATATTTCCACTATATGCTCACCGGCGTGAACGCCGTCGGCATCGGCGAGGCCTCCGGCATGTTCCCCATCGACAGCGAAACGCTGGACTATGACCGCGGCATGATGGAAAAGTTCGACCGCCTCATCGCGGAGCAGCCCTTCACGCTGCGAGACCTGCTGCCGCAGGTCCTGCCCGCCGGTGTCCCGGCAGGCAAGCTGACCGCCGCCGGTGCGGCCCGCCTCGACGGTCTGCTGCCCGAGGGCATCGTGTTTGCCCCGGCAGAGGGCGACGCCGGCACCGGCATGACGGCTACGAACGCCGTCGGCCCGCGCACGGGCAACGTCTCCGCCGGTACGTCCATCTTCTCCATGGTCGTTCTGGAGCATCCGCTGCAGAAGGTCTATCCGGAAATCGATCTTGTTACCACGCCGACGGGCCGCCCCGTCGCCATGGTGCACTGCAACAACTGTACGAATGATATGAACGCCTGGGCAGGCGTCCTGCGCGAGACGGCTGAGCTGTTCGGCAGCTCCGTCGACACGGGCGAGCTGTTCACGAAGCTCTACCGCAAGAGCCTTGAGGGCGAGACCGACTGCGGCGGCGTCATGGTCGTGAACTATCTGGCAGGCGAGGGCGTGACCCATCTCGATGAGGGCCGCCCGCTGGTCCTGCGCCGCCCGGACAGCCGCTTCACGCTGGCAAACTTCCTGCGCGCACAGCTCTATTCCACCATGGCTACGCTGAAGATCGGCATGGATCTGCTCGCCTCCGAGCAGGTGGCCATCGATTCGCTCACCGGCCACGGCGGCTTGTTTAAGACGCCGGGCGTCGGCCAGAAATACATGGCCGCGGCCTGCGGCGCGCCCGTGACCGTCATGGAGAGCGCCGGAGAAGGCGGCCCCTACGGCATGGCGCTTCTGGCGGCCTTCGTCCTGCAGGGCGGCGGCGAGACGCTTGAGAACTTCCTCGCAAGGCACGTCTTTGCCGATGCTGTCCGCACGACGCTCCAGCCGGACCCGGCGGATGTTGAAGGCTTCCGCACGTTCCTCGATCAGTATAAGGCCTGCCTCCGCGTGGAGCAGGCTGCCACAGAAAATCTGTAAGGAGTGTACAAAGATGAAAAACTATGAATTCTGGTTTGTCGTTGGCTCGCAGACGCTGTACGGCGAAGAGGTGCTCCGCACCGTCGCTGCCCGCGCCGAGGAAATGGCGCAGAAGCTTTCTGCCGTTCTGCCCTATCCCCTGAAGTACAAGGTCACGGCCAAGAGCAACGCTGAGATCCTCGACGTTGTGAAGGAAGCCAACTATAACGACGCCTGCGCCGGTATCGTGACGTGGTGCCATACGTTCTCTCCGTCCAAGATGTGGATCAACGGTCTGGAGCTGCTCCAGAAGCCGTGGTGCCACTTCGCCACGCAGTATAACCGTGAGATCCCGAACGAAGAGATCGACATGGACTTCATGAACCTGAATCAGGCCGCCCACGGCGACCGTGAGCACGGCTTCATCGGCGCCCGCCTGCGCGCTCCGCGCAAGATCATTGCTGGTTACTGGCAGGACGGCGATGTACAGGAGCGTCTGGCCAGCTGGATGAAGGTCGCCGTCGGCGTCGCCTTCTCCCGCAGCCTGAAGGTCATGCGCTTCGGCGACAACATGCGCGAAGTCGCCGTCACCGAGGGCGATAAGGTTGAAGTGCAGCGTAAGCTCGGCTGGCAGGTCAACACCTGGGCCGTCGGCGATCTCGTCAAGGAGATGAACGCCGTCACGGAGGCCGAGGTCGACGCACTCATGGACGTCTACCGCGAGAAGTATGACTTTGCGACGGACAACGTCGAAGCCATCCGCTATCAGGCGCGCGAAGAGATCGCCATGAAGAAGATGATGGACCGCGAGGGCTGCAAGGCCTTTGCCAACACGTTCCAGGACCTCTACGGCATGGAGCAGCTGCCCGGTCTGGCCTCTCAGCACCTGATGGCGCAGGGCTATGGCTACGGCGGCGAGGGCGACTGGAAGGGCTCCGCCATGACCGCCATTCTGAAGGCCATGGGCGAGGGCGGCAACGGCGCGTCCGGCTTCATGGAGGACTATACCTATCATCTTGTCAAGGGTCAGGAATACAGCCTCGGCGCACACATGCTCGAGGTCTGCCCGAGCCTTGCCAGCGCCCGTCCGCGCATCGAGACCCATCCGCTGGGCATCGGCATGAACGAGAAGGATCCCGCCCGTCTGGTCTTCGAGGGCAAGGCCGGTAAGGCCATTGTCGTCAGCCTGATCGACATGGGCGGCCGTCTGCGCCTCATCGTGCAGGATATCGAGGCCGTGAAGCCCATCATGCCCATGCCGAACCTGCCCGTCGCCCGCGTGATGTGGAAGGCCATGCCGAACCTCACGACCGGCGTCGAGTGCTGGATCACTGCCGGCGGCGCGCATCACACCGTCCTGTCCTACGACGTCACGGCCGAGCAGATGCGCGACTGGGCCCGCATCATGGACATCGAGTACGTCCACATCGGTGCGGATACCACGGTGGAGTCTCTGGAGCACGACCTGTTCCTGAGCGACCTTGCGTGGAAGCTGAAGTAAGGAGCGCGCCATGCTGGAGGAACTGAAGCGTCAGGTGCTGGAGGCCAACCTCCTGCTGCCAAAGCACGGTCTCATCACCTTTACCTGGGGCAACGTCTCCGGGATCGACCGCGCCAGCGGTCTGGTCGTCATCAAGCCGTCCGGCGTCAGCTATGACGGGATGACGGTCGAGGATATGGTCGTCGTAGATCTGAACGGCAAGGTCGTCGAGGGAAAATGGAAGCCCTCGAGCGACACGCCGACGCATGTGGAGCTGTACCGTGCCTTCCCCGGGATCGGCGGCATCGTCCACACGCACTCCCGCTGGGCAACGAGCTTTGCGCAGGCGGGCGTCGGCATCATCCCCATGGGCACGACGCAGGGCGACTACTTCTATGGTGAGATCCCCTGCACCCGTCCGATGACGCCGGAGGAGATCGCGGGCGAATATGAGAAGGAGACCGGCAAGGTCATCATCGAGACGTTCGCGGGCAAGGACCCCGAGGCCATCCCCGCCGTGCTGGTCAACAGCCACGGCCCGTTTGCCTGGGGCACCGATGCCGAAAATGCCGTGCACAATGCGGTCGTTCTGGAGGAGGTCGCCTTCATGAACTTCCATGCGCTGCAGCTCAGCCCGAACCGCGGCGCAATGCAGCAGGAGCTGCTCGATAAGCACTACCTGCGCAAGCACGGGAAAAATGCCTACTACGGACAGGGTTGATCTGTCTTACAGATAGGGAGAAGAGAGGAAATGGAGCTGCCGGTAACGGCGGCTCCATTTTCCGCGTCCAAAGGCAGTCGGCCGAAGATTTCGGAGGGAAGAAAAGTGGGAAAGGAAACCGTCAGGGTGTCCTTTCCCGTTTCATAACCCGCCGCAGCGGCAGAATTGCAAAATAATACTGCAAAATTCTATTTTGCAATTCTGAAAGCAGCTTGGCGAAAAAGCCCAAAGGGACTTTTTTGACAAGCTGGGAATGGAGCTGCCGGTAACGGCGGCTCCATTTTCTGATTTTCGGGGCTTGACAACAGTTCCAACTCATGCTAGTATAATGCCTAGAAAAACCGTGGGTTATGTAGGAATTCGAAAGGAGCCTGTTTTATGAAAGTCTATTCCAGCATTTCCGAGCTTGTCGGCCACACGCCGCTCGTGCAGCTGCAGCGCTTTGCCGCAGTGCGCGGCCTGAAGGCAAACCTGCTGGCCAAGGTCGAATATTTTAACCCCGCGGGCAGCGTAAAGGACCGCATCGCCTGCGCCATGCTGGACGATGCCGAGCAGCGCGGCCTGCTGAAGCCGGGCGCTGTCATCGTCGAGCCGACGAGCGGCAACACCGGCATCGGCCTTGCCGCCATGGCGGCCGCGCGCGGCTACCGCGTCATCCTGACCATGCCGGAGACCATGAGTGTCGAGCGCCGCAACCTGCTCAAGGCTTATGGCGCGCAGCTCGTCCTGACGGACGGTGCGCAGGGCATGAAGGGTGCCATTGCCAAGGCGGAGGAGATCGCCGCGCAGACGCCCGGCAGCTTCCTGCCCGGCCAGTTCACGAATCCGGCCAACCCCGCCATCCACCGCGCCACGACCGGCCCGGAGATCTGGCAGGATACGGATGGCACCGTCGATATTTTCGTCGCAGGCGTCGGCACCGGCGGCACCATCACGGGCACGGGCGAATATCTGAAGTCGCAGAACCCGAATGTGCGCGTCGTCGCGGTCGAACCGGCCGGTTCGCCGGTCCTGTCCAAGGGCACGCCCGGTCCGCACAAGATCCAGGGCATCGGTGCGGGCTTCGTACCGAAGACGCTCAACACCTCCGTCTATGACGAGGTCTTCCCCGTGGAAAATGAGGACGCCTTTGCCACCGGCCGCGCGCTGGCGCGGGAGGAGGGCCTGCTCGTCGGCATTTCGTCCGGTGCGGCGGTCTTTGCGGCGGCGGAGCTGGCCAAGCGACCGGAAAATGCAGGCAAGACCATCGTCGCCCTGCTCCCCGACACCGGCGAGCGCTACCTCTCCACTGCCATGTTCACGGAGTAAAATCCGCACAGGCCTCCAGATTTGTCATTGCGAGGGCGCTTTGCGCCCGTGGCAATCTCGTGCAGGCATTCGCAGGTCGTACAGCGTAACGTTAAAACGGTGTGCACCGATTGCGTCTGTAGCGGCGCTCACTGAGCACCTTGCGCACCCATGAGTTTTCCAGCACAAATTCATTGGCGCAATGCTCCCAAGTTTGTCATTGCGAGGAGGCCGAAGGCCGGCGCGGCGATCTCGCAGTGCCCAGTAGGATCGCGGGGAAGCTATCGGCAAAATCGTAACTGCCTTCCCGAGATTCCCACGTCGCTTCGCTCCTCGGAATGACAAATCGGGGGAGCACGGTGGTGCACCAGCGCCCCTGCGCGTTTGAATTGTCCTGTACAGACCCAAAACAAAAATAGCGCACCCGCTGCGGGTCTCCGCAGCGGGTGATTTTATGTTGCTCTATTGCAAAAACAGAAAGATCGCCAGCGTCATCAGCACGGAGCCGGAGTCCTCGTTGCCCTCCGACAGGAGCAGCAGCAAAATGAGCACGACCAGCACATCACCGCTGTCCATGCCGGGGATCAGCCCCTCCAGAAACGGCAGCCGCAGCGGTGGGCGCGGCGGACCGGGCGGCGGGGGAGGACACGGCGGCGGTCCCGGCGGCTGCGGCGCAGGCGGCGGACCGGGGGAACACGGCTGCCCCGGCGGTGGGCCGGGCGGACGCTTCGGCTCCGGGACGGGCTTG
>OGHO01002385.1_pt1 | contig 14774 bp, 16 predicted proteins | sample 1571421 | NCBI WGS metagenome assembly OGHO01 (sample SAMEA2581937, study PRJEB24529) | metagenome | biome: Human gut stool | place: China | collected 2011
AAAGTTCCTACTGTTGTTAGCCAAGATGCTTTCTTTTCATTTATCCTATTATATTTTCCTATTCCAATACCGATTATATAAAAAAGGATTGTGGCTATTAACAATAGGGGAATCATTTTCCAAGCAGCAATTCCATAAAAAACATAACTGCACAGTAACAACCAACGGTTCTGCATCTTTCCATTATCTTTCAACAAAAAATAATAGACAAGGAATACTATGACAAAAAAAAGAAAAAAGTTCAAAGAGTTGACTACCATCCTATCATCTATTTACTAATTCTATAAAACCTATCGTTTCCTTATATAGATAACAGATTAACCTGTCATTCATCGCTGCAGCCTCAACAGGACGGAAAAGCGGAATATATCCCTGAGCTTCAACCAATTCATTGAAAGCAACATTAATATCATCAACCTCATAACAGATATGATAGGGAGACACACCATTTCTTTTCAATATTTTATTCACAGAAGAACGTTCATCAATCGGCTCAACCAATTCTATTTTAGGGCAATCCAGTTTAGTGAGAAAACATATTTTTACCCGTTGTATACTATCCTCAATGATGGAACTGGCCTGATACCCTGCTTGTATATAAATTGAGGAAGTGCCGGTTATGCTGTCTGTGACATAACCAATATGGTGAAATTTAAAACAATCAAGCATAATCCTATTTGGCAGCTATACAGTCAATCATTTCCCCGACATTATTCCAAGAAAGGATTTCCTTTGAAGTGAACTTTATTTTAAAAAGTTTCTCTATGGCTACAATTAATTGAATATGAGACAAAGAATCCCATTCTTCAATGTCATCCGCACTTGTTCCGTCATTCAATACAATTTCTTCATTGTCCAATACATCCCGAAAGATATCTTGTACCTCGGCTAAAATTTCTTTTTTCTCCATTTGATATAAGTATTAGTTATTTTTTTGTGATATAAAATTCTCGTTTCATATAAGTCTCAACATCCAATTTGAACCGGGAAGTCACTGCATTTTCCATAGGGACAAAGCCCAGACGGAGATAATGCTCCTCCACCATTTTATTTTTGGCTGTCGGCAAATATTCACCGATGATATGCCTGAAACCATGTTCTTTTGCATAATCCACGATCGTATGCAAGGTAAAATTCTCCATACCCCGTTTCAACACACGACAGCTCATGAACCAAGTGTTTATAAAGAGAGTCTCCATATCCTCCTTTTCCATAATGACGACACAAATCAGACCATTATCACCAAACTTGTCCGCCAATGAAAAAGAGAAAGTGACATAGTGGTCATCTTTTTCCATTGCTTCAATTTCCGCTTCCGTATAACGGACTGTACGGAGATTGAACTGGTTACTACGTTGTGACAGTTGCGCTACCCTGGGAATGTTAAACGCATCAAATCCTCTTACTTCAGAAACCATATTCAACGATTTTAGAAAATCCGCCTCATTGGTGAAGCTCTTCTGGAGCGATACTCGCTTGACTTCTGTCTGATACTGCTTGGTACGGTCTTTATCACCTGCGCCATAAGAAACTGTCTCAAACAAATTCAGTGAATAAAGATATTCAAGATATTCTCCCGGGTCTTCAGGCAGTTCGGGGACAGTAACCTCCGGCACATTCTCCCTGACCATATTACGCTCGAAAGGATTGTCATCCAAAAATACCATAGAGTCAAAACCAATATTCAAAATACGTTGAATCGTCCTAATATTATCTGCCTTATTCTCCCAATTGGCTATAAAGACCGCTATATCATCCAACCGTAACACCATTTCCGGATTCTTTTCAAAAGGTTCTTTCGCCTTTTCCTCGTCATTTTTGCTGCACACGGCAATAAGGACTCCACGGTTTTTCAATTTCCTCACCCATTCCTGAAACTCAGTAAACGCTTTGCCTATGCCCAAGCCATGCCCCACCTGTATGTTTTCCCAGCCATCATCACCGACAACGCCTCCCCAAACCGTATTGTCCAAGTCAAGTATAAGGCATTTTTTGAACTTACCCTCCACGGCACAAATGATATCCAGCGTACGGGAAGCCACATAGGGCAGAATATCCAAGCTCAATACCATCTCCGTACTGACATAAACATTACTATCAAACATGAAATCACGCCCGAACTTGTTTTGCAAACTGGACAGGTCACAAATAAAAAGATTCGGATACTGTTGCGCCAAGTTCATTAATTCATAATTAAGTTTGCGTAGCTGACAGGTAAACGAGGAAGGAACCTTATTGGCATAACTGCCGAAAACGGCATCTTCTATTTCCGGATAATTATAATAAATGATACGCCCTTGGACGGAATTACATAAAGCACGGATAAACTCCAAACGTTCTTCCGCCAAACGATCTTGTTCAGAAACCGGAAGCAAACTATAGTTCTCCAATAGTTTATGGGTAGACTGGAAAACGACGGTATAGTCAGCATGAAAGCCATGCAGATCCGAAGTCATATCCAACACCTGACGTTCCACTTGATTATACTCAGATTCAAACAAGTCAATATGATAGCCCCGTTCAACTCCCATTCCACGGATGGCAACTGACAGAAATTGGGTTGCTGTATCCCCTAACAAAGCAATTTTCCGGACAGGAAAAATTTGGGAACCTAGCTTAAGATTCCGTTTCAATTCTTGATAAGTAAGCATAACAGATTAAAATATAGTTTTAAAGCGATTTCCTCTCCGATATTTCTCAAAAGGATACAAAGCTTGCGGCAAAGCCATCTTAATCTTTTCTATATCCTCGGAATAATCAGTATAATATTCGTACAGGCAAGTATTATTCATGGAAACAACAGGATTAAAAAAGCTTTTTGGGCATGAATGATCTTTTATACCTAGAAATTGTTCTATTTTCAAAACAGTCTTATCATATTGGTAAATCAAATCTTCAAATTGCAAAGACAGTATATTGTCATCATCCTGTAAATAAGTATCCAGTATAACTTTCTTATAGAACAAGATAAAGTCATCCACATTCTGTACCGGAATGGGTATTGAACTTCCATACGCTTTTTTAGCCAACAGATAAGTATCCCTGGGATCCCTTCTCACTATTATACACTTCGGATTATCCACATACTTAAAAAATAATTGAGGACAGTCCGGAGGAAAAATCTGATCAAAGACTATCGGATTCTCTTTATTCTTATGAGCAATATCAATCAATGAACGCAAATACTCTCTTGTTATCTCCAAAAAGTTATCAGGCTGGTAAGATATACGCATGAGATGTTTGATTCGCCAAGAAAAACGGTTTTTCAATCCTAAACCATAATATTTTAAAATTATCCTATTCCCAAAAAGACGATTAATCACCCTATTATAGATTCCAGCAATTCTTTCAAACCTAGCCGGATAAATTATATCATAAAAGGTGCGGCCATACCATTGAAAATCGATCAATTCATTCACATATTTTTCTGATAGCTTGAGAAATTGACCATGGAAAATCTTTTCATAGCCCATCTTTTTAGAATAAGCCCTTACTAAATGTATAAAACGATTTATTGCGATATCTGAGTCTCCGATCCTATTATGTTTTACAAGTAATTTATGTTCTAAATCATAAATACCGTCTGCATCATGCAGAAGATAGAATTCCCAATCAAAGCCTGCATTATCAACAATATTGATATCAGAATATTCACGAAGCAAATCAAAGGCGGCACCAGAACCTGACCACCCAAAACCTGTTACACAAACAACCATATACTATTTTTTTAAGAATATACGTATCCTAGTCTTTAGAAAAATCTTCTCACCATTATTCAATCCCAAGCTATAGACACTTACCATCGTTGACAATATGGATATAATGACCACATATACCAACGAAAGAATATTGTTCTGATTCCAATAAATATTAGCAATCACAGGAATAATAAGAGCCGTTGACATCACAACAAAAGGCTTTAATAAAACTGTCCTAAGATATTCACGTATCGGTAAATCAATCTGTATTTTTGCAAAATATAAACGCAAAACTTGGGTTAAAATGATTATAATGAATTGCACATAGAATACAGAAATAGGCTTCATGCCATTCCTTAAACAGAAATAACTGATTGGCAAATTCATTACTAGTAAAGTACCGCCAGTTAATTCAATCATTTTAACCTTGCCTGTAGCTCTTACTGCAATATTTATCGGATTTGCCAAAGCTGCTCCTAAGGACATCAACAATGATATTCTCACAAAAGAAGCCGTATATTCCGGAACTTCTGCCAGCCACAAGCCAAGCACTACGTCAATCTTCAGGAAAAGTGGTAAAGACAACAGATACAATAAGTACAATGAATATCTAGAACTATTTATAATTAACAGATGTAATCTTTCAACATTACCAACTGAATACGTTTTAGTTATTTGAGGTTCAACAGACAATTGAAAGTTAGAACTAAATCCCTGAATAGCGTTTGACACTTGTACCGAAATTCCTCTAGCAGCATTCACAATCGGATTGAAAAAGACGTTCAATAAAATATTCTGTACAGATTGAGTGATAATAACAGATAAATGACCCAATAATCCCCACGATGCAAATACAAGCATCTCTTTGTATAAAGATTCATATCTTACTATCTTTATCCTGGATTCTACAAATTTCCGATTACAATAAATGCCATAAATCAGTCTATCGATTAACTGTACACCTACAATAAGACTGGCATAAAGAATCAAACGGTCTGTCTTGGCAAAAGAAATAGCTATAGCTATAAACAATTTTAATAGTATATCTAAAATAGAAATATAAGCAAACGCACTCATCTTTTCCCTGGAAATGATCAATGCATTGTATGGGACACTAATCATCATCAGAACTGTGGCGAACAACGAACATTGATAAACCCAATTTGCCGCAACAATACGGGAAGGAGGAATAACCATTTTATTATTTAAAATCCACAATCCAACTGTTTCACTTATCAATACTATGATTATTGAAAGCCCGAAATGAATCACTAAACTAATATTAAAAACCTTATTCAGCTGTTCTTCATTATTCCGTCCTATTTCAAAAGAGAGATAGCGCTGGGTTACAGACGTCATTGCAGAGTTCAAAAACACAAACATGGTTACGACACTGCCTACTACGTTATATATACCAAAATCCTCAATTCCTAAATTCTGTAATATGACCCGGCTGGTATATAAGGATACCCCCAATGTAAAAAGCATCCTGACATAAAGCAACAATGTATTTTTCGCAATTCTACTATTATCATTCATTACTTAGCAAGCAAGGTTACATGAAAAAAAGACAAAGCATTCTTTAGTACAAGAAAGAAATCATCAATATCTTTCACATCAATATCCCCCAACGCACAAAGTCTAAAAGTATTCGTAGTAGAAATCTTACCCGGATAAATAGTAAACCCATGCTCATAACAATAATCATGAATCTTCTCAAAATCCCAATTCGGATCATCAGGATACAGCACGGAAACAACCAGTCCGGACTGCCATTCACGCTTTATCACATCCTTGAAACCCAATTCCGCCAGTCCTTTATGAATAGCCTCAAACACTCTTTTATGGCGGGCAAACTTTGCTTCCTCCCCTATCTCAAAATATTCATCCAAAGCCTGTCTGGCTGCATAGATAGTCTGCACCGGAGGAGTGAAATGCATCTCACCCGTACGTTCAAAATAATCATATTGCAAATAAAGATTACAATAATAGGAACGTTTCGGATAATCCTTGGACTTCCTTATCAATTCTTCATTTCCTATTATAAAGGACAAGCCTGTCATTGCCATCAGCCCCTTCTGGGCGGAAGCCATGCAGAAGTCAATATTGTCTTTTTCAATGTCAAGTGGAATCATGCCCAATGAGGAGGTTGTATCCACAATGAAAGTACATCCGTAACGGTGTGCAATGGCACCTATTTCACGAATAGGGTTAAGAATGCCTGTACCCGTTTCATGATGGGTAGTATAGACTACTGCAATATCGGAATCGTTACTTAATATATTCTCTACTTCCTTAAGATCGGGCAATTCATAAACGGAGAATTTCAAATCAATATGAGGTAACCCGTAATATGCACAGACTTCCACTGCACGCGTACTGTAAGCACCGTTGTTGACCACCAGAATCTTTTTACCTGCCGGCAAAAGGGAATTCAGGCATATATCTATATTCAAGGTTCCGGAACCACAAAACAACACGGATGTATATTTAGACAAGTCGCCATGCACTATCCTCACCAAGTCCTCACGCATACCTTTCATCATCCCGGCAAACTCTTTCTCACGGGGACAAATATCAGGAACCACCTGCGCCATCTTGACCGTATCGGTAGTAGTAGCCGGCCCCGGGTTCAACAATATATTTCTCTTTATTTTCATGGTCTATCCCTTTAGAAAATCCATCAGTTTCCTTTTATTCTCAACAGGAGTGACAGTAGGACGCCCCAAGTCCCTACGGGCCCCTTTTCTTACCTTTATTTCCAAAAAGACAGGGGAAGGTAAAAAAGGAAGTCTCTGGACTGTTTCTTGCAAGCCTTCCTTGTTATCAATGCTCAGGACAGTGGCATATCCGCAATGACGGGCTATACCGGGAAGGTTCAATTCAAAGCCTATTGTAGGTTGTCCGCCAACTGAATCATGGGCACCATTATTAAATACAATATGGTAATAGTTTTGGGGAGACTGTGAACCAATTATCCCCAAAGCACCCATGTGCATGATAGTGGCGCCGTCACCATCAAAACAATATACTTTCCTGTGGGAAGCATTGAGTGCAAGCCCCAAGGCTATTTGTGAGGCATGCCCCATGGAACCTACAGTCAGAAAATCCCGTTCATGGCCCTCCCGGACAGATTCACGGTACTCAAACAGCTCACGGGAAATCATGCCTGTAGTGGAAACTACAATATCCTCCTTGGACAAGCCACCGGCTACAAGGCGGACAGCCTCTTCACGGGAAAGGGACAGGACAGGTTCAGGAGAAACACTCAATTCATATTCTGAGAAGCTCCCCTTCCTGACAATCAGAGCACAGGGTTCTCCCGTTTCATTCATATAAGAGAAGCAGCGGCTTATCTGTTCTGCCAGACAGTCTTCCTCTTCAACCAGAACTTCGGTCTTTATATTCATTGCTTCCAACAATGGCAGGGTAACCTTTCCCTGCTTGACATGCTGAGGCTCATCCTTTATGCCGGGTTCTCCACGCCAGCCGATCAATAGCAACACAGGAATGTTATACACTTCCTTATCCGTCAAAGACAAAAGAGGATTCACCGTATTTCCCAAACCGGAATTCTGCATGTACACTACAGGTATTTTACCGGTGGCAAGGTGATAACCGGCGGCAAGGCCGACGGCTGCACCTTCGTTGGCCGCTATTATATGGTTCTTCCTGTCGGAATGATCCGTGATATAGGCACAAAGATTCTTTAACAGAGAATCCGGAACACCGGAAAAGAAATCAACTCCCTGCTTTTGGAGAGTCTGATAAAAATATGAAGGTGATATCATGGTCTTGTTATTTAGTTCCGGGAATAAGTTCCAATATTTCCTTGATAGGCATGCAATATTCACCGGCTTCGGCTGCGCGTTCATTCTCAAGAATAGAAGTGGCTGCCTTCACCATTGCGGGATAGGCCGCACGAAGCATATGATTGGCATAAATGACTATATTAACGCCCCAACTACAAAGTTCCTCCTCATAGATCTGACTATAAGTGGTCGGAACCACTACAATAGGAACCAACGGGTGTTTCTCGCGGAAAGCAAAGCAAAACTCCTTGATATCCTCACCGGACTTATTCTTGCTATGGATCATCACTCCGTCGGCTCCCGCTTCCACATAAGCGAAGGCACGTTCCAGCGCATCACTTACAGGCTTGCCCGCTATCAGGCTTTCGATGCGGGAGATGATCATGAAATCTTTTGTTATCAGGGCATTCTTCCCTGCCCTGATCTTATTGCAGAAACCTTCAATGCTGTCCTGGGTTTGGACAGCATCCGTACCGAACAGGGAGTTCTTCTTCAAACCGACCTTGTCCTCTATGATAATGGCAGAGATGCCGTTACGCTCCAAGGTACGGACAGTAAAAACAAAATGTTCAATCTTCCCACCCGTATCACCGTCAAAAATAATAGGTTTGGTGGTGCACTCCAGTATATTGTTCAAATCCTGCATCCGGGTGGTGAGATCCACAGCTTCTATGTCAGGCTTGCCTTTACTGGTAGAGTCGGTCAATGAACTGGACCACATGCCGTCAAAAGAAGCATTCTTCAACCCTTTCTTTATTTCAAGGTTTTCGATGATCAAACCGCACAAGCCGTCATGGGCTTCCAGTATGCGGACAATGGGTTTAGCCTTTATCAGCCTGCGAAGTGATTTCAGACGGATATCAGGAGTAGTGCCGATTGATTTGATTTCCTTATCAAGGGAAGAGGAATCAATTCCTTTGGTATAAGGAACCTCTATTACCCTTCCTCCCTGTTCATTCATTACCTCAAAAACTTCTTGACGCAATTCCTGTTCATTACCGCTTTTCCAGTCATCACCATGGATAATATAATCCGGTTTGTATTTCTTCAAGTTAGGAATGTAGCTCCAATCATCCTGTGGGACAACTTCACTGACTCCTTTGATATTCTCGATCACACTTTTACGCTGTTCATAAGACAGATAAGGCAAACGCTTATGGTTCGCTATTGCTTTATCAGTAAACAAACCCACTATCAAATCGCCATACTTGGCACCCTCACGGATAATGTTAATCAAACCGGGATGCATGATATCGCCAATCATCCCCAAATATATTTTCTTTGCCATATATTTATATACAATATTTTACTATATTCTTTTCGGCATAAGCCAAATCATTTTCATCATCTATCTCATACCACTTCAAGTCATCCACTTTCAATACATAAACCGGAGATATGGAACGTGACATACGGAGCAGTTCGTATTCATAACCTAACTTCGGCTGCCCGGCAACTATAGATGCGTAATCAGCACACATTTTCTGATAAAACAGATTGGACAGCTTATGGATACCGACCAATTCACCTTTGGCATTGACTTTTTCCGGATTAACGGAACAGTCATATAAATGATGTTCCCTGTCATACTCCACATAATACTGGTCCTGAAACTTGGTAACAGGAGTGACAAGCATCACATCCTGTTGCGGACACTCCTGCAAAGACTCTATCGCCTTTCTCTCAAAAATCAAGTCAGACTCCAGTAACAAGAAATCATCGGTCCCAATCGCTTCACGCATATTGTAAAGAGTATACATACTATTGGTTTCCGCATAACGCGGACTATAGCAGCATTCCACTTGAGGATATACATCCATTAGTCCTTCATAGACCTCACTCCTATATCCTGTACCTATCACGATTCTTTGCATACCGCATGACAGCAATATATCCAGAGACCTTTCTATCATTGATTTGCCTGCGACCTTGACAAAACCTTTAGGAAACAGTTCAGTATAGCCCCCGAAACGAGTTCCCATACCGGCTGCCATTATTACAGATGTTCTTATCATATTAGATGTTGTAGGAATTCCTATTACGTCATTCTGGAACACTAACTATTGCTCCGTTATTGGCTTAACTGACCTCAAAAAGTAAGTTGACTTAAACCGCCAAGTAACTTAACTTACTTACCCAACTAACTTAACTTACTTGGCCAATGAAGTTAACTTCATTTTTTCTCCCAGTTTTGCTCCACCTCTCTAGCGTTTGGCGCATGAAGATGCTGACCACCATAAATGTTATAGATAGCAGCCAAATCCTGATGCTCCTTCAGCTGGGCTATAGCACCATAAAACCGTTCCGGCAACATCTTCTGCAATAGCCGCTGAACACGTGCAAGATCTGCATTGTGGTTCTCGTTCAGAAATTCCTGTGCGGCGGCTATCTGGTCAAAATAGATGGAATCGGTGGCATCAAATACAGTTTCTTCCCTGCCGATATTTTCTATTGCCTCCACCACTTCAGGTGATTGCCCTTTTATTTTCTGAACCAATTCTTTCACCAACTCGTCCATGTTCACGTTCTTCAGTTCATCGCCTGCGGGTTTCAACTTATCTCCTGTGGTAAAGAAAGGCAGAATATTATTGCCCACACATCTGCCCACCGCTACCATTGCGGCAGTCAGGATACTGGGTGGTATCATAAAAAAGGGATACATACGTTCTGTAGATTTTAGTAAATTTAGTTCCGTCTTTTCGGACGCTTAGCCCAAGCATCATTGATGCGTGCACGGATATTGTCAATACTCTTGCCCGATGTAAACTTGGGGGTGATGGAAAGAAACAAGGATATGAATTTTTCCTTCACAATCAGTTCCTGAGTGATGTTCGGTTCCCGTTCCGCCATATTGATGATGACTTTAGCCAACTCGGCAGCACTGGCACATTCTACAATCTGCGACAGATAGAGATCCACATCCTCCACCTTATTAATATATACAGAGAGACGGGCCGCTACCGATGCAAGGAGATCATCCATGTCTTTTCCCCCGTCTGGCTTATCCTGCAAGGCACGACCGCCATAAAAATTCTGAGTGGCGGTAGTGGCGTTGGGAAGTATCTGGTTACTGCCTCCATAGATATGGAAAGTAATACTGGCGCTTTCTTTATCATCCATAAGTCAATGAAATGTCAACGGGATATCAATGGAAAGTCAATGGTTAGTAAACGATTATCAACAGAATTTTATTCCGCATTTTCCCGTGTTACCTTTGTCGTGTCGGAAGGATGAACGAACATCCCCATGACAATAAACCTTTTAATATTTATATAATTATGATCAATTACAGTGTATTTATGATGGGCAATCCTGTGAACATCGATGCAGCCCCGAAGGCTTATGCCAAGCCTCAAATCTCAGAAATAATGCCGTTCGGCAAGTTTGTAAAACACATTGCCGACCACAATGGCGTGTTCACCCGCGGAACGGTGAAAGGCGTAATAGCCGACATGTGCGAATGCCTGATAGAAATGCTTCTGGAAGGCAAGAAGGTGCAACTGGCGGAGTTGGGAAACTTCTGGCTCTCTCTGACTTCGGAAGGTGCGGAAAGCTTGAAACAGTTCACAGAAGGCAATATCAACGCCGTCAACATCGTGTTCACACCGGGAGAAGACTTTGAGAACCTTCGTTCCCGTGCCACATTCAATGTGGTGAGCAGCCGCATAGCACAGGCAGCTACCCTGAAAGCCGAAAAGTACGGCGAAAGTACGGTGGATCTGGATGCCGCAAAAGGCAGAACATCTTCGGACAATGCCGGTGAGAATGCCGCCAAGCTTTAAATAATGCCGTTCAATTATGAAATTACTAATTATCATTCTCTTAAAAACGAAAAGTATGAAAATCAACTGGAAGAACGTAATCCTTTACGTGGTCCGTGTCTTTGAGCTGCTGCTGACCGGTGCTGCCGGTGGTGCAATAAGCGGTAACCTTTAAAGACAATGCGCAAGATCACTCTTATTGTAGTTCACTGCTCCGCCAACAGGGAAGGCTGCAAGTTGCGATGTAAGGACATCGACCGTTATCACCGTTCACGCGGCTGGAACTGCTGTGGCTATCACTATGTGGTGCCTACGGACGGAACAGTAGAAACCGGACGGGCACCGGAAATGGCCGGTGTCCATTGCAGGAACCATAACCGTCACAGTATCGGTGTATGCTATATAGGCGGTCTGGCTTCCGACGGTAAAACTCCGAAGGACACCCGCACGCCCGAACAACGCGCCGCACTCCAAATCCTCTTGACGGCATTGCACGAAAGCTATCCGTCTGCCTTGATAGTCGGCCATCATGACTTGAATCCGCTAAAAGCCTGTCCATGTTTCAATGTCATTGCTGAATATGCAGATTTGCAACCCTAGTTGCATCTGTAACTCTACCGGCCATCCATCGTCCATCAGGATGTATGGATGGCTTATTTAAAACTAATCAATCTTTTCAAAAGGAAACGCATGAAGATAACTGATAGCAACCGTCATATTTCCAAAAGCAAACACAAGTTTGGTGTTGCGGTGCAAGCGCATGATGCAACCCTCTTTCCCCTTGAAGATGCCACTCGTAATTCGGATCTTCTGCTTCTTCTGGATGTAGTCCTCCAAAGGACGCTCCATCAACTCAATATTATAAGGCATGGATTCATACAGATAGATGAATTCTTCCATCTGCCTGTGAGGGATCACTGCTGCACTATAAGACTTGTAATTAGTTGCAAGATATTGCCGGGGAGTCATATTGACCAAGATAAGGTTCAATTCTTCCAAAGGAGCACAGACAAACAGATAGCCATCACCTATGATTTCTTTTTCATTCGTCAAAGCGTTCAACTTCTGTGTAGAACCTGTGGCAAAGGCTTCCCTCACAGCAAGGGCAGATTCACGACGTTCGACATATGCTTCCTTACTATAAGGGCATTTTTCAAAGCGTTTCTTATGATCGGCAGTGGTGTAGGAGAATACCTTAAAACAAAAACGCCTCTCTTCTTCGACTCCCGACCGGGTTTTAACTATAACGGTTTTCTTGCCGGTAAAGATCTCAATATAGCGTTTAAGCTCTTTGTTATGCAGGAACAGATAATACCACTTGCCGACAGAATATTCTTTTCCTTCCCCCATCAACGACGCGACTCCTTGATTTGACCCCGGGTCTGAGCTGAAAGCGATTGAACTGCTTAGCAGTAACTTAGGCGCCTTGCTCGTTATGTTTTGATCTTTTAAAGGGAGCAGCTGAGTTTCAAGCTCCACATTGCTATTTATTTCCATCAAAACATTACAATTAACTATTCATTCCCCTGAAAGATGAGACTCTGATAAGCCACCAAATTTCATTTCCTTTTGGGGTTCTCTTTAGAAGAGATCCCCAATCCTACGTAAACAGCTGATAATGTGTTATATACAATTACATCTCATACAATCTCTGCAAACAATTACCACTAATTAGCCACTTAGGAGTACTTTTTTACAGTAAAAATTTTCAGATTACGGAATTATAGCTATATTTGCAGCGCAAATGGGGATCTCTTCTAAAGAGACCCCCATTTTTATTTAGCCCTTAAAGTAGATAAGACTCTAGTTTCTAGGTTATTATGCAATACACTCACAAATGAATATGCTCATGTCATTCACACACCCCTACCCCTCTCAAGAGGGGATGAAGATGCATTCTACTATGGGATTGCTTATATTGAATTCCTTACATTAATTCTTTAATTCCCTATATTACAATCCTTTTAGAATATTTGTGAAGTATATATGGATGATAAGTAGATATGAGTAGTCTTTTCGTCGTCGTGCCCAAGTCCTTCCCGAATGATGTCTGTAGGTATGTTCATCTCTTGTGCTATACTGGCCCAACTATGGCGGGCTACGTGGAAGGTTAATGGTACTTTTAATCCTATTCGTTCAGCTATTTTATTCAGACTGCGCCCAATCTGTTTAGCTCTCAACTTATATTGCCTGCGTTCATCTACCCCGTTGCTCTGCAGGATGGGCAACAAATATCCGGAAGTGTTATCTTTGTATTTATCTACAATCTCTTGCATCAGTGCCTCCCAAAGAATACTTAGTTTTTGTCCGGTCTTCTTTCTATTATAAGTAAGTATTCCATTTTGGAGATCGCTCTTTTTCAGATACGCCATATCTATAAACGACATCCCTCTGGTATAGAAACTGAACAGGAAAATATCTCTTGCCAAATCATGCTTAGGCTCTAAAGTTAAATCAAGATCTTTTATGGTTTTGATGATTTTAAAGGGAATAGCCCGCTTGATGGTCTTATCTATGCCAGTATAAACATGTCTGAAAGGTTTCTTATCGCTGGCATAACCTTGCTCTATAGCAAGATTATAAACCGTCCGCCAGATTCTCATATAATAGGAAGTGCTGTTCTTCACCAAACCTTTTTCTTTCAGATAGGCTTCATACATTTCCATCAGTTCCGAATCAAAGGCCTCAAAACTCAGGTCCTGGTCTTTCCTGAATTGAACAAAACTGTTTATCGCTGAGGTATAGCCTTCTGCCGTTCGTGCCTTCTTCTGTTGTTTCAACTTGTTGATGCGTCGGTACATGAAGCTGAACACACTCTCGGCAGGGGGTATTTTCTGAAAAGAGGCTACGATATCATCAGTGGTATATTCTCCTCCCGTCTGCTCCAGTCCATTGATAACTCCCTGTAACTGAGCCATCTCCCATTTGGTTTTATCACGTATCAACTCGAGATGCGCTTTACATTCTGTTTGATTTGCAATAAGCAGGCTACCGGTGGATTCATCCCACTCAGCGGGTAGTATCCGATAGGAAGTTTTGATGAGTCGTGCTAATCTCTGATGAATTATCTGATAACTCAAGATACCCTTTTTACCGTCCATACTCGAAGGACGGAACTTTAATTTAATAGATGTCATATTGTTTATATTATGATTTTGAAATTACAAATCTAATATAACAATATGACATCAGTCATTACCTTTATATCTCAGGTTATTCTATCCTTCTATCTCACTTAATTCCAACCAACGCATGGTTTTTTCATCAATGGAGTCATTGAGTTCCGGCAACCGCTTGGACTTTTCCGTCAGTTCATCCACCCCCAGCGTACCACTGCAAAGAGCCGCTTCAATATCTGCTTTCTCCTGTTCCAGTGTGGCTATCTCCTTCTCTAATTGCTCAAATTCCTTGCGCTCCTTGAAAGACATCTTCCGCTTATCATTCAGGCGTACAGCGGGAACTGCTACTCTCAGAATGCCAGGGTCAGCATTCAAAATGCCCGG
>OGHO01002393.1_pt1 | contig 14723 bp, 19 predicted proteins | sample 1571421 | NCBI WGS metagenome assembly OGHO01 (sample SAMEA2581937, study PRJEB24529) | metagenome | biome: Human gut stool | place: China | collected 2011
CGGAGCGCATTAACTCTGCTGAGAATGAACTAGCCACTCTGCATCAGCAGCAGGCAGCGGCGCAAATCGAAGTGGAAAAGCCCTTCCCACAGGAGGAAGAACTGACAGAGAAGTCCGCACGGCTTGCGGAACTGAACGCTCAGTTAGATGTGGACGAAAAGAGCCATGAGCCGGAACAGGACGAGGAAGAACAGGAGAATGTCTCTCGCCGCCCCTCGGTGCTGGCGGCACTGGAAGAAAAGTCGGACAAGCCGGAGCCAGTGAAGCCCTTCCGCAGTTATTACGACAAGGACGGTGATGCCCGGTGAGGGAAAAGCGGGACGAGATCATCATCCTGAGAACCACAAAAGCCGAGAAGAACCGCATTTATGAAAAGATGCTGGGCATGGGCATCCGCAGCCTGAGTGCCTATATCCGCAAGATGGCACTGGACGGCTACTGCCTGAACCTTGACCTGCCGCAACTGCGGCGCATGGCGTATCTTTTGCAGATGTGCAGCAATAATCTGAACCAGTACGCCAAACGTGCCAATGAGAGCGGCAAAATCTACGCCACCGACATGGAGGACCTGCGGCAGCGGCTGGATGAACTGATTGACATTGGTCGGCAGATTCTTTCCCGGCTGGCAGAACTCTAAAATTTTTCCCGCAGTTGGAGGACTGCGGGGCTACATAAGGGGTGACATCCTTGCAACGCAGTGGTTGACCCCCTTATAATAGGGGCGAAAGAAAGGCAGGTGCTGGATATGAGGTTCGTTTTTAAGATGATCGTTTTCCCGTTTTGGCTGCTTACGGCTTTCCTTGCGCTGATGCTGAAATGGACGCTGAACCTGTCGGCGTTCGTGCTGGCTCTGCCCATGCTGTATATCTTCGGCTGCGGCCTTTATACACTGTACTGCCGGGAGTGGATGCAGTTTTTGATCTTGCTGGTGGCGGAGTTTGGATGCTTTGTGTTGATTTTCATGGGCGCCTTTATCGCAGATGCAGCAGAGCGTTTTAGTGGCTGGGTTGCCGGATTGTGAGGGAGGCTATGAAAAACCAGAAATTGGAGGCTTGTTATTCTGAGCACAGCAGCACGATTTTTTCTGAAATGCTGGGCGGGGACGAAGATTATCAGCGACTGAAAAACGCCAAAATAGCGGCTGAGAAAGCCATGCAGAGCGTCATCAGCCAAGAAGCATGGAAGCAATACCTTGCTTTGGATGAGATCTGCAACGAGTTGGAGTGCGCCCGTTACAAGGCAATGTATTTGGCAGGTGCAGCAGACTATAAACAACTAGAAGAATAATTCAGCTGCCGCCTCCGGGCGGCATTTTTCTTTGCAATAGGGGGGTGATGACGCTGGCAGCAACGCGGCTGATTGCATTGCACAAAAACAAAGGAAAGTCGGTTGCGGCCTGCCTGAAAAGCCGCACGGACTATGTGCAGAATCCTGACAAAACGAACAAGGGAGAGTTGGTCAGCAGCTATGAGTGCAGCCCCTTGACCGCAGACGAAGAATTTATGCTCTCCAAACGCCAGTATGAACTGATGACTGGGCGCAGACAGAAAAATGATGTGATTGCCTATCAGATCCGGCAGTCGTTCAAACCCGGCGAGATCACCGCCGAAGAAGCCAACAAGGTGGGTTATGAGCTGGCAATGCGTTTCACCAAAGGCAAGTATGCGTTTATCGTTGCAACCCACACGGACCGGGAACACATCCACAACCACATTATTTATAACTCCACTGCGCTGGACAGCACCCGGAAATTCCGGGATTTTTTATTGTCCGGGCTGGCCGTACAGCGGTTGAGCGATTTGATTTGTCTGGAACATCAGCTGTCTGTTATTGAAATCAAGCCGTACCGAGAGCGACAAAAGCGCACCTTTTATCCACCCAGAGAAAGTAATCGAGATAAGTTGTGTGCCGTAATTGACAACATCCTGCTGGACGAAAAACCTGCAAATTTTGAAGCTTTTCTTCAAAAGCTGGAACGGCAGGGCTATGAAATCAAGCGAGGAAAGCATACTTCGGTCAAAGGCGCACGGCAGAAACGCTTCATCCGTTTTCGCACATTGGGCGTAGGATACAGCGAAGATGAAATCAATGCGGTCATTGCAGGAGAAGTCGAACACCGCCCACATCAGAAGCAGCCACCGAAAGAGCAGCCGTTCCACCTTTTGGTAGACATTCAGGCAAAGCTCTCCGAGGGCAAAAGCGAAGGCTACGCACGGTGGGCAAAACGTTATAATCTGAAAGAGATGTCCAAGACCCTGATTTTTTTGCAGGAAAATAAAATCGGCAGCATCGAAGAAATGCAGGAGCATGTGGATGCCGCTACTGCCCGTTATCATGAACTGGGCGATTCCATTAAAACGTCTGAGAAGCGGTTGGCAGAAATTACGGTGCTGAAAGCGCACATCATCAACTACGCCAAAACTCGACCGATTTATGATGCCTACCGAAAGACAGGATATAGCAAGCGATTTCTGGAGGCGCATCACACAGAGATCACGCTGCACAAGGCAGCGAAAGCAGCATTTGATGAATCCAATTTGAAAACGCTTCCCAAGGTCAAGGAGTTGGACGCGGAATATTCCAAACTGCTGACAGAAAAGAAAGCACTCTACCCGGACTACCGCAAAGCGAAAGAAGAAATGCAGGAACTTCTTCGTGCGCGGAGAAACGTAGAACTGTTCTTTGCAGAAGAAAAGGACGGCACTGAAAAAACGAAATTCCGATAAACGACGATAGCCTAGGATTCTTCCCTCATGGGAGAGTCCTAGGCTATCTTTTTGTTATAAAAGTGTTTGGAACAAACGCGCAGCCTGCATCGGCACGATGCAGAACAAATGGGGTTTGGGCATAGCCCAACAAGCATTTTGCAAAGCAAAATAGCATTTGTATAGACGAATGCCCTGCTTGCCAGCCAGAAACTATTCACATTAAAAATCACATGGTGATTCTACGCGCCACACCTCTGCCGCAGACGAAAAAACTACAGTTAGCTGAACAGTCTGATGTACAAACAGGAATATAACCTGTACAGGGTCCCGAATTAGATGCCCCCATAAAGCAAGTGCAAGATCCGGCATTGATATTACAGCCGTCCGAATTAGTGGAATCTAAAGGTTGAATAAGAAAATCCATGATGACAGAAACCTCCAATTACATAGTGATGCGTCGGGCAACACCTCTACCACAGACAGAATCCCCGTAGTCTTTTGGACAGGAAGGATTTGTAGGATTGTTAGGAGCGCAGAAGGTGCTATCCCAAAAGCATGTGCAGCTATCAACGTTAATATTACAACTGTATGTATCCGCATTAAAAGGATGAATAAGGAAATCCATAAATTAGAACCTCAAATCACATAGTAATACGTCGAGCGATACCCCTACCACAAATAAGGTCAAAGCAGTCTCTTGAACAAGATGGATTGTGGGAGCAATATACGCTGCCTGCGAAGCATGTGCAATGTTCAGCATTGACATTGCAGTATCCTCCATTATCGTTGCCACCGTCATCGCTGAATGGAACAATAAGAAACTCCATAGGTCAACCTCCTATTACATAGTAATACGTCGAGCTACACCTCTGCCACAGACGAAAAAACTACAGTTACCGGAACAGTCTGATGTACAAACAGGAATATAAACTGTACAGGGTCCCGAATTAGATGCCCCCATAAAACATGTGCAATCGCGCGCGATACCGCCAGTTTCAGGGGAAGTAGGTAAAATCAAAAAATCCATAAAGTCCTCCTTAAAAAATGATTTCGTTTTAAGGGCTCCGACCTTAAAGTTCAAGTATGAATAAACCGACAGGAGCGCATTCCTCCTTTCAATAACCAACCGGGACATAATTGATATATATTGTATGATATGGTACGAGTTTCTGTTTACTACGTTCTATCATTTTGGCTTAAAGCATCGAGCAATTCATACATGAGGTTTATTCTTCTGTCTGACTTCTCCAATACCGACCCTGCTGCTCCCTACTGGTCGTGACCTGAAACGGATGCTCGAACAGCAATACATACTGTGCGATTTTTTTATCCGGGGTATCGGGAGCTTCGGTATAAAACTTACCGCTTTCGGAAACCGGGTTCTTTGCAAGGGCGGTATTGTATAAGGTAACACGATTTGTATCAGACCCGCCCAAGTCTCCAATTGCCTGGGTAACTGCACCGTCGATCACGCTCAGCTTGCCATCAAGAAAGCTGTTCTTCTCAGCCATCCGGGACACAAAGCTATTGTTGATCCGAGATAGTCCTTCTTTTTCCACATAGTTTTCCATCTGAACGTGTGCTGCACCGAACGAACCAAAATACTTTGCGGTCGGGTTTGCCTGATAGACCTGCCGAAGGTTCGCATACAGGGCATCCTCCCGATACGCCACCGCCGGGCCATCCAGCTGGAGATCCGGCTGATGATCGTTCAGTTCATAGCACTCCTGTCCTTGCTGCCAGCCCTGAAGCACACGTTCCAGATGGATTGCCTTATCTCCCAGCGCCAGTTCAAGCTTTTCCGGGTTTGTCTGGTACAGTTCGATCAGCTGCGGTAACAGACTGTTCTCAAAACGCTGCTGAAACTGGCATTTCTGGGTGCTGATCAAAAGCATCTGCGTTTTTATATCTGCCGCCGAAAAATCGCAATCTTTCAGCAGATACCTGCAGAAGGCATAGACCGTCCCGATCGAATCGGTGATATCGATACCGACAATGGATATCTTATCCCTATCCGGTCTATTCTGATTGAATTCTGACATCCACTGGAACAGTTCATAGTCCTCTTTGGATACGATAAACTGATTGTATCCGTATTCGTCGGAAAAGGACAACCGGTTCTGTACCGTTTCGTTTTCGAGAAAGCCGCTTGCATAGCCGTGCTCCATCAAAAGGACACGCACACCTTTTTTCTCTACAAGGTACTTGAACAGTGCATTGCGAAACTGCTGATATTCCACCTTTCGATGGACCTCGCCAAGCATATAGACCTGAGCGTTCTCATAGCGGAGCATTTTAGAAATGCCCGCACCGGTGGAGAGGTCGATCTCTTGGAATTTTCTTGGACAAAGTTCAAATACGAGTGCAAAAAGGACAACGATGGACAATACAAAAGCGAGAAATTTCTTGCACAAAATAAATCCTCCCGTAAAATTCGAGCAGATAATTTCCAATTGATAAAAGCAGGATTGTACGAAACAAACCGTATAAAATACAATTGTTGTATTTATGTCTTGGTTGATAGGTTGATTTACCTCAGAAACTTTTTACTTTGGGGTATAAGCGCATGAAATAGGCTTTATATGGATATGAAATATGGCATCGCAATTGAGGTTTTCTTTCATAAAGAGTTTCATCTGTAACTTCAAAGCGCTAATAAAAAAACTGCCATATTAAAAAATCACATGGTAATTCTACGTGCTACGCCTCTACCACAAACAAGATCCCAACAGTCTTTAGAACAGTTAGCAATGCATTTTGTACAAATCGAAGGGCCTGTTTTGTTGTAACAAGATCCAGCATTACATATACACTGTCCGCAGTAGTTGCAACCTTCATCGATCCCGCCATCGTCGCTAAATGGCATAATTAAAAATTCCATATTTTTCTCCTTTTAAAACATGATAAATCAAACGCTTAGTGCCACTTCCAGTATGATCCAGAATACTCTTTTGCAGCAGTCAAACTATTTGGATGCTCAAACAGCAACACATACTGCGCATAGCTTACATCCGGCGCAGAACTATTCATATAAAATTTGTTCATCTCATGAATCGGAGATCCGGCACGGGCAGTATTGTAAAGCGTTGTTTTGTTCATATCCGATTTTCCCAAATCACCGATTTCAAACGTCAGGCAGCCATCTATGACGGTCAGTTTTCCATTCAACGGCGTGTCAGTCTCCGCAAGGCGGGTCACAAAAGAGTTTTGTACACGATAGACCTTTCCGGAATAGTTGGATAGCAAAACGTGTGCCCCACCAAACTGTCCATAATATTTTGCATTCGGGTTTTGCTCATATTCCCACATGAAGTGTTCATACAGGCAATTCTCCCGATATAAATCATCGGGACCACCTAGTTGTTCCACTTCCTCTTTGAGCCTCAGTTTTTCTTGAGCTTCCGTCCAGCCTAAAATGGCACGGTCCAGAGGGATTATTTGATCGCCCAGTACGGCTTTGAGCTGTGCAGGATTTGTCTGATACAACTCGATCAACTGTGGAAAAAGTTCATCTTGAAAAGTTTGAAGCGCCAAGGAACTGAAAGAATTCAGCTCTTGGATCGCAGTCAAAAGAAATCGCATTTGCGCATCGGTGTTGGAAAGATCACGATTCTTTAATAGATACTGACAAAGAGTTTGAATATTACCAATATCATCGGTGATGTCGATTCCGATGATTGAAATTTTATCAGCGTTTTCTTTGTTGTGATTCCAATCCGCTATCCATTGGAATAGCTCATAGTCTGCTTGGGATACCATACACCGATCAAGCCAGTCGGAAAAGAGGAGCTTTCCCTGCACGGTTTCATTACAAAGAAAAGCGGTAGCGTATCCGGATTCCTCCACGAAAACACGTACACCTTTTTCTTTCACAAGGTACTCGAACAGAACGTTGCGGAACTTTTGATATTCAACCTTTCTATGGGCTTCACCAAAGATATAGACTTGAGCGTCATCATAGCGGAGCATTTTAGAAAGCCCGGAACCGGTGGAAAGATCAATGACTTGAGATTTACATGGATAAAATTCAAATGCAAGAGCTAAAATGATGACAAGGGTAACTACAAAAATGAGAAACTTCTTGCGCAAAATACTCCATCCCCTCCATCCTGTATAAAAATTAGAGACAGATGATTTCATCACAGCAATTGACAAAGATAGGATTGTGCGAAACTAATAGAATGGTTTTTTTCGACTTGAGTTGCTGTAAGTGCTTGACGAGCTGTAAGCAACTTTCCTGATCGAGGGATGCATCGGGTTCATCAAGGATTAGAAAATCAGAATCCTTTAGAAACGATCTTAACAAACAGATTTTTCGGGCTTCACCACCAGATAATGAGCTTGAAGCTATGAAGTCTGAGGGGTTCAATGTTTTGGCATTCAGAAGATGAATTATCCTATCTGCATTGATTTTCGAGGGGAAATTACCTTCTGGCAAAAAAAGAAGATTGTCTTGATAGGTGGCAGGAACAATCGTGCTTTCTTGGCTTACATAAGAAATTTTCTCCCGGAGCCAATGAATATCAATATCGTGGATATCAATACCGTTGAAAGAAATCATGTCGCGAGGGATAATGTCATTGTACAAGCCAAGTAAAATGTTGATAAAGGTTGTTTTTCCAGCACCGTTCTTTCCGGACAAGCCATAAATTTTACCGGGTTGAAGCGAAAATGACACATTTTCATATAAAAAACGATTTTCATCAGAAAATGTAAAGGATAAATTCTTGCAGCTGACGGAAAGAGGTGGCGAAAACTTTTTGTGTCCAGAAGGTTCTTTACTTTTTGAAAGGATATCATGTATTCGTTGGCTGGAAACACGGGCGTTTTGATAACTTGAACCAAGATTTAAAAAGTAAAGTATTCCATTTTGAACTTGGGAAAAGTATGTGGAAAAGGTGATTAACAGTCCGATTGTGATTTTATCATTATAGACACACTGAGCGCCGACAATGAGAAGGATGAGTTGAGAGAGCAACGAAATGCTGCTTTGAAGTACCGAAATTAGATATTGGAGATAGGAATCGTTGACTTTGGCGGAAGTGAATTTAGCAAAAGAATCATCGACTCGTTTTCGAAAGGAGCTTTCAATAGAATTGGTTTTAATGAAATAGATAAACTCGAGCTGTTCGAACAACTTTGCAAAGAAGTTGCTTTCGCAAATCCGCAAATTCTTCCGAGTTGCATACAACTTCTTCTTTAAAACAAGGTAAAGAAGGGTGTACAAAATCGAAGAAATTACGATGATTAAGGACATTTCGATGTTCAATGAAAAACAGAGGAAAAGAACACAAAGAACATTGAGAATCTTTGTTGTAACAGTTAAGACTAAATCAATACAAAAAGCAATGATAGTATTCGTATCTTGGTTGACGGCTTGATTCAGCGCAGAAAGGTTTTGACTTTGGATATAAGAGTAAGGGAGATCTTGTATATGGAAAATGACATCGCAATTGAATTCTTTTCCCATAGAGAGTTCTATCTTTAGCTTCAAAACACTGCTAAAAACACCCATCGCGTGTGAAAGCAGAAAAAGAAGGAGAAGAACCTTACATTTGTGAAGAATAGGGAAAAGTGAATGACCGGATGAAATATCAGTGATGATATTTCCGGTTATGTAGGGAGAAACGATAGATACAGCAGTACCCAAAATGCTCAAGAGCACTAGTACTACAAGAACGTGACAATGCGCACGAAAATACTTTTCACACTGCTTGAACATTTTCGTTTTCCTTGCTGCGTGCCTTGATGACATTATCCGCCGTTATAAGCAGAAATTCTTCAAGGTGATCCTTGAATTCACTGCACCTGTCGGGCAACGATTGTACACGGCGATGTGGGCAACCACCCATGCAAATCGGAAGAACGGCACAGTCGCTACAGTCCGGATCATCAACAGCAGAGTACTGAATATAGGAGAACAGAGTGCTATTATACTCAATATTCGTGTTGATGTTGCCAACAGCCCGCTCAATATGACCAATGTCATCCCAGCATTTATAGAGAGAACCATCGGAGTCGATGACGAACACATTGTTGGAATCTGCACCACAGTAACATCTGACAGGTGTGGGATAAAAATTATTCCGTTGCAGATTTGCAGTTTCACCGTTGATCATTTTAATTCTGGCTTCAACGAATTCATCGGTGTTTAAGCACATAGAGGTGGTCGGATCTTCTTTACCAGTGCTGGTGATTTTTCCGAGGTATGGGAAAACCTTTTCACTCAAACCATTATCTTTTACCCACTCGAAAATTTCATGAACTTGATCGACATTGTGCCTGCCGGTATTGATGCGGAGAGATACCGATGGAATCACATCTTTGACATCAATCAAATTTTGAGTAATAACGTCGTAAGTGCCGCCACCATTAGCTAAAGGACGGCTGCAATCATGAATTTCCTTTCGACCATCCAAAGTGACTTGATATTGGTTTACATAAAGGGTATTCAGCTTTTCAACAACTGCGCAATTCAGCAAATAGCCGTTCGTTACAATTGTCGCACCGTAGGCAATGTCATTCTTCTTGCAGATGTCGATGAATTTTAAGGAAAGGCTTTCAATAATATCAAGTGCAAGGAGAGGCTCTCCACCATACCATGTTACTGTGAAACTCTCAAGATGAGGAGCTTCAGATTCAACAAATTTAACGATGGCCTCTTGAGTGGCTTCGGACATGGTAGATGCGCGAAGTACTGATCTTTCGTAGCAGTACACACACCGGAAATTGCAATTTGATGTGGCGGCAATTACTAGTGATAGATGTGAACGACTGTACCGAGAGCAAAGCTGCTCATACTTCAAAATAGCTTTTTCGTCAATGGAATCATCGATGAGAAATCCACCGGTTTTCAAGTCGTTCAAAAACGCCTCATCCGGGATTTCTTCGTGAGTCTGGCAATAATTTTCATACTGTTCGACTTTAGAACAATCAACGAGCGCAAGTGCGAGCGATTTTGCGTTGAACATCAATTTCTGTGAAGGATTGCTTGGAAAATCATAGATGCTGTTATATTGCGATACTTTCATAACTATACTCCTTGATATTTTATAATGCGCGAAGGTGGTTTTGTTCTACTCCCTTACCACAAGAAAGTCTACACTATGGTAACGAAAAACGGATTTTCTGTCATGAAAAGGCAACAAAAAAGGCATTGAGCCAGTAACTGAAAACTGGCTCAATGCCTTTCAACTAAGAAAAAGCTTTTATGATATCATGAAGGATTTTCATTTGCTGTGGTGAAAAATCTTTCCCGCGCTGACTTGGCGCTAAGAATTCCCTGCGTAAATCCTCCAAAATGATTTTCTGCGCAGGTTCAAGACCTGACAATGAAAGTGAATCGCTTTTTTCAAGACCAAGAAGTTCATCAGCAGAAATACCAAATAACATAGCAATGCTAGAAAGTACATCCAACGGGATTGCATGAGCATCGCTTTCATACCCGCTGATTGTTGAAACAGCTTTGTTCAATCGTTTGGCCAAGTCAGCTTGTGTCCAATTGCGGCTTTCGCGCAACGATTTGAGTTTTTCACCGAGATAATATTCCACTTTCGTCCACTCCTATCATTATAGAGTGTACTATTTGCGGTTTCGATATAACCGTATTATAATATTGTAAAAGTTCGATTATCTCGAAATACAATTGACTTTTAGAAAGGGCTGCATTATCTTGAGTGGCAAAAAGCTGGTCAGATTCTCTTGGAGGAAATTTGAAATGAATTTTTTGGTCTGTGATGATGAGATGAAGATTGTCGAGCAGGTATCGACCTTACTTCAAGAACATTGTATGGAAAACGGAATCCATGCGCAAATCCATGCATTTGATGATCCGTGCGCGATTAAAGACTATGATTCGTACGATATTGCATTTCTGGATATCGACATGGAGAAGCTAAATGGCATTAATCTGGCAAGAAAACTTCGGCAAGAAAATCCAGGAATCGTTATCATTTTTCTGACGAACTTCATCCAGTATGCGCCGGAAGGGTTTGAGGTACAGGCGTTTAGGTATCTTTTGAAAAGTGACATGCAGGAAAGACTGGTATCCTATTTTGAGGACGCAGTCAGGGAAGTGGTTCGGGAAAAACAAATCATTACGATCTCTGTCAATGCGGAATTGATCGATATCCCAGTGAGCCATATTCTGTATCTGGAATCAAACCTGCGAGTTGTTACGATGCATCTGATCAACGATGACCGAGAGGAATATCGATTTTATGGTAATATGACAGATTTGTCAGAAAAGCTGGAGGCTCTTGGATTCCTGCGAGTCCAAAAGTCCTTTTTGGTAAACATGGAGTATATAGAACAGCTCCAATACGAAAAAGTGAGCTTGTACGGTGGAATCGTTCTGCCTTCCAGTGCTAAAAATCACAAGACATTGAAACAGCAGTACCTGAAGTGGAGAGGGAAAAATCGATGGGCGATTTTTTGAGCATTCTTTATACCGTAGTTGATACGCTTTCGCTTATATTCTTTCTGGATGCGTTTGCCACCCGACGCTGGGATAATTGGAAATTCAAACTGGGCGTTGGGTGTTTTATTGCGCTGCTTTGTTGGGTGCTGCAGGTTCCGTTTGTATTCTTCGGGCGAGATCCGGCCATCAAAATCGGCATGATCATTTTGGCGTACACAATAAGCGCAAGGGTATTATACAAAGAGATTTCCAATTCCATGCTGTTGCTTTTGGTTTGCATAGAGTACCTTGTGACCTATTACCTGTCTTTTGGCCTTGGTATGATGGGCGCTTTCATCTGTGGGATGGACGGAGAGGCTTTTCGCTCAAACTTTCCACTTGCGATTGTCTATGGAGGAATCAATTATTCGGCAGAACTTTTTCTAACATTTACATTCCGAAAGGTCATGAGGCAAAGAAGGCTTTCGAAGAAGTCCAACAACCTGACTAGCGTACAATCATTGCTCTACTTTTTGTTTCCGAGTACATCGTTTGTGATGCTTGTACTTTTGCTGTACATGACAACTGGAAAGGACGCAAGCGAAGCGGTGGTCGCTGCTGCATGTGGGTCGATTTTTGCGGCCAATGTGGCGGTTCTGTATCTTTTGGAACGGATGGAAAAGACGGCTGAAAATCAGGAAAGAGTTTTGGCACTGGAACAACAGCTCCAGTTTCAGGCTAAAAATATGGAAGCGGCAAGTCAGCTCTATACGGCTCAACGCCATAAGGTGCACGACTTTCGGGCACACCTCAACATACTTCAAGGTCTTTTGCAAAATCAGGAGTACGATGCGGCAGAGCAATATCTGAATTCTGTGACTAAAGAACAAACAGATCGATTGTTCTTGGTCAATTCTCATCATTCGATTTTGGATGCGCTGTTCAATACGAAAGCAACCGAAGCAATCCGGAAGGGAATCGACATCGACTTTGAGCTGAATGATCTATCGACGCTTCCGTTTGACGTGTCCGATATGGTCGTTTTGTTCTCCAACCTGCTGGATAATGCAATTGAAGCATGTGAAAAAGTCGATGGTAATAGAGTGATTCGGGTCTCAGTTGTGTTAAAACGAAGCCTTTTGTTTTCCATCCGAAATACGACACTTCCGGTCAAGATAAAAAATGACACGATCCAGACAACGAAACCGAATGCAAGTCTTCATGGATTTGGACTTTCCAATATAAAACTTATTCTAAATAAATATCATGCAGACTTTGTCATGGACTACACAGATGGATGGTTTCAATTTACCGGAGAAATTGAAACATAGCCTATTTTGTGACATCGAAACCCGATTTTGTTACAAAATCATGGACGTAGAGAAGAATATAGTGTTTAAAACAAGTAAAAATGCTCTCGATGGTAGGAATCTCCAATGGATGAAGTTGCAAAAAAAATCGCAGATTTTTGTGTAAAGAACGAGCTTGTCGAACAGGGAATGTTTGAGTGGTGTGTGTACAGCATTGAAAAAAAACTAGTGACATTTTCCACATGGGTAGTATTGATTTCGATTGGTACTCGGTTGTTTGGATTCCGATGTACACTATGTTTTACTCTTGGATTTCTTGTACTACGCCGCAGGACAAATGGGTATCATGCGAAAACATATATTAAGTGTCTAATTGTATCTCTTCTTATCGAATGCGGTTCTATATTTGTAGTACAAAATATATCCATGGAAAGACTTGTATTCATCATTATTTTCTCAAATCTGACAATTTTCAAGTTTGCTCCTGTCAACAACGAACAAATCCATTTGACAGTAGACGAAATGAACGCAATGAAAAAGGAAATACGCAAGGTTCTCATCGGAATGGATATTCTATGCTTGCTGTGCATTTTTTGTCACACTAGAACAATGGGAAATGGATTAGTCGCTGCACTAGCAGCAGATGCAATAACACTAGTTGCGGCGGATTTACACAAAACCAAGGAACGGTGATTTTATGAAGTACAATACCAAAAAAGCAATTCAGACGACAATCAATGTTATGATTAGGCGAGATATGGAGGGATGGCCTCCAGACTGTATCGGCTGGACATATCAGCCGATACGTCCAGTTCCGCTGCAGAAAGAAGAAAATATACTCTACAAGAAAGTAGAAAAAACAAGTACGATTCCCTAAAGAGTTGGACGGAGTCTTCTTACTTCAACGCTAGAGCACCATTTCGTGAGCCAACACATTATTTCTTTCATCATGGATAGCAACAGGGATTTTCCCTTTTACTATCATGGAGGATTGCACCGTGCATTCTCCATGCTCCGCCCCATAACATTGCCATAATCGACAAAGGAAAGGACGAAGAAAAACTATGAAAAGAAGATTGATTGAGTACGAATCCAGTCCCGGCGAGCAACCGACCCGCCGCGAACGAATGTCTGCCTGCGCTCTGACCCCTTGGTGTGGCGATTGGTTGCTGCGCCGTTTGGTCGGAGGGCTGGCTTATGTACTTTGATGCTCACGCCACCGGAAAACGTATCCAAAAGGCCCGCAAAGCCCACGGGCTTACGCAAGAACAGTTTGCCATAAAGCTGAACATCAGTGACCGCCATTTGGGAAGAATCGAGAGGGGAGAATGTGCCGCTTCGATAGACCTGCTGGTAGAAGTGGCAGTATCTTTGAAAACCACACTGGACTTTTTGATTTGCGGCGTGACAGAAACTCCACGGGAAAGGGAGCTGAGCGCATTGATTGAAAAGCAACATCAGAACATCCAGAAATTCAAGATGACTATAAATAGTCTAATGGAAGAACTGGAGACATAAGCATTTTCCAGAGGAGTCGAGAAGCAATTCTCGACTCCTTTTTTTGCGCGAAACATCTAACGTGCCTACGAAAAACAGGACATAGCGTGTCCGATTTTTCTACAAAACAAAATGAAAAAAGCCTCAAAATAGGACGTAACGTGTCCTAAGAATGTGTTCGATTTTCAGGTACACTATGGTCACAGCAAGGGCAACACCCCAGACGGGGAGAACCCCAAAGCTGGAAGCCGTACCTTGAAAATTGAATATCATTCCCTCGGACAAAATAATGAAACTTCCGTAACTCGCGGCCCGGCCATAACGAAGGCGGGGTGGCTGAAGAAGCCAATGTGGAGTGTGGGTGCAAGTCCCCACTTACCGAGGTGTATTCCAAATCCAACGGGGGTCGAGGACAAATAGGTTGGAAAAACTTAAAGCAAAACTTCAAAGCCCACCACCGGGATTCTTCTGAACCTTGGCGGCGGGCTTTTTCCATACCGAACACTCACCCATACGAAACGGAGGAAATGATTATGAGCCGTAATTTTACTCGCAAGCCCGATGAATCGACCCTGACCACCCTCTGCCCGCACTGCCTGAGTGCTTTCCGTAATGCGCGCGGCATCCGTGTCCGCCGTGCTGATCCCTATCAGCTCACCAAGGAACCCTGCACCTACTGCCAGACCCGTTTTGGCTACGACTACTACATCCAGCCCGCCAGCCCGAAATCCACCTACTTTAAGAAGGGACGGTTTGATGATGAATCTGAATGCGCTTAAGATCGACCCGGAGTTTCAGGGCAAGATCCCG
>OGHO01002398.1_pt1 | contig 14698 bp, 8 predicted proteins | sample 1571421 | NCBI WGS metagenome assembly OGHO01 (sample SAMEA2581937, study PRJEB24529) | metagenome | biome: Human gut stool | place: China | collected 2011
TCTCTTGGGGGTGTAAGGGGGATATTCTCTTTCGAGAAAGAGAATATCCCCCTTTGTCGCGTCCCCACACGGTGTGGGGAACAACGATGCAGCGCTGCCGCGCTGCGATAAGATCCCCGCTGCGCGGGGAGGGCGCAAAAAAAGGCAGCCTTTCGGCTGCCTTTTTTAATCAACCGTGCGCATGAAGGACGTCGATCCCTTCTGGAATCTCACGTCCAGCTTTACGCGGTCCGCGCGCATATAGCTCGTGGTGTATTCATAGGTATGCCCGTTCTCGGTCGTGGTGCGGCGCTGATGGAAAAACGCCGCCGAGCCGGGCGCGCAGTGCAGAAGCTGCGCTTCGTGCGGCGCGAGCACGACGGCCTCATACGTGTCCGACGCGGAAAACGGGATGACGCCGACGTGGTAGAGGAGACTGTAGAAGCTGTGCGTCTCCAAAAGCTCGCGCGTCAGGTTCGGGTAGATGTACTCTGGGTAGTACGACGTCTCCAAGATGAGCGGCTCGCCGTCGACATTTCGCACGCGCGTGAAGCGATAGACCTTCACGCCCGGCTCAAGGCCCATGAGCGTCACGATCTTGGGAGAGGGCGTGATGACCGCGAAGTCGACCAGCGTGGACGACGGCGTTTTGCCCAGCTGGGAAATTTCCGTCGTGAACGAATACTGCACGCCCTTGCGGCGCGTGTTCGGGTCAGTGACGAACGTGCCCTTGCCGCGCTTGCGCACGACAAAGCCCTCTTCTTCCAGCGCGCCGATGGCCTGACGGACCGTGTTGCGGCTGATATCGTAAACGCGGCAGAGCTCGGCCTCGCTCGGCAGCAGGTCGCCGACCTTGAGCGCGCCGGAGGTGATGCTGCGCTTGATGATGCCCATCAGCTGGGAGTAGAGCGGAATTTCACTGTCAAGCGACAGCGGATTTTTGAGAATCGGATTGTGCTCCATGATGGGAACCTCCCGAGAAATACGTTTTGGAATATTCCCATCATACCACATATCTTTGAGATGTTCCAGTACTTTTTCCCGCACGCCGCTGAAAAACCGCAAAAAAAGGAGGGGGTAGCCCCTCCTTTTTAGGAATTGCGCATTACCAGCCGGTCCCGAGCTCTGTTCCGTACCAGCGGCCGTCGTCCCTGAGCTGGATGGTGCAGCAGCGGTAGAACTCATAGGCGTCCTTAGGCGCGGCGGGGTTCTCGCATTTGACGGTGTTGCCCGCCATGGCGCTTTGCAGCGCGTTGGCGCTCTCCGCCGTGAATTCCACCCTTACGGCAAAGCAGTAGGTGTTGTCGTCGATCTCGCCCGCCTTGCGCTTGGCCTGCGTGGTCTCCTCGGCGGGGGTTACCGTGACATTGAGCCATGTGAATTTATAGATGCTGCCGCTCGTCACCTCTTTCTGCGTCCCGTAATAGGCGTTCGCCCAGTTCTGCGCGGCCTCCTGCCACGAAAAGCTCTTCGACTGGGCGCGGACGTCGGAGGTGAGCATGTCGGAATACTCCGCCGTGTCGTACCACACGCGCATCAAGTCGTAAAGTGTGCGGCCATCATTGTCCACGATGCTGAAATCGCCGACCGCGCGGTAATAGCGTTCGCTTTTGCCCGACACATATTTGACGGTGTTCGTTCCCTTATAGAATATCAGGCACGTCGCCTGCGCGTTGTGCGGCCAGAGCTCGACAGAGTCCAGACCGTCGAGGTTTTTCGGCTTGTCGATGGGCTTGTATTCATAGCTGTCGAGCGCGACGGAATAGCCCGTCAAAAGGGGAGCATGGCTCCCGCTCTCGCCGCTGGCGGGGCAGAAGGCGAGAATGTCGACCGTGGCGGCATTCGACGCGAGCACAAGGTCGCTTTCAAATGTCGCTTCCTTGTCCGGCGTCTTGTTGTACCATGCGAGCATCGCGTCGAAGATCGTCGCATAGTCGCCGTAGCTGCTGACCTTGTAGTAGCGCGTATCGCCGTGCTGGTAGAGCATGAAATCCGAGCCCTCGTAGAAGGTAAAGCGCGCAGAATTGCTGAGGCTGAGGCAGAGGGCGAGGGGATTCCCGCCGCCGGGCGGAACAGCGCTGCCCGAGGGCGAGGACTCAGACGGATCGTACTCTTTATAATCGCACGTATCGAGCAGAACGGTCGGGGCGGCGTCCTTCGGATCGTGGCCGCCGACCGCCATGCCGTCGGTATTCAGACTGAGCCAGGACGCGCCGCCATTCGATGCAAGCTGAAGGTCGGCCTGAAATGCGGTATCGTCAGGCGCTGGATCGGAAGATTCGGAACCGTTGGGGGAACCATCCGTGAAAAGAATCTTTGACGTCCGGAAGCTGTTGACCATCGCCTGCAAGATGACGGCCTCGCCCTCAACGGCGCGGTCGCGGTTCCAGCCCCACTGATTCTCTTCCGTGCTGCCGTCGAACGTCCAGTGCGTTGTGACCTCGTAGCAGGTGCCGTCCGGCGCATCAAAGAGCGTGACAATTGTGTTGCTCATGCCCTCGTGCGTCACAAAGCGCCAGCCCGCGTCGGTCTTCTCGGCCTTTGCGCCGGTGCTTTCCCATTCCGCCTTCGCTTCGTCAAGGCTCTGCTCGAGCTTCTTTGCGTTGAAGTAGGAGCCGGTGTCGTAGCGGGAGTACCAGAACTCCGTCCCCGGATTGCACGCCCAGGCAGTGATCGGCGCATAGAAGTAGTAGCTGCCGTCGCCCGAAATGAGCCGCGCCTCGCACTGGTTGGCGCGGCCGTAGCCGTCCGTTGCCGCGTTCAGCAGGTTGGGAATGTACATCTTCGGCTCGTTGAGCCCCGCATAGTCGATATAGAAGTCGTGCAGGTAATACTTTTCCTCTCCGCTGTAGTTGCATCCGTCGTACCACAGTCCGTCGTTGCCGGTATAGGTGCCGATGACCTGATAGCCGGTCTTCTCGCCGTAGGTGTAGTGCAGGACGGTGAGATAGTGCGTCCAGTTCTCGTTGAGATATCCGTCATCCGTCAGCTCCTGCCCGCCGATGACGTCGATCTGCATGCCCGCCTCGTTCGTGGGCTTCATCTCATACTGGAAGTACCACAGCTCCAGCACCGTGCCGTCGGGGGAGAGGTTGCCGAGCGAATCTGCCTGCTCCAGCTGCGTCACGCGCACGTCGGCGACCGTGTCTTCGATCGCCTGAGAGCCGTAATTGCCATTTTCGGACGTGTAGTAGGTCATCGTGCCCTGCTTGAGGTCTTCCACGCACTTCGCGGCATAGTCGTCCATCGAGGCGTAGATCGGAACCGCCTTTTCTGCAAGACGGAATAGCGTGTGGAAGCAGTGCGGAGCGGTCTGCTTGCTGTCAGGATAATATCCCATTGCAAGATACAACGTGCCGTCTTTCTGCTGGAGCAGGCACAGATAATCCGTCAGGCCGTCCGGGGGAGAAGACGTCGTAAAACACCATGTGTTTGCGTTTTCACGGCGCAGTTTTGCCGCGCTCATATCGCTCTCCTGCCAGCCAGCAGGATTATCGGCGGCTTCAAAGGCGGAGCCGTCAAAATAGCTGTCAAAGTTTTCCTCGGTCATCTCAAAACTTCCCGCTGCCGTACAGTCCCATTTGTAGTGGTCGGTCCATGTGAGAGTCATGCTCTGCGCGTCCGACCGAAGCAATAACTCCGCATTCGCTGCGTTTTCACGGAAAGTATCGTCGGGCTCTACCCCTATGTATACGATATCGGCAATGGTATAGGATTTGCCGAACGGGTCGGACAACTCATTTTTATTGCCCCAGCTGACGGCGCAGCCCGCCGTGAGCGTCAGCGCCAGCACGAGGGCCACAATGCCGAGGCCGCGCTTTTTCTGCGCGCCCAGCACGTTTGTGATGCGCCGCTTCAGGCGCTCGACCGTGCCGCCGAAGCACGTCGTCGCGGGCAGCGCCCGCACGCTGGACTGCACGGCGGCGAGCAGTGTCCGGCTGTAAGCCGCGCGCTCGGGGAGTTCGAGCCCGTCGGTCGCCGCGCTGTCGCAGGCGAGCTCGATGTCCTCGTCCGCCTGACGCAGCATCAGATACACCACGGGGTTGAACCAGTGCATCGCGTTGGCCGCGAGCAGCACGAGCTTTAAGAGCATGTCGCGCCGCTTCAAATGGCACAGCTCATGGCGCAGGATGTAGCGCAGCTCCTGCACGTCGTAGCGCTCGTGGGGCAGGAGCAGCCGCGGGCGCAGCAGGCCCGTCACCGCGGGGGTGGAGATGGCCTCGCAGACGATCATCTCCGGCGCGCTCACGCCTAAGTCGCGCGCCGTGTCAGAGAGCATCGCGGCGTAGTCCGCGCGGGAGACGTCTCTCTTCCAGCGGCGCACCGTGCGGCGGAAGAGGGCGTAGGAGACACCCTGATACAGCAGGAACGCCGCCGCGCCCGCAAGATAGCCGTAGAACAGGATCGTCGTCACGGGGATGTAGCGCGTCGTCTTCTGCTCGGGATTCGTCACGGGGCGCTGGATGATCGTGTCGCGCACCTGTGCGGGGGACTGTCCGCTTTTTTCGGCCATGTCGCCAAACAGATTGTCGGTCGATTGGATGGCTGTCTTATCCGTGCCGACAAAGAGGGTGTAGTCTTTCGGCGGCGCGGCCTGCACCGGCGCGTTTTTTACCGAAAAATCGACCGGCAGCAGCAAAAATGCCGCCAGCGCCAGCCACAGCCAGCAGCGCGTTTTCGCGCGGTAGCGCTCGCGCCAGAGGGGTTTGAGTACCAGCATCGCCAGAATGGCGAGGGAACCTAACAGGGAAGTTTTCAACAGATTCAGCAGAAATGTTTCCATGGTGCGTCCTCCTTTTTATCGCCGTTTAACGGCTCATATCGTCCAAAAACTGCCGCAGCTCGTCGATCTCGCTCTGTTCGAGCGGCTGCTCGGCGTTCAGCGCCGCGACGAAGCTGCCGAGCGACCCGCCGTAGAGCCGCTTTAAAACGCTGCGGCTCTCGAACTCCAGGTATCTATCCTTTGAGACGAGCGGCGTGTACAAATTGTTCCGCCCCTCGCGGCGGCTCGAGAGGAATCCTTTTTCGCACAGGCGAGTAAGGTAGGTGTTGACGGTGTTGGCGCTCCAGCCGTGGCTCGCGAGCGCGCCGTCGAGATCGCCGCGGCTGACCTCGCCGCCGACGGCCCAGATGGCCTGCATCACGGCAAGCTCCGCGTCGGGCAGTCTCTTCTTATCTTCCATGGGTTGACCTCCTTAGATGATCTACTACATTTGTCGTTGATAACTATATACTACATATGTAGTAGTTTGTCAAGCGCCTTTTATGTCCTTTTTTGTTTTGCAGCGAAAATTGCAGAAAACAGGGGAAAGACATGACGGCAAATCGTCAAAATGAAAGATGCTGTTCAATTATTTGAATGAGTTCTTGCAAATCTTTCTGAAAATCGCTTGCTTTTGTGCAAAGCGCAAGGTATAATGAAGAAACCGTATGAAATCATTTGGCAATTCAATAAATAAAAATTTGAGAGGAGATCTTTATCATGGCAAAGTTCAAAGTTTACTACACCATCGAGCTCAACGAGGTGGCCACGCACATCTTCGAGTCCAACGACTTTGAAGTGAAGCTGTGCAGCCATAACGACGAGGAGACCTACGTCAAGGAGCTCGCCGAGTTCCAGCCCGACGCCATCATGTGCCGCACCGAGCCCATCACCGCCAAGATGATGGACACCTGCAAGAACCTCAAGGTCATCGGCAAGCAGGGCGCCGGCCTCGATAACATCGACATGGACCACGCCCACGCCAAGGACATCACCGTTGTCTACGCGCCTGCCGGCAACGCCAACGCCGTCGCCGAGCACGCCGTCATGCTGATGCTCATGTGCGCCAAGCGTTTCACCTATGTCGACCGTCAGTTCCGCGGCGGCAACTTCCTCGTCCGTATGGGCATGGAGCACACCTATGAGCTCGGCGGCAAGACCCTCGGTATGATCGGCTGCGGCCGTATCTCCCAGCTCGCCATGCAGAAGTGCAAGTACGGCTTCGGCATGAACGTCATCGGCTACGATCCGTACCTCACGCAGGACAAGATCGGCGATCTGTGCGAGCTGAAGGCCACCGCCAAGGAGGTCTGGGAGCAGGCCGACTTCGTGTCCGTGCATCTGCCTGTCGTTCCCTCCACCGAGCACTCCATCGGCCGTGAGCAGTTCAGCTGGATGAAGCCCACCGCTTCCTTCATCAACTGCGCGCGCGGCGCTCTGATCAAGGAGAACGAGCTTGTCGAGTGCCTGAAGGACGGCACGCTGTTCCAGGCCGGTCTCGACGTGTTCGAGCATGAGCCCATCCAGGAGTCCAGCCGCGAGCTGTTCAACCTCGACAACGTCATCATGACCCCGCACATGGCCGCCACCACCGAGCAGAGCGTTCTGAACTGCTGCACCTCCGTTGCCAACGACATCGTCGCCGTCTGCAACGGCCAGGAGCCCAAGGTCAAGGCCCAGAAGCCCAAGTTCTAAGTTATTTCTGTTTCGTAGAAACTACTTATTAAAAGGGACGCCTCGAAAGAGACGTCCCTTTTTTGCGCCCTTGGGCGCGGGGGGGCAGTCAGGCAGAGCTGCTGCTTTTTATTCCAACAGCGTGTGGAGACGCGGGAAAGGGGGCCATTGTCTCACGCGAGACAATGGCCCCCTTATCCCATGCAGCGCCAGCGGTGCTGCTTTCCCTGCGCCTTTGGGTGCAAAACGATCCCGTGGTGCAAGATATTCTTCATTCTTGTTAAATAGTTAACGAAATGAAAGAAAAAAATCAAAATCGCCTGCATTTTTCGCAACTTTGCAGTTGATTTTTCATTTTTCTGTGTGTATAATCAAAATCGAAGAAAATCGGATCTCATTCCGGATTTACAAATTTTAAAGGAGAAGTCAAATGAAAGAATTGTACGTCGTCAACTGCTGCCGTACCGCTGTCGGTTCCTTCGGCGGTTCCCTGAAGAACACCCCTGCCGCTCAGCTCGGCTCCATCGTCGTGAAGGAAGCCCTCAAGCGCGCGAATGTCGCTCCCGAGAATGTCGATGAGCTGATGTTCGGCTGCATCCTGACCGCCGGTCTCGGTCAGAACGTCGCCCGTCAGGTCGGCGTGGGCGCCGGTCTCCCCTATTCCGTCCCCGCCTATACCGTCGGTATGGTCTGCGGCTCCGGTATGAAGTCCGTCATTGAGGCTGGCCGCGCCATCCTCGCCGGCGACGCCGATATCGTCGTCTGCGGCGGCACCGAGAACATGAGCGCCGCTCCTTATGCTGCTCCCGACGCCCGCTGGGGCGCCCGCATGGGCGACAAGAAGCTTGTCGACACCATGATCAAGGACGGCCTGTGGGATGCGTTCAACAACTACCACATGGGCACCACCGCCGAGAACATCTGCGATGTTTGGGGCATCACCCGCGAAGAGCTCGACGCCTTCGGCGCTGCCTCCCAGCAGAAGACCGAGGCTGCTCAGGCTGCCGGCCGTTTTGACGATGAGATCGTTCCCGTCCCCGTGAAGGTCAAGAAGGAGATCGTCGAGTTCAAGAAGGATGAGTTCCCCCGCGCCGGTTCCACCGCCGAGGGTCTTGCCAAGCTGCGCGGCGCGTTCCCCGTCGGCCCCGAGGGCGTTGAGGACGAGATTGTCCACACCTTCGAGCCCACCGGCATCCACGAAGCCGATACCAAGAAGCACGTCCAGCGCGTCACCGCCGGTAACGCCTCCGGCATCAACGACGGCGCTGCCGCCATCGTCCTCGCTTCCGGCGAGGCCGTGAAGAAGTACAACCTCAAGCCCATGGCCAAGCTCGTCAGCTGGGGCCAGGGCGGCGTCGACCCGAAGATTATGGGTGTCGGCCCCGTGCCCGCTTCCCGTCAGGCCATGCAGAAGGCCGGCCTGACCATCGACGATATCGACCTCGTCGAGGCCAACGAAGCCTTCGCGGCCCAGTCTATCGCTGTTGCCCGTGAGCTCGGCTTCGACATGAGCAAGGTCAACGTCAACGGCGGCGCGATCTCCATCGGCCACCCCGTCGGCGCTTCCGGCGCTCGTATCATCGTCACCCTGCTGCACGAAATGCTCAAGCGCGACGACGCCAAGAAGGGTCTTGCCACCCTCTGCATCGGCGGCGGCCAGGGCGTTGCCACCATCTTCGAGAAGTGCTAAAGCACCGCTAACCCCTGAAAATAAAAAGGAGACCTCGAAAGAGGTCTCCTTTTTATTTTCTCCTCTGCACGGTGCAGGGAAAAAAGCAGTGCCCCTGCCGAGACGCAAAAAGGAAGCAGCCCTTTCGGGCTGCCCCTCACGCGCCCTCGCGGGCGCAAGCGCCGTACAGTGCGCCGCGCTGCGATTTAACCCTCCGCCTGCGCGGCGACGATCGCCTCGTAGATCGTCTGCGGGTCGAGCTTATCATAGTCCGCGCTCGTCGCCATCGCGGCGGCGTCGACCTGCTCGGCGATGAAGTTCGTGAAGTACTCCTCGCGCACCTCGTCGGCTGCGGCGGACTTGTCGAGCGGCAGGCGGAGCAGGATGTGATAGCCGAGGCTGGATTCGACGACTTCACTCACCTCGCCTTCGGAAAGCGCGTAGGCGGCGTCTTCAAACTCCTGCACCATCGAGCCGGTCGTGAAGGTGTAGCCCGTGGGATAGGTCTCGCGGCCGGGGTCCTCGCTGTACTCGTCGGCGAGCTCGGCAAAGTAGGAGGCGATGTCGTCGCCGGTGTAGGAATTGAGCTTTTCGACGAGCTCCTCAGCGAGCGCTTTCTTTTCGGCCTTCTGCTCGTCGGTGAGGGCTTCGCCGGTCGTCATGTCCTTCGTCGCAAGCAGGATGTGGTCCGCCGTGATGTAGCCCTGCTCGGCTGCGTAGACGGCGAGCTCCTCGTCGGCGGCGTAGAGCGCGCTGCCCTCGGTATTGTAGAGCTCATAGAGATTCTGATACAGGTAGTTCGAGCGCGCGACGCGGTCATAGGTCTCGCGGCGCATGCCGAGCTTGGCGATCTCGGCCTCAAAAGCTTCCTCGCTGCCGTACTGGTCAATGTAGCTCTGGTCGCTCTCGGCCATGGCGGCCTCCTGCTCGGCGGTAAGCGTCACGCCGTACTTGCTGGCGAGATTTTCAAGCACCAAGTGCTGCTTGACGGACGAGAGCACGCTTGCTTTCACATAGTCGGCGACACTCATGCCGTCGGAGAGGGTGTCGTCCCAGTTGATGGACGAGCCGGTGTAATACTGCATGTAGCTGTTGAGATACGACACGTCGTAGCCGATCCAGTATGCGACAAGGTCGGCGCTCGCGCCGTTGCCGTTCAGGCTTGCGACGATCGCGTCGGGCGCGACGCCGGTCGCTTCGTAGCAGAGACCTTCCTGCATCGTGCCGGAGGTGAAGCCGTTCGAGGGCGAGAGCGACACGACGGCAAAGGTGAGCGCCGCGGTGATGGCCGCCGCGCCAAGGAACGAAAGCAATCTCTTCTTGATCATAGTGTTACCTCTTTTTCGTTTTCTTCCTTATTCACACGCAGGTCTCCGACCAGCGTCAAGGCTGTATCCAATGCGTCCTCGCCCAGCGAAAGACGCAGCAGGAGCTTCGGCTCCGTCCCCGTGGCGGAGAGCGTGAGCCGGCGGCGGTTCTTCGGCAGTGAGCAGAGGGCCATCACGGCCTCCACGGGGACTGCCTCGGACGCGGCAAAGGTGAAGGTGATCTCGCTGCCGCGCTGCGAGATATCGCTCACACCGATCTGCACGGCCTCCGCGCGCAAAAGCGCGACGTCCATGAGCTTGAGGACCGGCTGGGGCGGCTCGCCGTAGCGGTCGATGAGCTCGTCGAGCAGCTCCTGCGACTGCTCGGCGGTGCGCAGCGCCGCGATGCGGCGGTAGATATCCATGCGCTGCTCGCCCGAGGGAATGTAGCTCTCCGGCAGGTTGGCCGAGACTGTGAGGTCTGCCGAGCATTCGGTGCGCTGCGGCGCTTTTTCGCCGCGCTGCTCGAGTACGGCCTCTTCCAGGAGCTGCAAGTACATATCGTAGCCGACGCTCATCATGTAGCCCGACTGCTCGGGGCCGAGCAAATTGCCCGCGCCGCGAATCTCAAGGTCGCGCATCGCGATGCGGAAGCCCGAGCCGAACTCTGCGTATTCGCGGATGGCCGTCAGGCGCTTGGCCGCAACCTCGGTGAGGATCTTGCCCGCGCGGTAGGTCATATAGGCATACGCCCGACGCGCGCTGCGGCCGATGCGGCCGCGTATCTGGTGCAGCTGGGCGAGGCCGAGGCGGTCGGCGTCCTCGATGATGAGGGTGTTGACATTCGGAATGTCGATGCCCGTCTCGATGATCGTCGTGCAGACGAGCACCTGAATTTCTCCGTCCGAGAGTTGCTGCATCACGGACGACAGGCCCTTTTCGTCCATCTTGCCGTGCGCGACGCCGATGGCGACGTCGTCGCCGAGGAGCTTTTTGAGTGTCGCGGCGCAGCGGTCGATGGTCTCGACGCGGTTGTGCATGTAGTAGACCTGCCCGCCGCGCGCGAGCTCGCGCCGGATGGCGTCGGCGATGGCGCTCCAGTTATGCTCGAGCACATATGTCTGCACCGGCTGGCGGTCGACGGGCGGGACCTCGATGGTCGACATGTCGCGGATGCCCGAAAGCGCCATGTTGAGCGTTCTGGGGATGGGCGTTGCCGAGAGCGTCAGCGTGTCGACCTGACGCGAGAGCTCCTTGAGCTTTTCCTTGTGCGTTACGCCGAAGCGCTGCTCCTCGTCGATGATGAGAAGGCCAAGGTCCTTGAAGTGCAAACTCTTTTGCAGCAGCGAGTGCGTGCCAATGAGTAAGTCGATCTTTCCCGCGGCGGCATCCTGCAAAATTTGCTTCTTCTGCGCCGGCGTTTTGAAGCGCGAGAGCACTTCGATGCGCACGGGGAACGAGCGGAAGCGGTTCAGCGCCGTCGCGTAGTGCTGCTGGGCGAGCACGGTGGTCGGCACTAAGATGGCCGCCTGCTTGCCGTCGAGCACGCACTTCATCACGGCGCGCAGCGCGACCTCAGTCTTGCCGTAGCCGACGTCGCCGCAGAGCAGGCGGTCCATCGGCGTACTGCGCTCCATGTCGGCCTTGATCTCGGCGATGGCGCGGAGTTGATCGTCGGTCTCTTCGTAGTCGAAGGCCTCTTCAAATTCCTTCTGCCACGGGGAGTCGGGCGAGAAGGCGAAGCCCGGACGGCGCTGGCGCTCGGCATAGAGCGCGATGAGCCCTTTGGCGAGGTCCTTTGCCGCGGCGCGCGCCTTCGTCTTCGCGCGCGACCAGTCCGTGCCGCCGAGCTTACTGAGCTTCGTGCGTATTTGGCCGTCCTCGTCCTCGCCATGGCCGCCGATGTATTTCGACACCATGTCGAGCTGCGTCGCGGGGACGTATAAGCTGTCGTTGCCCGCGTAGCAGATCTTGATATAGTCCTTGTCCACGCCGTCGACGCGCATGCGCTCGATGCCCGCAAAGCGGCCGATGCCGTGGTGGACATGCACGACGAGATCGCCGGGGGAGAGGTCTTCATAGGAGCGCAGCGCGGCGCGGGCCGACGTCTCTTTCTTCGGCCGCGCCTTTGCGCGCTTGCCGGAGAGGGGAGAGGTCAGCTGGCCCTCGGTCAGGATGACGAGCTTTAATTGTGGATATTCGCTGCCCGCGCTCAGCGCGCCGAGGCCGATGACGGTCTCGTGCGGGGCGGGGAGGCGGTCGTTTTTCAAGTTGAGCTGCGCGCGGATGTTCCGCTCTTCCAAAAGGCGCCGGAAGTTTTTCGCGCGCGTTTCGTTGCCGCAGAGAACGAGCACGCCGCAGCCTGCGCCAAGATACCGCTCCATGTCGCCCGCGGCGGTCTCCAGGCTGCCGCCATACGACGGCAGCGATCGCGCGTTCATGCTGAGGATGGCCCTCGGCGGCAGCAGATTGCGCGACGTGGGGAGCGAATCGAGCAGCAGCACGGGGAACGCGCCCATGCGATGGCTCAATGCCTCCTGACTCAGCGCGAGCGCGGCAAATTCGCCGCACAAAACGCCCTCTTCGATGAGGGGCTTCACGTCCTCGGAGAGCTCCCAGTGGTAGTTCTTGCTGCGTTCCAAAACGCGCATGCCGTCGCTGACGGCAATCAGCGTGTCGGGTGAAAGATAGTCGAGCGCGCAGACTTCGTCGGGGTAGCACGCGGCGAGATACCGGTCCATGCCGCCGAGCGGCAGGTCGTTACGAAGGCGCTCGATGTCGCTGCGCAGCGTTTGGACGATGGGGCTGTCCTCGGCCTTTTTCGCGATCTTCTGCGCGGCGCGCCCAAGGCGCTCGAGCATTTTTTCGCGCCCGCCGTCCGAGAGGGCGGGCAGCACCTCCGCCGCGGGCAGGACGGTCAGGGATTTGACGTTCTGCGTGCGGCGCTGGGTCGTCACGTCGAATTCGCCCATCGCGTCGACCTCGTCGTCGAAGAATTCGACGCGCACGGGCGCGCTCAGCGGCGACCAGACGTCGAGAATGCCGCCGCGCAGCGCGAACTGGCCGACGCCCTCGACCGTTTCCGCGCGCGTGTAGCCGCTTTCGACAAGCTTTTTCGAGAGCGCGTTCAGGTCAAAGCGGTCGCCGAGCGAAATGTCCGTCACCGCGCCGCGCAGCGCGTCGGGCGGGAGCGTTCGCTGCATCAGGCCGTCGACCGTCGCGACCAGGATCGGCGCTTTTCCGGCGGCAAGGCTGCACAGCGAGCCGATGCGCTGCTGCTCCCAGCCGTGGGAGGCGAACACGCGGTCGCGCAGCTGCCATTCGCGCGCGAACAGCAGGCTCACGTCCTCGCCGAGCAGCTCGTGCAGGTCGCCCGCCATGCGGTTTGCCTCGTTTTCATCCGCGCAGACGATCAAAAGCGGGCGCTGTGTCTTGTGCCGCACGGCAGCGGCAAGCTGCGCGCGGTGCACACCCGAAAGGCCCGACACGGCGATGGGCGATGTGCCCGCGTCGAGCGAGAGCAGCAGCTCGCGCACCTCGGGAAGAGAAACGAGCGCTTCGTTGAGTTTGTTCATCCCCTGCGCCATGCCGTATCCCTCCTCCCGCAGCGCGCAAAAGGGCAGATCCGCCGCAGCCGCGGCGGGTCATGCCCGTGGTCGTCAGTCATTTTATTATATAGGCTTTTGCCCAAAAGTCTATGTCGATTTTTTAAATTTTGGCGGCAAAAAACGCTCAGCCGTTGAAGCGGTTCTGCGCAGCGCTCACGCCGTCGGTGATGATGCACTCCGCCGCGCCGAGCGCGCGGTCGAGCACACCGTCGATGACCTTGCGCTCATTGGCCGTGAACGGGCCGATGACCCAGTCGACAATGTCGTGCTCCGGCGCGCCGACGCCGACCTTGACGCGCGGGAAAGCGTCGGTGCCGAGGTGCGCGATGATGTTCTTGAGGCCGTTGTGTCCGCCTGCGCTGCCGCTGCCGCGCACGCGGAGCTTGCCGAGCGGGAGCGAAATATCGTCGGAGATGACGATGACGTGGTCGGCGGGAATTTTATAGAAACGCGCCGCCTCGCCCACAGCCTCGCCGGAGAGGTTCATGTAGGTCTGCGGCATCATCAAAAGCACATTCACCCCGCCAAATTCGATGACTTCCGTCAGCGCGCGGAAGCGCAGGCGGTTGCAGCGCAGATCGCGCTTGTCGATCAGGCGCTCCGCGGCCATGAAGCCGATGTTGTGGCGGGTGTTTTCATACTGCTTGCCGTAGTTGCCCAAACAGACGAGCAGCCATTCCGGCGGGCCGGATTTTTTGAAAATCATGAAAATGTTCCTCACTTTTTGCGCCCGTGAGGGCGCGGATGCTTTTTCGCACAGGTGCGAAAGGCTTTGCGGCACATGTGCCGCGTGATGCGACCCCCATTTTCTTTCCCGAGAAAGAAAACGGGCGTCGCCCGTCCAAAAGAAAGGCGTTTGCATTGGCAGTTTGAGGCTTGAAGAGCTGCACACGCTGCGCAATGTAAGTGCGGTGTACATGGCTTCGCCATGAATCTTCTGCAAGTCGTTACAGATATCAACCGCGCCTTACTGTCGTGAGGCGCGAGTGACGTTTGCTCGGCGGCGGACTGCGTGCGAAATAGCGGCATTGCTGCGCTCGCCGCATTGAGGAGTGCCACGGTAGACGGAAATTAAGTTGTACTCCTACAAGATGGGCAGAGCGGCAGCGGACAATAGAAGCAGAGGCAAGTCGTATAGCAGAACCAATGGCGGTGAGCGTCAGCAATACCGCCACGCAGGCAGTTGCATTCCGGAGGCAAAAAGCCCCTTCGAGCTCCAGACTGCCAATCTAATCCCTTTCTCTTGGGGGTCAAAGGGGGATATTCTCTTTCCGAGGAAAGAGAATATCCCCCTTATCCGTGTCCCCACTTAAGGTGGGGGACAAAATCGTTTTAACGAATTAGTTAAACAGTTTCGCGATAGAAATTTCCTGATATGTGCGCTCGATCGCTTCGGCGAACATCGGCGCAACGGTCAGGTACTTGATGCGGGACTTGGCGAGCTCCTCTTCGCCGGCAGGGGCGGGGATGGTGTCGAGCAGGGCCAGCTCTTCGATGCTGCTCGCGGCCAGGCGCTCGAGCGCGGGGCCGGAGAGAACGCCGTGGGACGCGCAGGCGTAGACCTTCTTCGCGCCGCCGACCTCAACGATGGCCTTGGCCGCGTTGCAGAGAGAGCCTGCGGTATCGACCATATCGTCGAAGAGGATGCACTCCTTGCCCTCAACGTCGCCGATGACGTTCATGACCTCGCACTGGTTGG
>OGHO01002413.1_pt1 | contig 14629 bp, 10 predicted proteins | sample 1571421 | NCBI WGS metagenome assembly OGHO01 (sample SAMEA2581937, study PRJEB24529) | metagenome | biome: Human gut stool | place: China | collected 2011
TGTCTGCGTTTCTCTAACGCGGTGCAAAGATAGATATTATCTTTAAATCTCCAAAAGATTCTGCTACTTTTTTTTATAAAAAAGATATTCTTTTATTCCCCGATTATGCTTGCTGAAGAGGGATCGCGCATCATTTGCAAAGATTCTCAGAGAGTTACGTGCATTTACGGAAATGGAGTCAGTGGGGAAATTAATTGGTAGTAATTGATGATTCTTTTTTCCTGATTGAGCGGGACGGGCTGTCCATACCAGGCTATATTCGCAATGGTTGAGTCGGGTGGTACTATCTTTTACTAATTCCATTTTTACCATCAGGCCGCCATCCGTGCGACGGGCGGACATATTGGAAATATAATTCCCCAGTGAATATACTACCAGATGCTTCCCGTTTGTCAGACTGTCTTTGCGAATTTCGATAGGCTGCACAACATGAGGATGACAACCGATTATGTGATTTACTCCTTTTCGAAGCAGCCAATCGGTCAGAAACTTCTGTTCTTTGTCAGGGAGTGACTGGTATTCGATTCCCCAATGCATACAAGCAATAATTGCATCGGGGTTCATTGTTTTACTTGCTTCGATATCTTTGGATATAATGGTCGTATCAGTATAATTAACGATGTTGGGCGGAGTGACAGGGATTCCGTTTGTTCCGTATGTATAGTTGAGTATGGCAATGCGGAAGCCTTTTTTTTCTAATAAAAGAGGGTATTTATTTTCACGCTCTTCAGCGTTGAGGTACGTTCCGGCGTGTGGAATTTTTAAGGAGTCTATTAATTGTATAGTGCGTTCCAAGCCTTTTCTGCCACGGTCGAGACTATGGTTATTGGCGGTTATCAGTACATTGAATCCGGCATTATGGATAGCGGTCAGATATTCATCGGGAGCGCTGAAAGCGGGATAGCCTTTGTACGGTTTTCCTCCGAGAGTAACTTCCAGATTAGCTATGGCAAAGTCAGCACTTTGAATTTCGTCTTTGACATATTCAAAATAGCTGGAATAATCGTAGCCTCCTGTCGCAGTACGTGCAGCGTTAATTTGTCCTTGATGCTGCATAAGATCCCCTGCAAAAAGAAGCGAAAGGGTGTCTGTTTGCAGGCTGTCAGTTGTCAGTATCTGTGTGGTAGTATCATTTTCTTGCGCTTTGCTGATACAAGAGAATTGTGTAACCAGAAGAAGGGATACTAATAGTTTTTTCATACGTTCAAGAGGATTATAATGTCTTTTCGAGAATGATTGTTACTTAGGCAGGAAACGGACATAATAAGAGAGGGAGAGTCGTAATTGTTTTCATAACTGTCAGATTAAGGGAAGGAAAAGGACAGTGAAACACATTTCACTGTCCTTCAATATTCTACTTGTAAATAGCTTTTTTACCGGCTAAAAGTGTATTTTTCATTAATGATACAATCGTCATCGGACCCACGCCGCCCGGTACGGGAGTGATGAATGAGCACTTAGGCGCTACCTCATCAAACTTCACATCGCCTGTCAGCTTGAAGCCGGATTTTTTGCTGGCGTCCGGAACACGGGTAGTACCTACGTCGATTACTACTGCACCTTCTTTTACCATTTCTTCTTTCACGAAGTTGGGTTGTCCCAAAGCAGCGATAATAATATCTGCTTCCTGACATTCTTTTACCAGGTCTTTGCTGCGGCTATGGCATACAGTGACGGTTGCATCTCCCGGGTACGCTTTCTGCATCATCAGTGAAGCCATCGGTTTGCCGACAATATTGCTGCGGCCGAGTACAACACATTTCTTTCCCGACGTCTCTATCTCATAGCGTTTCAGCAGTTCAAGAATACCGTTCGGGGTGGCGGATACATAGCAGGGAAGTCCGATAGACATGCGTCCCACGTTGATAGGGTGGAATCCGTCTACATCTTTACGATAGTCGATCGTTTCGATAACTTTCTGTTCGGAGATATGTTTGGGTAACGGGAGCTGTACGATAAATCCATCTACGTCGTCGTCATTGTTTAGTTCGCGTACTTTGGCGAGTAGTTCTTCTTCGGTCACGTCACTTTCGTAACGGATGAGGGAGGATTTGAATCCACATACTTCGCAGGCTTTTACTTTGGCGGCTACATACGTTTCGCTGCCACCATCATGTCCTACAAGGATTGCTGCCAGATGCGGGCGTTTGCCGCCACGAGCAACAATTTCGGCTACTTCGGCTGCAATCTCTTGTTTCACTTGTTCGGAAATGGCTTTTCCGTCTATCAGAGTCATATTTTCAGAGTATTTATTGGTGATGGACAAAAGTAAAATAAATAACTGAACTCTCCAAAAGGAATGGACTTTTTGTGGAGAGGGGACAGCGGAACATATTGGAATGCGAGTAGGAAAGAAGGTAAAAAGTACAAGGGAAAGCTCTGATTTTCAGGCAAGAAAAACAGAGCCTCTGTTTAGGTGAAACGGAGGCTCTGTTTACATCAATCAGAGGCTCTGTTCGGGTGAAATGGAGCCTCTGTTTGGTCTTGTCAGATCATGTTCTTATTTGTCAGCAATTTGCCTTTATACTCTCCGGTCAATGTACGGAGGAAGGCGACAATCTTATCTACTTCCGGTTGTGGTAGGTCGATGCCTAACTGATATTTGGCCATGGCGCGAACCGCATCATCCATAGTAGCCATGCTGCCGTCGTGGAAATAAGGAGCGGTCAGTTCAATATTTCTCAATCCTGGCACTTTGAAGCGGTGACGGTCACGCTCTGCTTTTGTCTGCTTGAATCGTCCGTTGTCTTCTTCAGTCATTTCTGCCTGACGGTCTGCGAAATAATCATGCTGTACACCGATCAGTTCATAAGATTGTCCTCCGAGGATTTCTCCCACATGACAAGTCGCACAGTCATATTTCTTGAAAAGGTCGTATCCGGCGATTTCATCTGCGGTGATGGCATCTTTCTGTCCTTTCAGATAACGGTCGAAACGTGAATTAGGAGTCAGCAATGTCTTTTCGAACTCCTGAATAGCATTTGTGATATTCTTTTCGTTCAATCCGTCGGGATATACTTCGTTGAATGCCACTACGAAATTCTTGTCTTCTGCCAGTTTGCTGATGATCTGATCGAATGACTCGCAAGCCATTTCTACCGGATTCAATGGAGGGCCGGCAGCTTGTTCTGCCAGAGTTCCGGCACGTCCGTCCCAGAATTGAACAAAGTTATAGGCAGCATTGTATACGGTCGGGGCATTGATGCCGCCCAACTGACCGCCTACTCCTTCAGAATACTGCTTGTTGTCAACGCCACCGGTATCCAGACCATGACAGCTGGCACATGAAACGGTGTTGTCTGCCGATAAGCGGGTGTCGTGATACAACAGATTTCCTAAGACCACTTTGCGTACATCGACTGAGATCGAGTCGGCAATAGGACGAATCGGTTCGTTAATGAAATCAGGTGCTACTGCCACATCGGTATACAGTCCCATGCGGTGATGTTTTACCCAGCTCAGTGCTACCTCTTTCTTTGCATCATTGAAAGAAGCTCCCCAATGTACAAGGTAATACTTTGCCTGCGGCATCTTTCCGTCGAGGATTACTTTTTCTACTTTAGCCAGATCAACCGGATTGAGAGGGCGTCCTTCCTTCATGTCTTTCTCCATCTGAGTCATGTCGAAAGCGCGATAGGCTTTGCTCACGTCTTCCATTACAATTTTTCCGGCTACAGGCATATTTGCATAGAACGGTAGTTCCGGCGTCGAGGTATGGCATCTCAGGCATCCTGCATCCGTAATAATCTGTTGCATCTGCACGTTTGCTTCCAAATCGGCAGAAGGCACCCGATGCATCAGTCGGTAAATGACTACCAATGCCGCCACGACTACCAATAATGCTACGATTAGTTTTGTACTTCTCTTCATTTCACATTTGTTTTTTGAGGTTAGTTATTACGATTATATAAATGTACGCTTTGTTGGGCCGCCGGCAGGTAATTGACTCCATACCAGCACATTTGTAAAGCAAGGAAGGAGACTATGAGCAGGGCATAGAGTGTTTTCCGTCCGGTTCTTCTGAACAGGCGGAGGTGGATGTAGAGCAAATATCCCATCCAGGTGATGGCTGCCCAAGTTTCTTTGGGGTCCCAGCTCCAGTAGTTTCCCCAAGCCTCCTTTGCCCAGAGAGAACCTAGCAGCATACCGATGGAAAGAAAAGCGACGCCTGCGTAGACCAGATTGTCTGCTGTATGCAGGTATTCTTCTTTATGACGGAACAGTCCGGTCAGGGCGATGATGAAAGCACATCCCAGAACGGAATAAGAGAACATATATACGGTTACATGCGGGATGAACCATACACTTTGCAGCGCCGGCATCAATGACTGATCGTGTATCTCGGGCTTCATCAAATTAATGATCACAAAAACTGTAGAAAGTAACGTCGAGAAAGAGAGAATCCAGCGATACTTCCATCTGATATAGGTTAGCAATCCTGCTATTCCCATAAAGAATGAATACCACAATCGGGTTTCTCCCATAGTGCGTAATGGAGGGCGCTGGAGGAATATCCATAATCCGGCAATAAATATTCCCAATATAATAATGCCGCCGGAAGTAAAAACGATTGCCACCTTACTCTTCGATGATGAACGAAGGGCAAATACAGCTCCTGCCAACCATAAGCAGATGGATACTGCTGCAAATACATAGAAGTTATCCCAGTTTATCATACGCTTTAGCTCCGTTTATAAATAAAAGAACTGCTCCTGCAAGCATCATCAGAATACCCGCTACCATCACATATTTCCAGGGCTGTTTTACGACCTGTAGAATGCAGTAATTGCTTTCGTTGCCTTTTGTTACGTCGTATCCGGTGAGGTAGACGTCTTCCCCCAGTCGGTAGGAATAGGGATGGTTTACTTCCAGCAGAACGTTCTCATTCCCCAAACGTACATTGGCGGAAAAGCGGGAAGGACGTCCGTTCGGGTAATATTCTACAGCGAACGAATTGAGTTCCATATCATAATCTAAATAGTAAGATGTGCCATTCATGTCGAATGCCTCATGCGTTGGTTCACCTTTATATAAAGGTACGCGTAGTGTCCGTGTGTCACTGCTACCTAGAAATCCGGCAAACAGAGCCAGCCATAAACCTGCATGATTCAGAATAAAGCGCCAGCGTGCTTGTTTGCGATGCCGACAGGCGTGGATGGTGATCATTGCCAGATTGCTTAATAATAATAAGAGTATAGAAATGAATATCCATGAAGTCATGAAATTGTAACATCCCAATGAGGCTGATATTCCATTGCGCATTTCGGCTTCCGGTTCAGATAGCTGGGGGAAAAGTCCTATGATCAGGCAACCACCGATAAACAGACTGATAGATAAAACGCTGGCTTTGGATGAACCGAGAAAACGGGTGGTTCTTAGATTATTATATTCTTTATATAGTATCCATAACAGGAAAAGCCAGATCGCTGCAAAGATGATATTCAGCGGAAAGGCGAGAAAAGAAACAGGAAAGTTTCCTGTGGACAGCTGCATGGCTGCTGCTAATAAAATGTAACCTACTACATATACATAGTACATATTCGTGCTTCTGTTTTGTTATCTTTTGCAAAGTAAAGAAATAAAAATGAATATTCACATAAAATCTTTATAAAATTGTAATCATTACAAGTGGATAATGATATTAATATGAATTTAGGATAATCCTTCAGTGTAGTTGTTGGTGAAAGGAGAGAGGATATGAAAGCTAAAGCTACGCTTTACAAGGTATAAAGCTATGCTTTTCACTTCCTAAAGCATAGCTTTATACCTTGTAAAACGCAGTGTTTTATATTGGGCTTACTATAGCGGGAGTAATCACTACAAGAGGTAGTGAAAAGTGGGAACTTGTAGAATTGAAGCTGTCTGATAAAAAGCTGATTAATATGAGAAAGTGGATTCTGTGATAACAAAAACAAAGGAGGAAGCTCAAGCCTCCTCCTTCTATCTGAAACAGAATAAAATTCTTTTTATTTTCTCATTTTTGGCATCATCTTGCCCATTTTGCTGCTGGTCACCATCTTCATCATTTTGCGAGTCTGGTCGAACTGTTTCAGCAAACGGTTTACTTCCTGAATCGTTGTTCCGCTACCTTTAGCGATACGTGTACGGCGTGAGCCGTTCAGTAATTCCGGATTGGAACGTTCTGCCGGAGTCATGGAGTAGATGATCGCTTCGATGCTCTTGAAAGCATTGTCGTCGATATCGATATCTTTGATAGCTTTGCCTACGCCCGGGATCATGGATGCAAGTTCTTTCAGATTACCCATCTTCTTGATCTGGGCAATCTGGCTGAGGAAGTCGTTGAAGTCGAACTGATTCTTGGCAATCTTCTTTTGCAGACGTTTGGCCTCTTCTTCGTCATACTGTTCCTGAGCACGTTCTACCAGTGAAACGATGTCACCCATACCGAGGATACGGTCTGCCATACGTGCCGGGTGGAACTGGTCGATAGCATCCAGCTTTTCACCTGTACCCACAAATTTAATCGGCTTGTTGACTACCGAACGGATAGAAAGGGCCGCACCACCACGGGTGTCACCATCCAGTTTGGTCAGTACCACACCGTTGAAGTCCAGGCGTTCGTTAAATTCTTTGGCTGTATTGACGGCATCCTGTCCTGTCATGGAGTCTACCACGAACAGAATTTCGTCCGGATTGATTGCTTCCTTGATAGCGGTGATCTCGTTCATCATCTGTTCGTCTACGGCCAGACGTCCGGCTGTATCGACGATTACGAGGTCATATCCTTTGGCTTTAGCTTCTTGAATGGCGTGTTGTGCAATCTCTACCGGATTTTTGCTGTCCAGTTCTGAGTACATCGGCACTTCAATTTGTTCTGCCAATACACGCAACTGTTCGATAGCTGCCGGACGGTAAACGTCACAAGCTACCAGTAATGGTTTGCGATTCTTCTTTGTTTTCAGCATGCGTGCCAACTTACCGGAGAAAGTAGTCTTACCCGAACCTTGCAGACCTGACATCAGGATTACTGCCGGACGGGATTCGAGGTTGATTTCTACCGTCTCGCCACCCATCAACTGGGTTAGTTCGTCGTGCACAATCTTCACCATCAACTGGCTTGGCTTCACAGCCGTAAGTACATTCTGACCGATGGCTTTTTCCTTCACCGTGTCAGTGAAAGTTTTTGCAACCTTGTAGTTAACGTCGGCATCAAGCAATGCCTTACGTACATCTTTCAGCGTCTCCGCCACGTTAATTTCGGTGATTTTGCCTTCACCTTTCAGAATCTTGAATGACCGTTCTAGTCTTTCACTTAAATTATCGAACATAGTTATTTAATTACGAATTAATATTTTGAGCCTGCAAATGTACAAAAATCTCTTGTATTTATATCTTTTTATTCTGCCATTTTGCTTTTTTGAGGTAAATATAGCTTGTTATCAACAGCAAGGTATAGTACAGAATCTCAATCGTAAAGCAGATTTCAATCGGTGCTTTGAGCCACATTCCGACGAAAACGATGTAGGAACCGTAAATGGCAATCGTGATGGTTTCGAGCAACAGGGCTGCCTGCGTATTTCCTGTTCCGGAGATGCCGTTGAATACGACATTGGCTACTGATGCAATGAGCATGGCGCAGCAGATAACGTATACCGAAGGTACGGACTCGGTGATTAACGCTGCTTCGCTGGTATATACGGAGAGGAGGAACTGAGGAAACAAAACCGACAATCCCACCAGTCCTAGCATGATGAAGAACGAGAATCGGGCTATTTTATTGATAAGCGGCATGACGTATTGGATACCTCCTGCGCCGATGGCATTGCTGACAAGGCTGTTGGTCGTTGTTGCCAGTGCATTCACCGGAATCAGCAGTACGACGTAGATACTACGGACAATATTGGCAATGGCCAGTTCCCGTTGTCCCAACCGTTCTACGGCAACAAAGAACACGAACCAGGTCGCCATCGATAAGAAATATTGAAGCATCGTGAAGCAAGAAATGCTGAGAATACGCATCAGCAATGCCGGATCGAACGAGTGCAGACGATTCAGACCATACTTTTTCAAATCAACACTGATATATGTATAGATAAGGAAGAAGAGAATGGAAGAGGCTTCCGCCAGTACAGAAGCGATGGCAGCTCCCTTGATTCCCATTTCCGGCAGACCGAATTTACCGAAAATTAGTGCATAGTCCAATATGACGTTGGTTAATGCCATGACAACAGCATTGATGGTCAAGACCTTGGTACGTGTGATGCCGATGTACAGGGCACGGAACATGACATTGACAAACGAGAAGAAGAACCCGTAAATACGCCAGTCCAGAAACTCCATAGTGCCTTCGTAGATGGATTCGGAAGAAACCAGCAACCGCATGATATTTCCTCCGAACGCTTTGGTGAAGCCGAACATCAATATAGCTATCAACAGGAGGAACATAATCCCCTGAATCATTACGGGACCTACATCACTGTAGCGTCCTTCTCCATTGCGTCGTGCAATGACAATTTGTGATCCTGTGCTGAATCCGAAAGCGATGGTGAATATACATATATAAAATAGTCCACCCATAGCCGAAGCTCCCAGGGCCACTTCACTAACGTGCCCTAAGAATGCGGTATCGGTGACATTGATGACATTTTGCGCCAGCAAGCTGAGTAGTATCGGGTAACTGACACTCCAAATCTGTTTGTTGGTATACATAATTAAGCGTTTAAGTTTACAGTTTGCAAAGATAGCGCTTTATTCCGATTCTGAAGCAATGGGATAGGTGAAAACAATTTCCGGACCTTCCGTTCCCCGGGCGTTTACCTGATAGCTTCCTCCGAAGTAAGCCAGCAATAACTGGTTGATCTCATGCCTGATGCCGGTCTCCTGTGAGGTGAAAGCCTCGTCCGCCAATGGAGAGTTGAGAATGCGGAAATAAAGCATTTCACCTTTCCGGCTTAATGTAAAGCGGATAATCCGTTCCTCCTGTTGTCCCTCCGTTTCATGTTCATGCGGATAGGTCAGGGTACTGAGCAGAGCGTATCCCAATCGGGTGGTATCTGTGCGAAGGGACAGTGACTCGACTTCCGGAGTGAAGCGGACTTGAATGCCTGTCTTTTCATTATTCATGCGTGCCATGTAGCATACTTCGTTGCAAAGTGAGACAGCATCATAGTCTTGTATCTGGAACTTCATCATTTTGGCTTCCAGACGAGACAGGTCGAGTACATCATTGACCAGTCTCATTAATCTTTCTGAGCTTTGGTGGATGATCGCCGAGTATTCTTCTCTTGTTTTTTCATCTATATTCGGTTCGCTGGCTATGAGTTGCGAGAAACCTACCACGTTGTTGAGCGGGGTCCGGATGTTATAACTCATGTTTGACAGGAAGCGATTTTTTATTTCGTTGGTTACCCGTACCGTTTCCGCTGCTTTGCGTATTTCGCTCTCGGAATATTTCAGGGCTTTGCGGATTTTGGAGAGCCGGAATAGGGAAATAAATAATACGATCAGAATGGCACTGATTACGATCAGGCTGATCAGACGTATTTGGTTGGTCTGCTTTTGTTGTTCCAGTTCTATCTTATCCAGATTATAGCTTTTTTTGATTTGCTCCATTTGGGTGTTGGAGAGTGCCATGGCAGCTGAGTCCTTGATGGCCAGTGCCTGTTGGTAGAGAGTTGTCGCTCTGTTATTATCTCCGGCTTCCACCCATATTTTAGCCTGTTTCAGCAGTTGTTCGGCATAGTCGCTGGTGAAATCTTTCTTGAGCATAGTTAATGTCGTGTCGATGTAGGCTGATGCCTGCTGATATTGTTTGATACTCTGATAGTATTTCGCATAGATGTCGTAGTAGAGCACCTTATACATGAAATAGGTATTTTCAGTCAGATACTTTTTAGACTTTTCTATATGTGAATAAGCAATTTGGGGCTGATTGGTATTCAGGTAATAATGCGCATAGAAAATCTCATTGAAAATGAATACGTCTGCAAATCCGTCTTTTAGAGATGGATTGTCAATGATGAATTTACGGAGTACATTTTCCAACTCTTGCAGGTATTTTAGTTGCCTGTAATTGTCCTTCATTTCTTTGGTTACGGATATGAGCTGTGACAGGACGGAGATATGGACTACTGCATTGCCATTCTTTGGAAGCAGCCTGTAGGCTTCTTCCAATGCTTTGAGCCCCTCGTCCCAGCGCTGGCTGCCGATATATGCGTTGGACAGGCACTGATAAGCAGCTACCGTTCCACGGTTATTGTCAATATCAAGGGCTTTCTGTTTCATCTTGTTTGCTTCGCTGATGGCAAGCTCATATTGTTCGGTAAAGGTGTATAGGTCAATCTGAAAGCGTCGGGCGTCGAAGAAATAATCCCATAAACCGGATTTTTGTACCAACGGTTCCATCTTGACTATCCATTTGGCTACACTATCCTGTTCGCAACGGTTGTAATAATACAACAAATGATAATAAGCGGCTAAACTGGCATACTTGTCATTTTTCAGTTTTAACGCTTCCTGCATCAGCGAATCCGAATACTGGATACATTTGTAGTTGTTCTGCTCTATCTTGATAATGTCGTTCAGGGTAGAGAGGCGTGTGGTGTCATGCGGCAGTGTTTGCAACACTTGCAGCAGACTGTCTGAGGCTGTATCGGTGTTTGCATAGCCCGACAGTAGGCCATAGCAGGTGATGATCAGTAATATCAGTCGTTTCATCGTGTTTCCTCCTTCTTTATCTGCGCATGGCAAATCGGGTGTGTGAACAGAAAACGTGCTCCTTTGTCATAGTCCGGGTCGATCCATATTTTGCCTCCCAGTTGCTCAATGATAAGCTGGCAGATAGATAATCCGAGTCCTGTGCCTTGTGCGTTTTCATCGAGCTTTTCGAAGCGGTTGAATATCTTGTTCTGGTTCTCCTTGGAGATTCCGCAACCGGTATCACTAACGGAGAAAAGGGCCGTATCTTCCGTTTGTTTCACCAGTTCCAGGGTGATAGTGCCTTGTGCAGTAAACTTTGTGGCGTTGATAAGCAGATTGATCAGTACTTGTTGCAGGCGGGCACTGTCCGTGGTCAGCTTCAGTGAACTGAGAGAGGTGGAAAACCGTACTTCCGCTTGAGTCTGCTTTATTTTCTCTACCATGTCGATGACATTTCTGCATAGCGCTACAATATCACACTCGTTGAATTTGAATTGCATTTTTCCAATTTCAAGGCTGGATAAGTCAATTACATCATTAATCAGTTTGAGCAGCAGTTCTGAGTTCTGCTGGATGATATCGTTGCACTGTTGTTTCGTTTCGTTGTCGATGGATTCTTCTGTCAGAATAGCTGAAAAACCAGATAAAGCATTGAGCGGAGTACGAATCTCATGGCTCATATTGGAGAGAAAAAGGCTTTTGGTGTGGATAGACTTTTCTGCTTGTTTCTTGGCTTTTTCCTGTTCCTGTTGTGATTGCAGAAGACGATTGTTGGTGCGCTTGATGCGGAAAATGGCAATGATGATCAGTACTACGATCACTAAGATCACAGACAGACTCCAATAATAGAGATTTTTTTGTATGTTGATATAATTAAGTTCGCTTTTATCTATCTGATACAGGGTATGCAGTTCGTTTATCTGGCTGAGATAACTTTGGGCGTCCAATGAATCTTTGAGATGATTAATCTCCTCATAAATCTTGCACGCCTCTTGTTTCTGATTCATAAGTACCAGGACTTTGGCGCGTTCCTGTAATAACTGAACATGTCTGAATAAAGCCGTTTTCTTTGTTATGGTGAGTAATTCTTCATATTCTTTCAGCGCTTTATCATATTCTTTTGACTCAATATGATAGCCGGCATACATATAGTTGCTGATTGAAGAATAGTAGGGATACGGATATTTTTCGTAGATGGAGTCCAGCTGTTTCAGATACTCCAGTGCTTTTGGAAGGTTGTTTGTCTGTATATAATAATAGGCATAGCTGCAAGGCAGATAGAAGTCATCGGGCAAACCTGATTCTTTATGGTAAAGAGACTCCAGATAGGCAAAATCTTTTTCGATATCTGTCATTTGCCTGTATTTGAGTTTGCTCAGGATCAAATGAAACATGCTTGTCTTAAGATATGGAATACTTGCCGGAATTTTTTGCATTATTTTCAAGGATTCCTCATAAGACTCTATAGCAGACTGGGGATTTCCCGAACTTTGGTAGGTGTCTGCAAGGGCACGCAATGCCAGTGCCGTTCCGAAAGGATAATCTATAGCTTTGGCTTGCTGATACATTGAGTTGGCGTTGTTGACTGCCAGACTGATATTTCCTTCTGTAATTAATGCCTGAACTGCCATCATTTTCAATGGAAACAGAATATGATATTCTTGCTGCTTTTCAAGTTCGGGGCTTAAGAGCTTTTCCCATAAGATGATGCTGTCCGTTGTAATATCGATATTTGTATTGAAAGAAAGATCATGCTCGACAAGTGGCTGGAGTAAGGTAAGTCGTTCTTTGTTCAGGTTTGTTGCATGGAGAGCCGCCGATATGAATATGGCTGCAATGAGTGCTATTATATGCTGTAAATTACTATTCACTATTTTGTTTGCTCGTATGGTGATGTGCAAAAGAAATAAAAAGAGCGAAGACTGGCAAGCAATCTTCACTCTTTTTTATAGAATTATTTTCTTTTGAGGATCTCCCGTGCCCCAGGACCTTCGTGGCTGGGGTAGCCGGGAGTATGATTTCTGCACCGGGGATCGGCATCTACCTTCAAACTGCGGTAATCATCTTTGGAACGTGTGATGTAATCGTCCAGCAAAGCACGATGCTCGGCGAGTATTTTGGAGTATTTAGGGTCTTTGGCAAGATTTTTTCTTTCACCCGGATCTTTTTTCATATCGTACAGTTCTTCTCCGTTGCCTTCCAGATAATGGGTGTATTTATATCTCGGTCCGCGCACCATGCGTCCGGGAGTGGTAACGTACTCATATTCGCTGTGCCATTCGGAGACAACGTAAGGGTGGCTTTTCTTTTGTTTCTCTCCCCTTAGAGTCGGTGCAAGGCTGATGCCGGCTTTTTCTGCCGGAACGGCGATGCCTGCCAGGTCGCAAAGGGTGGGCAGGAGGTCTAAGGTCGGCTGTGTCAGCAGGTGGTCTACGGGTTTCTTCTGCTGCTTGATGCCGGGACCGGCAAAGATAAACGGAACGTTGGTCATTTCATCATAGAAGCTGATATGCTTGGTCACCATGCGGTGGGATGCCATGCCGTCGCCGTGGTCCGCCATAATTACGACAATCGTGTTTCTTCCGGCAGGGGTGGAGTAGAGGGCTTTCAGTACGCTGTCTACTTGCTTGGACACCATCTTGGTGTAATGCTGGAAGGCGGCGATGTAGTGACGATAGTTTTCTTCGTTCCAATGGGCAGCCTGTGTCATGCGGCGGTGACTGCAACAGATATATTGTACGGGAGTCGGAATATTGCTCCAGTCTTCCACATCAAAGTTGTCCGGCAATTCGGGCAGTGGTCCGCTGATCGGCCGGTCGGTGTGTACTCCTGCGTTTTCGCCGATGAATCCGCAGATATTATGCGGGTTCTGAAAATCTGCAATGCAGATAAAAGGTTCTTTCGGAGGATTGCTGAGGTAGGCAACGGCATCCTCGCAGGTTCCTACATCCAGGAAACTGTCATTGTTGACCGGAAATTCGGGATCGGTGAATGGCTTGGCTACCGGTTCTTTATGTTTGAAGCCTCTCAGTGAGCCCATGTCGTGAGTCTTGCCGAAGTGTACGGCCTCATAACCGCTTTCGGAGAAGAGACTACCCAGTGTCGGCACGTTTTCCGGCAGGCGGGTGTTGACGGGTTCGCTGGAGTTTGAACGTACATTGGTCTGGTGAGGCATCATGCCGCTCCATAATGCTGCGCGTGAAGGTTGGCTGAGGGGGCAGCCTACATAAGCGTTAGAGAAGATAACTCCTCTTGATGCTACTTCGTCAATGGGAAGTGTGCAGCCTTGTGTCTGTCCGTAAGCGCCTACGACACGTTGTGTGAGATGGTCGCACTGGATAATCAGGAAGTTCGGCTTTTCTTGTGCCTGAGCTGCTGCGCCACAAAGGGCTAATCCCATGAATGGATAAATTGTTTTCATTCTTGGCTAGAATTAAGTAATTGATTGGGTAGCAAAAGTAGGAAAAAACAAAAAGCAAAAAAGGGCGGGGGAGTGGTTTTGGACGTAAATGAAAGTAATTTGTACAAAAATGAAATATGCGATGAACGATTCATGAGGAACAGCGAAGACCGCGATGAATAATAAATGAAAAGAATTAATGGAAATCATAAAAAGAACGGTGAATAAACTGCGATTATTCATCGTCCAGTATATTCACCGTTCCTTATTTATGATCGTTTATTCTTGATCAGCTATTCATGCTCATCAGGAATTCGTCGTTGTCTCTTGTTTTTTCCAGGCGGTCTTTTACGAAATCCATTGCTTCGATAGGATTCATATCTGCAAGGTATTTGCGTAATATCCACATGCGGTCGAGTGTTGTCTTGTCAAGCAGCAGATCGTCGCGACGAGTACTGGATGCGGTGATGTTGACAGCAGGGAAGATACGCTTGTTGGACAGGTTGCGGTCAAGCTGCAACTCCATGTTACCTGTACCTTTGAATTCTTCGAAGATAACTTCGTCCATTT
>OGHO01002416.1_pt1 | contig 14623 bp, 12 predicted proteins | sample 1571421 | NCBI WGS metagenome assembly OGHO01 (sample SAMEA2581937, study PRJEB24529) | metagenome | biome: Human gut stool | place: China | collected 2011
CTTCTTGGAGGCGTTCAGCTGCTCCAGAACGGTATCCGTCAGATCAGCAGCGGTCATCAGCGTGGCGCCGCTGTCCTTCACGGCATAGGTGAAGGCATCGGGATCCAGAGAGGGATGGTCGGTGTCAGCACCGGTATCGATGATGGCCACCTTGGAGCCGGCGCCGGTATAACCGTCCGCCCAGGCCACATGGGAGCCGATCATGCTGCCGGAGGTAGCCATGTTGGGATCGGTGGTCTCATTGTCCTTCACCACGCAGGGCTCGTAGCGGGTCTCAATGAGCACGGCCTCGACGCCGGAGATCTTCTCGATCTTTTCGATCTGGCCGTATTCCACATTGGCGGAGATGATGTTGGCCGCCAGAGTCAGGTTCCAGACCACGTCCAGAGCCTCACCGTCCAGAGCCTTTCTGGAGATGGTCTTAGCCATCTTCTCCTGCTTGGTCTCCAGCTTCTGGCGGTACTTCATAGCCGCAGAATTGGTAGCGATATCCTCGCTGGAGTAACCCTTCGCCAGCGTGGAGGCATCTTTCAGAACGATGGAGACACGGACTACGTCGGTGTCTGCATATTCCGGAGTGTCTTGCGCCACCTTCTCGGCGTTGTTCTTGTCCAAACGCAGATCGGTGGAACGGTTGTCGATCTTTTCCCAGGTGAGGCCGTTGCCGGTACCGCTGGAAGGCGTCTTGGCGGCGGCCCAAGTGGGCGTGACCAGACTCAGGCTCAGAACCAGAGCCAGCAGCACGGACAATGCCCGCTTGATGGGCTTGGCGTGTTTCATAAGCGCACTCTCTCTTTCCCCGGCGTCAGCCGGTTAGAATTGACCATACGGTGTGCCGGAAGCGGCTGCCCTGCTGCATACCGAGCAAGTATGGTTTTGCCAATCATAGCACGATTTGGAAGAGATTGCAATTCTTGAGAAATATATTCTGGCGAAATTTTCGTTGAAAATTTTCTCTTGTGCAGGCATATTTTTGCCGAATTTAACAGTTTTTTCAAAAATGGAATACCGAATCGGTTCGCTGAATGACTTACTGTACGAAGAGGGATGTGCGTGACAGGAGGACAAAGATGAGAAATGTCCGGGAAATGGGCTATATAAAGGGTTAGCGAGGGCTAACCAAGGGCGTATGGAGGCGGGGGCGTCTGCCGGAGACGGACAGGGGTAGTAAAAGCTCCAGCCGACTTGGCAGAAATACCGTTGATGCTCTTTCCGCTTGCCGGAAATTGAAGGGCTATAACTGCGATGTGTATTTTCAAAATGCTGACACATTCTTTCTGATGCCGAATCTACGCTGGCACTTGAGATCAGTACAGGTGTCGACCAAGGGGATAATGAGGATCGAGCAGCCAGTATTCACTGGAGGATCAATCGTGGACTTGAGGACGGCACCTCTGGTTATTGCACTTGGCCATTCTTTGGCTACCGCCGGGACGTTGACGGTGACCTCTCTATCTGTGAGGATGAGGCTATCGTAGTCCGAAAGATATTTTCTATGGATGTATTTCCCGTTAACTGGGACAGCGTTCCCGAGGTGATGAACAAGGAGCAATTCTTCCGCATCTGCCACATCAGCAAGTCCACGGCGCTGCATCTGCTCAAATCCCTGACCTTCCGCTCCATCACCCGCAAAAGCCTCTGGCATATCCAGACGCTGAATGAGTTCAGCAGGAAGATGAGGCGTAGAAAATAAAACTTAATATATTTCTGCATCTCCTTTGTGTTTGATAGCCACAAAGGAGATGATTTTTTATAAAATACTTGCATTGTTTTCGTGATCTAGGTATAATGAATATGCTTGAGGGCGTAATACATTAAATTTGAAACATTGTATCTTAGTGTTTATTCCTGTTTATGAAAGTGAACCCGAGTAAACAAACGGAAACAAAGAATTAAATTTAATGATATATGTCTGGCATTGTCTTTCCTATTCTCACAGGGAAAGTGTTTTTGTCAGGCTATTATTATGCCTTTTGGTAAAATACATTACCGAAAGGATTTTTTATTATGGAAAAAGAATTAGTATGGAAAATGGTGCAGGGACAAATCGGGTATGATTTTAAAAATCTTGATTTGTTGCAGCAAGCTTTCACTCGTCGCTCATATACTGCAGAGAACGGCGGTGAAAACAATGAGGTGCTCGAGTTCATTGGAGACAAAGCACTTGATTTTATGGTTGTTAAACTGCTTATTCAGAAGTACGGGTATTTAGCAAATGGGGATCCGATTGACGGAACAAAGATTTCTGTTTGGGAACAAGAATTCAAACGTAATCAAGAGGGTTACGAAGCGCCGGCAGTAAATAGTTTCGGCTGTGACTATGACGAAGATAACTTATCTAAAATCAAAAGTCGAATGGTGAATAAAAAAGCGTTGGCTCGCCGAATGGATGAACTTGGTTTTTCCGAACATCTTATTATGGGTAAGGGCGATATACAGAATAATATCAACCAAGAAGATTCTGTGAAAGAGGATTTGTTTGAAGCAATTATCGGAGCTGTTGCAATCGATTCAGGATGGAATCTGAAAGACTTGCAAAAAACGGTTGAAGCAATGCTTGTTCCCGAAGACTTCCTAATTGATGATACCGACACCAATTATGTGCGACTGATTCAGGAATGGGAAATGAACGAGAAAGGGTGCATTCCTTGGTACAAATATAAAGAAGCATCTTACACATCGACCTGGTATTTAAAAGAGAGTAACACTATATATCAAGACTTTCCGTTAGGCTACAACTATTCTAAACTAAAATATCATTGTTACCTTAAATTGCTTAATTCTCTACCGGTGTTTTGCGGCTTCGGTGTGTCTATCCGTGGGGCGAGAATGGCTGCTTGCAAATTAGCGTATGAGTATTTAGAGAGAAATGATATGCTTCCATCTATCCGTGACGAAATTGAAAATCCTAACCGTGATGATGCAATTAGCCAACTTGAAACATTGGCACGAAGAGGTTATTTTTCCATTCCTACTTATGAGTTCAAGGAAACATATGATGACAATGGAAACCCCATTTGGAATTGTGAATGTCATATAGCGGAAGAAGATTATTACTTTGATGGGACATCCTCATCAAAAAAAGAGGCAAAGAAAGATTCTGCTTTTAGAATGCTTTTATATGTACTCGGAATGGAGGATGAATAAAAATGGCTAAGTGGTGTTTTAATTATGAGTCCGGCGAATATGAATACATCGAAAGGGATGGCTTCAGTATTGACCGAGGCGAATATGTTTACAATTGGGATGATAGCGAATATCGTCGTGAAGAGGAAGAACACCGTAATTCTTTATTTGATGATGAAGATGACGACTGACCCCAGATACTAAAACAATACCAATGTGCGATTTGAAAATTCGCATACTCGCACCTGCTTTTCGGTTCTGCTAAACTGTAATCGAAAGGCAGGTGCATTTTGCATTGCAGACCTGCCGGGGAAATTTTAAATGGGAGGAACACATATGGAATCGCTATTTGAGCAGCTGGGCGGCACTTACACAAGGCAGGGCAACTACTGCCTGCCGGATGTTTGCTTACCGCCCGAAGAAGAACGCCCCATTGGCGTTTACGGGCAGCGGCGGCGAGTTTATCTGAAGAAGCATCACCCGATACTGTATTATAACCTGCTGACCGCCGGGGTGCTGGATGGGCACCTCGCAGACATCGAGGAGCAGGCGCAGGAACTCTTTCTTCGGCTGGTAGAACAATACGCAGATGCAGAGGGGGTGACGGAGAGGTTGAAGGCCAGCGAACCGCAGTCGTGGGTGCGGAAGATGAACGGCATCCGAAACCGAGCGAACGAGATCGTGATGCAGGAAATTGTATATGGGTAAACGAGCAAGCGGGGGTCGATGACTTCCGCTTGTTTTGTGTGCAGAAAAGAACAATGCTGTTTTGAAACGACATTGTCCTGAACTTTGTTGACATTGTTCTTTTATCCGGGTATAATGTACTTGTGATTTTATGCGTGGAGGTATCCCCTATGGCTGAAATGATCTCGGTAAGAGAGGCAGCAGTGCGCTGGAATATAACGGAGCGGAGAGTTGCGACGCTCTGCAAGAATGGGAGAATCGCCGGTGCGAAAAAGCAGGGCAATCGTTGGCTGATCCCCGCTGATACGCAGAAGCCGGCGGATCAGCGGCTCAAGACGGGCGCTTTCCGCAAGACGGAGCGCGCGCCGAAGCTGCCCCTGCCCATCGGCGTGTCCAACTACTGCCTTGCATCGTCGGAATACTACTACATCGACAAGACGATGATGATCAAGGACTTCATCGACGAGCGTCCGATGGTGACACTGTTTACCCGCCCCCGGCGCTTTGGCAAGACGCTGAATATGGATATGCTGCGCACTTATTTTGAAAAGAGCGACAAGGATACCTCCGTCTACTTCCGGGATAAGAAGATCTGGGCCTGCGGCCAGAAGTACCGGGATTATCAGGGCAAGTACCCTGTGATCTTCCTGACCTTCAAGGATGTGAAGTTTGACACTTGGGAGGAGACCTTTGCGGCCATCCGGGATATTTTCGCAAAGGAGACCCGGCGGCACAAAGAGCTGCTGACCACCGAAAAATGCGACGAGTATAGCAAAAAGACCTATGCAAAGCTGGCAGACGGCAAGGTCAACGAGGTAGAGTTGGCTTCTGCACTGCTGGACCTGTCCGCTATGCTGCACAAGCACTATGCCGTTGCGCCCATTATCATCATCGACGAGTACGACACCCCCATCCAGCAGGGCTATCAGAAGGACTATTACGACAAGGTCATCCGGTTTATGCGGAACCTGTTTTCCGGCGGGTTCAAGGATAATCAGCACCTGTCCTTCGGCTTCCTCACCGGCATTCTGCGGGTGGCCAAGGAGAGCATCTTCAGCGGGATGAACAACCTGTCCATCAACTCCGTGCTGGATAATAAGTACAGTGCCTACTTCGGCTTCACCGCCGACGAGGTGATGGAGATGGCGGAATACTACGGCGCTGCCAATAAGTATGACGAGATTTGCCAGTGGTACGACGGCTACCGCTTTGGCAAGACGGAAATTTTCAACCCGTGGTCGGTGGTCAACTACTTCAGCAACGAGTGTGAGCCGAGACCCTTCTGGGTCTCCACCGGCAGCAACGATATTATCGGGGAAGTGCTTGCCCAGGCAGATGAGGAGATTTATAACCGTCTGACTTCCCTGGTCAACGGCGAGACCTTCACCACCTTCATCGACACCGGTGTGATCTATCCGCAGATCAAGAGCAATCCCTCCACCATTTACAGCTTCCTGCTGGTGACCGGCTATCTGAAGGCGCTGAAAACCACGCCCTCCTTCAGCGGCGATTTTATGTGCGAGGTCTCCCTGCCCAACCGGGAGATTTCTCTGGTGTATAACAAGGAGATTTTGCAGCGGCTGGAGAATCTGATCCCGCCGTCCACGGCGATTTCCGTTCAGGAGGCCATCTTCTCCGGCGATAACGCACGGCTGAAAGCGCAGATCCAAACGCTGCTGACCCAGTCGGTCAGCTCCTTCGATACTGCCGGGGAGAACTTCTACCACGGCTTTATGCTGGGACTGTGCGCCCTGCTGGGCGGCGCTTTCGTGACCTCCAACCGGGAATCCGGCGACGGGCGCTATGACATTCAGCTGAAGCCCACGCAAAAGGGTCTTCCGGGCATCCTGATTGAGCTGAAAGCGGAGAAAAATTGCAGCGACGAAAAGCTGAAAAAGCTGTCCGAGACGGCCTTACAGCAGATCAACGACAAGAAATACGAAACCGAGCTGACGACCGCCGGGGTCAGGACGATTTATAAATACGGCGTGGCCTTCAGCGGTAAAAAGGTCGAAGTGGCGGTTGGATGAGGCTGACGAATTTCAAAGTATCAGCTTTCAGCTTTCAAAGTATCAAATTGATACTTTGGCGAAATCCCAAAGTGCCAGCACGGTGGTTCCAAAGTGCCAAATTGGCACTTTGGAGATGTGCTTATATCAAATGCTAAATGAATTAACAAAAATCGAGGGAGACTGCTTATGAAATCAAATTTTGATTTTCTGAATCGATACTGGCCTGCATTGGCACAGATTGGCGCAACCGCAGAAACCTATGTCTATTCTGATCCCAATGCCTGTATCTATAAACTCGGAATGTTTGCCGAGCGCTTAGTGCAGGAGATCCTTGTCTTTGAGCACATTGCGGAGCCGGCTGTTGACAACACCCACGCAAATCGAATTCGCATTTTGAAGCGAGCCGGTTTATTGCCGCACGAAATTGACAACACGCTATATGTTCTTCGCAAGACAAGAAACTCGGCAGTACATATAGGTACGGACTCCGTGGACGAAGCAAAGACATTGCTATCCTTGACATACAATCTTGCTGTTTGGTTTATGGAAACCTATGGAGACTGGGGATATATTGCGCCTGAGTTCGTTATGCCGAGCGAGACCACGCACGAAGATTTGGAATCCGTTATTGCCGAGCAGGAAAGGAAAATCGAGGAATTGACGAAGCAACTGGCCGTGGTCAAGACCGCCGCTTCGGGCAAAACGCAGAAGGAGCGCGCAAAGCGGTCGGAATCTGTCTCCACTATGATGAATTGGAATGAGGCGCAGACCAGATGCTTGATTGACGAGCAACTTCGTCTTTCTGGTTGGGAAGCTGATACGCAGAACCTGCGCTACAGCAAAGGAACGCGTCCTGTAAAGGGGAGAAATATTGCCATCAGCGAATGGCCTACCAATTCGGCCTTTTACAAAAACGGGTATGCGGATTATGCATTCTTCGTTGGCGAGAAGCTCGTAGCATTGATGGATGCAAAAAAGATGTCGGAAGATGTGGCATCTACCATCGATGTGCAGGTAAAGGACTATGCTGCACATATTAAGCCGGAGGATATTCCACATACGGTTGGAAACTGGAATGGTTATCAGGTCCCCTTCCTCTTTGCTTCAAATGGCAGGGCGTATTTAGAGCAGCTGCGCACGAAGTCTGGTATTTGGTTTTTGGATGTCCGGGAACAGGAAAATCAACCGTATCCTATTCGAAACTGGTTTAGCCCAAGTGACCTGATGGAAAAACTTGGTCAGAATACAGTGGCGGCCAATCAAGCGCTGGCTGCGGCAGATAATTCGTTTATGACAGATCCTAATGGGCTGAATCTGCGCGACTACCAGATCAAGGCCATTGATAAGGCAACAGAGGCAATCGTTGACGGCAAGAGAACGGCCTTGCTTGCAATGGCCACTGGAACGGGCAAAACCCGTACTGTTCTGGGACTTATCTACAAGATGCTGGAATCCAAGCGTTTCCGTCGTATTCTTTTCCTTGTGGATCGAGTGTCCCTCGGTGAGCAGGCAATGGACACCTTCAAAGATGTCAAGCTGAAGGAACTGCTGACGCTGGACAAAATATATGAGATCAAAGCGATCGATGACAACATCATCAATCTGGAAACCAAGGTCAGCATTTCAACGGTGCAGGGGCTTTTGAAACGCACGATTCTGGCAGAAGAACCGGATTTGATGCCCGGTGCATTTGATTTGATTATTGTGGACGAAGCCCACCGAGGCTATATTCTTGACCGTGAAATGACGGAAGAAGAAATCCTCTACGATAATCAAGATGATTATATGAGCAAGTATAAGCAGGTTATCGAGTATTTCGATGCGGTGAAAGTTGCCTTGACTGCTACGCCCGCCTTGCACACGACCGAGATTTTCGGGGAGCCGGTCTATACCTACAGCTACCGTGAGGCGGTTATCGATGGCTGGCTGGTGGATCACGATCCTCCGTATCTGATTAATACGGATTTCATTGAAAATGACGCACAGTTCAAGAAGGGTGAAACCTTGGCGCAATATGACCCCAACACCAATGAACTTTTGAACGGTGCAGTTTTGGACGATGAAATGGATTTCGATGTGTCGGAGTTCAACCGCAAAATTGTTCTGCCGGATCATACCCGCAAGGTGCTGGAAGAAGTTTCGACCTACCTGAATCCGGAAAGTGGAGAAAAGACGCTGATTTTCGCAGTAAATGATGCACACGCTGACCGTATTGTGGATACGCTCTGAGAGATTTACAAGCCCTATGGCATTTCCAATGATGCCATTATGAAAATCACGGGCAAAACTGCCGGCGGCAACAAAAAGAAGATTTTGCAGGTGATCAAGCAGTTCAAAAACAACCAGTACCCCAACATTGCCGTAACAGTCGACCTGCTGACTACCGGAATCGATGTGCCGGCCATTTGTAATTTGGTGTTTATGCGCAAGATCAACAGCCGGATCCTCTTTGAGCAGATGCTGGGACGCGCTACTCGCCTTTGCCCGGAAATCGGAAAGACGCACTTCAATATCTTCGATGCAGTTCGTGTGTACGAGGACTTGGACGACACTTCCAATATGAAGTCGGTCTCCGTCAGCAAATCAATGGCTGAATTGTTGGAGGATTTGTTCCGCCCGGGTGAATCCAGCAAACAACCTGTCAAAGATCGTATTTTGGCAAGATTACAGCGCAAGAGCAACAATCTGACCGATGAGCAAAAGTATGATGTATCCGAGCGTTTAGGCGGAAAAACAATTCGGGAATATGCGAAGGAATTGAAAAGCTGTACAGAGGAAGCTTTTGTGCAACGCTGCCGGGAGGATAAGGATTTCCTGCTTTGGTTTGACAACCTGAAGGGTAAAAAGCGTGGACATTACTATTCCGAAAAGGAAGATACTCTTTTGGAAACGACCCGCGGCTATGGTGACACGGAAAAACCGCAGGATTATCTGGACTCTTTTGTGGCCTATGTCAATGAGAACAAAGATCGTATCGAAGCGATCCGCATAGCCTACACCCGCCCCAGCGATATGACCCGGGCGCAGCTTCGGGAGTTAAAGCTGGAACTGGATAAGGAGAATTTCACCGAGAGCAGCTTGAATGAAGCGGCCAGTGCGGTGAGCAATGAACGGATCGTGGCAGACATTATCGCCTTTGTCCGTCGGGCTGTACTTAAAACGCCGCTTGTAAACCACGATGACCGCGTGAAAATGGCCTTTTCTAAACTGATTTCGGCGCATCACTTTAACAAAATGCAGCTGGATCTGCTGGAAAAGATCAAGGTATATATGCTTCACGAGAGCATCCTCAATACCGAGACCTTTGAGGCACCGGCGTTCAAGATGGATGGCGGTTTCGCCCGCTTTAACAAGAAGTTTGGCGGGCAGCTTGCGGAGATCATCCGCGAGATCAACACTTATATTTACGAAGGAGCAGCTTAAATGAGCACGCAAGATATTGTACAGAAACTTTGGAACCTCTGCAATGTGCTGCGGGATGACGGTATTACTTATCACCAGTATGTGACAGAGCTGACCTACATTCTGTTTTTGAAAATGGCCGATGAGACCGGTGCGGATAAGGATATTCCCGAAGCATATCGTTGGGGCTCTTTGACCAGCCGTTCCGGCATTGACCTGAAAAAGCACTACTATACGCTGCTTAGCAAGCTGGGCGAAGAATCCGTTGGCCGCGTGGCGCAGATTTACGCCAACGCATCCTCCAGCATCGAGGAGCCGAAAAACCTCGAAAAAATCATCACGGAGATCGATAAGCTGGACTGGTATGAGGCCAAAGAGGAAGGTCTGGGCGACCTGTATGAAGGACTCTTGGAGAAAAACGCCAATGAGAAGAAGTCCGGTGCCGGTCAGTACTTTACCCCTCGTGTGCTGATCGATGTGATGACGGAGCTCATCAAACCCCAGCTGGGCGACAAGTGCTTTGACCCGGCCTGCGGTACTTTTGGCTTTATGATTGCAGCCAACCGCTATGTCAATGCGCATAACGATATGTATGCACTCTCTGACCGTCAGGCAGATTTCCAGCAGAACAAAGCGTTCAACGGTGTGGAGCTGGTGCACGAAACCCACCGCTTGGCATTGATGAATGCCTATCTGCACAATATGAATGCCAATATCACATTGGGGGATTCTCTCGCACAAAGCGCCAAGGGATTGAAAGATTTTGATGTCATTCTGACCAATCCGCCCTTTGGCACGAAAAAGGGCGGTGAGCGTGCGACCCGAGATGATATTTCTTTCCAGACCTCCAACAAGCAGCTGAACTTTTTGCAGGTGATCTATCGCAGCCTGAAGGCGGACGGCAAGGCCCGTTGCGCCGTGGTGCTGCCGGATAATGTGTTGTTTGCTGCCGGTGACGGTGCCAGCGTGCGCCGGGAACTGATGAATTTCTGCAATCTGCATACCATTCTGCGCTTGCCTACCGGCATTTTCTATGCGCAGGGCGTCAAGACCAATGTGCTGTTCTTTACCCGAGGGACGACCGAGCAGGATAACACCACCGAGGTTGCATTCTACGATATGCGCACCAATATGGACAGCTTTGGTAAGACCCGGCAGCTGCGCAAGAGTGATTTCGACGAGTTTGTGGCAGGGTATGAAGACCCGTCCAAGCGCACCGGCGAGCGCTGGAGCAAATTCACTCGTGAGGAGATCGCCAAGAATCCGGACGATAGTCTTGACCTTGGCTTGATCCGCGACGACTCCATCGTGGATTATGACGATCTCCCTGACCCTGTAGAAAGCGGCGAGGAAGCGATTGCAAATTTAGAGGAAGCGGTCGATCTGCTGAAAAGTGTTGTGCGTGAGCTTCGTGCTCTGACGGAGGAAAAGGGATGGCAAGAGCAAAAAAAGCAGCCGCCCTCACGCCCGAAGAGCGTTTGCAGGCAGCTTTAGTGCCGGATTGGGAGTGGCCGTATAAATTGCCGGGGAATTGGTGTTGGACAAGAATCGGTATAGTTAGTAATTTTGAACGCGGAATTACTTTCCCAGCAGCCGCAAAAGAAGCTGCACCAACTGAGGATAATATTCCGTGCCTTCGCACAGCAAACGTGCAAGAAAATCTTGAAATTGACGATATGATATATGTCAACAGAGACTTTATGAAGGGAAATATCGCAAAACTGGTGCGTGAAAACGACATTATTATGTCTTCGGCGAATTCCAGAGAGCTTGTTGGTAAATCTTCTTTAGTAACACATATTCCTTTTCCTATGACTTTTGGCGGTTTTGTTCTTAATATAAGAGCAAAAGAAATGTCCAGTAAATATTTGTTCTATTTCTTGCGGCACGAATTCCTTGCAGGGAAATTCATCGGAGAATCTTCACAGACAACGAACATTGCAAATATCAACACAACGACGCTAGGAAACTACGAAATCCCTTTCCCGCCACTTCCCGAGCAACAGCGCATTGTAGACCGCATTGAAAGTCTGTTTGCCAAGCTGGATGAGGCCAAGGAAAAGACACAGGCTGTGGTGGATAGCTTTGAAACCCGCAAAGCCGCTATTCTTCATAAGGCCTTCACCGGGGAACTGACTGCGAAATGGCGGAGGACACACGGGCTGTCGCTTGATACTTGGAAAGAAGTAGCAGCGGATTCCCTCTTTGAATATGTAACGAGCGGTTCTCGTGGATGGGCTAAGTATTACGATGAATCGGGTGCTGTATTCATTCGGATGGGCAACCTTGACCACGGGACGATCGAATTGGATTTCTCTGACATTCAGCATGTGAAACTTCCGAACAAGGCTGAAGGACAGCGAAGTCGCATTCGTAAAAATGACATTCTCATTTCTATTACAGCCGATGTGGGAATGGTGGGATTGGTTCGCAATGATGATTTCGAGGCATATATAAATCAGCATATTGCATTGGCAAGACCCGTCATGAGTGAGAGTGCTGAATTTATTGCGTGGTATCTTGTATCTGATATTGGCTTGAAACAAATGCAGGAAAAGCAGCGAGGGGCTACAAAAGTTGGGCTCAGCTTGAATGACATTCGTGCATTACAATTAAAAATACCGCTTATTGAAGAACAGAACGAGATCTTGAAAGTCATTAAGATGTGGATAGGAAAAGAACATCAAGCTAAAGAAGCCGCCGAAGTAGTCCTTGACCAGATTGACCTGATGAAAAAATCCATTCTCGCCCGTGCCTTTCGTGGTGAACTGGGTACGAATGACCCAAGCGAGGAGAGCGCGGTGGAATTGCTGAAGAGAGTGTTATAAAATTACATACTAATGCGAGGTGTTTTTATGAAATTATTATCCGCCCAATTAGGAATCTTTTCCGAAGAATCTATTAGTCGTCCAGATTTGCTATTCAGTGAGGTTAACGAAAAACTCGGCGGAATAGTCGATGATATGCCGACAATCCTAAACCTTCCACCCGATCTTCCTGCAGACATTCCAGTTGTGCAGGCAAAGTCTTCCGATGGTCGGATTAATATTAATGTATCAAGATCTCGAATTGATTTGATTGTTCACTTCATTTTTGAAAGCAGTGCATCCCCTATAGAATCTTTGAACTCTCAAAAAAGTGTCATTCAAAAGTTTTACAAAGCGGTCCTAAATACGATTATAGCAAAAAGAACGGGATTTATTCTGACGATGTTTGAACCAAATGGCAATAATGTTAAGCCGATATTTGAAAAGTATTTTTCTGAGAAATTTACATCAAAATTTGTCGAAGCATCTATGAGGGTCAATAGGCAGAATATGCGGAAATCTGTCGTATACAATAATATTCGTTCGATCGAATCTGCGACTATTACTGTAGGAACAGAAAATATACCGGGAGTGCTGTTTCAATTCGATATAAATAATGTTCCTGAAGAAGGAAAAAAGATCAATGAAGATACTGTTTCTTATGTAGTTGCTCAAGGAACTGCCATTCTATCTCCTGAATCTGTAAAGGAGATGATTTAATGTCAGAATACCAAAGGGCAAAAACAGAAACTGCAACCCAAGGTTCTATTCCATTTGTTACTAATTGCGATAGTTGCCCCAGAGTTAACGCTTCTTACAGTAGCACTACAGTGGGCACATCAAACGCCGATACCTTGATCAGTACAATAGGACAACTTCACGATCTACAGCGGGAAGTACGAGAGCTACAGGCGGCAAGCAAAAAAACATTGTCATTTTATGACTCAACATCAAAGCTAAATAAAACAGTTCAAATAGTCATCATCATTTTGATGGTTATCCCTGTTATACAACTGCTTTTATGTGCTGGTGTAGTGTATTCTCTTGGAATTGAAGACGAGTTACCGGGACTGATAAATTGGATCTTGGGCAGTGTAAGTATATTATCTATTTTAGAGCTAATTGTTGGAGGGATTAAACTATACCTTTACGAAAAGAGAATGGACGAGCTTGAAAAGAAAATAGATGCAATGTCCAACACGAAAGACATATAATTGCGTGGAATAGCACATATATGAAATGAGCGTCTGCTTCTGCAAAGAGGCAGGCGCTCATTTTTTAACCTGACAATAAAAAAATCTGAAAATCAGAGGGAAGATTCGAAAAAAATTCGGCAAAGAGAAAGTGCAAGGAGAAATCTTCAAAACCGAAGAAAAATTATCGAAAACACCGCTTTAAAAGCCACCCTTTTTTGAGAGTAAGTGAAGGGCGTTTTAAAGTTATTCAATTCATTTTGCCAAAGCTGCAAAAATTTTTTCGAAAACCCATTTGTTATTTGCCCGAAAAGTTCCCAGTTGGTTAGTAGAGAGGCTTTCAAAGGAAATTTTCAAAATTCCTTCGTACAAATCGAAAAATTTTTCCCAGTTGATTAGTGAGGGGGTCTATAAAATGCCTTTCTCGCTGGCTACCTATTGAGGGGACTGTCTCCCTGTGTACCTTGAAAATTGAATCGCCGCCTCCAAAGGATATGCTTCCGGCAAGTGACGCCACGACTTCCCGATAATTCAGGGCTCCCGCAAAATCGAAGATTTTGTGGGAAGAGGAGCAGCAGTGAAACGAATGAGCTTTCGCACGAGTGCGGAAGCAAATGATATGGAACTTGCTGCGACGAGAGCGCACCAAAGAAGCGATACGCCGTGGTGAGACTCCGGGGCAGGAACGATACAGATGAGCGGCAGCAAGCAAAAATTACCGCAGAAATGCGGCTTCAGAACAAGCAAAGGAGGTTCAAACCTATGAAGAAAGGAGAGCTCAGAGAGCTTTATCAGATGATGTTTTCGGAATACCCGGACATTGTGACCGTTAAAGAGCTTCGGGAGATGCTGGGCATCAGCCGCAAGCTGGCCTACAAGCTGATCGACTATGGGTACATCCACGCCGTGAAGATCGGCACGACGCTAAAAATTCCGAAAATCAGCGTCATCAACTATGTGATGGAGAAGGAGGTGAAGAAAGTTGGATGAGATTAAGCGCCTGATGCCCGCCCAAAGGGCACGCTGTAACCGGCTGATCCGGCGGCTGTGCGCCAACTACGACGGTGGCAACTGTCTGCCGTTGGACGATGGCGAAGGCTGCGTGTGCGCGCAGATGATTTCCTATTCGCTGCTGTGCAAGTACTTCCGACGGGCGGTTCTGCCCACTGACAAGGCACTTTACGCCGACATTTACCGGCAGCGCACACGGCTCTGCGACCGATGCGGAAAGCCCTTTGCACCCAGTAGCAACCGGCAGAAATACTGCCCGGAATGCGGCTGCTCCATCCGACGCAAGCAGAAGGCGGACTCTGCCAGACGGCGGCGCAGCGTCGAACATTAAGCACCGGGAAAGCCTTGATTTCCGGGGCTTTTTTGAGAGCAAAGCGGGGGTGGG
>OGHO01002425.1_pt1 | contig 14557 bp, 13 predicted proteins | sample 1571421 | NCBI WGS metagenome assembly OGHO01 (sample SAMEA2581937, study PRJEB24529) | metagenome | biome: Human gut stool | place: China | collected 2011
AGCCGCTATCTGCGCGGTTCGGATGTCTATGTCGGGGACAACAGCCTGCTTCTGGACACCCTGTACCGGGGCGGCGCGGTTGTCGTGCGCCTTTACTATGAGGTAGCGCATTATGTGCTGTTTACCGGTGTCAAAGATGGACAGATCCTGCTCTTTGATCCGTATTACCAGACGGTTCCATTTACAAAACCAGACGAGAAAGAGGCGCTTCTTGTGACCGACCACCCATTTTCATGGAACCGATCCGTGCCATTTTCCTATTTTAACCGGGAATCGATGGAGCTCTACGCGCTGGGCGAAATGGCAGGACGCGAGGCAGTGCTTCTGTTTAACCGGAACACGGTGCTGACGGAGGAAGCTACGATCGAATATTTCATATAAGGGTAATACGGCAAATAAAAAAGAATGTGCCTTTTTGTGTAATAGGGAATTCCAAGTAATTTCCTATTACACAAAGAAACTGCTGACAGAATATATTATAAGGGAGTATCATATGTTAAATTCATTTTCACGAACGGAACTTCTCCTCGGCAGGGATGCCATGGAGCGTTTATCAAAAGCACGCGTTGCCATCTTCGGCATCGGCGGAGTCGGCGGCTATGCGGTGGAGGCCCTCGCGCGCAGCGGTGTCGGCACGCTTGATCTCATCGACGATGACAAGGTCTGCTTAACCAACATCAACCGCCAGATCATCGCAACCACCTCCACCATCGGAAAGTACAAGGTTGATGTCGCTGAGGAACGCATCAAATCCATCAACCCACATGCAGTTGTCCACACCTACAAGACATTCTACATGCCGGATACCGCGAAGGAATTTGATTTTTCCCAGTATGACTACGTGATCGACGCAATCGACACCGTGACGGGAAAGCTGATTCTGGTGGAACAGGCGGAAGAAGCCCACACGCCGATCATCAGCTCGATGGGCGCCGGAAACAAACTGGATCCGACCGCTTTTGAGGTGACCGATATTAATAAAACCTCTGTTTGTCCTCTCGCGAAGGTCATGCGGCGGGAGCTGAAAAAACGCGGGATCAAGAAGCTGAAAGTGGTTTATTCGAAAGAAAAACCACTGACGCCGGTGGATGATATGGCTACCTCTTGCCGTTCCCACTGTGTCTGCCCGCCGGGAACCGCACGCAGCTGTACCGCCAGACGGCAGATTCCGGGGAGTATCTCTTTTGTACCGTCAGTAGTGGGACTGATTATTGCTGGGGAAGTTATTAAGGATCTCGTTGGGGTTCATTGATTGCTTACTGATTAATTTGTTAAGCCGATATATTCTATTTATGTCATTTTTTAAAATTTTATTTGTATGTAAAAAACCAATGAATCCCATCTTGGGGGTATCATTGGTTTTTTCGTTTCCTGTCTTTTATTCTTTTTCCAGTAAAAGCACCTCTTCATTCAGTGCCTTCGTGAAGATTCCCTTCACCGTCTTATTTTTCAATCCTTCTTCGTATGGCACGGCACCTTTGACATACTGGCGGGTGTGTCCCATCATGTATTTGGTTCCGTCAATCTCGATTGGTTCTTCGAGAAGGATTTCTTCTTCGGTTCCGAGGAAGCGCCCGCGGTATTCTAAGGACTGCTGTTTTTCCAGTGCCAGCAGGATATCGCTGCGGACGGATTTGGTTCCTTCTGGTACCTGATCCGGCATATCGGCGGCGCGGGTGCCTGCGCGGCGGGAGTATTTGAATATATGCATTTCATAGAAATGGATCGCTTTTAAGAAGCGTTCTGTTTCGGCAAATTCTTCTTCGGTCTCGCCCGGGAATCCTACGATGACATCGGTCGTGATCGCCGGATTGTCAAATTCTTCCCGCAGAATTTCACAGCACGCCTGATATTCAGCAGCGTTGTAGCGGCGGTTCATGCGCTTTAAAGTCGCGTCACAGCCACTCTGGAGTGACAGATGGAAGTGCGGGCAGATGGTCCGCAGCCTCGCCAGCTCTTTGACAAATTCGCGGGTTACGATACGTGGTTCAAGAGAACCAAGGCGCAGGCGCTCAATGCCCGGAATCTGGTCAAGACGTTTGATTAAAGTCAGCAGATTTTCTTTCTGCTCATCCTTGAAATCGACACCATAGGAGCTTAAATGGATACCGGTCAAGACAATTTCCTTGTATCCGGCTTCCGCAATCCCGCGCACCTCGTGCTCGATGTCCTCCGGGCGGCGGCTGCGGACGCGTCCTCTCGTATATGGTATAATACAATAGCTGCAAAACTGGTTGCAGCCGTCCTGTACCTTGATAAAGGCACGCGTATGGTCAGCAATCCGGCGGATATGGAGTTCTTCGTATTCCTGTGAATGTCCGATATCCAGAATCTCACCGCTGTTTTCGTGATCTGCAAAATAATCATCCAGGATCTGTACCAGATCTTTTTTCTGGTTATTGCCGACGATCAGATCGACCGCCTCATCTTTTTTCAGCTCCGCGCCCGCTGCCTGCACATAACAGCCGACCGCCACAACAGCCGCCGACGGGTTCATTTTCTTTGCCCGGTGCAGCATCTGGCGCGATTTCCGGTCGGCAACATTCGTCACGGAACACGTGTTGATAATATAAACATCCGCTCCTTCCCGGAACGGCACAATCTCATATCCTGCATCCTCTAAGAGTTGCTGCATGGCTTCCGTCTCATACGAGTTCACCTTGCAGCCCAGATTGTGGAATGCCGCTTTTCTCATTTTTATCTCCTTTAAATTGAATCCTCTCTTGACTTTTGTCAGATTACTTTGTAGTATAAAAGTATTATTGTAGATAGAGGAGGTTTTTTTCATGAAAACAGTTCGTATTTCTTTAAACTCGATCGATAAAGTTAAATCCTTCGTCAACGACTTAGCGAAGTTCGACGTAGATTTTGACCTTGTTTCCGGACGTTATGTGATTGACGCTAAATCCATCATGGGTATCTTCAGTCTGGATCTGTCTAAACCGATCGATTTAAACATCCATTCTGAGAACCAGATCGATGAGATCTTAACGACACTGGCTCCGTACATTGTATAGCAACCATTAGAACGATCGAGATGGTTCTGTTTGAAACGAAAAAAACCGCTGTTAAGCAACTCGCTTTGCAGCGGTTCTTTTTTTCATAGAGAACTACGTCCTATGAAAAAACACTCCGCGAGGATGCGCACTCGCGCGAAGCAAAAAACTGTCGCAAGCGACCGCGCGAGACGCCCGAATGTGCCAAGGCACATTCTTTTTTATATATGACTAGCACCGGATAACCTCAACCGTATCGATCGCCTCTTTTACCAGCGCATCTATCTTCTCTTCCAGATTGCGCTCGGATTTTTCAATCAGGTGCAGGACCGGCTTGGTAACCGGGTGTTTGGCTACGAAGATGGTGCAGCAATCTTCATACGGCTCGATCGATGTCTCGTAGGTACCGATTTTCAGAGAAATATCGACGATATCCTGTTTGTCGAAACCGATCAGCGGGCGGAAGACCGGAAGTGTGCAGACTGCATTGGTAACCGCCAGGGAATGAACCGTCTGGGATGCTACCTGACCGATGCTCTCGCCGGTGATGAGTCCGAGACAGTCGTCTTTCTTCGCCAGCTCTTCCGCGATCTTCATCATGTAGCGGCGCATGATAATCGTCAGCTCCTCATGCGGGCACTGCTCGTAGATGTAGAGCTGGATATCTGTGAAATTGACTACGTTTAATTTGATCGGACCTGCGTATTTTGCTACCTGCTTTGCCAGATCGACTACTTTCTGTTTTGCACGGTCGCTGGTGTATGGCGGCGCATGGAAATAGGTTGCCTCGATGGTAACGCCGCGTTTTGCGATCATGTATCCGGCTACCGGGCTATCAATACCGCCGGATAAAAGCAGCATCGCGCGTCCATTAGTTCCGACCGGCATACCGCCCGGTCCCGGAATCACCAGAGAGTATACGTTGATACGTTTTGCACGCAGTTCCACATTTAAAAGAACATCCGGATTGTGTACGTCTACCTTTGTCTCCGGGAATGCGTCCAGGATGACCTCACCGAGATCGCGGTTGACTTCCTCGGAGGTATGCGGATACTGTTTGTTGGCACGGCGGGTGTTTACCTTGAACGTAAAGTGTTTATCTGGGTATGCTTTGTCCACATACTCAACAATCTTCGCTTTCAGGTCGTCATAGCCGTTGTCCTCTAACTGGACCATCGGACAGATCGCCGCAATACCGAATACCTTTTTCAGTGCGTCGATGACCTCATCGTAATCAAATTCTTCCGCTGCGGTCGCATAGATACGCCCTGCCTCCTTGGTTACGGTAAATTTTCCATCAAGACGTTTTAACGAGTGATGGATGTGGGACACCAGCGCGTCCTCGAATACATAGCGGTTTTTACCTTTCAGGCCAATCTCCGCATATTTAATCAAAAATGTATGAAACATGGAATTCCCTTTCTACAACAGGCTGTCATTCTTCTGCTTTCCCGCAAAAAAAACTGAACAGCCATTCTTTAAACAGCCATTTTATTTCATCTGGTAACGGCGCAGTACCGGAAGCAGTTCTCCCAGAACGCCGATCGCATAGTCTACTTCTTCCTCGGTATTCAGATCACCCAGACTGAACCGGATCGTCGAATCGAGAAGTTCTTTTTTCACGCCGATTCCCTTTAAAGTACCGCTGATGCCCGGATGATTGGACGAGCAGGCGGAACCGGACGATACATAAACCCCTTTGTCCTCCAGCGCATGGAGAAGTACCTCGCTGCGGACGCCCTCAAAGCGGGCTCTGACTATCTGCGGCGCGTTGGTGCGGTCCTCACTGCCGTTGATGGTGACGCCGCCGAGCGGTTTCAATCCCGCAATCAGGTGCTCCCGGAGTGTATACAGCTTTTCGATGCGTGCATCAAAATCTTTGTACGCCTCGCGTGCTGCCACACCGAGTCCGACACACCCCGGCACATTTTCCGTACCGGAACGCATGCCCTTCTGCTGGCCGCCGCCAAACAGAATCGGGCGGATCTTGACACCGTCGCGAATATAGAGGAATCCGACGCCCTTCGGCGCATGGATCTTGTGTCCGCTGACGGAAAGCAGGTCAATTCCCTGTTTTTTCGGACGGATCTTATATTTTCCATATGCCTGGATCGCATCGACATGGAACAATGTCTTCGGATTTTTCTTCTTGATGCACTGGCTGATCGCCTCGATCGGCTCTACTGCTCCGACCTCGTTATTGACGTACATCACAGACACCAGGATCGTGTCCTCGCGGATAGCTTTTTCCAGATCCTCCAGAGAAATATGCCCCAGATGATCGACCGGAAGATAGGTCACCTCAAAGCCCATCTCCTCCAGAAATGACATCGTATTGTAGATCGACGGATGTTCCACACCGGTCGTGATAAGGTGTTTTCCGGCTCTGCGGTTTGCCAGCGCCGTGCCGATCAGCGCCGTATTGTTCGACTCTGTTCCGCCGGAAGTAAAGAGAATCTCCTTCTCCTGAACTTTCAGTGTATCCGCGATCGCCTTCTTTGCCTCGCGAATCAAATTTTCTGCTTCCACACCTTTTCTGTGCTTCGCCGCCGCGTTTCCGTAGTTGACGCACATTGCATCAACGACCGCATCCTTTACGCAGTCCAGCACCTTGGTGGTCGCTGAATTATCAAAATAGGCTTCCATTTTTATCTCTATCTCCTTTGTAATTTTCCAATTACACTTCCAACTGCAGCATCAGTGCCGACAGCATACACAAGCCTGCCGTCTCCGTCCGCAAAATTCTCTTTCCAAGCGTTACGATCTCCGCCCCGTTTTCCCTGGCAAGCTCGACTTCTTCATCCTCAAAACCGCCCTCCGGACCGATGAAAACGGCGATATCCGTACCCGGCTTGACCGACGCCAGCAGTTCCCTCGTTTTCCGGATGCCGTCCGCCGACTCATATGGCAGAAGAACCATATCATACCCGACTGCCTCTTTGACCGCCTCTTTGTAGGTCATAAGCGGCGCCACCTCCGGGATAAGGCTGCGCTTGGACTGCTTCGCGGCGCTCTCAGAAACCGCATTCCAGCGTTTTCTCTTCGCGTCCGCTTTTTTCGCATCCAGCTTGACAACCGAGCGCTTCATGCTGACCGGAACTACCCGGTATGCCCCCAGCTCCACCGCCTTCTGGATGATCAGTTCCATCTTATCGCCCTTCGGAAGCCCCTGGAACAGGTGAATCCGCGCCGGAAGCTCTTTGTTTTCCCATTCTTCCAGAATCTTTGCCGAAACATACTCTGGTTCCAGTTCTTCCACGCGGCAGAAATAGTCGCCGCCCTCACGGCTGCTGATCAGGATCTCCTCACCCGGCTTCATCCGCAGAACATTGCGGATATGGTTGACATCCGCGCCCTCAATCCGGATTTCTTCCGCCCCGATCTGGTGCGGTTCCACAAAAAAATGGTACATGATTATTTCTTCCTCGCTGTCACAGAAACCCACTCGCCCTGATGGGTAATCTCTACAATCTCAAAGGCATCGTTCGCCTCAAATGCCGCCTTGACTGCCTCTTCCTTCATATCAATGATACCCGATGTGATGAAGATACCATTTTTCTTAATATGAACCGGGATCTCTTTCTGCAGCATGATGATAACGTCTGCCAAGATGTTGGCAACCGCAATGTCGTAATACTCGTATTTTACCTCGTCCTGCACTGCTTTATCGTCGATGATGTTGCCCTGTACGACCTTGAACTGCTCCGGTGCGATTCCGTTTGCTTCCAGATTCTCGCCAACGGCTGTGATCGCATTTTCATCCAGATCCGTTCCAAATACGTGTTTTGCACCCAGTTTTAACGCCGTGATGCCTAAGATACCGCTTCCGGTTCCGACATCAAGCACCTCTGAATCCGGTGTCACGTATTTCTCGAGCTGGCGGATGCAAAGCTGCGTTGTCTCATGCATGCCCGTACCAAACGCCGTACCCGGATCGATCTGAATCAGCAGCTTGTCCTTGTGCTCCTCCGGCACTGTCTCCCAGGTCGGCTTGATGAGGATGTGATCGACCGTAAACGGTTTGAAATACTGTTTCCAGTTGTTAATCCAGTCCTTATCCTCCGTCTCGGATTCTGCAAACGTGCAGGCGCCCAAATCGGTAAACGGCTTCAATTCTTCCAGTGCCTCTTTGACTTTTGCCATCATCGCCGGGATATCATCGTCCTCATCGAGATAAAAACTTACCTTTGCCACGCCCTCATCCGGCGGAAGCTCCGGCAGAATGTCGATGAACATTCCCTTCGTCTCTTTCTCGGTCAGCGGGATATTGTCCTCAATCTCAATGCCCTCGATGCCGAGTTCATCCAATGTGTAGCTGATGAGATCCACCGCCTCTGTGGTGGTCGTCAGCGTAAATTTCTTCCATTTCATGTTCGTTACCTCTCTTTATTGAAACGACTTATCAGCCAAATATTCACGTTTCATCACGCAGCTATTTTTCATCATTTTCACTGTAAATGTGTCAAACGTTACTGTTCACAGGTAGGCACTTTTGGAACCGAAAGTGCCGTAAGAAAACGTGGTGGCAGCAGGAATTTGCCGTATTTAAATGCGAAGCCACGGCAAATTCCGTTACTGGGCACGTATGCGTGAACAGTAACTGTCAAACGAATGAATCCGCCTAATCGTTCTAATTTTCTTTTCTAATTTCCCAATAAAATCTTCACAAACAGGATCGCCAGCACTACCAGAATCAGCGGGCGCACGATCTTCTGTCCATTTCCCATTACCAGGCCGGAACCGATATAATTTCCTAAAATACTGCAGATCGCCGCAGCCAGCCCCAGCGTGTAAATGATCTTGCCGTGAATCACAAATGTGACAAACGCCGCCACATTAGACGAAAGATTGATCGCCTTTGTCGTACCCGCCGCCTCTTTCATCGTATAGCGCGCCGCTCCTGTGAGCACCAGCAGCAGGAAAGTTCCGGTTCCCGGTCCGTAAAAACCATCATAAATACCGATGATCAGCGCGGATGCCAGCGCAATCAGGAATGATTTCCGCTCCGGCAGGGTGCCCGCCAGCGAATCATCGCCCATTTTCTTATTCCGCATAACATAAAATGCAACAATCGGAAGAATCACGATCATCATATACTGTAAAATCTTATCGCTGACTAACAGAGTCAGGTTCGAACCGATCGAAGAACCGATCAGCGCCGCCACGATAAACCAGACCACCTTCTTAAACTGTATGTAACCGTTTTTGGCAAACCGCCCGGTCGCGATTGCCGTTCCCATCATGGAACTCATTTTGTTGGTTCCGAGCGCCATATGGGTCGGAACCCCGGCGATCAGGTACGCCGGAAGTGAAATCAATCCGCCTCCCCCTGCGATCGCATCCACAAAGCCTGCCAGAAATACCATCGGGCAGACGATTATAAACTGCAGTATCGTGCAATCCATGCTACATCCTCCAAAATTTTCATGCACGCCCAAATTCCTCCTGCCGTCGCAAAACAGAAATCAAAAAGCACTCCGGGCATACATTTCTATTCTTATTGCAAAAACTCCGCCAGTGCATAGGTACTGACATCCAAGCCATATTCAGTCAGGCGGATATGGCTATCTGTCTGGACCGATGCTTCCAACAATCCTTCTTTCAAAAGCCGCTTGATCACCTCGCCGTACACCGCTTCCATCGCCACGCCAAACCGACGTTCAAACTCTGCCGTCCGGACGCCGCCGGTCAGCCGCAGCCCCAGAAACATAAATTCTTCCATCCGCTCCTGACGGCTCAGTTCGTGTATTTCCTCATACTGCGCGCCCGCTGCCAGTTCTTCTTTCGTAAACACCAGATAACGGTTCAAATCCGCCGTCACCTGAAAGCGTTTCCCGCCCACCAGCGAGGATGCCCCCAGACCAAGCCCCAGATACTCCACACCGGTCCAGTAACCGATGTTGTGGCGGCAGGTATAGCCCGGTCTGGCATAATTGGAAATCTCATACCGCTCATAGCCCAGCTTCGCCAGCGTTGTTTTCGTGTGGTGGTACATATTCCGGTCTGTCTCCTCATCCGGCAGACATTTGCAGCCTTCATACTTCGTCTGTAAACGCTTTGGCATAGAGGCGTAATCGCCGTATTTTTCCAGATCCGCGCACATCTCCCCGTACTCTTCATATAACGGCGTGCCTTCTTCCACAATCAGGCTGTATGCGGAAATATGTTCCGGTTCAAGGTCGCAGACGAACCGCAGAGTCTCCTGCCAGCTCTCCTCCGACTGTCCCGGAAGCGCCGACATCAGATCGACATTGATATTGTCAAATCCAGCGTCCCGCGCAGCACGAAAACTCTGTAAAAACTGCTCCCGCGTATGAATCCGCCCTAAAAGCCGCAATTCCTCCTCCGAAGCCGACTGCAGCCCCAGACTCAGGCGGCTGACCCCTGCATTCCGGTAACCGGCTGCCGAATCCGGTGTCAATGTCCCCGGATTCGCCTCCATCGTGATCTCCGCATCCGGCTCTACCCGAAAGACCTGCCGGACGGCTGCCAGAATTCGCTCAACCGCCGATGGCGGAAGCAGAGACGGCGTTCCGCCGCCGATAAAGATCGTCTCCACCGTCCGCCCTGCCAGGTTTAGCCGCGGCGCCGCATTTTCAGGACACTGCCCTGCATCCTCTTCCGGAATGCTTTCAATCTCCCGGATCAGCTGATCCACATATTTTTCCCGCACGCACGCATCGGACGCAAACGAAAGGAAATCACAGTAACGGCATTTGCGGACGCAGAACGGGATGTGTATATATAATTCCATTATTCCTCGTCCAGCTTCAGGACGCTCATAAATGCCTTCTGCGGAATCTCTACGTTTCCGATCTGACGCATACGTTTCTTTCCTTCCTTCTGCTTCTCCAGAAGTTTTCTCTTTCGGGAAATATCGCCGCCGTAGCATTTTGCCAGAACGTCCTTCCGCATTGCCTTGACCGTCTCGCGGGCAATGATCTTTCCACCGACCGCCGCCTGGATTGGAATCTCAAATAAATGACGCGGAATCTCATCCTTGAGCTTCTCGCACATTTTTCTGCCGCGCTCATATGCCGAACCTTCGAATACGATGAAAGAGAGCGCGTCCACTTCCTCGCGGTTGACGAGAATATCCAGTTTTACCAGCTTGGATTCCTCGTAGCCCTTTAACTCATAATCAAACGACGCGTAACCGCGGGAGCGCGATTTCAATGCATCGAAGAAATCATAAATAATCTCATTTAACGGAAGTTCATATTTCAGCAGCGCACGACTCGCCTCAATATACTCCATTCCCAGGTAAACGCCGCGGCGCTCCTGGCACAGCTTCATGATCGCACCGACAAACTCGGTCGTAACCATGATCTCCGCCGACACGATCGGCTCTTCCATATAGGCAATCTCGGACGGATCCGGCAGGTTTGACGGGTTCGTCAGCTCAATCATATCACCGTTCGTCTTGTGCACCCGGTATACAACGCCCGGCGCCGTTGTCACAAGATCCAGATTGTACTCGCGTTCCAGGCGTTCCTGGATAATATCCAGATGGAGAAGCCCCAGGAAACCACACCGGAAACCAAAGCCCAGCGCTACCGATGTCTCTGGCTCAAAATAGAGCGCTGCATCGTTGAGCTGCAATTTTTCCAGCGCGTCCCGCAGATCCGGATATTTCGCACCATCCGCCGGATAAAGACCGCAGTATACCATCGGCGTTACCTTCTTGTAACCCGGAAGCGGCTCTGCACATGGGTTGTCCAGATCGGTAATCGTATCGCCCACGCGGGTATCCTGCACATTTTTAATACTGGCAGTCACATAGCCAACCATACCGGCTGAAAGCTCTTCGCACGGAATAAACTGACCTGCGCCAAAATATCCAACCTCCACAACCTCGGCAGCCGCTCCGGTCGCCATCATTTTCATGCGTGTGCCTTTTTTGATCGTACCGTTCTTCACACGGCAGAATACGATAACGCCCTTGTAAGAATCATACAGGGAGTCGAAAATAAGCGCCTGCAGCGATGCCTCCGGATCGCCCGCCGGTGCCGGGATCTTCTGCACGATCTCCTCCAGAACTGCCTCGACATTTAAGCCGGTCTTCGCAGAAATGCGCGGTGCATCTGACGCCTCCAGACCGATCACATCCTCGATCTCCGCTGCCACGCGCTCCGGATCCGCACTCGGCAGATCGATCTTATTTAACACCGGAATGACCTCCAGATCATGATCCAGCGCCAGATATACATTCGCCAGCGTCTGCGCCTCGATTCCCTGTGCCGCATCCACAACCAGAATCGCACCGTCGCACGCCGCCAGGCTTCGAGAAACCTCGTAGTTAAAGTCCACATGTCCAGGCGTGTCGATTAGGTTAAAAATGTACTCCTGACCGTCTTTCGCCTTATATACCGTGCGGACTGCCTGCGACTTGATGGTAATACCTCTCTCCCGCTCCAGATCCATGTTATCAAGCACCTGCGCCTGCATCTCACGGCTCGTTAAAAGTCCCGTCATCTCAATAATACGATCTGCCAGCGTTGATTTGCCGTGATCGATATGTGCAATGATGCAGAAATTTCTGATTTTGCTCTGATCTATAATTGCCATCCGTTCATTCCTCTCTCTGTATCACTTTGTTTGGCAGCAACATGTTTGCTGCGATATCTTATTTTTTATTTAAAATCATCTTTTATAATAAATAACACCTGATCTAAATGAATATACCATTTTTTCAGGTACGCCGCAAGTCCTGAAATAGAAAAAGCCTTGACTAAAAGCCTTGCCATTAGCCTGTCAGCACCTGATCCAGAAGCTGCGCCAGCGGATCCATCGCATTGACCGCCTCTTCATATGTATTCGTCTGTGCTCCGACTTCGATCAACGCCGAGCGCGGGCGTAGATGCAGATTGTAACGAAGCCCCTTTAAATAAATCGTCCGCGTAAACCCAGGATATATCTGATCGGCATTCCACTTCATCTGAAAACTGAACGCCAGATTTTCCTTCCGGCAGGGATTTGCCAGATACTCGATCGGTCCGTCCGGCGTTTCGCTGGTACCGTTGAAAAACATGATCTGTGCCGTTGGTTTCCCTTCTATCTGCGTGACTAGATGCGTCTGCTCGCTGACACCGTCCCGGTGCACATCTAAAATCACCTGAATCGACGGGTATTTCTGCAAAAGGTTCGTGACACCCTCGCAGGCATATGTATAGGCACGGCTCCGGTCTAGATGCCCCGACTTCATATCATAGGCAGTTGTATCGTGCCAGACCTGATATCCTTTCGCCCGCAGCCGTTTTGCCAGCTCTTCCCCCAGAGACACCACCGCTCCCTTTCCGTCGCTTCCCGCATAATCTCTATAATTTTCCTGCGAATGGGTATGATAAATCAAGATCTGTGGTCCGTCCGCCTCATCCTTCCTGATTGTCAGATCCATCGATAAAAATGTCTCTGCGTTCATCAGGCTCCGGTCAATCGATGCCGTCGGGTGGATTGTAAAAAAATGCTGGATCAGATAATCATAATCTTCCAGCTTTTTCCGCAGACGCGGGCTGTCCACCAGTGCGGCAGGATTTGCCCTCTCTGTCTTTTCTCCATTCTTTCCAGCACTATACAGCCTCTCTTCGTCTGTCTCTCCGCCGCCCTGTCTCCCACTTCCATGAACAAGCCCGTTCCATTTTCCAAGTAAAGTTCCATCCACCAGCCTACTCCCGGAAAACTGTGCCAGGAAATCCGTATACTCCTGCCGGACTTCCTGTTCTTCCAGATATTTATAATAGGACGGATCGGCTTCTCCCTGCGTCTGTTTCTTCCACCCGGCAAGTCTATGCCTTTTCCCATCCTCCGAATCTGGTATATCCCGCAAATTAGTCCCCCAGACCGGATACCAGGACCTTACCACCGCATTCTGCACAGCTGTCCAGATGAATGCACGCATCTTCCAGCCGACTGTCAGCAAAAACAGAACCATCAGGAGCCCGGCTGCCCTCTGCCACCACCGCACCGCATTCATCTCCCTTCTTTCCTGTTCTATCCTATGCGGTTAGCAAAGTGTAGTTTCCTGTTTGGTTCTGTTTTTCAATTTGGCATTTTTTTCAGTGTTATCTTTCTTCCTCCAGCCGTTCCACTGCCCGCCGGATCCCCTCGGCGATTGCTGCGCTCAGCTTGCAGATACGCTCGTCCATGTCCTGCGGGGTCACAAACATCGCTCCAAATTCAGGTTCCAGAAGTTCCCGGATCAGCTCATACTGGCTGTCCGAATCCAGTTCCCGGATGTATTCACCGTACCGGCTGCCCTCTTTTGAGGCGGTTAGTGTCCGCACTAACGCATTGACCGTCCCGTGAACGATCGCCGCCGCGCCCACAACCGTCGGAACGCCGATCGCGATTACCGGCACGCCGAGATTTTCCCGCGTCATTCCCCGGCGGTGGTTGCCGACGCCGGACCCCGGATGAATTCCTGTATCCGTCAGCTGAATGGTGCTTGCCAGACGGTGGACGTTTCGCGCCGCCAGCGCATCGACCGCGATCACCAGATCCGGGCGGCTCTCCCGCACGACGCCGCGGACAATTTCTGCCGTCTCCATCCCTGTCTGTGCCATCACCCCTGGATGGATACCGCTGAGAACCGGATGCACCGTCCGCCCCGCTTTCTCAGCCGTATAGAGGTATGTGCCATTTCTTCTGCCTGGCTCCGTCCGCATCGAAAGCCCATCCACCACGCGCGGTCCCAGCGAATCCGGCGTCACCTGCCGGTTTCCCAGTCCCGCTACCAGAATCGAAAGTCCGGCCATGGTTGAAGCACAGTTTTTCCGGATCAGGGACGCCAGCTGCCGTCCTAACTCCCCGGCAACCGCCTCACAGTATGCGTCCTCTGTCTCCGACAGACCCGGATCTTCCATCGTCAGGTAGGTTCCCATCGGCTTTCCCATTGATTCCGCACCTTTTTCGTTCAAAATCGAGACTTCCGTCATCCGGATCGAACTGCCATGACAGCGCCATTCCCGCAGCGCCACACCGCCGATTTCGCCCCCATTCCCCTCAAAACTTTCTCTCTCCTCCAACGCCAGATCCGTCCGATTTTCAAACATGGCTGCTCCCTTCTATCTCACAACTCAATCACAACCCGCACCACCATAAGGCTTAAATTCCATCCTATCACTTTTTACTTCAAGATAGCCTTATTATTTTTCTCAATTCGTAACTGTTCAGTACCTTCACAGTCACGCGCAAAAATTCATTAAAACGCAGTAAATGCGCAGACCTACTGAACAGTTACCTCAATTTTTATATTTTCCAGAAATATATATTTTATTCTCTCAAAAAAACCTAACGCTTTTTTTGTTTCATAGGACGCAATTTCCTGTGAAACAAAAAACTGCGCCACCCAGCCCAGATATTTGACATCGCCCGCAAGGATAGGCGCCGCCTGGTATCCGGTCAGATACCGCAGTTTATACGTTTATTTTTCGAATTTTTCTAAAACTCTATTCTATTTCTCGCCGTCCGCACTCTCCACCGGCGTTACTGTTCACACATGTGTGCTCAGCAACGGGATTTTGCCGATGCTATGCATTCCAAATCGGCAAAATCTGCTGCCG
>OGHO01002441.1_pt1 | contig 14460 bp, 10 predicted proteins | sample 1571421 | NCBI WGS metagenome assembly OGHO01 (sample SAMEA2581937, study PRJEB24529) | metagenome | biome: Human gut stool | place: China | collected 2011
TCCGTGCGGATCGCTTCCGGTAAGTTAAGAATATTATACGAAAGATCAAAATCCGAGACCATCCTCATACAAAAGCCCGCCCCTGAATATAACCCAACTATTCAAAAGAAATACTACCTGTAATTCGGCCGGATAACGGGCCTTCTATATCTTTTTTTAATTCATCGATATAATCCCGATTATAAGCTTTTTGTTCTTGTAGAGAGTCTAATTCCCGAGTTATATTATCAAGACCTATTATTTTCGCACGATAATAGGTTCGCTCATAAAAATAGCCCATAAAAATCGAATCATTCCAGATCGCCGCCTCATCAGGAAGTCGCATAATGGAATCGAAAACGGGCAGAAACCGATCGATATACCCATCAATATTTTTCACAATATTACCGTAATGCATATTTCTTGTCCTGATATCGCCTCGATTTTCCGCACGTTTGGCCTCTATCTTTTCTATGATAATCGATTTGTACAGAGCGAATGGCGTGCTATCTATCGAATCGATCGATTCAATAGCTTTCTCGTAATCTCTTTTATGAAAATATACAAATCCCTTATTATACAGAATCTTATTATGTTTCGCACATTCATATTTTGCAGCAGTATTGAGATACATTAACGCCGAATCGAGATAGGCTGAATCGGGTTCAAGTTTCATAAAAAAATCATAGATGCTCTTCGATCCCTTTAACATTACTTCCTCATATTCTCTGACTTGTAATTTATGTGAACGCTCGGAAGAACACCGCGTTTGAAAAATCAGCATACAAGCCGTAATTACGAACGAGTTCCGAAAAACCCTTACGATTCCGTTTTTTATCATATGAATCACTTGAATTTTATGACTATAGGGGTATATATATATTTTATTCCGATCCGGGTTTCCGGCATTAATTTGTATCCCGGAAATCGAACCCGGAGACAAGTACTTAGCAGGAATAGTCATACTCCCTGATAGCACCGTGCTCCCTGTGGCAGTTATACTATTTTTAGGATATTGCATCATTGTCTCCTGACTGTTTCCATTGTTTGATACGGCGAACGTTGATTATGTATTCTCTGGACTTTCAGTCTGTCCGCCGTATACAATTATAAATATTATTGAATACGAAAAACCGGCAAGTACAATCACTACTTACCGGTCATAATTAAAGCACCATTTTAATGAACAGCAAATGACATATCCAATTCATATCTATTAATTATAAAACAGATACTTTCATTTATTTGTTCTGGAGAATATCCGTTTCGATACATAAATTCCAATGTTTTTTTTAAGTCCGTAAGTTCATGGTTCTGAATAATTTTCGGAGAATTATTTTCCACTAATAAATACTGCCCGATATGATCATCTCCTAATAAGGAAAAATAATAAATTCTACCATTACTAATTGAATCAATAGCACTCTGCAGTGTGAGAATATCAAAAATTTCATATCGAAGATTAAGATCATTCGGTGCAATTTTTTGCCAATTTTTATTTTTATCATAAGTAGCATTAATACTCTGAGATACAGTCATTTTCACCGAATCAAGCAATGCCGGTTGTGAATGGACTGGATTTATAAATAAAACGTATCCTAATATTAGAAAAGCTATGGACAATTTAATATTTTTCATTTTCATTGCATAATTTATTTTGGAGATTCATCAAACGATATATGTTTATAAAATAATACAGGTTTTGCAACAATAGGTGTTCCCTTATTTTCTAATTCCCTAACATGCCTCTTTTCGGCTTTTGTAGCATTCGCTTCTCTTGTTTTTTTGTCTGCCTGTGGTGTTTGATCTATTACATGCTTTCCTTCATGGACTCCAATGGTTCCGATTCTATCTTCTTCTGATAAAGGGCGTAGACGATTTGCCACCTCGCCGGAATATTGTGGTTCAACTTGCTTTTCAATAGATCCTTTATAAATATTGACATCCATTCCTATAATTTCTCCATCGCTATTATTGTGTATCACTGTACTTCCTAACTCACCTTTCTCTGGTCCGTTCCCTTCATGCAATGTTATTGTAACATCATATTTTGTATCACTCATTTCATTCCATATCGAAGTGCCAATATTCGTTTTCATCATCGCTATTCCAACCCTCATTGCCGCTGTTCCACTTGCCGCCTTCGTCCATTGTCCATTTTGATATAAAACTTGCCCTTTCACATCGACAATTTTCCGGCCATCTTCATCAGCAAACCGTATCGGATTCCCCGCACAGTAGTTATACTGCCCGATGCGATAGTACTTCTCGGAGAGCGGATCATGCTGCAGGAAGATGCCTCCCTCGGGATCGTAGTACCGTGCACTGAAATCGTGGTAGTCGATCGACATACTGCCCGCTCGCTGCAACTCCTTGCCCGAGAACGTATATCGGTTGTCCGACGTCGGCATATCGGATTGAGACCACTCCTTGCCGAAAGGATAGTAATCCTTGCGGTCGAGGCCGATTCTGCCCATCGGAGTTACCTTCACCACCACGCGCGTGCTCCCCAGATGATCCGTCAGGAAATAGCGTACCTCCGAACTCGTTCCGTTATCGGTTCCGATGATTCGCCCACCGCCGAACGACGCACTCTCGAAGCCATCGTCGCTATATACCAAAGAACCTGCATAGTAATACGGATATTGAGCATCGTATTGGCTTGCTTGTACTTTTTGTCCATCTGCGCAATACCGATAAAAAATCCCCGCATCGCCATCCGTGCGGATCGCTTCCGGTAAGTTAAGAATATTATACGAAAGATCAAAATCCGTCAGTGCATCCCTCGTGCGGTTTCCATTGGCGTCATAGCTATAACGCCGATTGCTATTCGTCTCCTTATGGCGCTGATTACCAATATACGAAAAGTTGTAACTTTGTGCACTACCGGCCGACGAACCCGACCTGTTCAGCGTAAGAATATTACTGTTTTTGTCATAGGTTAGATGCTCCTCCAAGCCGGAGACGCCGTTATCGAGATGATCCTCGTCAAAGGTAAAGAGGTGCGAATCGAGCATACGGCCCATATCGTCGTAGGTGTAGGCATAGGTATAGTCGTCGCGCAAGATCGTACCCTCGACGAGTTTGTGACGCCACTTCCATTCGGTAATGTTTCCCGTATAGGAGGCGTCGATCCAGTCGCGGCGAGGTTCGTAGTAACGAAGACTCATTTCGAACAATTCGCTCGATTTTTCGGTCAGCCACCCCTGAATATTGTAGTCCAGCGTCTCGTGAATGGCGTACGTTCCCGCACCATAGGTTTTGCCCGTGAGTTGACCCAGATCGTCGTAGGTGTAATTCACAACCGCCTGTTCGCCGCTATTGAACTGCGCCGTCTCCTTGGTCATACGGCTGCGTGCATCGTAGGTGAAGGTACGGTCGAGATGGTCGGTCGTTGTATCGTGGGTATAGCTTTCGCGCTGCGCCAAGAGATTCCCCGCGAAATCATACCGGCTCGAGATACGCAGGACTTTGCTTGAGAGGTTGTCGCACTCCACCGTCTGAATAAGACGACCTTTGGAATCGTAATAGAAAACCCGTTTACGATACCCGTCGATACCGCTCTCGCTCAGCAGCGCCAGCTCTTCGCAGGTCGGGAGGCCGACGGTACGATTATCCTTGAGCGTGGAAAGCGACGGAACGTTCACAAAGGCAAGGCGCGGATCGAGCGACGCGGGATAGTTGTCGTACACATGCCGGTAGACGAGCGTCGCGGCGGCCGAATCGTAGAGAAGGATTGTCGAGCCGGCATCGAAGAGCCCTTGCAGCGCTTCACAGCGTTCCGAGGTCGATGTCGTGGCAGCATCCGTGACCAGCGACTGTTCGGTGATGCGGCCGAAAGCGTCGTATTTATGGATCATCCACTGCTTCTTCCCGCGCAAGTTGCCGTCCTGCGACATCACCAGCTGATCGCCCTGATTGTAGACCATATACTCCGCTTCACGGCCCGGCATCCGTTTCTCGACCATGCGGCCGTGGGTGTCGTAGCGATAGACATAACAGTAGTTCCGTGCCACGGCGCAAGTATCTGCGTAGCTCTGACCCTGCGTCAGGCGATCGGTGCCCTCCGGCGTGACGACCCACGCCAAACGGCCGCAGTCGTCGTACACATAGCGTGTAATCAGATGGTCGACGGCGTTGTTCGCCCCGCGCAGCTGCCGCTCTTCGTAGACCGTATGCCCCTCCTTGTCGGTGTAGGTGACCACCACTGCGCCATCCTCGTCGGTCGTTTGCGTGCCCGAAAGCATGTTGGCCTCATAGTACCCGTTGACATGCAGCGAACCGGTCGCCGGATCGATATCCAGCCGCCCGACAGCCGAGGAGCCGTTGCCAATGTAGGTATTGCGTACCGAATGGGCGTCTGTCTGAAATTCAGCGCCCGGTTTGCGGGACTTCAGCACCCGGTTCAACGGCGATGACTCGTACTCGTCATGGGTGTAGGCATAGGGCGTTATGCAGCTGAATTTATTGCGGTAAAACGTCTCTTGAGCTGTGATTGCTGCCAGATCGTAACCGCCGTTGCCGTTCGTGCGGGAATAAGGCAGATATTTGCGCGCTTCGCGGTGCAGCATGTCGTAGGCAATGGGCCGAATCAGATCGGAACTTCCGCCGTCGGTCGCACCGATGGCGATCTCCTGCGACGGATAGCCCAACCCGTCATAATAGGTGACATCACAAGCATGTTTCCCCTGCTCGTTGAAAGTCTGACTGAATACCCAGTTCTCCTCGCCGGATAATTCGGCCATAGAGTCGCCATAAAAACAGATACTTTTCAGATCCTTGCATTCGCGGCGGCCCGTTTCATCCTCATATTCGGCGCGGACCTCGTAACGTCCCGCAGAGAGCGGGGCCGTCAACGTCAGTGCATCCACGAAAGCGGTCTTGCCGACGAGTCTCGTTCCGTCCTTATACAGCGAATAAGCCACAAACGGCTGGGGATTGGAAATCCCGACATTCAGCTTCGATACCGACCTATCTGCCTCAAAATTCACATCGACGACATTTACATGACCGTTTCCATTTTGTTCGAATACGATATGCGTATAATTTCCGTTGCCCAGAAACGAGTCGTTGTGAAGCGTCTCGGATCCCAAATTGGGCGGGCTGACGACCCGTACATAACACATTCCGGCTTCCTCGTCGTAGCCGTAATAAATTTTCATATGCGAGTTCCAGTTTTCGGAACACCCCGAATTGTATTGATCGAACGCATCTTCAAAAATTTGAACATCCTCTTCGCCAGAGAAGATCAGCTCATTGTAATCGGAGTCCCACCCCATGCTGAAATAAACATACTGGACACCCCCGTTCGCTGCAATCGTACACTCCTCGATATCCGTATCGAGCCGCAGCGTAAACGGATAAGCGTATTCAACCGTAAAATTGCTGTTTCGTGCATTTTCGATCCAATAGTCGCCGGGAATCATCACCTCGCAGAACGATATCGTCCCGCCCGTTCCAGTGATCGACTTAAGCGTGACGTTATTTGTTTTCAGACTGTATACCTGCCCGAGATTCGTGTTTCTCAGCGTTATCGTTTCGCTGCATCCCGGATATACCCGAACGACCTTGTCGGCCGGTAAGTCCGGCTCGGGATTTCCTGACTCCGCCTGCTGAAGAATCTCCAGCCTGCGAACATTCGTTCCGAAGTAGACGGAGCGCGACGATGCGCTCGCATTTCGGGAGAGTTGAACCGTGACGGTAAACTGCTCATCGGTCTGTGATTCGATGAAAGAGACCGTGATCCACGAGAAACCGGCGGCCGACAGCTGCTGATTCAGAGAACTCTGCATGGCATCGGTATCGTAACCGGCATCCAGACCGCCCGTCGTTTCGAACGAATAACTCTGAGCCGCGGAGCTCAGACGGATCGTTCCCGTAGGAGCACTTCCTAAATCAGAATGCCAAAACGGCTGGGAATAAGCGGCTTGAAGCCCGATTATAAGCACTGCGAAGAGGAAATATAGCTTTTTCATACTGGCGATCTTTTATTGATTCACAATGTTATACTGATATTCGTTCACCGAACGGCCCGCATCGTCGCGTACACGAATAAGCTTGCCGTCTGCATCGTATTCATACGTTGTGATGCGATTCGACGGGTCTGTAATACGCGTGACCCCGACCAACGGCTTGTACATATAGGTCGTGACATGAACACCCGGCAACGCACGAAGGGCATTCTCCTGCGTCGGGGTCAAAGCGCCCGGCAATGGAACCGTTTCGAGCGTGGACGGCAGCAGCGGTTTGAGCAGATCGAACGTCGAATTCTCAACGCGAGCCACGATATACTGTCCCCCGTAGCCCCATACATAGCTCGTCCGCATCCCCGACTTATCGGTCGACTGCAACGGATGACCCTCGGTGTCGTAGCGATCGTACGTCTCCTGATCCTGATAGGTAATCGTATTCAGGTTTGTCGTCGGGGCGATCAACGCCGTTTGCAGACGGTTTACCTTCGCTATATCCTTGGTCGGGAACGGACGGAAATAAATCGCTTTTTCTGCAGAGAGAACCCGCGTGGAGTCCGCATACATCGTAATTCTGTCGACAGGGACATTCACGATATTGTTCGCCACGAGCGTCTGTTCGGCATCCGACGGATCGGCGACTTCGTGCGAATAGACGTATGCAGTGGTAATCGCCTGATTCTTGCTGTTCGTAACCGTCGTTGCCTGCAATTGCCCGCGGCTGTTGTAGCAATAGGTGGTCGAGGAGCCGAACGAGGGAACCCCATTCTGATAATACTGCCGATAGACGGATTTCAACTGCGGATTTTCGATATTCAGCCGTTCGTAGTACAACAGATACAACGCAAGCTTGGGGATGGAGATGTATTCCGTAGAGGTGGATTTATAGTCGTACTCCTCCTCATAAAGTTTATACGCCGGTGCAAGCTGATCGGCATAATAGACCTTTCTTGCAAGTTTTCCTCTCAATGCGCTTTTGGATAGCGGCGACAACAGCATATTATTGATGGCCGGCGCGGTGCCTTCCGCTACAATGGGAATCCCATCCTGTACCTGTCCCGTCGGAAATAGGTCTTCCGTATCGCCGTTGCGCTTGTAGGTTTTATAAAAATATTCCGTGATCGTCTTTTTGAGCGGATCGTTCATTGCATACCGAGTCTCCACGATACGCTCGTATTCAATGTGATTATTCATTGAATACGGGAAACTGTGCTGTGTGGAGAGCATCTCGCGTTCAACGTTTGAAAAACCGAAGGTTACATACAACCTATACTGTGTATAAACAGCCGGCCGCCCCCACAGCAGGGTGCCGGAACTGCTGCCGTCGGTTTTCGTATAGGAGAACGACCGGCATACGCCGGAATCGAGTTCGTCCTTATAATCGATGATTTTGCTGATTCTGACACCGCCCGCAGTTCCCGTTTGATTCTGAAGAGAGGGAATATAACCGGTTTCGTGATTCCGGTTGACAGACGCGCTGTACGTGTTTCCTTCATAGGAAAACACCGAACGACCGCCTGTCGGATAGGTAATCTCCTGCAACATTCCGTATTTCGCATACTCGGCATTCGCATTGCGCTGAGAATAGGACGGCGAAAGGTGTTTCATGCCCGCCGTAGTCGTCAGTGTGGGTTCGAAATCCGAAGGCGAGGCGATCGGATCGTTATAATATCCCCACCAGTCGATTCCGAAGGTATTGATTGCCGGGAAGGCTGCGCCCTCATTATAATACGTCATCGAATAGGTGCCGATCCCCGAAAGCGTCACATCGGACAATACCGTGACGGGATTATTTCCGCCGATGGCCCGATACTTCAAGCGGCAGGTTCGCAAGGTGTCGCTTGCCTGATCGATCGTGTTGATGACGGCGATGCTTTTGAGTATGCGCATCTGCGGAGAGTTGTATCCGGGATCAGAAATAAGGTACGTGTTATCCCATCGTTCTCCGTTTCGAATATCGTATTCGAACCTGATCTCGCACGCGTCGTTGATATGGATCGTCTTAATCGGATGTATTTCCGTGGCATTGACCACGAAATCATGAAGCATGGCATTGTTGTCCGGGTAGTTGATATCAAGATAGGAATGCGCCACCGAAGCAACTTTCCGGTCGTATTTGACCTCCCGATGCACCCGCGGATTACAACTCCACGAATAGTTCAGATCGGCACGGGAATCATTTTGCAGCGTACTGTATTCGAACCAAAGATGCGCTCCGTCCGGCGTCAGCACATCGGTCAGCGACCAGCTGGAAGAATAGGAATCGCCGTTATCGGACTGCCCTTCGGTATAGCAGATCGCCGTCTCGCAGATAGTATCATCTCCGAACGAATACCGGTACCCGTCGCCCGTAACGATCGTAAAGCCCGATCGGCAACTCCCCTCCACTCGGAACTCTCCGTCGGCTTTATTGGTATTGTAGACGACAAATTCACCGTTCGATTGACGGACAAAGGAGCCCGAATAGCCCATGAAATTAAAATGGAAAATATCCGGCTCAGTTTCATAGCACACGTCAGGATACGTGCCCTCTCCCGCCGGATTCAGATGGATATAAGTGGCAATATAATCGTTGGAGATCATTCCCCAATAGCTGTAATCCAACGACAAATTGCGCTCATTGCAGGTATATTCGAACCCTCTCAGCTCCTGCACGGGTTCCGTAGTATACGGAGAACCGCCTAGTATCCAACAGTAAATAGATTGGGTCGATTCGTCAGGAATTCCTTTGACCTCGCGCGTAATCGCTCCACCGACATTCAGATACCACCCCAATCCGACGAGTCCGGCCTGAATATTCGGCTTATAACCGCTGCTCGCATACTGAATGGAAAGTGGAAGATGGAACGCCATGTCCTTGTATTCATAAATCGGGATGGAGAGTCCTAACGTTCCGGTATAGAGGTTCGTTTCGGCATCACCGTATTTGACCATGCTCCAGACATCGGGCGACGTCGGAGTGAAGAAACTTTTATCGAAGGGTTGACATTTGGGATAATCCGTCGCTTCCTGTGCCCCGGAAAGTAACGGCAGAAATGCGGCAAAAGATGCGATTAACATCTGCCTGAATAAAATTTTTCCATAATATATGTATTTAAGATTGGTTAAAAGCTGCACGATTTCTTCCGAAATCCGATCGTAAAGACAACGGCGGCAGCACCCGCTGCATAGATCAATCGCAGCTCACAAACCGCTCGAATACGGCTTTAACAAAAGTAACGATTCGAGTGTCCATAAGGAACTTTTTAGAAGAAAATTGCACTCTTAATAAATTGATCGTAAATTACTTATAATCAATTTGAAAAGAAATAAAATTCTTAACCTATACTTACATCCGCGAAACGAGGTCTTGAGTATGAACCTTTCGTTCGAAAAAGGAAAACCGGGACATCAAACCGACGGGAAAGGAGATCGGGAAAACCGGTCCGTACCACCTCGACGCAAAGCCCGAAGACGTTGGCACAAAGGTTGTAAGACAGACCGAGAAACAAACCCCGTCACCATGAAAATAGCTACTGGCAAAGGTGCGATCACGCTTCCCGTTCTATTGGCCATCTGGTCCGTGTCGGCCGTAACGTCGCTGCCCGGTCTGGCCGTTTCGCCGATTTTGGGCGATCTGAATACGATCTTCCCGTCGGCGAGCGATCTCGAAATTCAGATGCTCACCTCACTGCCGTCGCTGCTCATCATCCCATTCGTACTGCTGTCGGGCAAGTTATCGGTCGGCCGCGACAAGCTGCGCATTCTGGTCGTCGGATTGACGATCTTCCTGCTGAGCGGCATCGCCTGTCTGTTCATCCGCAACATCACGGCGCTGATACTCGTCAGCTGCATCCTCGGCATCGGAGCGGGAATGGTCATCCCCCTCTCGACGGGTCTGATCGTCGACTATTTCACCGGAGATTATCGCGTCCGGCAGCTGGGTTACAGCTCCTCGATCAACAACCTGACGCTCGTGCTGGCCACCGCCCTTTCGGGCTATCTGGCAAATATCGACTGGCATCTCTCGTTTCTGGTCTATACGCTGCCTGTCGTTTCGCTTCTCCTCTTGCCGTTTCTGCATCGGCAGCATTCGACCCCCGAACCGGCCGCCAGCGATCAGATGCGCAACAAGAAAATCGACCGTTCGAAACTCATTCAGCTCATGGCGCTCTACTTTTTCATCACTTACGCCGTGTTGACGATTACCTTCTATGCCGCGTTTCTGATCGACGGATACCATCTTCCCAAAGCCTTCTCTGGTGTGCTGATCTCACTCTTCTTCCTCGCAATCATGGCTCCGGGGCTGATCCTCGACCGCATCATAGGCATTTTCCGAAGCTATACGAATTTTACCGCCGTCGTCATGATCTGCGTGGGGTTGTTCTGCTTCGGTATCTTCAAGGATCGCACGATGATGGTCGTCGGAGCCTTGCTCACCGGATTCGGCTACGGATTGATGCAGCCAATCATCTACGACAAAACGGCGATCATCGCTCCGCCCCGCTCGGCAACGCTGGCGCTTTCTTTCGTGATGTCCGTCAACTATCTGGCTATCATGCTCTGCCCTTTTATTATCGATTTATTCGGCCGCATCACCTCGTTTCACGGCAACCGTTTTCCGTTCTTTCTCAACGGAACATTGGTCGTCGGACTCGCCGTCGTCGCCTACCTGCGCCGCAACGACTTCACACTCGGCTTGGACTCCTCCTATTACAAGTGACCGCCTCTTTATGCAACCCAGACGGACAATTTTCGGGGAAAATCGTTATCTTTGCCGAAAGGCTTGGATAAGTAGCGCTTCGGCAGAGTCATTCTGCACGACCGTCGCCGCGTCAAACACCTCGAAAAAAATGGAGAAAAACCTCGTCTATACAACCTGCGGAACCTGTTCGAAACTGCTCGACGTCACCATCGAGAACGATCGCGTCAAACGGGTGCAGTTCATCGGCGGCTGCCATGGCAATGCACAGGGAATCGCAGCGCTGATCGCCGGCATGGAGGTGGATGAAGCCATTGCGAAACTGAGCGGTATCGACTGCGGCGGCAAAGGGACTTCCTGCCCCGATCAATTGGCAAAAGCGCTGACACAACTCAAGAACAGTCGATAAGCGCATCTGCCTTCACTTCCTCCGCTCCGGTTCAACGCCGGAGTAATACCCCGCCCGTTACCGGAAAATTCATCAGGATGAACGGCATAGCCGGTATCGCGGAACGTTTTTTGCAACAGTCTGCAAAACCAATAATTCGTAGTATGTACTTTCTCTGGTATCTGCTTATCGGACTCGTCGCCGGCTGGCTGGCCAATCTCATGGTCAAGGGGCACGGTTCGGGACTTGTCATCAATCTGATCGTCGGCATCGTCGGTGGTATTCTGGGCGGTTGGATTCTGTCGCTGCTGGGACTGGTCGCCGTCGGGACGCTGGGCAGCCTGATCGCATCGGTCGTCGGTGCCGTCGTGCTGCTGTGGATCGCCTCCCTGCTTGCACCGTCATCCAAAAAACAAGCATCGTAATGAACAAGGAAAAAATCAATGCCGGCATCGACCGGATGGCCGAAGAGGCAAAAGAGACCATGGACCTGCTGTCGGATAAGATCGATCAGGTAACCCGCTGCGGAAACGAAAAAGCAGCGCGAATCCGGCGATCGGCCAAAGAGGGACTGCGCCGAACAACCGACACCGTACAGGAAACCGTCGATCGTACCGCCGACCGCCTTCGCGACAAATTGTCCGAATAAACCGACCGTACAGAACCGAGCGAACACACCTTGTCGGGTGTGTTCGCTCGTATGAAAACGACGATCCGGTGCCGTTTGTCGATATTCTTAAAACGAACTTTCAGACATATCCGACCGACGGCTGACGGCAAAAAACAATTTGCCGTCGGCACGCTGTGTCAGGGCAAAAAAAATTTTGCAATTTGAAATCTTTACTATACCTTTGCACAGCTTTCGAGCAACGGATTGAGCTATGGTGTAATGGTAACACGTCAGATTTTGGTTCTGAAATTTTGGGTTCGAGCCCCGATAGCTCAACAAAAACGCGGATAATATTGGAGCACAATATTATCCGCGTTTATTTTTTTACCGGTAAATTCGATCCCCGCGCGGCACGAATAAAAAACCTTTTCGTCCGTTACTTTCCGACCTTCTCCATAAAGCGCTGCCGATCGACCATGTAACGGATATGAATGCCCTCGCCGATCATTCCTTCGGCGTCGCGGGCACCGACGTTGAACGTCAGCTTGCGTCCCTCTGCCTCGGTCAGCACCGCTGTCGCTACGATCTCTGCGCCAAGCCCCGAAGGCTTGATGTGCGTCACGTTCATCTCTGCCCCGACGGTCGTCGCGCCCTCCGGCAGGGCACCGGAGACAGCCGTCATCGCCGCATTCTCCATCAATGCCACCATTGCCGGCGTGGCGAAGACCTCCAGATCGCCCGAGCCCATCGCCGCTGCCGTATTTCCGGCCGATACCGTCGTCGTACGCTGGGCCGATAATCCCTTTCTCAATTCCATTTTTATTCCGTTTCGTTAAAACAAAAAATCATTACCTTTGCAAAGGTAGAAATTTTTCGGGGCCTATGAAAAAGTACCTTTTCTTTCTGCTGGCAGCATTGCTGTCCGCTCCCCGTACCGCAGCACAACAACCTCCGGGTGTCGCCTATCAGGAGTGGCAGGTGGTTGCCGGCGATACGATTCCCAGCGTCCATATCCGACCGGTGTGGGTCTTCTCGCGCGGAACCGACCTGCGCCGTTACCGCAAGCTGGTGACAGCCGTCAAAAAGGTCTACCCCGTTGCAAAAATCGCCAAGGCACGTATGGCCGAGATGGAAGCCAAGCTGCAACGTCTGCCGACCAAAAAGGCACAAAAGGCCTACATCAAGGGCGTCTACCACCAGATCAAGGAGGAGTACACGCCCATCGTCAAGCACATGACCCGCACGCAGGGCAGGGTGCTGCTCAAACTCATCGACCGCGAGACGGATTACACGGCTTACGAAGTGCTGCGGGAATTCCGGGGCGGTTTCGTCGCCGGATTCTGGCAGACCCTGTCGCGCGTCTTCGGGCAGAACCTCAAATCGGAGTACGATTCCGAAGGAGACGACCGCCTGCTCGAACAGATCGTCCGCTATTACGAAGCGGGACTGCTCTGAACGATTCGGCCGGCAAAATCACACCCTAAATAACCGAACGGGCGGAATCTTTCGAGAGATTCCGCCCGCTTTTTAATGTCCCTACATCGCATACCGTAACACGGTCACACGACGAACGTCGTCCGTGTTCCGCGTCGCAAAACCGAGATAGAGCGCTCCGTCCTTGAATTTCAGGCTCTCGGGTTCCATGAAGCCCGTTGCGGTTACGCCGAGCGATGCGAGGTGTCCCAGATCGGCAATCGCCGCCACCGGTTCGCGCCAAGCCAGCGTCCCGTCGAAACCGAGCGCCGATACCCACGCTGTCGAGGGCGTCGTACCGTCGTTCGCATTTCCTTGGCCTTCATAGTAGTAGAGACGGCCGTTCTTCAGGTCGAAGCCCTGCATGTTGACCGAACCCACCTCGCCGCCCTTGGGCAGCGCGACCGTCGCAACGGGCCTCAGCTCCGACAAATCGCGCACCGATGCTGTCGGTTTGCCGCTCGTTTCGGGTTCGGTGGTATTGCCTCCGCCCGTCGTAATCGAAAAGGTGAGCTGCACCGTTTTCGGCGACAGTGTCTTCACCTCGGAGAGCCGATAGACGTAGATATACTGCCGCGAAGCGTTATCCTGACACCAGAAAGCAATCTGATCGTTGGCCGCATCGACGGCCGGATGGATATTGCGCCGCTCGGGAATCCAGTAGTGTTCGGGGCAGTCGGCCGGCAGGAACTCACGCCCCGCAGCGTATTTCACCCGCGCCACGGTCTGAGACAAGCGGTAGGAGAAATCAGTCGTCGCATTGGTGCGTGTGCCGTAACTCCCCACCCAGATATAATGATTGCCGCCGTCCGCCTCGACAGCGACGGTCGAAGCATGGCCGAAATATTTGAGACTCATGGCACTCTCCATGTCGGCGTTCGCGCGGGTCTTGCAGACATAGACGCAGTGGTTCGTCTTACCTGCGCCTACCTGCGCCGCGAACATCGTACCGTCTTCGCAGAGGTCGAAACTCTGCATGACGGAGTTGGTTTTGAGCGTATGCCCCTTCGTGTAGATCATCTCCCCGCTGAGCGGGCGTTGCATCGGATCGGCCGGCAGCACGTTGAGCGTCTGATAGGCTGCGCGCGTACCGTCGACGCTTTTGACCGAGAGGCGCGTCGTTCCCCTCTTCAGTCCCGTCAGCCGGCCGTCGGCCGCAACCTCCACCACGGACGGGTCGGCCGCCGACCATACCAGCCCCGTGCCGTTCGTACCGTCGTAACGGATCGTCTGACCGTCGGCGATGAGATTCATCGGCGACAGCACCGATTCGTTTTCATAGAGATCGAAGGTTTTCACCACGAACTCGGGACGACCTGCCACCGCAGGCTCGTCGGCGGACGAATCGCCTCCGCACGCC
>OGHO01002445.1_pt1 | contig 14438 bp, 12 predicted proteins | sample 1571421 | NCBI WGS metagenome assembly OGHO01 (sample SAMEA2581937, study PRJEB24529) | metagenome | biome: Human gut stool | place: China | collected 2011
GAAGGGAAACTTTCTTTAGAAAGTTTCCCTTCCCCTCCCCAATATTTCTACCAGTCCAGCGTCGCTTTGAAGGCATGGGCCAGCGCTTCGACGGGGGAGGAGAACAGCGCGCTGTCGGCGGAGGCGACGGTAAGGCGGGCATCGGAAGTCACTTCGCCGATGAAGGGCGCGGAGGCCCCGAAGAGCGCTTCGAACTCGGCGGCCTTGTCGGGAGCCACGGACACCAGCAGGCGGCTGGCGGATTCGCTGTAAAGGGCTTCCGTGAGCGTGAGCGCGCCGATGACCGGAACGCGGTTCAGCGCCAGATGCGCGCCAAGGCGTCCGCCGATGCACATTTCAGCCAGCGACACGGCAAGGCCGCCGTCGGAGAGGTCATGGCAGGCCGAGATGAGGCGGCTGTTGATGGCCTGGTGGAGCTTCCGGTAGCTGGCGAGGGCGGACTTGGCATCCACGCGGGGCACGGTGTTGCAGGCAATGCCGAGCTGATCGGCGATTTCGCTGCCCGCCAGTTCGCGGGCCGTGTTGCCGATGATGTAGAGGCGGTCGCCCGGCTTCTTGAAGTCGGAGGTCACGGCCTTCTTCACATCGTCCATGATGCCGAGGACGGAGAAGAGGACGGTCGGCGGAATGGAGATCTTCTTGCCGCCGCCGGTGTAGTCGTTCTTCATGGAGTCCTTGCCGGAAATGCAGGGCACGCCATAGGCCACGCAAAGCTCGGAGAGGGCCTTGCAGGCGCGCACGAGCTGGGCAAGCTTGTATTCGCCGTCCGGGGTCTTTTCGGACTGCACCGGGTCACACCAGCAGAAGTTATCCACGCCAGCCATGCGGTCGGGGTCGGCGCCCACGGCCACGGCGTTGCGGATGCCTTCATCCATCGCGTTCGCCATCATCCAGTAGGCGTCGTAATCGCTGTACTTGGGGCAAATGCCGTGGCTGATGACCAGACCGGCCTCGGATTCGAGGATGGGCCGGATGACGCCCGCGTCGGACGGGCCGTCGCGCTTCACGCCGGTGAGGGGCTTCACCACGCTGCCGCCCTTCACTTCATGGTCGTACTGGCGGATCAGGTATTCCTTGCTGCAAATGTTCAGGCGGCCGAGCATGGCCTTGAGGAGTTCCGCCTGATCCACGCCGCCGTCTTCGATGCGGGCGTCGGGATGCACGGGCGCTTCCCATACGGCGTTGAGCTGGTACTGGGGCACGCCGTCGTGCATGAATTCCATGTCCAGATGGGTCACGAGCTTGCCGTTGTAGGTCACATGGAAGACGCCGTCGTCGGTGAATTCGCCGAGCGGGGTAGCTTCCACATCCATGCGCTTGGCAAGGGCGAGGAATTCGTCGAGCGCCGCCGGAGGCACGGCGAGGGTCATGCGCTCCTGCGCTTCGGAAAGCAGGATTTCCCACGGGCGCAGGCCGTCGTATTTGAGGGGCGCGCGGGCCAGATCGATGCGGCAGCCGTTGGTGTCTTCCGCCATTTCGCCGATGGAGGAGGACAGGCCGCCCGCGCCGTTGTCGGTAATGGCGTTGTACAGGCCGAGATCCCGGGCGCGCATGATAAAGTCGTACATCTTGCGCTGGGTGATCGGGTCGCCGATCTGTACGGCGGTGGCGGGAGAGCCTTCGTGCAGCTCTTCCGAAGAGAAGGTCGCGCCGTGGATGCCGTCCTTGCCGATACGGCCGCCGGTCATGACGATGATGTCGCCGACCTGCGCTTTCTTCTCATAGCCCTTGCGCGGCTTGCCGTCCGTGGAGGACTTGCTGGCGGGCACTTCGGCGGGGATCAGGCCGATGGTGCCGCAATAGACCAGAGGCTTGCCGAGGTAGCGCTCGTCGAACACGATGGAGCCGTTGACGGTGGGGATGCCGGACTTGTTGCCGCCGTGTTCCACGCCTTCGCGCACGCCTTCGAAGACGCGGCGGGGATGGAGCAGGCGGGGGGGCAAGGCTTCGTCATGGAAGGGGGACGCGAAGCAGAACACGTCGGTGTTGCAGATGAGTTCCGCGCCGAGGCCGGTGCCCATCGGGTCGCGGTTCACCCCCACGATGCCGGTCAGCGCCCCGCCGTAGGGGTCGAGGGCCGAGGGGCTGTTGTGCGTTTCCACCTTGATGCAGGCGTCGTATTCGGGCGTAAAGGCGATGACGCCCGCGTTGTCCTTGAACACGGAACGGCAGAAATCCCTGTCGCCGAGGCTCTCGCGGATCTGCTTGGTCGTGTTCATGATGCAGGTTTTGTAGAGGCTGTTGATTGTTTCGCTGGTCCCGGCTTCCTTGTCGGTGTAGGAAATCTTGGACGCGAAAATCTTGTGCTTGCAGTGTTCCGACCACGTCTGGGCGAGCACTTCGAGCTCGGCGTCGGTGGGATCGGCGGGCAGGCCGAGTTCCTTGCGCTGCGCGGCGACCTCGGGGCTGGAGAACCAGTTCTTGATCTTGGTCATTTCCTCAAGGCTGAGGGCCAACGTGTTCTTCTGGCTCACTTCCATGAGCTGCGCGTCGCTCATCGAGGAGAGCGGCACGATGTTCACTTCGTCGCAGGACGCGCCGGTCACGCGGGCGGCCTTGGGGGCGAAGCCGGGGGCGGCGTCCCACTGGGCGCGGCTCTTGATTTCGAAGCGCTGGATGAGTTCGTTGGCGAGGAGGTCGCGGGCGATGCGGGTGACCTGTTCTTCCGTCAGCGGGCCGTGGAGGCGGTACTGGATGGAGGTGTATACGGCGAGGCTGCTGCGGTCTTCGATGCCGAGCACGAGCGCGGCGGTATCGCGGGCGGTACGGCCTTCATTGTCCGTAACGCCGGGGCGGTAACCGACTTCAATGATCCACGATGTGCCTTCTTCGGGCAGGGGCAGGGGAGACAGGGATACGGCCTGCAACACCGGATCGTGCAGCACGCTTTTCGCCATGAGCGTATTCACCTGTTGCGCGTCGAGCCCCTCCAGCGTGAACACTTTGATCGTGCGCACGGACTTGACGGGGATGCCGAGGGCTTCACGGATGCTGGCTGCGGTTTTACGGCCGATCGTGTCGTCAAGATGGGGGAAAAGGCCGGCTTCAATGCGGTAGAGCATGTCTGTCTCCTGAAAAGGCTGTTTGAGTAACCGTGGAAAAAGGTTGCGTGGAAAAAATCAGGCGTCGCGGTTGCGGACGTAGCCGATAAAGCTTGTGAGGATTTCCCCGTACGGCGAGGCCGGAAGTCCGGCGGTGAGGGCGTCGAGGTTTTCCTGTGCCTTACGCAGATAGGTATCGGCGATGCCGCGCGTCTTGTCGTCAAAGCCCTGAGCGCGGACGGTATCAATGACGTGCCGGACGTCTTCGTCGGTAAAGGACTGTTCCGCGAAACGGGCGAAGAAGGCGTCACGCTCGGCCGGAGCCAGTGAGTTGGCATAGAAGAAGATGGGCGGCGTCAGTTTGCCTTCGCGGACATCCCCGCCTTCGGGTTTCCCGGTCAGGCTGGAGGGTGCGAAATCGAGCGCGTCGTCGACGAGCTGGAAGGCCATGCCCAGATTGAACCCGTAGTCGGTCGCTCCGGCAACCTGTTCCGGCGTACCGTTGGCCCTGACCGCGCCGATGTTGCAGGACGTCCGGATCATCCACGCCGTCTTGCCCGCAATGATTTGGTTGTAAATCAAGAGATCGGGAGCGTTTTTCCCTTGGTTGGCGATTTCCAGGATTTCGCCGTTGGCAGTCTGGGCAATGGCATCGGACGTGGCGGCGGTAAGCCTCGGATCGCCGAATCCGGCCACGATCTGATTCCCCTTTGCGAGCAGCGCGTCCCCGGCAAGGATGGTTTCGGTGACGCCGAAGACCTTGTGCGTGGCCGTGCTGCCCCGGCGCATCTCCGCATTGTCCATGACGTCGTCATGGAGCAGGGTCGCCACATGGAACATCTCCATCGCCGCGGCAAGGGGATAGATGTCGTTATCGGCATAGCCGAGCAGACGGGCCACGAGTACGGTCAGCAAGGGCCGCAGCCGTTTCCCTCCGTTCCCCATGGCGTATTGGGCGATGGGCATGATGGAGACGGGGAGTTCGGCGGCCGCCTCGGCCAGCGCCGCGTTGATGCGGGGTTGTTCCTGTTCGATAAAGGTACGGAGTGTGATCATGGGCAGATGAGGATAAAGTTAGTGGCTGAGGATGCGGTCCCGTCACGAATCCGTTCTACATAGCTGTTAGCCGGTTGATGTGCAAGTAGCTTTACAGCTTCCACGGCTTTTCCTACAAGGGAACTTCGTTTCGTCCACCTCTTGCAGCGAGGAGCGCATGGAGTTCAACAGCAAGCTTTTTTTCAGTGCACTCGGGCTGGCCTTCATTCTGGAAGCCCTTCCTTATACACTCTTTCCCGAACGAATGCGGCAGGTTCTGCAAACCCTTGGTGAGGAGGGCGCTTCCGGTCTGCGCCGGATGGGGCTCTTTTCCCTTGCGGCGGGGCTCATCGTACTCTGGCTCACGCTTGGGTAGCCCTTTGGGGGCGATCCTCCGCGTTGTTCCGGAAAACCGGAGGCGCCTTATGGAACCGGAGTACGTTTCCTTTGCCTGTTCCCTTGGAACGGAAAAGCCCCTGAAGCGGGATTGCATTCAGGGGCTTTCGTTACGCTGAGGCCGTTCTTACATGAAGAACAGATAGGTGATGAGGGCGAAGCAGGGGAACAGGATACCCACGGACCACAGCATGTAACCGAAGAAGCTGGGCATCTTCACACCCTGATCTTCGGCGATGGAGCGGACCATGAAGTTCGGGGCATTCCCGATGTAGGTCACGGCACCCATGAACACGGCACCGGCGGAGATGGCGGAAAGGGTTTCGGTCCAGTCGGTCATCAGATGCACGGCATCGCCGCCGGCGGTGTTGAAGAACACCAGATAAGTCGGGGCGTTGTCGAGGAACGAAGAGAGGATGCCGGTCAGCCAGAAGAACATGGCGTTCACGGGCTGGCCTTCGTGGAAGACCATGTTGATGACCCCGGCGAGGGCGCCGTCGGTACCGGCGCGTAGAATGGCGATAGCCGGAATCATGCTGATGAAGATGCCGATGAACAGCTTGGCGACTTCAAGGATAGGTTCCCACGTGAAGTTGTTCAGCTTGCGGCATTCCTTCGTGGTCAGAGCCAGGGAGGCGCCGGCGAGGGCGAGCAGGATAACGTCGCGGGCGGCGTTTTGAAGCTCAATGTGCGTGCCGTAGATTTCGAAGCCGGATTCGGGCTTCCAAATGCCGGACATGAGTACCGAGATGACGACGCCGATCAGAAGCAAGAGGTTGACCTTGCCGTCGAGGCCGAGCTTTTCATTGGACTGGGTGGCAGGTTTGGGCTTGCCTTCCTTGCTGAACAGGAACGTATCCAGAAGGAAGAAGATGCCGAGCAGGATGACGGAAAGCAGCACGGTTTTGCAGAACAGATGTACGGTCGTCCAGAAGAAGGACACGCCCTTGAGGAAGCCGAGGAACAGCGGCGGGTCGCCGAGGGGGGTCAGGGAGCCGCCGATGTTGGCGACAAGGAAAATGAAGAAGATGACGATGTGCATACGGTACTTGCGGTGCTCATTGGCCCGGAGCAGGGGCCGGATGAGCAGCATGGCCGCGCCGGTGGTTCCCATCCAGCTGGCGAGGATGGTCCCGAGGGCGAGCAGCCCGGCGTTCACCACAGGCGTGCCCACGAGCTGACCTTTGAGGCGGACGCCACCCGCGATTGTGAACAGTGCGAACAGCAGGATGATGAACGGGACGTATTCCATGAAGAGGACATGGACGAACTGATAGACAGCCAGTTGGAGTCCGAAGACCATGGCGCAGGGCACGAGGAAGGCGAGGCCCCAGAAGAGGGCCACCTTGCCGAAATGGTGATGCCAGAAATGCGGCACGGCAAGGGGGCCGATGGCGATGGACAGCAACATGCAAACAAAGGGAACAACCCACAGGATGGACAATTCCGCTCCGTTGAGGTCGTGACCGCCGGAAGCCTGGGCAGACAGGGGTACCAGCGCCATCAGCGCCAGCGCCATAAACATGGCAAACAGTCGTTTCATCTCGGGTCAGCTCCTTGGGAAAACTTTTTTTATCAGACGTTCCTTTAGTATGAAAATGCAAGAAGATCAAGATGCACACCTACAAAGAGCTTCTTGTCTTCATAGGAAAGGATTCGTTTTCAATGCGCTTCGGAGGCTTTGTTTTCTTTTTTCCGTAAGTCCGCGAATGTGACGGGAAGGTCTCTTTTTTCCTGTGGGGCATAGGCCTTTTGGAAAATTTTCGCAGCTTCGCGGATCTCTTCGGCACTGCCGAAGCCATAACTCGCCGTTGGTTTTGGCGTGTCCGTGGTGTAGAGGTCAAGGCGATGCATCTGCCAGTCGCTGTGCCCGTGAAGGCGTTTGATGTCGACAATCATCCCGGCGGTACCATTGATGATCCATGAGCCTTGCCGTTCGTCGATGAGCAGATAACCAGCCCCGGTGTTCCACCATGTGGGGTGCATACCGAGCTTGCGGATAAGACGGCGCGTTTTCCAGTAGGGGAGGGTACGGCTGACGAGGTTAAGGCCACGGAAGAAAAAAAAGATGGCGAGAACGGGTGTAATGCCGATGGCCACGAGGCCGGGCAATGGCGACCAGAGGTAGAGATGCCATGCCCCCACGGCGAAAAGGACCGCCAAGCTCCATCGGAAGAGCCCGCGAAGCAGGGGGAGTGGGCCAAGGATAGTGTGAATCGCGACTGACGGCATGACGGCTCCGGAAAAGTCCGCGGGACGTTTCGGCTGGGTAAGGCAACGGATGTGTATAACCCTGTACCTAGCGCAACTGGTGACGTGCGGCAACCGTTTTTCGTGCTTTCTTCACGGAAGGAAATCATTGTTTACAGATGCGGTACCGGTGCGCTAGCATAACTGCCTGTTCTCCTCTAACCGTTCGGGTATCGTATGTCTTGTGCATTTTCTTCTGGTCCCTCTTTTCAAAGATCTCAGCTCGTGTGCTCCAAGCGTTCTCTTGCATTGCTGGCTGCGGATTGTCTGGCACTTTTCGGGACCATGTTTTTGATAGGCGTTATTCGGGTTCTCTTGGGTGGGGAAATCTCGCTTTCACAGCATGTTCCGTTGGCATTGTTTCTATTGGTGGTTCCCGTAGTTAACGCTTTTGAAGGATTGTACAGCGGGGTTCCTCCGGCATTGCCGGAAGAAATGCGTCTGCTCGGGATATCGACGTCCATCGCCTACTTCAGTATTGCTATTTTTCTTTTTCTCGGCCGTGGCGATCTCCCCTCGCGTACCGTTTATGTCTGGTCTTGGTTTTTGAGCCTCGGGACGGTTCCTTTGGTCCGTTGCGCATTGCGTTCCCGTTTCTCCCGGGAGGCATGGTGGAGAGTGCCCACAGTGGTGTTTGGCGCGGGAGAGCTTGTTCCTCGCGTAACGGAGTATCTTAATAAGCATACTGAGGCGGGGCTGCTTTTAAAAGCCCATTTTGTCAGCCGGAAATGCACGGAAGCAGAAAAGGAACAGAAGAATACGCTTCAGGATACCTATAGCGGGCTTGAACCGTTGTATAGCCGCTCAGACTTGGATACTTTTGTCCGCCTTTACCCGAGAACGTGCGCTATCGTCGTCATGGAAAAAGATGCTCCGCTTGCATGTCGGCAAGAACTGATTGATTTAGCAAGCCTGCTGTTCAGTTCGGTCATTATCATCCCTGAAGATTTTTCGGAAGGGGAAATTCCTTTCTGGGTACGCCCCGTGGAGATCGGGGACGTCCTTTGCTTCAAGGTGCGGCAGAACCTGCTCGATCCCAAGCGATTGGCCCTGAAGCGTGCTATGGATTTGTTCCTCTCGGTCGTGGGTGGCATCGCCATTTTTCCTATTCTTATGCTTATCGCCCTTGCCATCAAACTTGAATCGCGCGGCCCGGTTTTTTTTAGGCAGAATCGCATAGGGAGAGGAGGGCAGACCATCCATATTCTAAAGTTCCGCACGATGGCGCGTAATGCAGAGGAAGTTCTCCAAACGTATTTGCAGGAAAACCCTGATCTGCGTGAAGAGTGGGAAGCGGATCAGAAGCTGCGCAACGATCCCCGCATTACAAAGGTCGGGGCTTGGTTGCGCAAGACAAGCCTGGATGAATTGCCTCAGCTTTGGAATGTTGTATGGGGAGAAATGAGCCTGGTAGGGCCGCGTCCCATCGTAGACGATGAGATTGTGAAGTACGGTTCGGCTTTTATTTCCTATACCCGTGTGCGGCCCGGTATGACCGGACTTTGGCAGGTTTCCGGGCGAAACGATCTTTCATACAAACAACGGGTTCACCTTGATCGTTTTTATATCTGCAACTGGTCAACATGGCTCGATATTTTGATTTTAGCGAAGACGTTTCCCGTTGTCCTCGGGCGCAAAGGGGCTTATTGATATTCCCAAAATACACGCAAATTTTCATCTGGTTAGGTAAAAAGGTCCGGAACGTTTTCCGGGCCTTTTTTGTTTTGAGGAAAGAGACGATCGGGGTGGAGGATTCAGAAAACGCCGTGAGGAAGGCAGTGGGGCTTTCCCATGCATCCAGAGAATGTTCCTGAGCATTATGAATGGGCGGAGGAAAACTGTGGTGGGGCAGTATCGTGGTCTCTGTTTTTTCGCGAGATCGAGGAGGAAGGGCGGAAGATTTTGCGGCCTTGCCCGGATAAAAAACGAGGCCATGAATTGCTTCATGGCCTCGAAAGCATACTTTGGATGATGCTTAGTTGGCGGGCTTGTCGGCAGCGGGAGCCTCAGCGGGCTTTTCAGCAGGAGTTGCGGGAACCGTGGCAGCGGGAGCGGCAGGTTTTGGGGTGTCCTCCAGACGGACGTCAAGAATGGTGGATTCCTGCGCTTTGTGGGAGCTGGACACGTAGTTGTAGCTCAAGGACGTGACGATAAACAGTACCGCCATGAAAGCGGTCATCTTGGCCAACAGACCGCCCGCACCGGAGCTGCCGAATACGGAGGCGTTGCCGCCGCCGAAAATGACGCCCATTCCTTCCTTGCCCGCTTGGAGCAGGACAAGGATAACGAGGGTTACACATACGATGACATGCAAGGAAAGAATCAGGGTCTGCACGGTGGGAACTCCTCAGCAGGCTGGACAATGCCTGCGCTGAACCGGCTGTGCCAGTAAATGTATGGGCCGATACGTTGGCCGAAGATACGCCGACTTCCTGTCGGACGGGAACACGGTGTTCCGCTCAAGAACAGGATTGGTATTGGCGTTCCGAGGATCGGAAGGCGGAATCCTGCGCGCCTGCCGTTCTTCTAGGCCAGATCGGCACGGACGATGTCGGCAAAACTTTGCGCCTGTAAAGAAGCGCCACCTACCAGAAGACCATCAACGTTGTCAAGAGACAGAATGGCCTTGGCGTTGTCCGGCTTCACGCTTCCGCCATATAAAATCTGGATGCCGATGCCGTTGGAACCCAGCAGGCTGCTCAAAAGTTCGCGTACCAGCGTGTGCACCATGCGGATGTCTTCGTCGGAAGCGGTCTGGCCCGTACCGATGGCCCACACGGGTTCGTAAGCCACGGCGAGGCGGGAATAGTCCGCATTGGGGCCGAGCCCGGCAAGCCCTCTTTCGAGCTGGAGCCAGAGGATGCTGTTGAGTTTCCCGGCCTTGCGTTCGGCGAGGGTTTCACCGATACAAAGGATGACGGAAAAGCCTTGTTCCAGCGCGAACGCCGTCTTCTTGCCTACGAAGTCCGGGCTCTCCCCAAGCACATGGCGGCGTTCGGAATGGCCCGTGAGCACCCATGTGCAACCGGCTTCGCGGAGCATGGCCGGGGAAATCTCGCCGGTGAAAGCCCCGGATTCGGCGGGATACATATTTTGCGCGCCGACGAAGATGCCGGGGGCCCCGTCGAGCCCTTCCCTCGTGGCTTCCAGAGCGGTGAACGGCGCAAACACGACGACATCTCTATCGTCCGGCGCGCCGCCAAGGATAGAGGCGAGTTCGTGCGCGGTGGCTTTGGCTTCCGTGCGGGTTTTGTTCATCTTCCAGTTGGCGGCGATAATGGTGCGCATAGAATTCTCCCACGAGCGTAATTTATGGATTCGTCCGAGTCTGTCCCATATCCAAAGTATAAATGAGCGCGTCTTCTCCGGTATCTTGATAATACCCGCGCCGCTTGCCCGCCTGCCGGAACCCGAAAGATTCATACAGATGGATGGCGGGCGCGTTGCTGATCCGCACTTCAAGCACTCCTCGTAGTATGCCTGTTTCTTTGGCATCCCGCAAGGCTGTAGCCATGAGCAGGCGGCCGTATCCGTGGCGGCGCCTGTCTTCCCGTACCGCAATATTGAGGATTTCAACTTCGTCCGGCGTGTGGTATACCGCAATGTACCCTGCAAGCTCCCTTGGAGAGAGCGGCGAGGCTGTTTCCCGGATGCCGAATGCATGAAAGGTTTTTCCCGCGAAAGCCTCGGCAAAGGCCTGTTCCGTCCACGGAAGAGCGAAACAGCGGCTCTCCAAAGAGGAGAGGGCGGGGGCATCTTCAGTCGCCAGCCGGACGCAACGGACGGCCCGTTTAGGAGAATCATGCATCATACGATCGTTCCCGAACCATGTGAAAATGAAGAACCGTTGATCGAATATGTGGACAAACATGATCGCCCCCTGCTGATTGCCCCTTCCTCAGACGCCTTCCCTTTGCGTAAAAAGGCGGTCTGTGCCGTCCTGTGCGACAGGCGGGGCAGGGCGTTCGTACGGAGGCGGATGTCCGAAGAGGGCATGGAAACGTGGGACATTTCCGCTGAAACATTCGTCCGTTCCGGCGAAGCGAGGGAAGAAGCCGTAGAGCGCGCCGTACGGGAGACGTTGGGCCTGTCCAATGTACCCTCGGGGGTGGCGGTTTCCGCGGCCTTTAAGCCTGCCGGGGAAACTGTCTCACTCACACTGTTCATTGCCGAACTTCCGGGAGGCTTGCCTCCGGTCTCATTGCCGGAGGGGCATTTTCTGGACCGTGAAGAGCTTGAGGGAATGACGGAAACGTTTCCCGATTTGTTCAGCCCGGCATTGCTCTGGGCAATCCAGACAGGCTGCCTTTGGAAGCACCGGGGACCCCGCGTCAGCACTCGATCAATAAATCCCTGTACTTTTCGGGATCGTCCAGTGTGATGCCCGCGCCGCGCAGTACCGTGGTCAGCGGATCGGAATCCACATACACGGGAATGCGTGTAGCCCTGGTGATGCGGTCGGCAAAGCCTCTCAGCAAGGCTCCTCCCCCTGTCAGCAACATGCCTTGGCGCATGATGTCGGCCCCCAATTCGGGCGGAGTGACTTCCAGTATCCCCATGACCGCGCTGACAAGCTTTTCGGTGATGGGTTGAAATGCCTCACGAGTATCCGTATCGGAAAGGGCAATAGTCCGGGGGCTCGCGGTTGCGAGATCCTTGCCCGAGACTTCGAATGACAGCGGTACGGGAAGGGGCGCGACGGAGCCGAGGGCGATTTTGATACGCTCAGCCATGTTTTCGCCCACGACAATCTGGTATTTTTCCCGGACAAAACGCTGAACTGCCGCGGTCAAGGCGTCACCCGCAAGCTTGAGCGAAGTGGAGCAGGCCATACTACCGAGCGTGATGACCGCGATGTCGGTCGTCCCGCCGCCGATGTCCACAACCATGCTGCCCACGGGGTCGAGCACGGGCAAACCCGCTCCTACTGCCGCGGCGACGGGCTCTTCAATGAGCTTCACGTTGCGGGCTCCGGCCTTTGTAGCCGCTTCGGCCACGGCACGGCGCTCCACATCCGTGATGTTTGTCGGCACACAGATGACCACATCCGGTTTTATCGGCCAGCTGCCGATGACTTTTTTCAGAAATGTGGCGATGAGCGCCTGCGCCGCGTCAAAATCAGCGATGACGCCGTCTCGGAGAGGACGAATGGTGGAAATGCGCTGCGGGGTCTTCCCGATATAGTCTTTGGCTTCCTTGCCCACGGCAATGACGCGCTCGTTGATGGTGTCCACTGCGACAACGGAAGGCTCATTGATGACGATGCCTTGGGACTGGACAAAGACCAGCGTGTTCGCAGTTCCCAGATCGACCGCTATGTGCTTGCGGAGCATGGGATCAGTCTTCCTCGCTCATGGGTGCCGATGGCGCCGTGTCCGGATCATAGGCCATCGCGCCGTCGCGGTGTACTTTTGCGCGCGGCAACAGGCTTTTGAGGCGGTGGCGAAGATACAGCATCTCAAGGTACTGCGCCAGATAGGTTACGGCGATCTTGGTAAACGTCCGCAAATTCTGGGAAAGGGAACGGGGATTCAGCCCGGCGAAACACAGAACGCCGCAGGTGACTTTATTGAGATGCACGGGGAGGCACATGACGGATTGGAAGTTGGGCACTCCCGGCAGCTTGCCGAAGAGCGGCGTACTGGGAGAACCATCGGCCCCTTCCGCATGTACGGGCACTTCGTTGCGGAAAACCCAGCTGACGAGGCCGCCGCTCGTGAGAGGCAGTTCGGGCATACCGTCTTCCGTAATGAGCAGAGGCGTGTTTTCGCCTTCCACCGTATACGTGGAGCCGCCTTCCTGCGCGGTAGCGAACGCGACGTATTCAAACTCCGTGCTCTCGGCCATCAGGCGGAGGAAGGCCCCGAGGTAATCACGCCAATGCGGGTTCTGCGCACTGAGCTCGGAAAGCTGCTCCAGCCGGGTGAAATAGCGGCGCAGGTCTTCGGCGTCGCAAGCCAGCCCGGCGGAATGGACTTGCCGGGCGAGGTGCCGGGCGAAACGGTGGAGGAGAAGCTGGTCTTCTTCGGTGTAGGCCCGTGGGCGCACGCTGTCCACGCACAGGGCTCCTCCCTCGGGGATGTGGCAGCCCATGAATGCGGAAATGGCGCCCTCGTCGTTTTCATCATAATAACCGAGGAAGGTGTGCCGCATATCGAGGTTGTTCACGATGACGGGCTGCTTATGCCGTAAAATCCATCCGACAAGCCCCTTCCCCGGCGCAATGGTGACTTCCTGCACGCTGGGCTCATTGTCCGTGGAGGAAAGCGCGACCGTATAGTTGCCGGATTGATCCGGCAGGAAAAGGACGGCACTGTGCGCGTCGAAGGTGGTTCTTACGAGAGCCAGGAGCGTGTTGTCATTATCGTGAAGCGTTGCCATGAAAATCTCTTTCAGGGATAGAGTGTCGATATGAAAGCGCTAAAGGAGCCGCTTCCGTTTCGTTCGGAAGCCAAGTCCTCATACAAACACGTCCTTCAACATATCAGGGGGAGGATGCCCATGCAACCGTCTTTTACAGTAGAATGTACCGTCCCCGTTTTTAGAAAGACATTATAGTCTATCTATGGGTAAAAATAAACTCTTTTGGGAGACCACGAACGAGTGTGGCTCAATGGGGTTTGTCGCTGTCCATAAAAGTGAGGGCAATCCGCCGATCGCGTGACGGAGTGCAAGACATTTGAAAGGGATAAAAGAGGGGCGGTATAAGGAGCAAAAACCGGCGAGGGTGGGCCTCTTGAGTTCAACCGCACCTTTCCTCCAAGGAGGCTGTTCCATAATCCTCACTCAGCGAGCAATGACTTGATACGTTGCACCCGCCAGCCCTTGTTTTTCTGCCTATACCTTTTTTCCCTTCTTGGGGTGAGGATACATATTATCCTATAACCTAGCTTTCAACGGACAAGCCCCAAAGCACCGGCGTAGAAGAAACATGAGGTTTCAATCCGTAGTGTTCTCGGAAGCATTCCAATTGACGGAAAACACGTTTCAAACTTATAAAGAAACATTCTGAATACGGTTAACAGATGGGAGAACGCCTTTTGAAAACAGCAGTCTTATCCGCGACACTTGGTATTGCTCTGATCGCTTTTTCCGGTATGAGCCTCGCTTCCGACGACTTTGCCGGAGGGTGCAAACGTAAGGAGCAGGCCATTGAGACAAAGATGGAATACGCCAGAAAACACGGGAATCAGGAGCAGCTCCGTGGACTGGAAGAAGCTCTCAGCCAGGTCCGCCAGTGGTGTTCGGACGGCACGCTGCGCTCCAAGGCAGAACTCAATATCTTGGAAAAGCAAGATAAAGTAAAGGAGCGGCAAGCGGATCTCGACAAGGCTGTCACGGAAGGCAAGGGAGAAAAGAAAATCGCCAAGCTGCAGCGCAAGTTGGGCGAAGCCAAAGAGGATCTGGCGCAGGCCGTTGCGAAGCGTGACGCATTGGCTCAGTAATACTCCCCTATAGAAGCTGCCATGTGGCCAGTGTTGAAGAATCCACGGCCTCATTTCTGGATATGAAGTAGCGCGGTCTCCGCACTGACAGAAAACCACGCGAGAGAGCCGTACAGTATGCCCTGTAGAAGCTTTCTATGGGGGAATTGCCTTTCAGGGAGTGAACCCCTCGGGCCATCTTCAAGCTTCTTAGAAGCGTTTTAAAAAAATTTGGATTCTAACCGGAGCGAAAACACGGTAGAAACGGGGAGTGTGGGGCAAAAAAATCAGA
>OGHO01002458.1_pt1 | contig 14373 bp, 8 predicted proteins | sample 1571421 | NCBI WGS metagenome assembly OGHO01 (sample SAMEA2581937, study PRJEB24529) | metagenome | biome: Human gut stool | place: China | collected 2011
ATATCTGGATTACTACAACAACCGCAGGATCAAGGCAAAACTCAAGGGCTTGCCGACTGCAATACACAGACAACAAGCCCTTTCGGCTGCTTGAACAATTTTTACTTCAAAATATTTGTCTAACTTTTTGGAGTCAGTTCAATGCCCTATTTTACTGTATTTTACTCAAATCGAGTCTATTTTAACTCATAGAGTCAATCTTGACTCAACCTTTTCATAAAAAATAGTCTGAACCACAAGGATTCAGACCATTTTTATTTTCCGCTTTATCCTTCCCTTACGAGCGTAACTGTTTTTTCCGCTTCATTCCAAGAAGTCTGTGCGCCAAGCGCATCCGCTACAAAGCGAACAGGCACATAGGTACGGCTATCCATGATGACAGGTGCAACGCCATATTTTTCAAGCGTTTTCCCAATCGTCATCTTAATTTCCTTTCCATCCAAAAGCAAGGTAACCTCTTTGCTTTCGCCGTTCCATGCAACCGCACCGCCCAAAGATTCTGTAATGAATCTGATGGGAACCAAGGTTCTGCTATTCTGAATCACGGGAGCCGCATCCTTTTGGGCGAGATTCCCGTTAACAGAAATGCTCTTTCTGCCAATCTGCATTTCGACGATTGTTTTCTCCTTTGCTTTTGTTTCGTTGTTTTCCTTCGTTTCCTCTACTTTTGTTTCGTTTTTCTGTGTTTTGGATTTTCTGCCGCCGGAGGAAGAACCGCCGCCGCTCTCCGGCTTGGCAGTCAGTGCTTTATAGGCATCCCGCAAGGCTTTTGTGGCATTGTTATATTCCTCTGCCGTCGCTGCAACCTCGGAAACCTTCTTTGCATCCGCCAAAACCTTTGCAAATGCCGCCCATTTCTCTGCGGAGTAATCTGCTTCCTGCAAAGCCTCTGCCTCTTTCACTGCATTTTTCAGTGCAAGCCAAGCCTGCATTACTTCATGCTCCTCTTCGATTTCACCAATCAGCTCTCTAAAGCTCCACTGCTTATTGGTTTCTGTCACTGTTGCCTTATGGTCAATCACCGCATCTGCCGCACGCATTTTTGCAAGAAACTGGTCAAGCTGTGTTTCGCTCAAGCCGCTCATCAGCATAAATTCCGCTGTGTAGCCACTGCCTGTAAATGCCTCTGCATCCTCTGCAAAGCCTTTGTACCCTGCAAGATATCCAACGGACTGGTTAATCTGGCTTTTTTCAACCGTAACTGCCTCAATTCCCATTTCCTCCAGAATTGCTCTGATTTTGCTGCCCTTTACGGTATCCGCACCGAGGTTGAACAGCAGTACCTTTGCTGCGGGGATTTCTTCCTCCGCACCAATAACGGGAACGGAATAGGAAAGATAATCCGCTTCCTCTCCTGCCCATTCGGGATGAGGCAGTCTAAGCTTTACAATCAATCGTTTTCCTGTCTCAAGCGTATTCGCCTTAACGGGAATATTGATGGTTGTGAAATACTCCTTGCTTGCTTTATTCGCATCACGCTGACCGATACGCTGTGTAATCTGGCTTTCATGCAGCTCCTTCTTCTCAAAGTCATCATCTGTATAGTCGGAGGGGAACTGATATGCTGTTACGTTGCAATAATAGTCGCTCATTTCCGTATAGCCTACATCGTATGTCACTGTTACAGGAATGGTAGTATCTGTCACTCTGACTGCGGCAACATCAATAGAAACGGCAGGTGTTGCCCAACCGGGTGCCGCCTCAACGGTTTTCGCATTGGAATATACCACTTTGCTTACGCCGTTTTTCACAAGCGTCAGCTTAATCACCAGCTTGGAGCCTGCTTTCAGCGGCTTTACGCTTTCTCTAAAGCCCATGTTTGTTACGCCGGGGCTGTAAATTCTGCTTTCTGCCGCAATTTTTGCTGTGCTTTCATCCAATTCCTCGCCTGTGTAGTTATACAGTACATAGCTTACGGAATCATAATAATTTCTTTCAAAGTTCAGATAGGTTTCCATCTTTGTATCACCTTCGGATACATGCTCCTCTCTGATATAAGCAGAGGGTTCTGTAATCTGAGGGGGTGCCTGAATGGTTTTTGCATCGGAGATTTTTACCACTTCGCTTTCGCCGCCTGTCAGCGTAAGCACCGCAACGATTTTATCTCCTGCCGTCAAATCATTGGTAAATGTAATTTTACTGCCGTATGCGGAAGGCGTTACCGCACCGGAATACAGCAAAGCATTTCCTGCATTTGCACTGTCAAATGCACCACCATAGCGGTAGGTATACAGCTTCAAATTGCCTGTAAGCACATTGTCGAAATCCGCCTTTACATAAAGATTCTTATCCGTAGAAAGAATTTTGGAGGAGGTAATTTCAACAGAAGGCTCTTTTACCACCTTGCCGCCAATCGGAATATAAACCTTATCATCACTGTAATAGGTTCTTTCAGTGTCAGAATCGTATTTGTAAAGATATACCAATACATATTTTCCAGGCGTAAGCTTTCCCTTTACATCAAAGGTATATCTGCCGCTTCCCGTAAAGCTCTGACTCTTGAGGGATGCCGCAGCATCCGGATCTGTATTGTTTCTGTCTACAAGCCTTACAAACACATAGCCGCCCTTATAGCTGTCATATCCGTTTACGGAAACCGTAATGCTTTCCGTATCTGCTGTGAGTGCTTCGGGGGAAACGCTGATGCTGTCCCCTTCCGCTTTCGCTTTTACCGTAAAGGCTGTGCCGGGGTAATAATACTGTCTGTCTGCATCTCCATCATAGTAATAGATATAAGGAACAAGGATATCCCCTGCTGTTAAAGTCTTTGTAAGGGCGATTTCTACAGCATCCCCACTGACAACAGGACTTTTGCTGCCAACAGATTCCAATTCCCCCCATACCTCAACCTTTCCTTCTGCATCCGCTTTATACAAGTTTATTGTTCCCTTGCCGGAAGGAATCAAATCTGTTTTGCTCACCGCAAGGCTTACCTTGGTATCCCCTTCATATACATTCCCGTTCACCGTCAGTACGGGCTTTTCTATCTCTGTCTCCGAAACAATGAGAACCGCATTGGAATATGCAACAACCGTTCCGCCCTTCATCAGCACTGCCGCAACATATTTGCCTCCTGCCAATTCCTTCCCGTAGGAATTTTTCTCTACCGAAACCATTCCTGCTTCGGAAACACTCTTGCTGCCGAAAAATTCCCCATCGGCCCCCTGTACCGCCGCAGACGCATATTGTCTGATGATAAGGTTAGAGCCTTCTTCCACATCACCGGCAACCACAACGCTTACTGCGCTCGCACCTGCCTTAATTTTATCTGCGTTGATTTTCACTGTCGGCGCAACAGGCACAGCAGGAATCAAAACGGAATCATCAGGGATGCTCTCCGCCTCATAGTCATTGCCTTTAGGAATATACAGCGCCGTAACCTGGTTCCAATATACAACGGCACGCACACGATAGCCTGCCCGAAGCGGTTCCTCCAGCTTGATTTCATAGTTTGTCCGATTTTCCGTAAACTGCAGCGGAACCGTCAAACTGCGCATATACTTGCCTTCAAAGTCGAATGTTTTATCCTGCGGATATTGCTGGATGGAAACTGTCATATTGAAATCTACATTTTCATCCTTTGCGTATGCAAGCAATCTCTCATCTGCGGAAAAATTGATGTGCAGCTTGGTATCGCCTGCTTTTAAATCCGTATCCGCAATGCTTACCTCGGGCCATGTGTAATCCCGAAAGCCCTCGCCGTTTTTATCCACAACCGTAAGCTCACGGGATTGCTTTTGCTTGTAAAAAACATCATTCTTCGTTTCTGCAACAGGCACATTCAGATAAGCGCATACCTTCTGCCCCACCTTCAAAGGGAGAAGGGACTCTGCGAAATTACAGGTATAGCTTTTTCCGTTTTCCACCCGTACTGAATAAAGCTGCTTTGTGGCGGTGCTGTCGGGATCAAAGACTGTATTTGCGGGATATACCGCAACAATCATGTAGCAGCTTTCCACACTGCTGTGCAGCTTTACATTTGCCGTAAGGGATGTTGCATCCTCTGTAATTTTTCCGTCTGCAAAATCATCTATTGTTACCTCGCAGCCTGCCAAAATTTCCGCCTGTGTCGGTTTGGCTGTTTCTCCGCCGGAAGAAGTGCCGGAGGCAGTGACCATAATCGGTGCAGAAGTATATTCCTGCATTTCACCGCTTGATGTATCACGCAGTACCGCTATTACCTCTTTGCCTTCCGTTGGTGCTGTTGTAAGCGTAATCGTATTGCTTCCTTTGTTCAAAGCTACATATCCAATCACGTCGCTCAAGCCCGTATAGCTAAAAAGTTTAGTCGTGTCATACTCTTCTTCGCTGTCAAGCTGTATGACCTTTGCAAAGCCGGTTGTAATGTCTTGTGCAAGTGTAACCTCAACCGATTTTGTATTCGGTGTAATGGTGCTTGTTGTGATGGAAATTCCCTGTTCCTGCGCAAATGCCGAAGCTGCCGCAAAAGGAACTGTCGAAATTGCCATAATAAGTGCAACAAGCAGACTGAATACTCTTTTACTGATGCTGCTGTAAATTGTTTTCATTTTCCTCCACCCTTCTCTAGTGATTTTTATATTGTTAGCTGCGGCTAACTAAATTCCATTATAATTTGCCTCTTTTTCATTTGCAACCGCTTTTTTCCTTCTTGATAAGTGTTCTCATTTTGGCACTGCAATAAAAAAATACCCTCCCTGCCATTTGGCAAAGAGGGTATCCTCCATTTAACAAATCAATTTTATTTTACGAATGTTTCACAAAAGCGCCTCAGCATAGATGCCACCCTGAGATACATCTACTTCTTCCTTGGGTGCTTCCTGCGGCTCTGTTTTTCCTTCTTCCTTGCCCTCTGCGGCACCCTCATTTACCTCCGCCGCTGCGTTTGTTTCCTCAGCAAGCGCCGACACAGACGTAAGAGAAAGCGCTATTGTCACGCACACCAACTGACTGATTAGCTTTTTCTTCATAAAATCCCTTCCTTCTCTTGTGTCCTTCCATCAAGCAATATCCTGCGAACGCTGTATTTTTCGACAAAACCCGCGAAAATACTGCATTTGCCAAAATTATAGCAGATTCTTTTCGCAATGAACATCCTACCAAAGTATGAGACGGCAACCTTATTTTTTCGCCGTTTTTGTAATAAAAAAATCGGCTTCCGCCGAAACCGATTTTTCTTCTTACATATTCTGCTTCAAGCAGGTTTTGATATCATCCTCGGGGTTGCTGACAGCACGCAAATCAAAGGTATCCACCAGATACTGCAGCACATTCGGGCTTAAAAATGCAGGCAGTGTCGGCCCCAAATAAATGCCCTTCACGCCAAGGCTCAAGAGTGCCAGCAAAACCGCCACCGCCTTCTGCTCATACCACGAAAGAATCATGGACAGCGGCAAGCCGTTCACATCCGTCCCAAAGGCATCTGCCAAAGCCGTTGCAATGCGGATGGCGGAATAGGCATCGTTGCACTGCCCCACATCAAGCAATCTCGGCAGACTTGCCACCTCGCCGAACTCCAGCTTATTAAATCTGTATTTGCCGCACGCCAAGGTTAAAATGATACAATCCTGCGGCACCTTTTTCGCAAATTCCGTATAATAATTTCGCCCCGGCCTTGCGCCGTCACAGCCGCCAATCAAAAAGAAATGTCTGAGCTTTCCGCTCTTGACCGCCTCCACGATTTTATCGGCATAGCCTAATGTGGCATGATGCCCGAAGCCGACCAAAATTTCATGTGCCTCCTCATCCTCGGGATAGCCGCCCAATTCCAACGCCTGCGCAATGATTTCGCTGAAATCCTTCTCGCCGTTTTCCTTCTTGCCGATATATTTCACGCCCTCCCAGCCGACCACATTCGTGCTGTAAATACGGTCCTTGTAGCTTTCTCTCGGGCGCATCAGGCAGTTGGTTGTCATCAAAATACACCCCGGCAGATTGTCGAACTGCTTTTGCTGATCCTGCCACGCACCGCCGAAATTCCCGACCAAGTGCGGATATTTTTTCAAGCCCTCGTAGCCATGGCAGGGCAGCATTTCCCCATGCGTATAAATATTGATGCCCTTGCCCTTCGTCTGCTCCAAAAGCATTTCCAAGTCCTTCAAATCATGCCCGGAAACCACGATAAACGGACCTTTTTTCATGTGAACATCAACGGTATGCGGAGAAGGATTGCCGTAAACCTCGGTGTTTGCCTCGTCCAGCTTCTGCATAACGGCAATCGCCATCTCGCCTGTGCGCATCGTCAAGCGAATCAGCTCCTCTACCGTCAGGGTATCATCCGTAATTGCCTCCAATGCCTCGATATAGAAATTGTCCACCTCGTCACTGTAATACCCCAGCTCCCTCGCCTGATGCCCGTAGGCACTGATGCCCTTCAAGCCATACAGCACCGTCTGCCGCAAGGAGCGGATATCGGGATCTAAATCCTCATACATAATGCCTGCCATGGGTGCATCCTTGAGCATTTCGGTTTTGGTTTCGGGGAGGGTATAGGTAACGTGTGCCGTATGATTGTCAATCTCCCCTGTCATGCCTTTCAGCGTATCCTTGATTTCCTGCGATTCCTTCAGCAGCTCCACATGAACCGCCGCATCAAAGTTTACATTCGTCAGCGTGGTAAACAGCACATTTTCGATAAAGCGAATCACGCTTTTGTCAATCTCCTTCCCCTGCGCAAGCAACGCCTTGCCGTAACAGCTGATACCCTTAATTTGAAAAATCAGCAAATCCTGCAAATTGGCAACCTCCGCCGTTTTTCCGCAAACGCCCAGCTTCGTACAGCCCTTGCCGTTTGCCGTCTGCTCGCATTGATAGCAAAACATTTCATAGCCTAAATCCATATTGTTGCTCATAAATCAACCGTCCCTTCTTTTCCTTTTGCAAGCTAGTGTTTCCCAACAAATGGAGATTATACGCAAACCGAAGCAGGAATCCGCCTGTTAAAATAATATACAAATTTTTTCCAATCCTACTTTAGTAGGATATACAAAAAGAATTTTTCCTGCTATAACGAATGTGAAATCACAATTAGAATTTTATGATTTTCACGGAAAAGGAGGAACGAGATGGGAAGACACACTTTTACCCAAAAATTCCTGCCTCTGGCGCTGGCGGCGCAAACGGCGTAATGCTGGATAGCAGCCTAAGCGTGAAAAAGACGGTAACCGCCACAGGGGTAAAAGCGCCCACCATCACAGGCGGCAGCAGTGGTGGTGGTGGCGGCGGCACAGCATCCACACCGAAGATTGCAATCAACGGTTTGAAGAACCCCATCGGTGAGATTCAGATGAATGTCGGCGACCTCAAGGACGAGACAGAGGCGAAAAAATCCCTGCCGAGCATGGTAACGCTGTTGGTGGATAACAAGAAAATCAAGGATGTTACGGCGAAAATCAAAAATGGTGCCTTCGATGGAAATACCGCGGGCAGCTATACCTTTGTCGGGACGGTAAAAATCCCCGAGGGCTACGCCTACAGCAACGGCACACTGACCGCAAAAGCCACCATTACGGTTGTGGCAAACAATGCAACGAAGAAACAACTGCCAACGGACACCATTGTGCAGTATGGACGAATAGAGTCGTACACTGAGATTGACAAGGAAATAAAAGCAGACAGCACTTAATGCGGCATGGGTGCAGTTGGATAGAACCACAAATTCGGAAGCCGAGGCACTGGCGAATCCGGACAAAATCTATCTGCTGCCGACAAACGACGACGAAAGGAATGTTTCTCAAGGGGTAAAATATGTGCAGGAAAGCGTACAGCTGACCGTTACGGCACTAAATTATACGGATTCCAACGGTAGCACGGTGAACTTGGGCCAAGAGGTTGCGACTTACACCTGCACAGTCGGGGCACCGGTCAGCAAAGCAGACGAATTACCCACACTGCTTACCTCCGGCAAAGATAAAGCTAATGTCCATATTCGCCTGAAAGGCACGGGAACCGCTTCTGTGATTACAGTGTCCGATGAAGCAGACATAAGCGCGGAAGAGACCGTCAATTCTAGCAATTCCGGATTGTTTCAAGATTCTATCTCCGTGGGATCAGCCACTACGGAAACAGATACCACTCCACCAAATTTTGTTGTATTTTTAGGCATGACAGTCACATCGGAGCAGCTTCCTGCGGTTGCAGTGAATAGCTTCGATAGAGAGGAAAAGAACCCCCACAAAACAACCTCAGTGACATTTACCATCCCGTCCGACAAAGTTTCCCTCACGAATGAGGGGAAAACAGCCGGCTGGTATATCCCGCAGGGTGGCTTGAAGCTGACAGCGGAGGATGTGCGGGTGTACCAACCCAAGGTTCTTGCCGAAAAAGCTAGCGTTGCGGATACAACAGTGACAGTGCCGCTCCAAGTTCTGTTTCTGAATGAGGGTAAGACTCTGAATGTGGCTCTTGTACCAACGAGCACAACATCCTACGACGGCAAAGACAATAATGCAATTTCCGGCACAGATATGCGCAATACGGAAAGTAAAGAGCAGCATTACTACTTCGCCCTATCCGGCAGCCAAAAGTACGAGTACCGTATACCCATCAGGTGCTATACGGCAACATTCGACAATGTCACAGCAGGTACCTATGCTGTTTGGGTTCAGGTTGATGACACGGATACGTGGGTCAAGGTAGGGGATAGCATAACTGTCTGCAATACGGCAGGCGGGGATTCCGATAACACCGGGAATCCTACCACCGAATAATCGCAAAATTCAAAAAGGCAAGGGAATCCTTTGATTCCCCTGCCTTTTTCTTTGCACTTACGCCATCGCAGCAGAGCAAAAAGCGCGCAGCACCTACGAATATCTCATCGACCTGACGGATGACCCCGATGTGCTCGCGCCACTGCGCTTCCTGCGAGAACGAGAAATCGTGCATTTCCAGCGTTTCGGGGAAGCTCTGGACTACGCCAGAGATTATCTGAAGCAGCAGCATTATTTCTTCATGCAGAAAAACGGCTGCAACAGCTGACAAATCATAGACACCGATAAATCGGTGATATGCACTGCATTCCTATTTCAGGCAGCCGTTAAAGGTGTGTCTTATTCTGCCGGCATAAAAAAAAGACCATCGATTTCTCGATGGTCTTTTCCGCAATTACTGCGGATGACAGGACTTGAACCTGCACGGGCGCAATGCCCACTAGAACCTGAATCTAGCGCGTCTGCCAGTTCCGCCACATCCGCACAACTTAGTGTGCTTGACTATAATACCGTATCAAAAAGAGTTTGTCAACACCTTTTTTAAAATTTGTTCCCACAAAAATACATTCTTTTTCAAATCGAACTTTAATCCTTCCTTACCACCTTGACACCGGATGAAAGGTTGTAATTCCCTATTTATTTTTGGTATGGTATAATCAAAGATAGCGGGATGCCATTCTGGCTGATGTTGTAGTTCCCTATTTATTTTTGGTATGGTATAATCTAGGGATGATTTTGTATGGTGAACAGTTTGTTGTAGTTCCCTATTTATTTTTGGTATGGTATAATTCTCGCCGCCCAATATCTATTGTAAACCTTGTTGTAGTTCCCTATTTATTTTTGGTATGGTATAATAGGCTGATAAAACCCCTTGAAATCTAAAGATTCCAAGGGGTTTTATCATTTTGTTTTTTCCCTTTTTATAGTAGTGTAAGCTGTTCTCCGGAAAAAGATTTTTCATTTTTTGACATCACTCCAAGAAAAACAGCCATATTTTGATATTGCTTCTCCGTAATTACCAATAATCTAACCGAGCCATTCGGCGGTAAGCTTGCTTTTAATCTTTTTGTATGCTTTTCTACTGCGTCATTTCCATTGCAAACACGAGAATAAACAGAAAATTGAACCATATAGTATCCTTCTTTTAGCAAAAAGCTTCTAAACCTTGCTGCTGCCTTTCGTTCTTCCTTCTTTGTTACAGGGAGGTCAAAAAATACAAGCATCCGCATATACTTACTCATATTCATGCTGCCTCAAGGGCAAAATTGCACATAATTTTAATTGATCTTCTCCCGCAACAATACTCGATTGAAAGGTCTGCACTGTTTTTTCCACTCCGTAAAACAAAGGATGCTTCTGTGTGTCAAACAAAACATCACAGCTTATCAAATGGTATAATATCTGTTTATCTTCCGTTGTTAGAAAATTCTGCTCTTTCTCCTGCATCTGATACACACATAAATCTACTACGGGACGAAACACCTCCATGATGTCATCCGCAAGATTAAATGCATTTAATTGGCTATGGTGATGAATACCAAGGGCCGGCTCCAGCCCATATACTGTTAAGCTGCGGCAAACTAAGCCTCTGATAATAGCATATCCATAGTTCAATCTGGCATTCGTCACAGTATCTTGCCCTCTTGAAAATCCACTGCCGAACAAATATTTGAAGTATTGTGCAGCCGCAACCGCTTCCATGTTATCCTTATCATTCAGTTTTACCTTTTGCGCAAATGACATGATTTGGTCATATCCGGATAACGATGCTAATTCCAGAACCTTCGCTTGATTCCTAATCTTCTCAATAACTATTTTTGACCACAAATGTTTCTTCAATGTCTCTTTCGTCTGTATCTGTGCCTGCAACAGTTTATATTTTCTGCTATGTGTATGAAATCCATTGACTATTCCACAAGGCAAATGCTTTTCATCACAAAAGAAAACCAAAATGCCATTTCTTGCACACTCCGAAAGAGCAGCAACGGGAATATTGCTTTGATTGTTTTCTATCATGACAGTAGAAATATCCTCCATAGGAAACGAATATTCTTCCGTTGTTTTTACAACCAATTGTCTATTCCTTATATTGATTTTAGAAGGTGATGATATAAAAATATTTCGGTATGCCATAAGACCACCTCTTTACTTTCTTTCTTCCACCGCCGCCTTGTATTTATTGCCTAATACATCCACATGATATTTTTCAATACAGTTTAATGTTTTAATACCCAAGCTCTGAATCGTATAGTTGTTATCATGCGTCACAACTGTAATAGAGCCCGTTCCAATTCCTGCCTTAATGTAATAAACAAACGCTTCTTCCGCCTCAAAAGAATCATTTTCCTTGCCTTTTTGAATATTCTTTGTAAACTTCTTAGGAGTAGAAGACTTAATATGCAGTAAGTCATTTGGATAAATCGAATACAGGAAATCTTCATCCTTCATGTTCTTCCAATCATGATACTCCTTATTAGACACACAGGCTTTTTTAGGCAGTTCCTCTTTCATTAAATCGGAAATATAAATCGGAATAAAATAATATCCTTCCCCCTCTACATAATACAAATCAATCCTTACCATATCGCCATTTGCGGCAACACCATGATTGACGGGTATATTCAAATTAGAAACAGCGCAAATCTTAACCTTTTTCACTTTTGGAGCAACGCCCCCATTTGGTGTCGGTTTATACACAAAGCCTTCAGGGAATGCCTTTTTCCCGTTTCCGCCGGCTTCTTTCAGGCGGCTCCGTAACAGCTCATATAACAGAATATCACTGGAAGGATTATAATACCCCTCAATTTCGCCGTCCTTGTCCAGCTTCAGTTTCTGAATAGACGTCTTTGTTACAGTTCTCATTTTGCCATCTACTTCACGGTAGGCACGAATCGTCTCTTTATGCGCCTGTCCTGTTACCTTTTTCTTTGTCATTCTGGAAACAAAAATCGGTTTAATACTATCAATATCCACATCCTGATAATTTGCAAGAGACACCTTCTGGAGCATCTCTTTTGGCTCCTTACAGGTACGAATATCCAATTCTGTTAAAAATTCCGGCCATGGCATAGGAAATCTTTCCCTCATCGCAACATCATCTTTATTCAAATATCGATTTTCTTCCCGCTTCGCATATTCTGTTACCGTCTGAACAATACCCGGTGTAATACATGCGACTACAACCGCATCAACGCTGTGGTGCAAATCACCATCTTCTCTGACTTTGTTAATCCCCCAGCGCTTTCTCATATATGCAGTTACTCGACCATTTACAGCGGTAACACGCTGTTTTCTATCATATGCTTCATCAAACAAAAGGTAATCCTTGATGTAGTTCATCATAAATCTCGTAATAAACTGTGTATCCTGTAAGCTTCTCTGCTTCATCTCTCCCATATCTTCCTCTGTAAGTATAGGCTTCAGCAGCTTTTCTCTTTTTGCTCTGTTTTTTATCAGCGTGTTTACACGAATTTCATATTCTTCCTTATCCGCAACATACTGCATAGGAATCCGATTTCCTTTATCCCTGTTTGCTTTTGTCAGAACAAGCACCTTGTTGGTATAGCTATCATCAAAAGAAATACTATACGGAATAATATGATCAACCTCATAATAACCGGGTACAAACAAATTCTCCGCCTTGATTGGTTGGCCGGTATAAACACATTTGCAATCCTGCTCCTGCCAAAGCTTATACTTCACAATATCCTGACCGGAAGGTTGTACAACATGGAAGGTATCCTTAATCTCATCATAAATTCTTTGATTCTGTGCAGCATTATCATTCTGCTCTTTCTCAATTCGTTTCCTATCCCTAAAGGCCTTAGACATCTCTCTTGCAAGCTCGATATTAACTGCAGCCGGAGAACCATGTCTTTTAATAATCTCATTTACAACCTTGATTGTCTGATTGATTGCTCTTTTTACCACAGGGCTTGTAATATCATATGTATTTTGCGGAAGCTTCGGCAAATATTTTTTCTTTTCCGCAACATTGTGTGCCCGAAAATCATAACCGGCCTGTTCGCAAGCCTTATCATAAGTCAACCCTTTTTCTAAATAAGGAATTACCTTCTGCATTGCTTTTACAGACAAACTACCAAATTTTGAAAAATTTTTCATTCCCAAAATTGCATTGATTTCCTCTTTTGAAAATTTACCTTCTAAAAGTGCTTGTTGAATTTTGTCATCCGTTTTATAATATGTAATTGCAGTACCGATTAAGTCTCTTTGCGTATTGCTAATCTGTAAAACATGGTTTTTACTTATCTTATCAAATGCTCTTCGCATCTCATGGTATACAGGCAAATACTGGAATTTTGCAGCCTCTACCTCTTCCACTTCTTTTTGACCATAGGTTAAATTAGAAAACAGCGCATCTTGCCCCAGCTCCAATTCCTTGCGTATCCGCTTGTAATCAATCTTCTCCGTTTTATGGCATAAAGCAAACAATTTATTTCTTTCATCATCCGTCAATCGTCTTTTCATGCCGTCTTGTAAAATACCGATACTATTTATTTTCTGCCACAAATTAAATAGTTCAAATGTATAAGTAGCCTTTGATGCACGTTTTTCCTCTTTCTCAAAGGTACATTTTCCAACCATTTTTTCAATCTGATTTCCGGCATAAGGGCTTTCTTCCCCCGGACCTTCTTCAAATGCTCTTTGGCTAAAAAGAATCTCCAAATATTTTTCAGAAAATGCATCCGTAACATATAAACTGCCGAATGCCTTCTGCTTCTCAAAAATGATTCCAATTTCTTCTTTCAATTGACTGCGCAGAAATGTATTGGAATAATCCCCGCCTTTGTTCCTTTTGTTTTCCGCAAACCGTTCATCTTTCCACAGCATCTCACCAACTGTACGATATCCTTTTTCCTTCAAATATTTTTCATTATCGGCAGTTGCAGCAAGCAGCTTTCCTTCATCAGAACCCTTTTTTTCATTTTTGCGATTCGATTTAAAGCCTCTTCTTTGCGCAAAATGAATCAAAAGCCTTGTCAGCTCCTCATTATTTAACTTTCTCTCCAATGATTCATATCTAATTTGGTAAATATCCATTAGAACATTACCTTTTGCATGATATAGAGAATCCAATTTTTCTTTTGTGTAGATACCTTCGCTCTGTATAAGTGCTTTGATTCTGTCCAATCTATGCTTATGCCTTCTATTTCGCCTGCGAGCCCCTCTCGCCTCTCTGCGAGGTGCTGCAAGAGAAGACCCATCATTCGGATTCTCTGCCGCTTCAAAAGTCCTCACATGCATATCAATGATTCTATTTGGCTCTCCATAATGGTCTATATTTAGTATCGCAGCCCCTACCGATGTAGTACCAATATCTAAACCTAATCTGTACACAAAAGAACCCCCTCATATATCACAAAAATATTATATAATCTATTATAAAACAAAAGCGCCGCGACAAGCGCGGCACTTTCGGGTTACAGCACCATGCTTTCACAAGGGCTTTATTGCAGTAACCTATTTACTTTTGGTATAGTATAAGTATTTTCATACTAACATGTTCCTTCTTGGCTGTCAAGCTCTCCTTGTCGATCGGCTACATCCTCGTTTTCAAATTTTGTTCTCAAAAAATACAATACATTCTCTCAGATAGGGACTCCCCCCGGAAAATCATAACCACCAGTAAACTGGTGGTATGCACTGCCCCTGTAAGGGGCTTATT
>OGHO01002465.1_pt1 | contig 14317 bp, 14 predicted proteins | sample 1571421 | NCBI WGS metagenome assembly OGHO01 (sample SAMEA2581937, study PRJEB24529) | metagenome | biome: Human gut stool | place: China | collected 2011
TGTGGGTGACGATGACCACGGTGTAGTCCTTTTTCAGCTCGCTCATCAGCTCTTCGACCTTCATCGTGGAGCCGGGATCGAGGGCGCTGGTGGGCTCATCCATCAGCAGCACTTCGGGCTTGACGGCCAGAGCGCGTGCGATGCACAGGCGTTGCTGCTGGCCGCCGGAAAGGCCCAGAGCGCTCTTCTTCAGGCGGTCCTTGACCTCGTTCCAGAGGGCAGCGCCCTTCAGGGAGCTTTCCACCAGCTCGTCAAGCTCCGCTTTGTTGTGCACACCGTGGAGCTTGGGGCCGTAGGTGATGTTATCGTAGATGCTCATGGGGAAGGGGTTGGCCTTCTGGAACACCATGCCCACCCGGCGGCGCAGCTCGGTGAGCTGCATCTCGCGGGCGAAGATATCCTGCCCCCGCAGCCGGACATCGCCCTCGATGCGGACGCCGGGGACCAGGTCGTTCATCCGGTTCAGTGTTTTCAGAAAGGTGGACTTGCCGCAGCCGGACGGGCCGATGAGCGCAGTGATCTCACGCTCGCCCACATCCAGCGAAATATCCTTCAGTGCCTTGAAATCACCGTACCAGAGGTTGAGGTCCTTAGCGGTGATGATGGGAGCAGTCTCTGTCATAGACAAAATCCTCGTATTTGATCGGAAACGACCCTCTCAGTCTCGCTGCGCTCGCCAGCTCTCCCAAAGGGAGAGCTTTTGTGCTGCATTGACCGGCACTTCTGAACCTCGCCCTTCGGGAGAGGTGTCAGTGCGGAAGCACTGACGGAGAGGGTTCTTTTTCCCTTTTATTGTTTCTGTTTCAACTTGGTCTTGGCCAGGCGGGCAGCCAGGTTGATGACCAGCACCAACACCAGCAGCACCGCGCCGATGGCCCAGGCGGAATCGAAGTCGCCGTCCTCAAAGGCCCGCAGATAGAGCAGGACCGAGAGGGTCGCACCGTTGGAGGTGTAGGCCTTTGCAACGCCCTTGGCGATGACCTCGGCAGCACCGGCGGTGAAGAGCAGCGCGGCGCTTTCGCCCACGATGCGGCCCACGGCCAGGATGCAGCCGGTCACGATGCCGTCGATGCTGCAGGGCAGCACGATGGTGCGGATGATGTGCCACTTGCCCGCGCCCAGCCCCATGGCCCCCTCGCGGTAGCCCTGGGGCACCGTCTTCAGGGATTCCTGGGTGGTGCGGATGATGGTGGGCAGGTTCATGATGACCAGCGTCAGGCAACCGGAGAGCAGGCATGTCTGGAAGCCCAGCGCCTGGGCGAAGACCAGCATACCCACCAGACCATAGATGATGCTGGGGATGCCCGCCAGCGTCTCGTTGGTGAACTCGATGACCTCGATGATGCGGCGGTTGGTGGCGTACTCGGTCAGGTAGACCGCAGCCCCCACGCCCAGCGGCAGCACGATGAGCAACGTCAGCACGATGACATACAGCGTGTTGAGGATGGCCGGCAGGATGCCGTCCGTCCCCTTGAGGACGCTGGCCGTGGTGGTCAGGAACTTCCAGCTGATGTGGGGCAGGCCCCGCACCAGCACCATCCCGATGATGCCCGCCACCAGCGCCATGACCAGAATGGCCGCAGCCCAGACAGCGGCGGTGAAGAAGCGGTTCCAGGCTCTGCGGGCCGGGGAGAACTCAGCGTTCATCGCGGTCTCCTCCCTTCAGCACAACATTCAGCACCACATTGATGAGCATGATGAAGACGAACAGCACCAGCGCGATGCTGAACAGTGCCTGCTTCTGCAGGCCGCTGGCGTAGCTCATCTCCTTGGCAATGGCGGTGGTCAGGAAGGTGACGCTCCGGAACAGACTGTCCGGCATGTTGGGGCTGTTGCCCGCCACCATCATCACGGCCATGGCCTCACCGATGGCACGGCCGATGCCCAGCACGATGCCGGCGGCGATGCCGCTCTTCGCGGCGGGGACACTGATCTTGAACCAGGTCTCGGTGTCGGTGGCACCCAGCGCCAGACTGCCCTGCTCATATTCCGGCGGGACGGCGTTCAGCGCTGTGACCGACACGGACACGATGCTGGGCAGGATCATGATGGCCAGCACCACGATGGCGCTCAGCAGACAGGCACCGGATGCCTTGCCAAAGGCCCTGGCCACTGCGGGGACGAGCATCTGCATCCCCAGCAGGCCGAACACAACGCTGGGGATGCCGCTCAGCAGCTCGATGGCCGTGATGACCACCGTGCGCACACGGGGCCCGGCGGCTTTCGAGAGGAACACCGCCGTCAGCAGGCCCACCGGCACACCGATGAGGGTCGCACCCAGTGTGCCGTACACGCTGGACAGGATGAAGGGCAGGATGCCGTACTTCGGGTCTGCGGCCGTGGAGGCCCACTCGGTGCCGAACAGGAAGCGGAACAGGCCGATCTTCCGGATGGCAGGCACGCCCGAAGCGATCATGTACACCGAGATGAGCACCACGCAGCCCACTGCCAGGATGCCGCAGAGGAAGAAAAGGAAATTCATCACAGCTTCCAGCCACTCGGCGGGGGTGCGGGGCAGCTCGATCTTTTTCAGAAGCGAAGGGTTTTGTTTCATACTCGATCACTCATTCACAGGCACTGCACCGGCGGTACGGATGAGGTCCGCAGCATCGGCGCTGGTGGCGAAGTCGAAGAAGGCCTGCGCCTGCTCGGACAGGGTGACGGACTTGTTGGTGACGAAGACGAAGGGACGCTGGACCTCATAGCTGCCGTCCTTGACGGTCTCCTCGCTGCAGGCCACACCGCCGACCGTGACCATCTTCACAGTCTCGCCGACGGCAGACAGGGAAGCGTAGCCGATGGCCAGCGGGTTGGCCTCGACGGCGCTGATGACAGCGCCGGTCGCGGTCAGCTCCTGTGCATACTTGCAGGAGTCCTTGACATCCACGATGCTCTCGAAGCCGTCGCGGGTGCCGGAACCAGCCTCACGGCCGATCAGAACGATCTCGCCGTCGTCGCCGCCGACCTCAGACCAGTTGGTGATCTCGCCGGTGAACATCTGCTGGAGCTGATCGACGGTCAGATCCTCGACCTTGCTGGCCTTGTTCACGATGATGGCGATGCCGTCCAGTGCGATGATGGTGCCGTCCACATCGTTCTTCTCGTCGTCCTTCAGGGCGCGGGAGGACAGGCCGATGTCCAGGGTCTTATCGGTCGCACCGGTGATGCCGGCACCGGAACCGGTGGGGTCATAGCTGACCGTGACGCCCGGCTCCACCTCAGCGAAACCTTCGGTCAGGGCAGCGATGACGTTCTTCATGGAAGTGGAACCGCCGGTGGTCACATTGCCGGACAGGCTGCCGGAAGCAGTGGAAGCGGCGGAAGAAGCCGCAGCGGAAGAAGCCGAACCGCCGCAGGCGGTCAGGGCAGCAGCAGCGGCTGCGGCACCACAAACAGCAAGGAACGAACGGCGCGTGATCTTTTTCATAATGTTTTCCTCCATAACCATATCCGGGTCGTATTTTCCCGGTTCTTTTTTCCTTTTTGTGTTTTCCCTTGGAACGCCTTTATTGTACCGCCGTCCTTCTGCCGCTGCGACCACGCGCGGGAAAAATCGAAGTAAATTGTTTGCACAGGCTTTTCCTGCTTTGTAAAATTCCGGCTCTTCCGGTGTGAAAATCGTTGCGCCGGATTTTACAGTTCCGCGCCAACTGCCGAAAATGCCCCGCTCTGCTTGTGCAGACGACACAATCAAAAAAGCCGGAGCTGTGCGGCTCGCACAGCTCCGGCTTGGAGGGTTTTGCTCTGGCGCTCAGATGCCCAGCATCAGGGAAGCTTCCTTGGCTGCGATCTTGCAGCACAGGTAGGTCTTGGCGTCCTGCGGGTTCGGATAGAACAGCACCTGCACGTAATCGAACTTCGACACGCCGCTGCCCTTGCCGCACAGATGGCCCTTTGCGTACTGGCCGCGGTTCAGGGTGCGGGTATCCAGAGCGTTCAGCTTAGAGTTCTTGTTCAGAATGGCCATGGTGTCGGAGTTGATGTCCAGTTCCTCCGAGCCGTTCACCCGCAGCTTGAAGCTGCCGCCGGTGGGATTCAGCGGGATCCCGGCCGCGCTGCCGTTGTTGATGAGCACTTCCGGCACCAGATAGAAGGTGCCGTCCGAATAGCTTGCGTAAGCCAGAGACCGCACGGTCATCTTGATGCCCTTCAGCTCAGCGGTATCGTTCAGGCCGTTGGCGTTGCCCACCATCTCGCCGCCTTCGCAGCCACCCAGCAGACCCACAGCGGCCACAGCCAGCGTTGCTGCGCCCACACTCTTCAAAAATCCACGACGGGTCAGTTCCATCTTCGGTTCCTCCTTATCCAATCTTTTCGACCGTTTTGGTCAGCGTACCAAAATTCAGGGTATACACAGCCGTCTGGCCTGAAAGCTTGACGGTCAGTTTCAGGTCTATCGCGCCGCTGTTGACCTGCTGGTACAGGTCGGCGTCTTCGATGATGAAGCTGGGGGTGCACTCGGTCGGCACCCGCATCGGCAGAGTGGCGAACTCCGTCTTGGAGTTGCCCGCTTTCAGCTCCGTCTCCCCGGCATACAGCGAGGGGAACATGCTTCGGATGAAAGGCATCGCGGCGGCACCGGCGTCGTTGTTGGTCACAAAGACCGACAGCTTGACGGTCGCGCTGCCATCCCCGTTTTTGCCCAGTACGGAGCGCTTCAGGTCCAGGTCCACCTTATAGTCGCCTAGGATTACCGCCGTGGACGGCTCTGCTCCGTCATCTGTGCTGCATCCGGTCAGGCCCATGGCCGAGACGGCCAGCGCCGCAGCGGCGGCACCCTTCAAAAATCCGCGGCGGGAAAATGTTTGTTCCATGTCTTGTTTCCTCCTTGCCCGGTCTGATCCATTTTCAGTCGTTTGTCAAGTTAAGCATACCATATTGTTCCAGCCTGTCAAGCGTCTTTTTTTCAGAAAAAGCCGCCCACCCCTGCAAGGCGCAGGAGCGGACGGCAAAAACTGTGCTTGTCGTTCTTTGTGCAGATCTTACTTACGGGAAGAAGTCACGTTTCCGTCTGCATTCCGGTTCATCACAAAGGTGGAAGTCTTGCCTTTCAGGTTGAAGGTGAACTCCAAGCTGCTCCAGTTTTTGTTGACATGTGCTTCGCCCTCGGCATAGACGGGCTGGAAACAGATATAACCTGCCTCTGCCTTATTCAGATCCTTGCCCGGCCCATAGGTCTTGGTGCCATTTTCATCGAACAGCGGGGTATAATCGCCAAAACCGCTCACATTTGCTGCTGCTTTCAGGTCCAGAACCACCTTTGCGTTGTGGCCGTCGATCTTTGCACTGGTGATGTCGCTTGCCTTGAAGGTGACCGTATCATTGGTCAGATTCTTGACTTGGAATTCGACAGCCAGCAGCGCAAGCTCTTCCCCATACGACCACGGCTGGTACTGATTGCTCAAAGCATACATGAATTTACCTACACTGTCTGCCGCATGGCCCTTCTGGTCACCGTACTGCTGGAAGAACGAGCCGACCGCATTATCGACCGCATCGCAGCCGCTCAGTGCACCCGCTGCACCCACAGCCAGCGCCAGCGCGCCGGTGATCTTCAAGAACGAACGCCGAGTCATCATTTTCATTGTTTTTTCCTCCTGTTGATCTGTGCCCAAGCGGGCACACGGCAAATGATTCCTATGCCAAGAATACCCATATTCTTGCGTTCTGTCAAGCGTCTTTTTTTTAGTAAAAAGCCGCCCACCCCCGCACGATGCAGGGGTGGGCGGCACAGTTTGAATGCAAACTTTGGTCAGAACCGGGCTTCGGCCCCATCCGGGCGGTAGAATGTGACGTGTTTTTTCCACTGCGGATCGCCCATCGTGCGGCGGTAGCAGTCAGCCAGCCCCTGCACGGTGGTCTCCGCATCCGGGGTGGTCCGGCCGCAGGGCAGCACCAGCACCCGGAACCAGGCGTCGAAGAGATGCTCCGTCCAGCCCACATCCACAGCCCCGCACCGGGCGTAGAAGCCCAGACGGCGGACGGCCATGGCCTCGTCCTCGGCCTTTTCGGGGCACTCAGCCTCAATGAGGATGGCCTGACAGCCGTTTTCGTGGCTGGGCAGCTCTGCCAGCAATGCCGCGCCCAGACCGGAGGCCCGGTACCGGGGCAGGACGGCAAAGTAGTCCAGCTGGCTCATGGCACAGCCCACGGGGCAAACCATCAGCAGATAGGCGGCCAGTGCATCGCCGTCGTAGATGCCCCAGGTGTGGGCGGTTCCGGCGGCTTCGCTGTTCAGGATCATGCTCAGGGGCTTGAGCTCGCTCTGGGGAAAATCGCGGCGCATCTCGTCGAGGTACACCTTCGTCAGCTCTTCGGCGGTCAGCAGCCGCCAGGTCAGGGTCACGGGATTCATACGATGCGGGTTCCTTTCTGGACGACAGCCTGAATGTTGAGAGCTTCGTCGGCCAGAATGACGTTGCCGTACCGTCCGGCGCTCAGGCTGCCGTAGTCGTTGTCAATGCCGATGCTCCGGGCGGGGTTTTCGCTGGCGGCGCGGACGGCGCTCTCCAGCGGGACGCCCATCTCCAGCACAGCCCGCTTCATGCAGTCGTACAGGCAGGTCGCGCTTCCGGCGATGGTGCCGGGCTGTTCGGTCAGCGTGGCACGCGGGCCCTTGACCGTGACCGCCTGTCCGCCCAGGCTGTACTGCCCATCGGGCAGGCCGCAGGCCATCATGCTGTCGGCGATGAGGATGACGTGGTCGTCGCCGAAGGTGCGGAAGGTGAAGCGGACCATGGCCGGGTGGATGTGGACATTGTCGGTGATAAGCTCGACTTCTGCGCCGCGCTCCAGCGCCGCAATGATGGGGCCGGGCTCACGGTGGGTGATGCCGGGCATGGCATTGTAGAGGTGGGTCATGTGGGTGGCACCGGCATCAAAAGCCGCGCAGGCGGTATCGTAGCTGGTGCAGGTGTGGGCAATGGAGATGCGGACCTCCCCGCAGCACTCCCGGATAAACTCCAGCGCACCCGGCTCTTCGGGGGCCACATCCACCAGTTTGATGAGGCCGTTCGCGCGCTTCTGCAAGCGGCGGAACATTCCCACATCGGCAGGATGGAGGTATTCCGGGTTCTGTGCGCCGACCTTCTTCGGGCTGATGAAGGGGCCTTCCATGTTGATGCCGACAAGGTCTGCGCCCTTGCCGTTCCGGTGGGCCGCAGCCGCATCCATGACGCCGTTCAGAATCTCTTCCGAGAAGGTCATGGTCGCGGGGCAGATGGCCAGCACACCCTTGCTGGCCTCAAAGTCGGCCAGCGTCTGGATGGCCTCTTCCGTTCCGTCGCAGAAGTCCTTGCCCATGGCACCGTGGAAATGGATATCCACAAGGCCGGGCAGGGCATAGGCACCCTTGGCATCCAGAACTTCTTCGCCCGCTTCCGGCTGTGCAAAGGGCACGATGCGCCCCTCCCGGATGAACAGGTCCCCCTCCTCGAACGTGTGGCGGGGGGTATAGATCTTTGCATGTTTGATGATCATAATTGAAGCCTCTATAATCGAGCTGTTTGCTGCTGTTTTTCTTTACGCTCCCGCAATGCCTTGCTGCCAATGGCTCCCCCCCTTTGGGGGAGCTGGCAAAGCCGCAAGGCTTTGCCTGAGAGGGTCACAGCAGGCTCAGTGCCTCTTCGTCAGCCACCAGGATGCAGTCGGGGTGCATCTGCAGGATGGAACCCGGACACTCCGGGGTGACGGGGCCGGACACGACGGCCTTGACGGCCTTGGCCTTGGCCAGACCGTTGGCCACCACCAGCACCTTGCGGGCCTGCATGATGGTCTTAATGCCCATGGTGTAGGCCTGCTTGGGCACGAGGTCCTCGTTGCCGTCAAAGAAGCGCTTGTTGGCCTCGATGGTGGCAGAGGTCAGGTCCACGCAGTGGGTCTCCAGCTCAAAGGCTTCGCCCGGCTCGTTGAAGCCGATGTGGCCGTTGGGGCCAAGGCCCAGCAGCTGCAGGTCGATGCCGCCCACGCTGTGGATGATCTCGTTGTACTTTGCACAGGCGTCTGCTGCATCGGGGTTGGTGCCGTCGGGCAGATGGATGGCCTCCGGGCGGATGTTCACATGGTCAAACAGGTTCTTGTGCATGAAGCTCCAGTAGCTCTCCGGATGCTCCTTGGGCAGGCCGCGGTACTCGTCCAGGTTGACGGTGGTGACCTCCGAGAAGTCCACATCGCCCTTGTTGTACCACTCCACCAGCTGGGCATACGCGCCCACAGGGGTGCCGCCGGTGGCCAGGCCCAGCACACAGTTCGGCTTCATGATGACCTGCGCGGAGATGATGTTTGCCGCCTTGCGGGACATATCCTTGTAATCCTTTGCACGAATGATCTTCATAGTGGAAACCTCCTGATTTTTTCTCGTTGTCTTCAGTATAGCACAGTCGCAGTGCTCAAAAAACGGTTTTGTGTGAACAAAAAAGGGCCGCCGAAGATGGGCGTGAACGCCCGCCCTCAGCGGCCCTTCGGGAACGGATGCAGGATCAACCAGTCTCCTGCACAAAATTACGATTCAGGATGCGATCACAGCATCTTCTTCAGCTCGTCGTACACGAACTGGACCTTGGTGCCGATGATGACCTGGCAGGTAGTCTTGTCAGGACGGATGACACCGGCTGCGCCTGCTGCCTTGACAGCCTTTTCATCGACCTGCGTGTAGTCCTTGATGGTGAAACGCAGGCGGGTAGCGCAGTAGTCCACGCTGGAGACGTTTGCCTTGCCGCCGATGGCCTTCAGCACACCAGAAGCAACTTCGGTGTAGTTGTTGTTGGCCAGGGTGATCTTCTTTTCGGCCTCTTCAGCGTCCTCGTCCTCACGGCCGGGGGTCTTCAGGTCGAACTTGGTGATGGCAAAGTAGAACACCAGATAGAACACGACGAAAGCAGCGATGCCCAGAGGAATGATCATCCAGGTCTTAGCAGCTGCGGGCAGGGATGCGGAGAAGACCAGGTCGGTCGCACCGGCAGAGAAGCAGAAGCCTGCACGGAAGCCGGAGTAGTAGGTGATGACGGTGAAGATGCCGTACAGAGCAGAGTACACAACGTACAGCGGGAAGCACAGGAACATGAAGCCGAACTCGAACGGCTCGGTAACGCCGCAGACGAAAGCGCAGATTGCAGCGGACAGAACCAGACCGATGGCAGCCTTCTTGTTCTTAGCGGTCTTGACCATCGCCAGAGCAGCACCGGCAATACCGAACATCATGCAGGGGAAGAAGCCGGACATGTACATGCCGAGGCTCCAGCCCACATCCGCAGAGGTCTCACCAGCCCAGAAGTGGGACAGGTCGCCCAGGCCGATGGTATCGAACCAGAACACGTTGTTCAGAGCGTGGTGCAGGCCGGTGGGGATCAGCAGACGGTTCAGGAAGGCGTACAGACCAGCGCCGATGCCGCTCATGCCTGCGATGCCCTTGCCCAGAGCGACCAGCGCGCCGAAGATGACGGGCCAGACGAACAGCAGAACAACAGAGACCACAATGGAGATCAGGCCGGTGGCAATTGCAACGAAGCGCTTGCCGGAGAAGAAAGCCAGCCAGTCAGGCAGCTGGGTGTTCTTGAACTTGTTGTAGCAGGTCGCGCCCACCACAGCGGCCAGAATGCCGATGAACGAGTTGCCAGCGACCTTCTGGAAAGCGATGTAGGTAGCGGTGCCCTCTTCGAGGGTGCGGACTGCACCGACGACAGCGGGGTTCAGCAGCTGCTGCATCATCAGGAAGCTGACGAGGCCAGCCAGACCAGCGGTACCATCGTGGTCATCTGCCAGACCGACTGCTGCACCGATTGCGAACAGCCAGGCCATGTTGTCGATCAGAGCGCCGCCTGCCTTGACCAGCAGGAAGCCAACGGTGTAAGCTGCGCCGGAAGTTGCTGCACCGGGCACACCCATAACGCCCGGAGCAAAGGCATAGCCAAGACCCATCAGGATGCCGCAGATCGGCAGGACCGCGACGGGAAGCATCAGTGCCTTGCCCAGTTTCTGGAGATGTTTCATCATAAGACACATTCCTCCTTAAAGAATGTTGTTGTTATGGAGGCCCCTGGTTGCAGGCTGTCCATAATTGCGTAACAATATCTTAACACATGTTAAGAAAAAAAAAAAGGGGGTTTTCGCCATTTTCTTTGCGAATGATACAAAAATCCTTGATTTTGCATTTTTCAGTCAAAAGTTTTTGGGGTTTTTGATGGGATACAAGTTTCCTCTTTGAAAATAATTTTCTTGTTTGTGAATTTTCTATATTCTGCTGCCTCTGCCGCGCACTTCTTGCACCGGGGCGGCGTCTATGTTACTATATAGGTATTCCCGAACCGTGCACAACATCCCGAAGGAGGTTTTATCAATGGAATGGACCGACATCCGCCTGACCGTGGCCAAAGCCGACGCTGACAACGCCGAGGCCGTCGCCACGATGATCGCCGAAGGCGGCATCTATATCGAAGACTACAGCGACATCGAACAGCAGGTGGCCGAGATCGCACACGTAGACCTCATCGAGCAGGAGCTGCTGGACAAGCCCCGCGACCAGGTCATCATCCACCTGTATCTGGAGCCGGGCGCTTCGCCGGTGGAGACGCTGGCCCTCATCGCCGCCCGGATGGAGGCGGCAGGCATCGCCTACACCGTCGAGACCGAGGGCGTGGAGCAGGAGGACTGGCAGAACGGCTGGCGCAAATACTATCACCCCATGGAGATCGGCCAGCGGCTCGCCGTCGTGCCCTCCTGGCAGGAATATGACACTGACCGCGTCAAGCTCATCCTCGACCCCGGTCTGGCCTTCGGCACCGGCGGCCACGAGACCACCAGCCTCTGCCTGGAAGCGCTGGACGAGCGGGTGAAGGGCGGCGAGCGGGTGCTGGACATCGGCACGGGCTCCGGCATCCTCGCCATCGCTGCCCTCAAGCTGGGCGCGGCCTCTGCCGAAGGCGTGGACATCGACCCCGTGGCCGTCCGCACCGCAGGGGAAAACGCCACGCTGAACGGCGTGGCCGACCAGCTCACCGTTCTGGTGGGCGACCTGTCCGACAAGGCCAGCGGCACGTATGACATCATCACCGCCAACATCGTCGCCAACGCCATCCTGTCTCTGGCCCCCGCCGTCCCCGGCCTGATGGCCGAGGATGCCGTTTTCATCGCCAGCGGCATCATCGACAGCCGGAAGGATGAGGTCATCGCCGGGCTGGAAGCCGCCGGGCTCGCCGTGCAGGAAGTCAAGGAAAAGCGCGGCTGGGAGTGCATCGTCTGCCGCAGGAAATAATCGCTCAGGCGTTCCGCGCCAGCTCCCCTGTTCGGGGAGCTCCTGGCAGTCGGATACCGTTTGTATAAGCCGAACAGAACGTTCTGATCCGGAACGTTTTGGAGCAAGCAAGTTCAGGATAGGAGCCACTATGCCGCACCGCTATTTTACCACTGAGATCGCCGACGGCACCGCCACCCTGCGGGGTGCGGACGCCCACCACCTCGCCCGCGTGATGCGGGGCAAGCTGGGCGACACCGTCATCCTCTGCGATGGCAACGCCGTCGAATACACCGCCGTCATCACCGGCTTCGGCCCGGAGACCGTAGAGTTCTCGGTGGAGCCGGGCTACCCCAGCGCCGCCGAACCCAGCGTGGAAGTGACCCTCTTTGCAGGCTATCCCAAGCAGGATAAGCTGGAACAGGTCATCCGCCACGGCGTCGAGCTGGGCTGCGCTCATTTCGTCCCCTTCTTCAGCCGCTACTGCGTAGCAGCCCCCAAGAAAGAGGAGCAGAAGAACGAGCGCTACAACCGCATCGCCTTCGAGGCCGCCAAGCAGTGCGGCCGGGGCATCCTGCCGGATGTGGCCCTGCCGCTGCCAAACTTCGGCGCAGTCTGCCGCAGTCTGGAAGGGTACGACCTCGTGCTCTTCTGCTACGAGTGCGGCGGTGCCCCGCTGCGGGAGCTGCTGGCCAATGTCCGCCCCGCCGACGGCAAAAAGCCAAAGATCGCCGTCATCACCGGTGCCGAGGGCGGCTTTGCCGTCGAGGAAGCCGAGATGGCCGCCCAGGCCGGTGCCAAAACAGTCGGCCTCGGCCCCCGCATCCTCCGCTGCGAGACGGCCCCTCTGGCCGTTCTCTCCGCCGTCATGACCCTGACGGAGAATCTGGAATAAGCGCTTTACAAAACAGGAGGGACAGCCCGCAATCTGTCCCTCCTGTTTTGTTTATAATTGGTCTGCGAATGCGAACGCCTTTTGAATTGCAAAATGATTTTTCAGTTGCTATACTGGGCTTATCAAAATTTTTTCGGGAGGACGTCGCAGTGACCACACAGACAATGCAAATCGGGAACCGACCTTGCCGCATTTACGGCGAAGCCCATGCAGAATACCTACTGCTCCAAATGACCGGCGAACACGAGCTGCAAAGCATGGAAAGCGAGGTTACCGCTATTGCACAGAGTGCGCACCGCTTTTTGTTTGCGGCTATTCCGGTGGAAAGCTGGAACGATGCACTTTCTCCGTGGGAAGCCCCTGCTGTTTGGGGGAAGCAAGGTTTCGGTGGCAATGCTGCGGACATCCTGCGCTTTCTGATGGAACAGGTCATCCCCACGCTGAAGCGGCAGTTTCCTCTCCCGGAAAACGTCAAAATCATTCTGGGTGGCTATTCGCTGGCCGGGCTGTTTGCGCTGTGGGCCTCCACCCAGACAAATCTGTTCTACGGTATCGCCGCCGCATCGCCCTCGGTGTGGTTTCCGGGCTGGATGGAGTATGAACAGCAGCACCCGATACAGGCACAGCGCGTTTATCTGAGCCTTGGCGACAAGGAAGAGCATACGAAAAATGCTGTCATGGCTGCGGTGGGTGATAACATCCGCACCCTGCACAGCCGGCTTATAGAGCGTGGCGCAGACTGCACCCTTGAGTGGAACAGCGGCGGGCACTTTAAGGACGCTGATTTGCGTACCGCGAAAGCCTTTCGGTGGACGATGGAGGAACACACATGACCATTTTGATTGATGCCGATGGTTGCCCTGTGGTGGATTTGACGTTGCAGATTGCAAAGCGGTTTTGCGTTCCGGTCATCATCCTGTGCGACACAGCTCACCAGATCGAGCGAGAAAGTGCGCAGACGCTGGTATTCGACAAAGGAGCGGACAGCGTGGATTTTGCTCTCGTCAACCGGGTAAAACCGGGAGATGCGGTTGTGACGCAGGACTACGGGCTGGCCAGCATGTGTCTTGCCATGTGCGCACGAGTGCTGAACCAGAATGGTCTGGAATACACCGCCGACAACATAGACGCTCTTATGCTGCGGCGGTATGAAAACAAAAAGCTCCTCCGTGCCGGAAAGCACCCCAAGGGGAGCCCAAAGCGGACGAAGGAGCAGGATGTCAGGTTTGCGGACACGCTTGAGAAGATTCTGAGCAAAAGTTATTGATACATACAGCTCGTTTTCTTGCATCTGCTTTCCCGAATCTGCTATACTGAAGTCACTTTTTTGATCGGAGGCTTTCATGACAACCCTTCTTCTCCTGCGCCATTCCATCCCGGAGCGCGGCGGTTCCAGCCCCGACCCCGGCCTTTCTGCCGAAGGTCTTCAGCGGGCCGCCGCAGTCTTTCAAAATGACGCTTTCCGCACGGTCTCGCTCGTCTGGTCGTCCCCTTCGCTGCGTGCGCTCCAGACCGCACAGCTGCTGGGGCTTCCCGTCCGGCAGGACACCCGCCTTGCCGAGCGCCGCACCGGCGACACGACCGGGCAGGACGCTTCGTTCTGGAAACGCCAATACGAAGATCCGGACTTCAAAAATCCGGACGGCGAGTCCTTCCGTGAGGTCAGCGCCCGGATGGCAGACTGCATCCACGAACTGCTGGATTCGCTCCCGGAGGGGCAGAACGCCCTTGTCGTCTCCCACGCCGCCGCTATTTGCAGCTACTTGCAGCGCTTTTGCACCGTTGAGGTGACCGACACCGCACAGAAGCTCCGCCGGATTACATTTCAGGGCGAAGTTCTGTTGGATGGGCACTTTGGGGAGGCTGATGGATTTGTGCTGCACATCGAAAATCGCCGCCCTGTTCTCATCCTCACCATCTTAGCCGCAAAAAAGGCACCAGCCTGAGCTGATGCCTTTTGTTGGCGGAGATGGTGGGCATTCTCCCGCGGGCTAAGCAACAGCCCGCAGAGATCATCCGCTTCAATTTTACAGAACCGGAAAAAACAGGGCTGTACACCCTATGGGAAAAACTCACGGTTGGATATGATGATCTGCTGACCACCCCGGTAGTTTCGGAACTGACGGGCTACTCTGCACAGAGCATCCAGCGATGGTGCAATCAGAAGATCCTTGTGGGCTTCAAAATCCGTGGCA
>OGHO01002474.1_pt1 | contig 14282 bp, 12 predicted proteins | sample 1571421 | NCBI WGS metagenome assembly OGHO01 (sample SAMEA2581937, study PRJEB24529) | metagenome | biome: Human gut stool | place: China | collected 2011
ATCCGGCAGCCGAACAGACGCAGGATGAGATACGAAACGCCGGTAGTCAGCCAGACGATCGGATAGAGCAGAATATAAAAGAGATAGAGCAGCGGTGCGAAGTTCCGGTAATAGAAGTTGGGATTCCCCTTGACGATCGACTTGGGCAGATACTCCGCCACGAAGATGATGACGACCGTCGAAATGAACGTCTCGGCCAGCACCGACCCGCCCTGCGCCACCGAATGCCATCCGGCGGCGTAAGCCAGCGCGCGCAGCAGCGACGACATATAGAGCGAATAGACGACCAACGCGATGTTATTGCCCACCAGAATCGACGTGATGTACTGCCCCGGATGCCGCTCGAAAATACGCGCGACGAAATCGAGCAGCCCGCTCTGCTTGCGGTCGATCTCCAGCTTGAGGCGGTTCTTGCTCACGAAGGCGATCTCCATCCCCGAAAAGAAGGCAGAGAGGAGCAGCATCGTAAGGATCAGGATGATGGATACGGTCATGGCGTCGCTGTGCGTTGGGGTTCGGCCGACGGCATCGCTCCGGCCGTCGCAGATTTCAGGCTGTCGGCAGACGGGGTTTCTCCCGTCGTCGCAGATTTCGCACCGGCAGCCGCCGGTTTCTCTCCGGCATCGGCCGGTTTATTGTCGGTCTCGGCCGGTTCGTCCTCCTCCTGACTCACGTCTACGTCCATCTTTCCCGTGAAGCGGCGGAAACGCCACTCCTTGAAAGCCTCGTCCGACTCGAAGCCCTCGCCCTGAAAGACGTTGCCGCCTTCGTTCTGGACGATCTTCGTATCGACGTTCGAATAGATGCGCTGCGTCTTGGCGTTCCAGAAAAGCTGCTGGGTGTAGAGCGTCTTGCCGTCGGACTTGACCACCACCACGTCGCCCTTGGCCTCCCACAGCTTCCGGTTCTCGTAATAGATCGCGTAATTGGCCGTCAGTACGGCGTCGACCGTCGTCAGCGAGTCGTCCTGATAGGTGGTGATCTCGACCCCCTTACGGAATTCGCGGTAAGGTTCCTTCGCCAAGGTGTACCCTTCGAGCAGCGGCGCCTTGAAGAAATAGGAACGGCGTCCGTTCTCGGACATGATGACCGAAAGCCGTTCGCTGTACTCGGTCATCAGCGCCTCGTCGTTGCCGCCCGCCGCCGGCGCAGCGTTGTCGCACGAGAATAGCAAGATAGCACTCCCCGCAAGGAGGAGTGCTACCAGCACATATCGTCCGATCAGACGGTCCATCTTTACAGCGGTCTAATTAGCGGATGCAGCGAACCGTCGTGGCAATGCCGTTCACGAGATAGCGCTGACCGGCCTGCACCTCGTTGAAGAAGCACTCCTCCTTGGAGGGCCATGCGCTGCGGAAGGCAGCCATCATCTTGGTCGCGTTCTCCTTCAGCTCGGGATCTTCGAGCAACTGAGCGGCTTTCTCCATCGTGTCGTACGCCACCCAGTACATCGCCTGCGACGAGAAGCTGGAATTCGAAGCCTGCGTAGCGTAGCACTGCGCCAGTACGAAGTAGGTCATCCCGTCCTCGGGATTCAGCGCCTGCGCCTCGAGTGCGGCCTTGCGGGCCTCGGCAAAGTTCTTCACGGCGAGCTGCACCACACCGATACGGACGAGCAGTTTCTCCTTCTCGACATCGTCGGTCTCGACGGCCAGCGCCTCGGTGAGGTACTTGATGGCCTTGTCGAACTGCTGCTTGTTCTGGAATGCCTGTGCAAGGAACAGCGCGGTCTCGGCCGACGGTTTTACTTCGTAATATTTCTCGGCGGTGGCCAGATAGAACTCGCTGTCGCACTTGGCGCGCGTCATCAGGTCGACGGCCTGCGCCAGCACGGCGGGATCGTTGTTGCTGGCGGGAATCTTCTCCTTGAACATCGTCTCCAGATTCTCGCACGAAGCCACGCCCGACAGGCCGAAGCACTTGTCGAACTGATCCTTATACTCGGCAGCCTCCCCCGTAGCACCGTCGAAGAGGGGCGACAGGCGGTCGTACTCGGCGATAATCTCTTCGGGCGAACCTTCGCCGTCCTCCTTATAGTAGTCGGTGAGCTGCTTGAAATAGATCGCTACCAGCGCCGGATCGGACTCTGCGGCGATCGCCTCGCGGAACAACTCCAGCACCTGCTCGTGATCGAGCGGATTGTAGGTCAGGAAATCGCGGGCCTTACGGTCGAGAATATAGGCTTTGCCGCGGGTCGGGTGGTCGCCGAAATTCTCGATACGCAGATCGTAAAGCAGCATCAGCGAGTCGATGTAGGTCTTCTTCTCGGCGACGCTCTTTGCACGGGCGATCTTGTTCTTCATCACCGTCGCACCCTTTGCATAGATGGTCTCCGACGCCTTGGGGCACTTATCCAACAGCTGCTTGAGATACCCCGAAGCAACTTGGAAATTCTGATTGCCGACGGCTTCGCCGAAGAAGTTCAACAGATAAATGTTGTCTTTCCGTTCCTCGGGCGTTGCGCCGTACTTGCCGTACTTCGCATCGTCGCTGAAATCTTGGGCCATCGCCGCTACTGAGGCGAAAGCCAACGCTACCGAGAGCAAAATCTTCACGCTTTTCATCTTAACTATTCTCTCCTTATTTTAAATTTTATCAAGTATTAATCGTATTTGTAACGCACGAACCACGAATCTTCACCGAAGAGCGTCAGGCCGATCGAGAATTTCACATAGCGCTGCCGCACCAGCCCGATCTGCCGGTTGTCGACCCGTATCGGCGTATTGTCGCCGCGCTGGCCGAACTCCACGCCGAAATCGATGCTCGACCGGCCCAGAAACCGCACCGGCATACCGAATCCCGCCGTTACGGCATACTGCGGCAATGTCTTTCCCTCGAAGGACTGGTAATAGGTCCCGTAACGGAATCCCACACGGTAAGACCAACGATTCAGGTAATTGCGGATATCCATCCGGTTGGGCGTATACTCGAAGCCCACCTTGACGGTACTCGTATTCTTGTAGGCGACGTTGACCGCTCCGGGAACGGACTTCGGCGTCTCGTTGTTCTCCCAGTTCTGATAGACGTAGTCGAGTCCCGCCGAAATCTTGGGGTTCTGATAGTAAAGTCCCACGCCCACCTGAATAGGCAATTTGAGTGCCATGCGCGTCGTGTCGCCCCGCACCACGGTACCGTAAATATCGCCGTTGATGATCGATTGGTTCACCGACGGACGGAGGTTGCCGCCCATATCGTAGGTCGCGCCCAGCGTCAGCACCTGCCGTTCGCTCTGGATCAGGTCGGCTTGCAGACCCAGCTGCATCTTCACGCGGGAGATCTCGTACGAGTCGGTTCCCGTGGTCGTATTGACCGATCCGCCGTTGATGATGTTGTTCGTGACCGCCGTCTGATAGGTACGCTCGATGTCACCCCAATAATACTGGGCGGCAATGCCGATCGAGATGCGTTTGGCCACCTCCCAGCCGACGCCCAGCTTCACCTCCGTCAGGTCGCCCTCACCGGCGTAAAGGTACTGCACGCGGCCGATATTGCCCCACACGTCATCGCTCTGGTCATCGGCCGAAACACGGTAGCCGACGCTGCTGTAAGGTGTCAGGCTGAACCCCAGACCGAGCCGCTTGGCCAACGGCAGCTGAAAGGCGATGTCATGGAAATTGAACGTATTGTAGCTCGTGCGCGACGTGGTCTGCGCCCCGTCGGCATATTTCTGCTGCCGGTTGTAAAAGTTGACGCCCTCCACACCGAAGTCGAAGAGAAAACCCTGACGCGGCGTCATGCTGTAAGCCGCCGGATTGAGCGGATTGACCATCATCGTGCTGCGCATTCCCAGACCGACGCCTCCCATCGAGCGCTGCGCCACGACGCCGGGCGTCTGCAATTCGCCGATACCGTACATCGAATAGGGAGAAAAGGCATTGATACTGCTTGTCTGAGCCATCGCCGAAGCCGGCACGACCAGCAGCGCAGCAGCAGCCAGTCTACACATTAATCTCTTCACTATCATTCGTTTTAGCATTCGGCGTTAAACTCCAAAATCCGATTCAGACCCAAGAAGACGAGTTCACAGTCTGCAAATATCGCATTTTTAATTCTTTTCGCAAAGTTTTTTGCAGCGCCGCCGGTAAAAATTATGCAAATTTCCGCATTCTCCCGACAAAAGCGGGCGATGTATCCCTCGATTTCGAAGGCGATGCCGTTCATCACGCCCTGCTCGATGCAGGAGACCGTCGTCGTTCCGTAGAGACGCTCTTCGTCGGTCTCGCTGCACAACGGAAGCCGGGCCGTATAGCGGTGCAGGGCCTGAAAACGCATCCGCATTCCGGGCGAAATCACACCGCCGCGGTAGGTACCGTCGCCCGACACGCAGTCGATGGTGATGGCCGTTCCGAAATCGACGACGAGCGCGTCGCGCCCCTCGGCGACGAGCGTCGCCCCCACGGCCGCCGCCAGACGGTCGGCGCCGAGCGTCTCGGGCGTTTCGTAGCCGTTACGGATCGGCACGGGCGTCGCCGGCGTAAACTCCAGACACTTCACCGCCCGTACCCGCAGCATCCGCGCCAGCGGTGCGGTGCGGCCTCCCGTCGAGGCGACGATAGCGCGGTCGATGGCCGGCCAGCGTGCCAGCAAGCCGTCGAGCAACTTGGTGTCGCACTCCTCGGCGAGCTGTTTCTCGACGATTTCACCACGGTCGAAAACCGCCATTTTTATCAGCGTATTGCCGATGTCGATCGTCAGGTTCACACGCTTTGTCTTTTTATAACGATTTCAGTATTTCCCATGCCCCTGCGATGTCGGTTACCCCTCTAACGGTCATCGCAAGACGGTTATTGTGCTGCTTGAGCACAAATTTATCGGGCCGCTGCGTCACGCGGCGCAGCAGTTCCGAGAAGACTTCGCTCTTGTAAAAGGGCGACGCCGCGTCGCCCACGAAATGGACGATCATCAGCCCGTTCTTGACCTTCACGCGCTCCATGCCCAGACGCACCGCCTCCCAGCGCAGACGCACCACATCGAGCAGCTCTTTGGCCGCCGCAGGCAGCGCCCCGAAACGGTCCGTCAGGCGCTGTTCGAACCGTTGCAGCTCCTCTTCGCTGCGCAGGCCGTCCAATTCACGGTAAAGCCGCAGCTTCTCGGCCGTCTGACTCACGTAGCTGTCGGGCAGTTCGGCTTCGACCTCGACCTCGATGGCCGCATCCTCGACATAGCGCAACTGCGCGACGACCTCCTGTTCGCGGTCGCTCAGACCCGCCACGTCCAGCCCCTCGGCCCGCAACTCGGCCACTGCCTCGCGCATGATCTTCTGGTAGGTCTCGAATCCGATGTCGGCGACGAATCCGCTCTGCTCGGCCCCCAGAAGATTGCCCGCGCCGCGGATGTCGAGGTCCTGCATGGCGATATTGAATCCCGACCCCAGATCGGAGAACTCCTCGATGGCGCGCAGACGTCGCCGCGCATCGCTGCCGAGCAGTTCGTCGGGCGGCGAGAGCAGGTAGCAGTAGGCCTTCCGGTCCGACCGCCCCACACGGCCGCGCAGCTGATGCAGGTCGCTCAGTCCGTAATTCTGCGCGTCGTCGACGATAATGGTGTTGGCATTGGGAATGTCAATGCCGTTCTCGATGATGGTCGTGGCCACCAGCACGTCGTACTCGCCGTAGATGAAGTCCATGACGAGCCGCTCGAGCTTTTCGGCCGGCATCTTGCCGTGGCCGACCCCGATGCGCGCCTTGGGACAGACGCGCGTAATCATGCCGGCAACGGTCTGGAGGTCGTCCACGCGGTTGTGGACGAAGTAGACCTGCCCGCCGCGCGCCAGCTCCGCCTCGACGGCGTCGCGGACGATCTCCTCCGAGAAGAGGTGCGACTCCGTGACGATCGGCTGCCGGTTGGGCGGCGGCGTCGAGATGACCGACAGGTCGCGCGACCCCATGAGCGAGAACTGCAACGTGCGCGGAATCGGCGTGGCCGTCAGCGTCAGCGTATCGACGTTCACGCTCAGCTGCGTGAGCTTCTCCTTGGCCGCTACACCGAACTTCTGCTCCTCGTCGATGACCAGAAGCCCCAGATCGTGAAAGCGGACGCCCTTGCCCAGCATCTTGTGCGTGCCGATCAGAATGTCGATCTGCCCCGACTCCAGATCGGCGGCGATCTGTTTGGCCTCCTTGGCCGACTTGGTGCGGTTCAGGTACTCGATCTTTATCGGAAAATCGCGCAGCCGCTCCATGAACGAACGGTAGTGCTGCAACGCCAGAATAGTCGTAGGAACCAGCACGGCGGTCTGCTTGCCGTCGCAGGCGGCCTTGAAGGCGGCACGGATCGCCACCTCGGTCTTGCCGAAGCCCACGTCGCCGCAGATGAGCCGATCCATCGGCTCCGAAGACTCCATGTCGCGTTTCACGGCTTCGATGGCCGCCTGCTGATCGGGAGTCTCCTCGTAGCGGAACGACGCTTCGAGTTCGTGTTGCAGGTAGCCGTCCACCGAAAAGGCAAAGCCCTGCGAGGCCTTGCGCTTGGCATACAATGCGATCAGCTCGCGCGAAATATCCTTGACGGCCTTCTTGGTCGCCGCCTTGAGCTTCTGCCAAGCACCGCTGCCCAGCTTATAGATTTTGGGCGGCTCGCCGTCGCCGCTCTTGTAGCGCGAAATACGGTGCAGCGAATGGACGTTGACGAAGAGCACGTCGCCGTCGCGGTAGACCAGTTTGATCGCCTCGTGCGTGCGGCCGTTCTCGTTGATCTTGACCAGCCCGCCGAAGCGCCCCACGCCGTGATCGATATGCGTCACATAATCGCCCGGCTTGAGCTGGTTCAGCTCGGCGACGGTCATCTGTTCGTCGCGCCGGATCTCGCCGTTGATGCGGTAGCGCTGATAGCGGTCGAAGAGCTGATGGTCGGTATAGCAGCAGCATTTGAGCGTATGGTCGACGAAGCCCTCGTGCAGTGTGATCGACACCGGCGTGAAGTCCACGCCGCCGCGGCCGATCTGGTGGAAGATGTTCTGAAGACGTTCGACCTGCGCCTTATTCTGCGATAATATATAGGTGCGATACCCCTTCTCCACAGCTGCGGCCAGATCGTCGGCCAGCAGTTCGAAATTTTTGTTGAAGGTGGGCTGCGGCGCAGTACGGAACTCCACCACGGTCGTCGCCGAACGTTCGGGGAGCGTATCGCGTGCCGTGAAGAGACGCCGTCCGGCCAGCGCATCGAGCAATTGCCGGCGGCTGGTCAGCACGCGGTCCACGCCGGCGGGATCGTCCGCTTCAGTGAGCATCCGCCGCCGCAGCTCGTCCACACGCCGCAGGGCGTAGTCCGCATCGAAAAACCAGTAACACACATCGCCCGCCGCCTCGACGAGCGACACCCGCCCCGCGTCGCACGCATTGAGGTTGGGAATGATCTCGGCCTCCTGCAGCTTGTCCTGCGACAGCTGGCTCGAAATGTTGAACCGTCGGATCGAATCGACCTCCTCGTCGAAGAAATCGAAACGGTAAGGCAGGCTCTCGACATAGGAGAAGACGTCGACGATCCCGCCGCGCAGCGAGTACTGCCCCGGCTCGTAGACGAAATCGACCCGCACGAACCCGCCTTCGTCGAGCCACTCGACCAGATCCGAAGGACGCAGATGGTCGCCGACATTCACTGCAAGCGTCTCGCGCCGCATCGCCTCGGCATCGGCGACCCGCTCGGCCAGCGCCTCGGGATAGGTGCAGAGCACCAGATAGCCCTTCGACGGCGTGCGCAGCGCATTGAGCGCTGCCGTACGTTGCACGACGCCCTGTGCATCCTCCGCACCGTAGGCGATCGAGCGTTTGTAGGACGACGGAAAGAAAAACACCCGCTGCTCGTCCAAGAGCGCGTAAAGGTCGTTCAACAGGTAGGCGGCCGCGTCGCGGTCCTCGGCGACGAAGAGGTGTACGCCTCCCGTGCGGCGGATCGTCGCTGCGGCATACAACGAAAAAGCCCCGCCGACCAACTCCTTGAGATGGACGGTGGCGCTCTCCGTTTTGTATTCGCGGCACAGGCGCTGGAGGTTTTTCGACCCCTCGACGAGTGCCAGCATCTGCTCGCTCGCAGTCATGGCATAGCATTCAAAATCAAGAACCGAAAATTTTAATTCCTAATTCTCAATTTTTAATTACAGCAGTTGTTTGCCCCGCTTGTCGTAGAACCGCGTGTCGACGATGCCGACGCTCTGATCCTCGACGATATGCAGCCACGTCTTGTAACGCCACATCCAGCGCAGGCGCCGCGACCACAATCCCCGATGAAGGAAGGCCGACACATAGGGGCTGACCTTCAGCTTGAGGTATTTGCGACCGCGGTCGATGGTCAGATACGAGATGTTGTTCTCGATCTTCTTGTCGAGCAGAATGGTCGGTTCGATCTTGCCCGTTCCGCCGCACGTGGGACAGACGTCTTTCACCTCTTCGACCGCCACGGGACGCACCCGCTGGCGCGTGATCTGCATCAGACCGAATTTCGTGAGCGGGAGAATGGTATGCTTGGCCTTGTCGGTGGCCATCAGCTTGGTCATCTCGTCGAAAAGCACCTGACGGTTGGCCGCCTTGTGCAGATCGATGAAGTCGATGATGACGATGCCGCCCAGATCGCGCAGCCGAAGCTGACGGGCGATTTCGCGCGCCGCAGCCAGATTGACGTCCATCGCCGTCTGCTCCTGATCGTCTTCGGCCTTGGTGCGGTTGCCCGAGTTGACGTCGATGACGTTCATCGCCTCGGTATGTTCGATGATGAGGTAGGCACCCCGCTTGAGCGATACGTACTTGGCGAAGAGCGACTTGATCTGCTTCGATATATCGAAGTTGTCGAAGATCGGCACCTTTCCCTTATAGAGTTTGACGATCTTCTCCTTCTCGGAGGCGATGGTTCGGATGTAACTGCGGATCTCGTTGAACATCGCCTCGTCGTCGACCGTGATCTGCGAGAACGACGAGTCGAGCGAATCGCGGATGATGGTGTTGGCACGGTTCTGCTCGCTGAGGAGCAGCGCCGGAGCCGCAGATTTCTTGACGTTCTGCAAGGCCGTGTGCCACTTGTCGACCAGCGACTGGATATCGTGCTCCACGTCGGCGTCCGATGCGTTCATCGCCGCCGTGCGGATGATGACACCGAAATTCTTGGGCAGCACGCCCTGTGCGATCCGTTTGAGCCGTTTCTTCTCTTCGGCGGAGCGAATCTTCTGTGAAATGAAGACCTTCGACGAAAAAGGTACCAGCACGACGTTGCGGCCGGCCAGCGAGATGTCGGCCGTCAGACGCGGGCCTTTGGTCGAAATGGCCTCCTTGGCCACCTGCACCATGACCGTCTGCCCCACTTCGAGGTAAGTTCCAATCTTTCCGCTCTTTTCGAGGGCCGGTTCCAGCTTCATGCCTTCGAGACGCACGCCCCGCTTGCCGGGCTGCTGCTGCGCCACGAGTTTTTTGAGCGACGAGAACTGCGAGCCCAAGTCGAGGTAATGGATGAAGGCGTCCTTCTCATGCCCGATGTTGACGAACGCGGCATTCAGACCGGGCATGATCTTGCGTACCTTGCCCAGATAGATATCTCCCACCGAGAAGCCCGTCTGACACTGCTCCTTATTGAGCTCTACCAGCACTTTGTCTTCAGCCAGCGCAATAGAGATTTCAGTCGGGGTTACGTTGATGATTAATTCTCGATTCATATAGTTTTCCTGCAAAAAGGCACTCCTGCGAATCGTTCCGCCCTCCTTTCCCGCGGACGATCTTCCCGCGGGGAAGATTCGCTTTCACGAAAAAGGACGGAAAACCGTTCCTCCGGCACCGTCGGCCAGCGTGGGTTTCGGCATTCGGAAACAGCGCCGCTTTCCTCTTTCAAAAGCGGTTACGGACTCGTTTTCAGGCGGTTCCGAACCTTAGGCGGAACGATCGGACGAAAATCCGATCGCCCGGAAACGGAACCGGACGGAGTTGCCTACGAAAAAATAGTTAAAGCTAAAGGCTTTCGGACCTTTAGCTTTACTATCTGTCAATACATAAGAGTGCTACTTTTTCTTATGACGGTTCTTGCGCAGACGTTTCTTGCGCTTGTGCGTAGCCATCTTATGCCCTTTTCTTTTCTTACCGCTCGGCATAACTGTGATTTTTATGGTTTGACTTTAAGTTTGGATCCGGTCGCGGCCTTATTTCACCTTCGCAGCGAAGCTCTTTGCGGGCTTGAACGCGGGGATGTCGTGTGCCGGAATCGTAATTGTTGTGTTCTTCGAAATATTGCGAGCTACCTTCTTTGCGCGCTTCTTGACGATAAAGCTACCAAAGCCGCGAAGATATACGTTGTTCTTCTTCTCCAGAGAACCCTTGATGCTCTCCATGAAAGCTTCAACAATAGCCTGCACCTGCACCTTTTCAGCACCGGTGCTTTTGGCGATCTCGTTTACGATATCTGCTTTTGTCATAGTTGTAAAAAATTAAAAGTTAATATGTTAATTCCTTTCACTCCTTGCTTCCGCCACACCTTCTGCACCTCCACTCACCACGGCAACCGCCCGCCTGCGGGTCGGTCATTCAGCCTCGGATTTCGGAAAAATCGTTTTTTCAGGTGTGCAAATATACTATTTATTTGATTAATTCACAATTCGCTAACATTTTTTTTCATTTTTCAGCACCCGCAGAACATTCCCTTTTCGCAGGGAATCTATCCGCCAGTGTGTGAGAGGTATATAACAAATAACGAGCCAAGCCGGCGGAAATTGCGCGGCGACCCGCCGCCGATGAGGAAAAAACGTCCGCTGCGCAATATTTTGCGCGGGAATTGCATTATCTTAATAGAAAACGTTACTTTTGCATAACCTAACCGACAGCGACACTATGGTAAAAATCCTATGGGTAGACGACGAAATCGAACTGCTGAAGCCCCACGTGCTCTTCCTGCGTCAGAAAGGGTATGAGGTCGACACCTGCAACAACGGGTACGACGCCATCGATATGGCCGCCGAAAACGGCTACGACCTGATTATTCTCGACGAAATGATGCCCGGCATGACCGGACTGGAGACCCTTCCCAAGATCAAGGAGATACGTCCCACCACACCCGTCATCATGGTGACCAAGAGCGAGGAGGAGAACATCATGGACAAGGCGATCGGCTCGAAGATCGCCGACTACCTCATCAAGCCCGTCAACCCCAATCAGGTATTGCTGTCGATCAAGAAGAACGTCCACCAGCAGCAACTCGTCACCGAGCAGACCACGGCCGACTACCGCGTCGAGTTCGGCCGCATCTCCAATGCGCTGCAGATGGCCGAGAATTTCACCGACTGGTGCAACATCTACCGGCGCATCACCTCGTGGGACGTCGAGCTGTCGGAGTCCAGCGACGCCTCGATCAAGGAGGTGATCCAGTTCCAGAAGTCGGAGGCCAATCAGGCCTTCTCGAAGTTCGTGCGCCGCAACTATTTCGACTGGATCAACCGCCGCGACGAGCAGACGCCCGTCATGTCGCATACGCTCATGCGGCAGCGCATCTTCCCCGTGGTCGACGAACATCCCAAGACGACGCTGCTGCTGATCGACAACTTCCGCTACGACCAGTGGCGCTCGATCAACTCGCTGCTGCGCGGTTACTACGACGTGGCCGTCGACGACTTCTACTGCGCCATCCTCCCCACGGCCACGCAGTATGCCCGCAACGCCATCTTCGCCGGACTGATGCCGCTGGCCATCGACCGCCTGATGCCCAACAAGTGGCTCAACGACAACGAAGAGGGCGGCAAGAACCAGTACGAGGAGGAATTTCTGCGCCGCCAGCTGCAGAGCAACGGCAAGAACTATCGCTGGACGTTCGACAAACTGGTACGCCCCGAAGCGGGCCGCAAACTGGTGGACAACATCCAACGCATCTACGACACCGATTTCTCGGTGATCGTCTACAACTTCCTCGACATCCTCTCGCACGCGCGTACCGAGACCGACATCATCCGCGAACTGACCGAAGACGAGGCGTCGTTCCGCTCGCTCACGCGCTCGTGGTTCGAGCACTCCGACCTCTTCACGATGCTCAAGCTCCTCTCGGAGCGGGGGCATACGGTCATCATCACCTCGGATCACGGCACGATCCGCGTCGACAATCCGATCCGCGTGACGGGCGACCGCGAGACCTCGCCCAACCTGCGCTACAAGACGGGGCGCAACCTCTCCTACAACCCGCGCGAGGTCTACGAGATCACGCGGCCGGAGGATATTCAGCTGCCGCGCATCAATCTCTCGTCGAGTTATATCTTCGCCTACAACACCGATTTTCTGGTCTATAACAACGACGCCAATCGCTTCATCCGCTACTATAAGAACACCTTCCAGCACGGCGGCATCTCGATGGAGGAGATGATCGTGCCTTACATCGTATTAAAACCCAAACAATAAAGATGAAAACGCTCGCTATCGATTCGCTCGACGACCTGCCCGATGCGGCCGCGGCCGTCGTCAACGCACTCGCCGGCCGCACGGTCGTCGCCCTGCGGGGCGAGATGGGCGCCGGCAAGACGACTCTCATCGGTGCGATCCTCGCCCGGCTGGGTTCCGCAGACACGGTGACCAGCCCCACCTTCGCGCTGGTCAACCAGTACGACACCGCCGAAGGGCGCCCCGTCTTCCATTTCGATTTCTACCGCATCGACCGCATCGAAGAGGCTTACGATTTCGGCTACGAAGAGTATTTCTATTCGGGCGACCTCTGTCTGGTGGAGTGGCCCGAGAAGATCGAGGAACTGCTTCCCGACGACGCGATGAACGTCCGCATCCGCGTGGACGGCTCCGAGCAGCGCACCTTTTTCATCGACTGACAAGCACGCACAAAACGCCGGCGGCGTACTGCAACAGTACACCGCCGGTCCGTTCATTCCGCGGCTTCAGATGCGCGGTTTCTGCGCCATGCGGATCACCAGCGACAGGGCATAGATCAACATGCCGTACATCACCGGAATCAGCGACACCTTGAATCCATTCATCAGCAGTCCGGCCGAAGGCCACGCGCCGACCTGCGCAATGACATCAGTCGCATTGAAAAAGCCCAAGAACTGCCAGAAAAAGCCCGTAATCAACGCCAGAAGGCCGATTTCACGCACCCACGCAGGTGCTTTCCACGCCGCAAAAAGGAGGCAGATCAATTCGACGGAGAGCAGCGACATCGCGCCCGGACCGCCCGCAAGAAAAAGACTGAACATCACGATTTGATTTTAAAGTGAACCATTCCGTACAAAGAGCGCACGTGAACGGCATCGCGATATCGACGATCCGCAACGCGGTTTAGCTCTATTGCAAAGATAGGCCGAGCGCTGCACGGCGCCAAATAATCGGGCTGTCGAATCCCCTTCCCGAGCCGTCGAATCCGGCTCTCGGACTTTTCCGCCGCCGCGGCGTTCGAATTCGGGAGGAAATCGTTATCTTTACTCGAGTAAACCCGACCGTTCTCGCATGAAACACCTGCTTCCACTGCTCTGCCCGCTGGCCGCCGCGCCGCTGATCGCGTTGCTGCTCGTCAGCCTCGGCTACACCCTCTCCGAAGCGCTGCTGCTCGGGGTCATGTTCCTGCCCGGGCTCTTCGCCATCCGCTACTTTCTGCCGCAAATCTCGTTCGCCGAGCGACGGCGCGGCGTCCTGCACCTGCTCTCGCTGACGGCCGCCGTCCTCACGATGGAGTACGTCGCCCTGATGCTGACGAATTTTTACCTGCGTTACAACGCTTCCGTCTGGCGCTACGACATCACGATGCCCGAACTGCTGCAGAATCCGCTCTTCATCCTACTGCTGCTCGCCGCCTTCACGCTGCCCGTGTTCTGGCTCGAACGCCTCCTCAAACCCCAATCCCCCCGCGACCGTTATACCGAATTCATCTCCGACCGCCGCCGCATCCGCCTCGAAACGGCGCAGATCGTCTACCTCGAATCCAACGACTCGGAGGTATGGATTCACACCGCGGCGGGCGAATCCTTCCGTACCAAAACCAAAATCTCACAGTGGGAAGCGCAGCTCGACGACCGGTTTCTGCGCATCCACCGCTCCTATATCGTCAACGCCGAGCGCGTCGCATTACGCACGGCGGGGACAGGCGTCGTCGGCAACCGGACGCTCGAAGTCTCGCGCAAATACCGCGATACGGTGCGCACGGCGATTCCCGAAGGGCCGGCCGGCACCCGACTGCGGCACGTTTCGGACGCCAAACCCTCATAACCCTCCCGAAAGTTGGTCGATTGCGGAAAAATCGCTACTTTTGTGCTTCTGAAAAACGAATAGATCATGCAGGAATATATCTCTCAGCAACAGCAGATCCGCCGTCCGGCGCAACTGATTTACGAC
>OGHO01002475.1_pt1 | contig 14278 bp, 9 predicted proteins | sample 1571421 | NCBI WGS metagenome assembly OGHO01 (sample SAMEA2581937, study PRJEB24529) | metagenome | biome: Human gut stool | place: China | collected 2011
GAAGATCTGCTCGGAAAGGGGCTGAGACCTTGGCAAAGAAACGGAAAAGCGGAACTGGCACCGTAAGACAGCGCGGCGACGGCCGGTGGGAGGGCCGCGTTGTCATCGGCTATGATGACAGCGGCCTTCCCAAGACGAAGAATGTTCTCGCCAAAACAAAGCGGGAATGTCAGGAGAAACTGCGGCAACTCACCGAAAGCATGGTAGGGCGGAATGACCGAAAGGTCAAACCGGATATGCTGTTCGGGGACTGGCTATGCTACTGGTATGAAACCCACAGCAAGCCGACGCTCCGTGCCTCCACACAGAACAACTACGAAAACGTCATCCACAACCATATCCTGCCGGAAATCGGGAAGATCCCGCTGAACAAATTGTCACAGAATGACTTGCAGCAATTCTACGGGCGGCTGAAAAAGAGCGGCCGCAAGCGTCTGACGGAGCAATACGGCGCAGGCCTTTCCGACCGCATGGTGCGGATGTGCCACGCGGTCTGCCGCTCCGCCTTGGAACGGGCCGTGCGGGATGACTTGCTCCGTGCAAATCCGGCCATCGGCTGTAAGCTACCGCCGAAAAAGGCAAAGGAAATGCAGGTGCTGGATCGGGAGGAATTGCAGAAATTTCTCATTCAGGCACAGGCGGACGGGTACTACGAACTGTTCCTGCTGGATCTCTGCACCGGATTGCGCCGAGGCGAATTGATAGCGCTTCAATGGGAGGATCTGAACTTTGAAACCGGCGTGCTGACCGTCAACAAACAGGCGTACACGGTAAACGGCGAATTGCAGATCATCCCGCCCAAAACCAAGGCGTCCATGCGAAAACTGGTGCTGCCGCCTGCGGTGCTGGCCGTGCTGCGGGAATACCACAAGAAGGTGGACTCCCGCTGGATGTTCCCGTCCCCGGTGAAGGCGGATCGACCGATCACGCCCGGCGTGGCGAGAAGGCGGCTTCAGACGATACTGGAGCGGGCAGACTGCAAGCGTGTCCGCTTCCATGACCTTCGCCACACCTTCGCGACACTGGCGCTGGAGAACGGCATGGATGTGAAAACCCTCTCCGCCATGCTGGGCCATGTGTCCGCGATGACGACGCTGGACATCTACACCCACATCACCAACGATATGCAGCGCTCTGCCGCCGCCAGTATCGATCGAAGCATCGGCAAGGCGGAGCCGCAGGAAGAAGCGGAGCCGGAGCGGAAAGGCATCGTGGACTTCCAGCCCTATGTGGGGAAGAAAAGGAAACCAGGCACCGGCTGCGTCAGCGAACTCAATGACCACCTGTGGGAAGGACGATATTCTCCCATATGGCCGGATGGAACACAGCATTCCCGCAACGTCTACGCCCATACCCGCGAGGAGTGCGAGGAAAAGCTGAAAGCACTGATCGCGGAGATGAACGAGGAACGCAAAAATCTCAAGGAGCAGTTTGCGGGCATTGCTCCGCCGGAAAAGCTGACCAAAACACAGCGCAAGTTGTGGGACTATATGCGCCTCCACCCGGAGGTCACGGAGTTCTCCACCCTCGCCAAACGAACCGGACTGGCAAGAAATACGGTGAAGAAGCATTATGGGATGGTGACGGCAATGCTGGGGAGAAAATGAGAGCCATATTTGCGGTTATACGCATGATAAAGAGATATAACTCATATTTACTGCCAGTTCCGTTTCAAGATCTCACTTTTGAGATACAGCGTACTCTTTTCCGAGGATTTGATCGGGTGGAGTTTTCCACGCTTTGTCAGGTCGATGATGTTCTGCCGGGAGCAGCCCAAGATCTCCGCCGCTTCCGCTGCGTTGATGACTCTGTGGGCGGCAAAGTTCCGGAAATCAGCCGCCGTCAGAGGAACACTTTTGCCGATCCGGTAGAGCATCGCATCCGAAACGGTCATGTTCACATCCCACGCAACGCCGTATCCGCCCGTCTGCATCTGCACATGTTGAAAATAGTCCGGCTTCTTGAGAAGGATCTGAAACGCCTTCGTCTTTTCAAAGTGCTTCTGCAAGTCGCATTTTTTCACCGCGCCATCCCGGAAAAACACCAGCAGGCAATGATCCTCCAGCGGCAGCACATCTTCAATTCTCTTGGAGAAGCGCTTCGTAATTTCTTCCGGAAGCTCCTTCTCATCAATGGAAACGAGGTAGTAATCGTCCTGCGCGCATCGCCCCATTGCCAGCATCAGTAGCTCGTACTCATCGTATTCTTTCAGATGATTGTCGCGCAAAATCTCGCCTATGTTCTGGCGGTCGGTCGGAACAATCCGCTGCTGAACCCAGATTTTGCTCCAATAGGAATTGACTGTGGTTTCTCCGCGCTTCACAAAGGAGTCCAGCAGCAGCGGTGTCTCCCATGCGTCTGCGTTCTCCGGCAGCTCAATATAGAACCGCTTTTCCTGCTCGTAGTACAGGAGGTACGCCAGATCCTTCTGCTCCTGCGACGATTCATCTCGAATGGCAAAAATCTTCATACGCGCACCACCTTTTCCAAATCATTTCCCATATCTTGTCCTGAAGCGTCTGCGAGAGCACGCCGTCCAACCCTTCCATCAGTATCTGCCTGTCGCTCTCGTGCAGCGGCGTCAGCTTTGGCATTTTATCCTTCGGAATGATGCGCAGGTTATCCCATGTGGACTTTGAGCCGATAAAGTTGTTGCAGGGCTTGTCGGCCATCACATCGAACGCAACCGCCGCAGCATCATCCAGGCAGCTGCAAAGCAGAGAGAGGCCATGGTCAAACAGGGGAGCCAGACGAATCGTCTTCTTTCGGCTGTTGCGCAGCACCTCAATATTGGCGCCGTGGCGATCCCGGTTCAGGATCAGATAGTCTACGATCAGCATCTGATAAACATAGTCTTCCCATCCCATACGGATGCAGAAATCCAAGGCGGACTCATTCGGCAGCGCTTCCAACTCCTTGTAGGCATCCAAAGCGGTCTTGGACTCGCTCTTTGCCTTGAAATCCTCCGAAGCGCAGAGATAAACCTCATGGGTCCTGCCATCCACCGAAACATCCGCATGGATCAGCTGATAGGAGAGATGAGGAATCTCCAGCATCGTCAGCAGCCGGTCAACGATCAGCTCATTCACGCACTCATGCCCGATGACTCCACGCGCCTTATCAAAGTTTGAGAGCTTGTAATAGGTCTTCGTTCCACCGAGTTCGGAGTATGCTTTCAGAAAAGAACCGGCTGTTCCGGAAGAATTGCGATAGACCGACCAGGAAAGATAGGTCAGATCCTGTTTCTCTTTCGTCATTTGCATAAGCGCTTCACCTCACCGTCATTGTATAATACCACTTGTCATACGTCAAGACGTTTTTTCAGAGAGCTTGCCGTATGACAAGTTACTACACGCTTTTGGTTCTGCACAAGCCGCAACTTGTTTATAGCATATCGGATAAACAAGTTTACGTTCAATATTCCACGGTGCAGAGAAATACAGCCTCCGGTTGGTTTCAACCGGAGGCTGTATGAGTTCTTCTTGCATCGTTCTGGTGCATGGGCACACGGTAAAACTGTGCGTTCGACATTAAAAAAGGAGTTTTCCTGACTAAGATAATCGGGGGAGATTGTTAATGCGCTGGGGAGGTAATGATGGGGGCAAATATGGTAAAAAATTGCAAAAGCAGGTTGTTTTTGATAAAACAACCTGCTTTTGCTGGTCCGAGATGGGAGACTCGAACTCCCGACATCTTGCTCCCAAAGCAAGCGCGCTACCAACTGCGCTAATCCCGGATTTTTGGTTATTGAGTTTTGCGCCAGATGTGGTCAAACATGTGGTCACGGCGATTTTTTGACCACCTCGGCTTGCAGGGAAAGTGCCTGTATCGCAGGCGTATCAAGGGATTGCGGACATTGCATTTCCCGGCTTGAAGAGGGAGCGCCCCGCTCCCAAACTTATCGGGGACACTTTTTCTACTCGTTTATAGCGGTTTTCAGCCGTTTCCTATTTGTTTTACTTACTCTTTGACGCTCTTATCTCCGTTGTTTCCGAGTGTTCCGGAGCCGTATGTGGTAATCTATGTGGTCAAAAACGCTTCCCGCCCGGTTTTCGGTGAAGATTCACCGACGCCGGATGGGAAGCGTTTCTCGTTGCTGTTGGTTGCATTGTAACTCTGAGCAGGCAGTTGTGCAAGTTGTTTCTGCGATGGTGGCAGCTCAATGGTTGCGGCGCTATAGACAAAGAAATACCCGCACGCCTTTGCTCTCTGAAGATAAAATTCGCTGTTCAGAAATGCTATTTCGGGTTAAAATTAGTTTCCCTCCAATAGCTATTACATTCCCGCAATTTGAGGGGTATTTTAAGGGAAGCATAAGGACACGGGGGTGTACCGCCTAATGACGACGCCCGGTGAAAGATAAGGAAATGCGTCCAAGTTAGGACACGTTTCCTAACAATTATCTTCTGAGAATTGGACCTAAGACAGCTCGAACATCAGAATCATTAATATCATGAACGACTATGTTGATAAGGTTGTCGATGACCAGAACATTCTGATCGCCAGATGTTGCACAAAGTTTTTCAACAATCACACCCCACTGCTTTTTAGCTAACTTTCGTGGTGCAGCTGGTCCACAACCCTGATACTCATCAGATTGTAAAATTTGGATAATCTCGGCGTGAAATCGCTCTTGTATAGAACGCTTTAGGCTTTCTGACGGGTGCTCCAATTTTTCAACAAGCCAAACTTCGGGAGTAAATCCAAATCCGTGAATCATGTCTCGATGATGCTCATATAGTTCTCGAAACTTTGGCTTACTGTCTAAATCTTCAAAAGCATCTTCATCGACGATAGCATATACCTCTGATTGCGAAAACAACTGATGATTTGTTTGTATCGCCATTGCTGCTGTCTGCTCAAATCCCCCCACAGGTATGATACTGGTTAATGCAGTTTCATGTGTAGGAACGATAGATATATATATCGATTTAACAGATGCTTCAAAATTGTCCTGGCCATGTCATCTTCAACGAAGAACACATAGTCAAAAATATTTGATGACTCAAAATCAACACAACCGATTGCTTTAGCTGGATAGCATGGGGAAATTACTTCAATATTACCATTACCACAATCATTCAACATGATGATATGATTTTTGTCCATAGATTTGATGATGGCTGGCGAGTGTGTCGATACGAAAATAGTTATATTTTTTTCTTGCGCTTTTTCAATCAAGTGTTTGATTAGATTAACCTGTATGCGGGGGTGCAGTGCCATTTCAGCTTCGTCTAAGAGAACAAGAGAATTATCGTGGACATTCTTCAGCTGCTCGACTAATCGAAGCAGTGCAAGTTCCCCAGTACTAAATCTCTTTTCAGAGTAGTATTTCCCATTTGCTTCTTTGATTGTGTAATAATACGATGCCTGCCGCCCTCGACCATTTGCGTTACGCAAACGCATGAGTCTTGAATATTTCTGCGTTTCCAACAAGCTGTTTAGTGTACTTTTTATCTCCGCATCCGCAGCCACAAAATTGCCAGCTCTCAAATCATCCTGGCTAATGTCAATTCGTTTTGAATCGGCCCGTACAAAGATGACATCAGAATATCCAAAGGATTGCAATAGTGCACTACTACCAGTACGAGGGGTAGGTGCCCACTTCGCCGTTTTCTTGCGAAAGAGGACCCGCGTATTAGGTGTCTCATATAGGATAGATGCATTTTCGAATTGATCTACGGCATTCCAAGAACGAGATGACGAAAATCCACGAGCAAATGCCAAAGAATTACAAATTCGTTCCATGCAAATAAGCAATGTGGTTTTTCCTGCGCCGTTTGCTCCGGCCAACAAATACACACCGGGAGTTTCTGGAAACACAAACTCTAACCTGCGGATTCCCTTGGTGTTTTCTATCACAATTTTCTTCATTTAAATAACCACCATAGCACAGATTTCTTTATAATTCTATCAGGTTCGATTTTAATTTTCAAGGGTAGCAGGAGGTTATCTACAGTACATTAAAGAAAATCATCCGGTATTCGTGAAAAGCCAAAAACGCCAAGAGATTGCATGAAAAAATAGGGCGAACCGTTGAACACCAGGTGACTACAAAAAACCGCGAAGAACTGGCGCGTCATAACGGGAAAGAGCGAAGAGATACAACGGCGGTAGAGAATGCTGTTAAAACGATATAGAACAAACTGTCAGTGGTACTTTGCACCGACCTGTACGCGCAGCGAAGTGAGCAATAGACAAAGTCGGGAAGCGGAACATACTGCGTGCATCGAGTAAAGATGCGACCTCAACAAAGAAGTCATTTAGCCAAGAAGATATAAGGAACAGCTATCTAAAACCAAATTATCAAACGGAAAGCATCCTTGCAAAAAGAGCCGGGATGCTTTTTTCTGCAGATACACCGCAATAGACAAAGAATTAGCCTGGATACATAATTGGGGTTCGTACATGGTTTTGCATTGCTGTATAATTTAAAATCTCCAATCTAAAAATAATAATTCAGATCTGAAAACTGGATTTTCAATAGACAAATTGAGGCTGTTGTGTTAGAATTAACCTGTATTAGTATATACTCTGACACGAGGTGTTACGATGACGATTTGTTATAATAAGCTCTGGAAGCTCCTAATCGATAAAAACATAAAAAAGAAGGATCTGCGTCTGGCTACCGGTATGTCCACCACCGCCCTTGCCAAGCTGGGCAAGAACCAGCGTGTCAGTACGGAAATCTTAACGAAGATTTGCGAAGTTCTGGACTGTGATTTCTGCGATATCATCGAGCTCGTAAAGGAGAAAAATCATGATTGACTTTTCCAAAATCGAGCAATATCGGGAGAACAACCGCATTGAGGCTAAGAAAGCCCTTGGCGGTCTGCCCAAAAGCATTTGGGAAACCTACTCTGCCTTCGCCAATACCCACGGCGGCATTATCCTGTTGGGCGTGGAAGAATGGGCGGATAAATCCCTGCACACGGTAGATCTGCCCGACCCTGACAGACTCATTAAGGAGTTCTGGGATATCGTCAATAACCCCAATAAGACCAGCGTGAATGTCCTGTCCTCCAAGGATGTATTTGTCCAGGAGGTGGATGGCGACCACATTGTGGTCATCAATGTTCCCCGCGCGGAACGCTCCTATAAACCGGTGTATGTGGACGGCAATCCGCTCTGCACCTACCGCCGCAACGGTGAGGGCGACTACCGCTGCACCAAGGAAGAATATCAGGCTATGGTGCGCGACGCATCCGTGAAAACGCAAGACATGCTCATTCTGAACGAAATGGACTTGACGGTGTTCAACAGAGAAAGCATCCGCAGCTATCGCCAGAGAATGCGCCTCTCCCGCCCCGGCCATGTGTGGGAAGCCTTGGAGGATGAAGATTTCCTCCTGAAGCTGGGTGCTGTCGGTATCGGCTCTGATGGGAAAAAGCATCCCACCTCTGCAGGACTTCTCATGTTCGGCAACGAATACGATATTGTGCGAGAATTTAACGCTTACTTTCTGGACTATCAGGAACAGTATGACGCTGATACCCGGTGGACTGACCGTGTCATATCCTCCTCCGGCGACTGGAGCGGCAATGTATACGACTTCTATTTCCGGGTCTACAACAAACTGATCCAGGATATCAAGGTGCCCTTCAAGATGGACGGTGGTACTCGTATAGATGATACCCCAGTGCATCAGGCGCTGCGTGAAGCACTGGCCAACTGTTTGGTGAATGCCGATTACTACGGCAGACAGGGGTTGGTCATCGTCAAAAAGCGTAATAGCATTACGATGTCTAATCCGGGCAGCTTCCGCATCGAAATTGATGCCGCAAAAAGCGGTGGTGTTTCTGATCCGCGGAACGGAACGATGCTGAAGATGTTCAACCTGATTGATATTGGTGAGCGTGCTGGTAGCGGCATTCCGAATATCTTCCGCGTCTGGCGTGAGCAGAATTGGACAACTCCGGAGATTACAGAGCAACTCGAGCCGGAGCGGACAACATTAACGCTTTTATTCTCCAAGGGAGACGATAAAAAAGCGACGATAAAAAGTGGCGATAAAAAAGCGACGATAAAATCTGCGCGACAGAAAGAAGAAATCATCGTCTACCTTACTGATCATATTTCGGCCAGAAGTGCCGATATTGCAGAGCTCCTTGGAGTCAAGAGTACACGAGCCAAGAAACTCCTCTCTGAACTGACCGCGGAGGATATTGTCGTAGCCGAAGGCGGAAATCGAAATAGAACCTATAAGCTGAAAGCGTAAGGAGAGTGTCAGATGCCAATTCCCAAATATGATGAGATGTATCGTGCCTTCCTTGATTGCTTGGCAGATGGCCAGCCGCACAGATCAAAAGAGGTAAAAGATACAGTTGCAGGTGTTTTCTCGGTGTCCGAAAAGGAGCGGGCAGAGATGCTGCCAAGCGGGAAGCAGCAGCTTTTTGATAACCGTATTGGCTGGACAAGGACATATCTGAAAAAGGCAGGCCTTGTGCAAAGTCCGTCACGAGGTATTTATGTGATTACGCCAGCAGGCAGACAAGTCCTCAATGAAAATCCTCCTCAAATCGATAACCTTTATCTCCAGCGCTTTGAGTCATTTAGAAAGTTTATTTCTCCGAACAATAATGAAGAAACAACACTTTCGACACCCACGGCAAAGGTGTCCGGTAAAACACCGCAGGATGTTTTGGATGAAGCCTTTCAGCAGATCAATACCACCCTGGCAGATGATCTCTTGAGTGAAGTAATGAAGCAACCGCCTGCTTTCTTTGAACATCTGGTCGTCAAACTGTTGATGCAAATGGGATATGGTGGCTCGGTGGACAATGCCGGCACGGTCATAGGGCAAACCGGTGATGAAGGCATTGATGGCATCATCCGTGAAGACAAACTTGGCTTCAGCTTGATTTATATTCAGGCGAAGCGTTGGGATTGTGACAAAACCGTTGGCAGACCTGAGATTCAGAAATTCGTTGGTGCGCTGGCGGGGCAGGGTGCTTCCAAAGGATTGTTCATTACGACTGCTAAGTTCACGAAAGAAGCATGTCAATATGCAGAGAAGCAACATACCACAAAGGTTGTGCTTGTTGATGGCACTGCGCTGGCAAAATTGATGATCGAATATAATTCGGGTGTGTCTACGGAAGCTACATACGAAATCAAAAGAATTGACAGCGACTTTTTTGCGGAGGATCTTGATTGATTTTGCGTTTACTTCAAGACTGCATCAGATTATGATTTTTCAATATCGCACCGCGCTCTTATGACGGAAATTATCTGCAAGGCATGTGTGCAGCTATGTAAATAAATAGTAGATAGTCAAATAATCCTCAAGTATTGGAGATGAAGATATGGCATACCAAAGCGAAGCGGCTCTTGAGCAGCAGTTTATAGAGCAACTGAACAAGCAGGAATATACCACAGTCGCAATTCCTGATTATGACGCGCTGGTGGAGAACTTCAAGGTTCAGTTTGAAGCCTTCAATGCGCCAAAGCTGGATACGCCTATCACTGATAAAGAGTGGGAGCGTATCTTCAACCTCATGCTCGGAAAGTCTGTTTTCCAGAGCGCAAAAATCTTGAGGGATAAGTTTGTCCTTGAGCGTGAAGATGGTACAAAGGTATATCTGTCCTTCTTTGATCAGGACCACACGAAGAACATTTTCCAAGTCACTCATCAAACAACCGTGGTTGGAAAGTACGTCAATCGTTACGACGTTACGATTCTCGTAAACGGCTTGCCCCTGATCCAAGTAGAATTAAAGCGCCGTGGCATTGACATCCGCGAGGCAGTCAATCAGGTCATGCGTTATAAGAAGCACTCCTACAACGGGCTGTATCATTTCATTCAGCTCTTCATTGTCTCCAATGGTGTTGACACAAAGTATTTTGCCAATTCCGACAGAGACTTGATGTATAGTCTTGCGTTCTTCTGGACTGATTTTAATAACGTCCGCATCACCAATTTGAAGGACTTTTCGATTTCTTTCCTTGCAAGGGATCACATCATCAAAATGCTGACACGCTACACCATCCTAAATGATACCGATAAGATTTTGATGGTCATGCGTCCCTATCAGGTTTATGCCGTAGAAGCGCTGATCCGTCAGGCAACGCTTACAAACCGGAATGCGTATATCTGGCACACAACCGGCGCGGGCAAGACGTTGACATCCTTTAAGACGGCGCAAATCCTTGCAGCAAATCCGAACATCAAGAAAGTCATTTTCCTTGTTGACCGAAAAGACTTGGATTCTCAGACAACCGAAGAGTTTAACAAGTTTGAGGCTGGCTCTGTTGATGTGACAGATCGCACCGATGTCCTTGTCCGCCAGATGAAGGATAAGAACCGGCAGCTTATCGTCACCACGATGCAGAAGATGGCAAACGCTGTAAAGCGCCCTCAGTACGAGAAAGTAATGGACGCATACAAAGACGAGAAGGTTGTCTTTATCATCGACGAATGCCACCGCAGCCAGTTCGGGGATATGCACAAGGATATTGTGCGGCATTTCAGAAAGGCACAGTTTTTCGGCTTCACGGGGACACCTCGCTTTGAAGTCAACGGTAAAACTGAGGGTAAAATCACGCAAACAACGGAAATGCTCTTTGGTGAGTGCCTTCACAATTATCTGATTAAAGACGCCATCTTTGATAATAATGTTCTGGGATTCCACATCGAATACATAAAAACAATGGAGGGTGATTTTGACTGGGATGACCCGACACTCGCAGACGCGATTGATATAGGCGAACTCTATATGTCCGATGAGCGAATGTCTCTGATCGCCAATCACATCATCCAGAACCACAAGGCGAAAACCCGAAATGGACAGTATACGGCTATTTTTGCCGTGTCCTCTATTGATGCCCTTGTTAAGTACTACGACATTTTCAAGAAGATCAAGCATGACCTGAATATCAGCGGCATCTTCTCCTACGGGCAGAATGAGGATGCTGAGGGCAAGGACGAGCATAGCCGGGATTCGTTGGAACGGATCATCAAGGACTATAACGAAATGTACGGGACCAATTTCTCCACAGATACGTTCTCGGCTTATCACAAGGACATCTCTGACCGAGTAAAGGGAAAGAAAACAAAGTCGCTTGATATTCTTATCGTCGTGAATATGTTCCTGACCGGATTTGACAGCAAGCAGCTCTCTGTCCTTTATGTGGACAAGGACTTGAAGTATCATGATTTGCTGCAAGCCTATTCCCGGACAAACCGCGTTGAGAAGGAAACAAAGCCCTTTGGCATTATCATTTGCTACCGCAACCTCAAAAAACGCACCGATGACGCGCTGACACTCTTCTCTAAGAGTCAAGATACTTCCGGCATTGTTGTTCCGGGGTATCAATACTTCGTGGAGAAGTTCAACGAAATGGTGATGAAGCTCAAGGAAATCGCGCTGTTCCCTGAGTCCGTTGACACGATGCAGAACGAGGACGATCAAAAGAAGTTCGTCGTGACCTTCCGTGAGCTGACAAAGTATCTCCAATCATTGCAGACCTTTATTGAGTTCAGCTTCGATCAAGATGCTCTTATCATGTCCGAGCAGGAATACCAGGACTACAAGAGCAAATACCTCATGCTCTACTCAAGGCAAAAAACAGACCGCGAGGTTGTCTCCGTTCTGAACGACGTTGACTTCTGCATCGAATTGATGGAGAGTGACAGGATCAATGTCGCATACATCATGAACCTGATCCGCAACATCCATTTCGACGATCCCAAGCAGAAGGATTACGATATTAAACACATTAAGGATGAGCTGGGTAGAACCGATAATCCGCAGTTGCTCCGGAAAGTCGAAATCCTACAAGCGTTCTTAGATCGTGTTGTTGTCGGTTTGGAAAGTGCGGATGAAATTGATGCAGCATATAACGACTTTGAAAATGAAGCAAAGCGCGAAGAGATTGTTGCCTTTGCGAAGACTGAGGACATTGACGCATCTATGCTGACGGATATTATTTCGGAATATGAGTTTTCTGGCACAATGGATGCAGGAACTATCCGGGATAGGATTGAGAAGCCCTTGCCGCTTTTGAAGAAGCGATCCCTTGTAAATCGGATCGTTGATTTCATCCGGCAGCACACAGAGAAATACCAATAAGGAGAGAGACAAATGGATAATTCGATTCAGGCTCACCAGAAAGAGCTTTGCAATAAGCTATGGGCAATGGCAAATGCCTTGCGCGGAAACATGGAGGCGCATGAGTTCAAGAACTACATCTTGGGCATGATCTTCTACTACTACCTTTCCGACCGGACAGAGAAGTATATGGCAAATCTTCTCAAGGATGACGGTATCGATTATGAAGAGGCGTGGGCAGACGAAGAGTATAAGACCGCCGTTATCGAAGAGGCGCTGCGCGACCTCGGCTATGTCATCGAGCCACAGTATTTGTTCCGCAAGATGGTCAAGATGGTAGAAAACCGTTCCTTCGACATTGAGTTCTTGCAAAGCGCAATCAACGCGCTGATGGAGTCCACAATCGGAAACGATTCTCAGGAGGACTTTGACGGACTGTTTTCTGATATGCAGCTCGATTCATCGAAGCTCGGTCATACTGTCAAAGATAGAAGTGCTGTTATGGCAAAGATCATCGCTTCGCTGGACGAAATCAACTTCGGCGTGGATGATACCAAAATTGACGTTCTTGGTAACGCCTATGAATATCTGATTGGTCAGTTTGCTGCAACTGCTGGCAAGAAAGCCGGTGAGTTCTATACGCCCTCCGGTCCTGCCGAATTGCTTTGCCGTCTGGCTTGCCTCGGTCTCACGGATGTCAAAGATGCAGCCGACCCCACTTGTGGCTCTGGTTCGCTGCTGCTGCGCCTCAAGAACTACGCCAATGTGAGAAACTACCATGGACAGGAATTGACCTCCACGACTTATAACCTCGCCAGAATGAACATGATTCTGCGCGGAATCCCATATCGCAACTTTAACATCTACAACGGTGATACCTTAGAGCATGACTACTTCGGAGACATGAAGTTCCGTGTTCAGGTTGCCAATCCGCCTTATTCTGCAAACTGGTCTGCCGATATGCACTTCATGGAGGACGAGCGTTTCAATGAGTATGGCAAACTTGCTCCGAAGAGCAAGGCTGACTTTGCCTTTGTTCAGCACATGGTTTACCACATGGATGAGGACGGACGAGCCGTCGTTCTTCTGCCGCATGGCGTCCTGTTCCGTGGTGCTGCTGAGGAAGTAATCCGCAAGCATCTCATTCAGAAATTAAATGTTCTGGACGCGGTAATCGGTTTGCCTGCAAATCTGTTCTTTGGTACGGGCATCCCCGTCTGCGTCCTTGTTCTCAAGAGAGAGCGAAACGGTAACTCTGACAACATTCTTTTCATCGACGCTTCCAGCGACTTTGAAGCCGGAAAGAACCAGAATATCCTTCGGGAGTGCGACATTGACAAGATTGTTGAAACCTACGAGCGCCGTCAGGATGTCGATAAATACGCTCATGTTGCGACCATGCAAGAGATTGAAGAGAATGGCTTCAATCTGAATATCCCCCGTTATGTTGACACCTTTGAGCCGGAACCTGAGATTGACTTGAATGAAGTTGCCGCTGAGATCCGCAAGCTGCAATCTGAAATCAAGGATATTGATGCGGAACTGAAACCGTTTTTTGATGAGTTGGGGCTGGTTTTCCCCTTTGACGTGGAGGGCAAATAATTATGGCAAATGTATCCTCAAGTAACGGTCTTGAGAAGCGTCCGAAGCTCCGCTTTCCGGGCTTCGATGAGCCGTACAAGCAATGTCACATAGGTGACATATATGCCGAAAGAAGTCAGCGAGGAGCGTCTGACATGGTGCTGCTTTCTGTCACGATGAATGATGGTGTCATACCTCGTTCTGAGATCGAAGGCAAAGACAACTCAAGTGCAGACAAAAGCAATTATAAGGTTGTTCTCATGGGCGACATGGTCTATAACTCCATGAGAATGTGGCAAGGAGCAAACGGCATCTCTCCGTATGATGGTATAGTTAGCCCTGCATACACAGTTCTAATGCCTAAAATCCCGATTAGTAATGGCTATTTTGCAGCTCTCTTCAAAAGTCCTAACCTGATCAATGAGTTTAGAAAGAACTCTCAAGGCATGACTTCCGACACATGGAACTTGAAGTATCCTCAGATTGAAACAATCAAGGTTCACATACCACCTCTCTCTGAGCAAAACCGGGTAGCAGATATGCTCGGTACGCTTGAACGGAGGATTGCAAAACAGGCACAGCTTGTTGAAAACCTCAAGAAGTATAAAAGAGGTGTCGTTCGCACACTATTGACCCCCTATTCATGT